>ERZ773225.1843-NODE-1843-length-23375-cov-15.258619_pt1 | contig 23375 bp, 18 predicted proteins | sample MGYA00580993_ERZ773225 | MGnify/ENA primary metagenome ERZ773225 (study PRJEB29015, sample SAMEA2737748) | human gut metagenome | biome: human gut; feature: human-associated habitat; material: faeces | place: China | collected 2012 ...
GGAGTCCAGAGGGTCGAAGACCCTTTGGCGGGGTCAAGGGGCAGCGCCCCTTGCGCCTCCTCAATCCAGACTGCCTTTTGTGGACAGCACACCCTCAATCCGATTGTCGATGCTTGCCGCGTCTCGCAGCGCCAGTCCCAGCGCCTTATACAGCGCCTCCAGCTTGTGGTGGTCGTTTTTACCGTACAGCACCTTCAAATGCAGCGTTAAGCCCGCATTTACGGCGAACGCGCGGAAGAATTCCTCCGCCAGCTGCGTGTCGAACTGCCCGCACATGGGGGCGGCAAATTCCGCGTCGAAAACAAGGTACGGGCGGCCGCTGATGTCCAGCGCGGCAAACGCAAGGGCTTCGTCCATCGGCATATAGGCACTCGCGGCGCGGCGGATGCCCGCACGGTCGCCGAGTGCGTCGCGGATGGCGCGGCCGAGGCAGATGCCCACGTCCTCTACCGTGTGGTGCGCGTCAACGTGCAAATCGCCCCGGCAGGTGAGCGCCAAATCCAGCTGCCCGAAACGGCACAGCGCGTCCAGCATGTGGTCAAAGAAGCCAATGCCGGTCGAAAGCGACGTTTTGCCGCTGCCGTCGAGGGTCAGCGTGAGGGTAATGTCCGTTTCGCGGGTCGTGCGGGTGATGGCGGCGGTGCGCATGAGGATACCTCCTTGGTGGATTTGGGCGTGCGCTGTGTGCAGGCGGAGCTATCCGGTCGCGCCCATTTGGCGCGACACAGCATAGATGTTGGAATGAGCAAGTTGGGGGGCGCGTCTGCGGACGCGCAAAGTTAGGGGCAGGGACGCTTCGCTGCCTGCACCTTTGTTGAGTTCTTCCTTTGAATTGAGCGCCCGCGGAACGGTTGGGGCGTTGCCCCAAACCCCAGCAGGGACGCTGTCCCTGCACCCTGCAAGGGGGATCCCCCCTTGACCCTTTTTGGCAGCCCGGTTTGAGCGCGCTTCCGTAGTTGGCTTTTGCCTTAGGCTTTTATCTCTTTGCCGAAGCGAATCGCAACCGCGTTCGCGTGGGCATCTAAGCCCTCCTGCCGTGCCAGCAGCATCACCTGCTCCGACACCCGCTCCAATTCCGCCCTTGAACAGCAAATCAAGCTCGACTTCTTCACGAAATCATCCACTGACAAGGGCGAAAAGAACCGTGCCGTCCCACTCGTCGGCAGCACATGGTTCGGGCCAGCGAGGTAATCCCCCAGCGGTTCGGGCGAATAGTGCCCCAGAAAAATCGCGCCCGCGTTCTCAATCAGCGGCAGCAGCCCATAGGGATCAGCGACGGACAGCTCCATGTGCTCCGGCGCAATTTGGTTCGCGATGTCCGCGCAGTCGGGGAGGGTCGGCGCGACGACGATCGTCCCGTAGGCGGTCAAGCTCTTCTCGATGACGTCGCGGCGGGGGAGAAGGGCAGTTTGATGGGCGATTTCCGCCTGAACGGCAGCGGCAAGGGTTTCGCTGTCCGTGACGAGAATCGCGGCGGCGAGGGGGTCGTGCTCCGCCTGTGACAGCAGGTCAGCAGCGACGTAGCGGGGATTCGCGCTGTCGTCGGCAATCACCAGCACTTCGCTCGGCCCGGCGACCATGTCAATGCCGACATGCCCGAAAACCTCCCGTTTCGCGTTGGCGACAAAAATGTTGCCCGGCCCGGTGATTTTGTCCACGCGGGGGATGCTCTCTGTGCCGAACGCGAGGGCGGCAACGGCCTGCGCGCCGCCGACTTTGTAGATTTTGTCCACACCCGCCAAATCCGCCGCGACAAGGGCAAGCGGGTAGCTGACCGAGCCGTCCCGGCCGGGCGGCGTGACCATGATAATCTCCTTTACGCCCGCGACCTTCGCCGGCAGCACGTTCATCAGCACCGACGAGGGGTACGCCGCCGTGCCGCCGGGAACGTACACGCCGACGCGCTTGAGGGGCGTAATCTTCTGCCCCAGCGAAATGGCGGGGTCAAAATTTAACCATGTGTTCTGCTTCTGCTTCTCGTGGAAGGCAGTGATGCGGCGGGCGGCTTCGCGCATGGCGTCGAGCCATTCGGGGGAAGCGGCGTCGTAAGCGCGGGCGATTTCGTCCTTCGTCACCAGCACGGTTTCGGCGGTCATGGTCACATGGTCGAATTTCGCCGTGTAGTCGAACAAGGCGGCGTCGCCCTCCTGCCGGACGCGCGCGACAATCTCCTTGACGATGCGGGAAACTTCCTCGTTTTGCAGCTGAGAGCGGTTCATAACGCGGCGTTTCAGTTCACCCGCGTCGGATGCGCGCAGAATCGGAATCATGCCTGTCCCTCCTGTTTCACGGCGAGCAGCGCGCCCAGTCCGTCGATAATCTGGCGGATGCGCTCCCGCTTGGTTTTCATGGCGACGCGGTTGACGACTAAGCGCGCTGATACGTCGCAGATGTCTTCCAGCACCGTCAGGCCGTTGGCGCGCAGGGTCGAGCCGCTCTCCACAATGTCGAGGATTACGTCGCTCAGCCCGATGACGGGGCCAAGTTCTACTGAACCGTGCAGTTCAATAATTTCAATCGTCTGTCCACGGCTGTCGTAGTAGCTTCGGGCGATATTGGGGTACTTCGTGGCGACGCGGAAGGTCGCGCGGTTGACGCTGCCGCCCTGCTCGCCGGGGTAGCCCGCGATGCACAAGCGGCACTTGCCGAAGCCCAAATCCAGCACCTCATACAGTTCGCGTCCGGCTTCCAGCAGCGTGTCTTTGCCGACGACGCCTAAATCCGCCACGCCGTGATCCACATATGTCGGCACGTCCGACGGCTTGACGAGGATAAACCGGACGTTTTGTTTTTTGTCCCACAGCACCAGCTGACGACCGGGATTCCGCGGCTCAGAGCAGTCAATGCCCAGCTGCTCCAAGAGGTCGAACGCCTGCTCCGCAAGCCGCCCCTTTGCCAGCGCGAAGGTGATGACCGGCTGCTCCATCAGAACACCGCCTTTCCGTACTGCTCGAAAACGCTGCCGTTCAGGTATACGGCGGCGGATGCTTCCCCGCTGTCGACGCGCTGGTGCAGCTCCTCGGCGGTCAGCCCGTACAGCAGGGCGACTGAAACGCCCTTGTCCCGCAGCTGATGCGCGTAGGCGATGGCAGAGCGCAGTCCGCCCGGCGCGAAGGAGAGGATGACGTCCGGCACGGGCGGCGCGAACGTTTCGCCCTGCCGCTCCAGCGCCATCAGCGTCAATTTCAGCGAGAGCGCGAACCCCGTCGCGGGCATTGGGCGGCCGAACTGCGCCGGAAGCCCGTCATAGCGCCCGCCGGAGAGAAGCGGCTGCCCAAGCTCCGCCGCCAAGCCGTGGAACACCACGCCGGAGTAGTAATTTGCCTGCTGCGTCAGCCCAAGGTCGATGCTTACGCAGTCCGCACAGCCATAGTCTTGCAGGATGGACAGCACCTGCCGCAGATGCGCAATCGCGCGCAGGCATTTCGGCGATTGTGTCAGCTGTTCCGCTTCATCGAGCACCGCTGCGTCGCCGAAGAGCTGCGGCAGACGCATCAGGCGGCGCGATACGTCCGCCTCAATGGACAGGCGGTCGAGGTAGAGCTGCATGTCCAGCGCGTTTTTGTGTGCCATCATGTCGCGCACCGCCGCGCACTGCTGTGCCGTCAGCCCGGCTTCTTCCAGGAAACCGCTGACGAATTTGACTTGCCCCAGCTCGATTAGAAAGTCGCGAATCCCGGCGGCGCGCAGGGCTTCCACCGCCAGCGCGATGACCTCCGCGTCCGCCTGTGCGCTGCCTTCGCCCATCAGCTCCACGCCTGCCTGCGTGTCCTCGCACAAAAGCGACAGCGTTTCGGAGTGGAACTTCGCCGCGGACTGCACATAGCATAAACGCAGCGGCAGCGGCGCGTTTTTCAGCCGCCCCGACGCCAGCCGAACCGCCGGAATCGTCGAATCCGGGCGGACGGCGAGAATGCGCGCCTGCGGGTCGAACGTCTTCCACACTTGTTCCGGGCGATAGCCGAATGTTTGATCATCCAGCGCGTCATAATACTCCAGAATCGGTGTTTCGATTTCCTGATAGCCGCCGAGGGTGAACAGACGGCGCAGCTTGTCCTCCAAGCGGCGTTTGCCCGCGCATTCGCCGGGGAGGGTATCCTGCATACCGCTGGGAATTTGCAGTCTGCGACGCTCCATTGTGCCGCCTCCTGTCATAATTTTGATGATTTAGCGCGATAAAGCGCTAATGCAATGAATTATACCAGAAATAGCAGATTTGTCAAGGGGTCAAAACGCGATTTCTGCTGATTTCATCATACCAGATTGCGCGGCGCTTCGCAAGGCAAAAACACCGAAGGGACAAAATGGGGCGCGCCGTGGCGCGTTTGCCCTGAAGGTGGATGGAAGGGGAGTACCGTGGTGATTTTGCGCTGCTGGTGGCTGGACGTGGCGCGCTGTGGCAATTCGTCCCGCGCGCATCCCGTCTAATCCTATATAATAAAGGAAGCGAAATTTCGCGAAAACCGACTGCCGCCCCGCCGTCAGCCGAAATCATCCCGCGAATCGGCTGATTTTGCGCTATTTTCCCGCGCTCGGCTGAAATTTTTCCTTGTATCATCCCCGGAATTGTGATATAATAGCATTTGGCGCGTTCTGTTTGCGCCATAGATTGAAAAGATTGGAACTATCGGAATGCGTTTTGATGACTTGAAACTGATGCCCCTGCTCCTGCAGAATGTGCAGGCGGCAGGCTATGAAACCCCGACCCCGATTCAGCAGGCGACCATCCCGCTCGTCCTCGCTGGAAAGGATGTGCTGGGCTGCGCGCAGACCGGCACGGGCAAAACCGCCGCGTTCGCCCTGCCGATTATCCAGCAGCTGGCAAAAAAGCCCACCCGCTTCGGGCAGAGCCGCGCCATCCGCGCCCTCATCCTCACCCCGACCCGCGAACTCGCCCAGCAGATTTATGATAATTTCGTGCTTTATGGCAAAAAGCTGCCCGTCTACCCGACGGTCATCTTCGGCGGCGTAAATCAGCAGGGACAGGTGAATGCCCTCCACCGCGGCGCGGATGTGGTGATTGCCTGCCCCGGCCGCCTGTGGGACTTGATGAATCAGGGCTTTGTGCATTTGGATAAGGTGGAGACGTTCGTGCTGGACGAGGCAGACCGAATGCTTGACATGGGCTTCATCCACGACGTCCGCCGCATTGCGGAAAAGCTGCCGGAAAAGCGCCAGACGCTGATGTTCTCCGCGACGATGCCGCCGGAGGTTGAAAAGCTGGCGATGGATTTGCTCCATGAGCCGGAATCCGTCAAGGTTGACCCCGTGTCCTCCACGGTCAAGAAGATTGACCAGTGCCTGTATTATGTCGATAAGGCGAATAAGAAGCATCTGCTGGCGAAAATCCTGCGCGACCCGGACGTGGAAAACGCTCTCGTGTTCAGCCGCACGAAGCACGGCGCAGACCGCATCGTCCGCGACCTCAAGCGCGAGGGCATCGACGCGGTCGCCATCCACGGCGATAAGAGCCAAAACGCCCGTCAGGCCGCGCTGACCGCATTCAAGACCGGCGAGTGCAAAGTTCTCGTCGCGACGGATATTGCCGCCCGCGGCATCGACATCGCGGGTCTGAGCCACGTTATCAACTACGACATGCCAATGGAGCCGGAAGCGTACGTCCACCGCATTGGGCGCACGGGCCGCGCCGGCCGCGACGGCACCGCGATTTCTTTCTGCTGCATTGACGAGGTGAAGCAGTTAGGGCAGGTGGAGAAGCTCATTGGCAAGCGACTGCCGCTGAAGGAAAGCGAGTGGCCGATGGAAATCACCACCCCCAGCGAGCCGAAGCCGCGCCAGCCCCGCCCGGCAAAATTGACGATGCAGGGCAACGCCGCGCCGGAGCGCAAGGCGAATCGCCCGATGAGCGCCAAACCCGCCAAACTCGCCGCATCCGCCCCGATTCGCGAGGCGTCCGTGGAGAAGCGCGCCGCGAAATCCGCTCCGCGCGAGATGCAGGTCATCCGCCGCGAGCATCAGCAAAATCCCGTGCCGCGCTTCGGCCCTGCCAGCGGTCAGCGCGCAGCACGCAGCGGTCAGCCTGTCGTCATCGGCAGAGACGGCAAGATGCGCCTTGGCGGCACGCCCGTCCGCGTCGAGAGCGCCCCGGCGAGCAAGCCTGTCGCCCGCACGAACGCATCCGGCGCGAAGAAAAATGCCGGACAGCCCGTCCGCCGCGTCAACCGCAGCCGCGGCCGCAATGGAGAGCGGTAAGCATTATCCCCCCCCGAATCACGCACGATTCGGGGAATTTTTTGGTTCTTCACGGGAAGTTCAGGGGAGCAAACAAAGGCGCAGACAGCGAAGCGTCCCTGCCAGTAACTTTGCGCGTCCGCAGACGCGCCTCCAAGCTGCGCTTCCCCCAAGATTCCGTGAAAAAACGTTTTTTCTGCCCGCAAGCTGCAGATTCCCCGCAAAATCGCTAAATCCATCAGAATTTTTTCCGAAACCCTCTTGACAAACTGCCTGTCATTTGGTATACTAATAAAGCTGAATCGTTTCAGCCGTGCCAACATGGCTCAGTCGGTAGAGCAGCGGTTTCGTAAACCGCAGGTCGAGGGTTCGAGTCCCTCTGTTGGCTCGCTTTTCGAGGTGTAGCGCAGTTTGGTAGCGCGTTTGGTTCGGGACCAAAAGGCCGCGGGTTCGAATCCCGCCACTTCGACACTTTTTACCATCTGCATTGCAAAATGTAGATGGTTTTTTCTTTTTATCCACAAGATATTGACCATATCCACATGCCACGCACCTTTTTTCTTCGCGGAAGCCGCCTTCTTGACCACATCATCCCACTGCATTGTTGAGCGGCTGATAGCTGCCGTCCTCGCGGAGGTGGGTGACGTATTCCATACAGAAAGCCCTCCCGACATAATCAATTTGTGTGTATCTAATGTTAATAATAGTATAGCACTATAATAACCTGCTGTCAAGAAAAATAAAACTATAGAGCAGTTTTTGTCAAACGCTTCCGGGGGAAAACAATGCGTAAAAGCAGAACGATTTGTGCGCTGCTGCCCTTGCAATGCCGCCGCCAAAATGGTATGATGGAAATGAATAAAAAAATACAGAAAAGGAGTCTTCCACATGGCAAAGAAAACGAAAACCCAGCCGAAAGCGCGTAAAACAATCAGCTCCAATAATCTCGCTGATTTATCAAAACTCGTCAAAGAGCTTGCACAAGACGATGAAAATCCGGAAAATCAGCAAAAGCTATCGGCGCTTGACAAAAAAATCATCTACAATGAGTTCCAGAATTCGACGTACACGCTGGTGTCGCCGATGGCATACCTTATTGGCATCGACAAAGAAAACTTTGGCGAAGAAAATGCGAGACCATTTCTGCTGAAAAGTTACGAAGAGCTGGATGCGCACAAAGAGGCGCGCATTATTCGCAATCTGTGCCGCATTCGCACGGCGATGGAACGCAATTATCCAGCCATTGTGAATGAATTTCGCATGAGTTTCCGCAATATCGGCAGCGTACCGAATCTCATTCCATCAGAAGCGGTGGCGCAGCTGGAACAGGACGGCGTCAGAATTTACAAAGCAAAGCCGGATATTGACGAATACATTATCAGCATCAATTGTGAAATCAGCAACCGAATCAATCAAGTGGCGCGCTTTTTCCCGGAATGGGTGAAGTGGGACTATGTGAAACCCATTTTCCTGATGCCGAACGGGACGAAGAAAGATGGTATCAAAAAAGCAGGGGAATACTATAAAAGCGATACCCGCCGCTACCCGTTCCACTGCTGGATTAACTGGGATGCTGTTGCCACAAGCCCGGAGAGCAAGGGCAATATCCTCTATAATGATGAAAAATTCGTAACGATTCTCTATGAACGCCACGAAGACCGCTTTGAAAACCTGTCGCTGGTGCGTGATGCGGGCAATCACACGATGCGCAATCTGGGCAGGCTGCTGGAGCAATGCAAGAAATGCCTGATTGCGGTGGACTGCGAAAATTCGGATGCCGTGAAGCTCGCGGCGGCGCTGAGCAGCCTCCCGACCGAGCAGCTGGGCAAAATATCCAAGGTGATTCTGTTTGACAGCGAGTATACAACGGCACAATGGAAAACGCTGGTTGACCGCACGCTCTCTACGGCGGTGGATGAAAAAGCGAACCTTGAGCTGGAACATATTAAGGTCGAGCGGCTGAACCAGAACAAATCGCAGTGTGATATGGCGCTGGCGGTGCGGACAAGCCGCGAAGTGTATACCTCCGGCGTGGATGCGGTCATCCTTGTGTCATCGGACAGCGACTACTGGGCGATGATTCGCCAGCTGGACAGCGTCCGCTTCCTTGTTATGCTGGAGAAGGGCAAAACGGGCATGGCCATCATGGACACCTTGGCGCGGCATGAAATCCCGTTCTGCTTCATTGATGACTTCTGCACGGCGGCGTCGTACAACATCAAAACCAGCACGCTGATCAATGCAATTCAGGAGCAAATCAATCAGCAGCTGGCGGGAGAAAGCACGAAACCATTCAACGTTCGCGAGATGATGGAGACGGCGCTGCAAAACTCGTGGATTATGATGACGGACAAGGAGAAGGAAGCGTTTTACAAGCGATACTTGCTGTGCATGAAATTGAATGTTAGCCCGAATGGCGCGGTCAGCATTACGCTGGGATAAAGGACAGCGCCTCTGAACGGTGGAGCGAAGGAAGGCTTTGCTTGATGACTTGCCATTTCTGAACCTGCATGCGCCCTTTTAAACAGCATCGGCACAGCACCAAGTTTTCATTTGGCGCTGTGCCGATGATTTTGTATAATGCTATTTCCGAATTGGTTCATCACGGAATCGACAAAGAAGGAAAGATGCGGTTTTATCCTCTTTTTCCTTATCCCTTGATATTCCTCACGCTGCCCCTTTCCACAAGGTGCACCGGCAAAATAACCTTCTTCTGCGCAATCTCTTCCTTCCGCAGCTGTGCCAAAATCATCTCCGTCGCCAAAGTGCCTTTCTTCTCCGAATCCTGATGAATCGTCGTCAGCCCCGGAATCGCCAGCTGCGAAATATAATGATCATCAAAGCCCACAATCGACTTATCGCGCGGCACACTTACCCCGCACTCGTGCAGCCCGGACATGATGCCCGCTGCCAGAATATCCGCCGAGGCGAAAATCCCCGTGATTTCGGGACGTGTGCTGAGTTGATGCCCCAGCTTCTTGCCCTCCTGCACGGAAATTTCCTGCGTAAAGACAAGCGCCGGGTTGTACGGCACGCCGTATTCCGCCAAGGCGCGGCGATAGCCCTGCAGGCGCAGTTCGATAACGCCTGCGGGGGAAATCGGCGGCGACGCGAACGCAATCACGCGGTGGCCGTTCTCCAGCAGGTGCTTCGTGGCGAGGTAGCCGCCTTTTTCATCCTCCAAGCCGACGCAGCAGATGTTCGGGTCGTCCACATAGCTGTCGATGAGGACGACGGGAATGCCCAGCTTTGCTACGGCATCGAAGAACGAATCCTGAAACAGCCCCGTCATAATCAGCCCGGAGAGCCGCCAACTGTGAATCAGCCCCTCCAGCGCGGCGACGCTTTCGGCGGAGCGCAGCATCAGGTAGTAGCCGGCTTCACGGGTGCGCTGCTCGACGCTGGCGGCGACGCTGCTCATGAAGGGGTCGCTGACGGTGCTGCCGGTGGTGCGCGGCGTGATGTAAGTGACCATGGCGATGATGGCGGACTGGTCGTTCGCCAGCGAGCGTGCGGACATGCTGGGAACGTAGTGTTCGCGCTCGATAATCTCCCAGATTTTTGCAACCTTCTTTTCGGAAACGCGGCTTTTGCGGTTATGCACCACGTTGGAAACGGTTGTAATGCTTACGCCTGCTTCGGCGGCAATGTCTTTGAGTGTGACCATGCGATGCTCCATTTTATGCAGTGTTTTAGGCGTGGTAATCTGCGCGGATCAAAGAGAACGGACGAAGTCCGCGAAGTCCGTGCGCATCATAAAAAGTATACCAGTCTTTGAAGTTGTTCGCAAGCGGTTTCTGGAAAAAAATCCGTAAAAGAAGGGGGAGACAGCCGAAACTGTCCCCCCTTTTTGAACGTTTTGGAATTATTCCAGTTCAGCCAGATAGTCCTTAATCGGCAGGTCGCCGGGCTTGCCGGTTTCCGGCGCGGTCAGACCAGCCTGAATGGTTTCGGAGCTGGTAGCGTCGATGGGCGCAACGGCTTCAGAGAAGGTGATTTCGTCCAGGTAGATGACGCACTTGGCGAACGCGCGGATGTGCAGGGCGTTGGTCATGCCCGGGAAGCCGGACGCTTCAAGGTCGATGACGAGATCCTGCCATTCGGTGGTGATGACCGGGTGCGTGCCGTCTGCCAGCACAAGGTCAGAGAAGCGCGCCGCGTAGAACTTGGCGTCTTCCGGATGCCAGTCCATGATCAGCTTGTTCTCTTCGCCGCCTTCCGCGCCCTTGATGCGGATGGTCAGGTACTTGCAGTAGGAGACGCCGTCCAGACCCCACATGTCAACGGCTTCGCCCCAGTTCGCCATCCAGTCGGCGGCATGGGCGTAGTAGTCGTCTTCGCTGTCGTAATCTTCCGGGTCATACGCCTTGGGGCGCATGTCGAGCTTCAACGCGCCGTCCTCATTCTTTGCGCGCAGGTTCGCCCAGTTGTCCCACCAGAGGTGCGCGCCGTTGGGCGCAAGCTCAGGCTTGGCATTCGGGTCACGGTCGTCAAAGTTGTCCCACAGGTAGGTTTCGCCTTCAGCAAACGCAACGGCTGCCATCGCGAACACCATCGTCAGGGAAAGCAGGAAAGCAAGGAACTTCTTCATGGGGATACCTCCTTTATGATGTTGACGGGTGGATAGGTTTAACGCTCAACCTATCGTTGACATGATTATAACATACCATTTGCCACATGTCAAGAGGGGAAAAGAGGCTTTTTCTGAAAATTTTTATCTTCAGGCACATTGCACATTTTCAAATTTCCTGCTATAATCATGGTACAGGTTTAACGCTTAACTAAATGCGGACAATTTCCACACGCTGGAAACGCCGCGGCGAACAAGGAGGACATGAACGATGAAGAGAACCACCCCCATCCTGATGCTTGTGCTGATGCTTCTGCTGACCGCGTGGATGATGCCCGCGACTGCCGAAGAGAATCCAACGCTGCTGACCCTCTACGAAGGCCCGAAGACGATGACGACCTCCGCGACGGCGAAAGTCACCGCGAACGGCAACGCCCTGTTCGTCTATGACGTGATGGTCAACCACGAACACATCTGGAACGCCAACACCCAGCCGACGACCACGCCTATGACCTATTTCGACTTCGAGGGCAAAGTGCGCATCGAGGTTGAAATGCCCGGTCTGCCGGACAAAGTGGAGAGCGCCGCCGTCATTCCGCAGTCGTGGGGGATTACGCCCGAAGTCAAGGACGGCAAGGTTTCCTTCATGATTACGGAGCCGGGGCAGTACACCGTTGTCTTCAACGATAACGTCAACAAGGCGCTGCACATCTTCGCCAATCCGCTGGAAACGGACGTCCCTGATCCCGACGACCCGAATGTCTACTATATCCCCTCCGGCGAGTGGGTCATGGACGCCATCGCGCTGGAAGACGGGCAGACACTCTACATCTCCGGCGGCGCGGTGCTGCATTCCATCATCTCCGTCAATAACGCCAAGAACGTCCGCATCTGCGGGCGCGGCATTATTGACGGCAGCGACTACGACGCGTGGAATCAGCCCGGCTCGTATGCGCGCGTCCCGATTGATCTCAATCACGCAAAGGATGTCACCATCGACGGCATTATCGTCGCCAATTCCAACTGCTGGAACGTTAATTCTTACTCCTCCAAGCATGTGGAAATCAACAACGTCAAGGTCATTTCCGGTCGTCAAAATGGCGACGGCTTCACCTTCCAGTCCTGTACTGACCACACCGTGACGAACAGTTTCGCCCGCACATGGGATGACAGCCTCGTCATCAAGAACTACTCCGGCTCCACCAAGGGCATCACCTTCCGCAACATGCAGGTATGGACGGACCTCGCCCAGTCCATGGAAATCGGCTACGAAACCGACAAGGGTTGGACGCTTGACCCCGAAATCAGCGATGTGCTGTTTGAGAACATCACCGTGCTGTACAACTTCCACAAGCCCGTTATCAGCATCCATAACAGCGACGATGCGTATGTGCACGCCATTGTCTACCGCAATATCGTCGTCGAAAACGCCTTCATGCAGGGCGATAACGGCAATAATAAGGAATTGATTGAGATGACGCTGCAAAATTCGGCGTGGTCGACGGTCAAGGATGAGTTTGGGTCGATTGATGATGTGCTGATTGATGGCCTGACGGTGGTGCGGACGCTGGATGGGAAAGTGCCGGCGTCGAGATTGTCGGGGTATGGGGAGGAGAATCGGATTACGAATGTGACCTTGCGGAATGTGACGATTCTGGGGGAGAAGATGACGAATTTGAAGCAGATGAAGCTGCGGTATGATGATTATTGTGAGGGGATAGTGGTGGAGTAAGGAAAAAAGAGAATAAACACGCGGAAGAATTAAGGGAGTGAGACCAACTCAATCGCGCGGAGGGGGCAAGGGGGGATCCCCCTTGCGGAGTCCAGAGGCAGCGCCTCTGGTAGGGTTTGGGGCAACGCCCCAACAGTTTGTCGTGCAACCAGTAATGGAAAAGCACGCAATTCTGCCACACGAGCGCTGAACAGCGAAGCGCTTTCAGCGCAGCGGTTGTAATTTCGCGCGTCCTCAGACGCGCCCCCAACTTGCTCTTTCGACCACTTGCACATTGTCGCGCCAAATGGGCGCGACCGACCACCCGCATCACCACACCCACCATCATTATAGAAAGGAAATTTCGCTCATGAAAATGCGTTCTGTCGTATCCGCCATGCTCGCCCTGTCGCTGGCGTGCCTGCCCCTTCTGACGCAGGCGGAAGAAGAAATTCCCACCATCGTGACCGTTGTCCCCGCGCCCGACCAGACCAAGGCGGAGCGCCCGGCGTGCTTCCCTGACCCTGCTGACCAGTACATCGCCCTCCCCGAAACGGAGAATTTCGCGCTCAATAAGGAAGTCATTTCCGGCGCACATACCGACGTGTACGTCAGCCGAAACGTCAACGACGGCAAAACCGATACCTACTGGGAAAGCAAAGGGTTCCCGGCGGAAATGCTCATCGTGCTGGGCGAAACGCATACCATCTCGACCGTCGCGGTCTGCCTGAATCCATCCGCCATCTGGGAGGCGCGCATTCAGGAAATCGCCGTTCTCGTCAGCCAGGACGGCGAGAACTTTACCGAAGTTGCACCCGCCACGCAGTACCAATTCGACCCTGCGACGGGCAATCGCATCCGCATTGATTTCGATAGCGTGGAAGCCAGTTTTGTCAAGGTTGTGTTCACAATGAATTCCGCATCCCGCACCGACGGCGCGCAGGCAGCGGAAATCTGCGTTTACTGATAGGAGAAAATCACGATGCAATATCAAGGCATTATCTTCGATTTGGATGGCGTTCTCTGCTCGACCGACGAGTACCACTACCGCGCGTGGAAGGCGCTCGCGGATCGGCTTGGCATTCCCTTTGATCGCGAGCGCAACGGCCTTTTGCGCGGGGTCAGCCGCATGGACAGCTTGAACATCATCCTCGAAAAAAGCGACAAGGCGTACTCGCAGGAGGAGAAAAACGCGATGGCGGAGGAGAAAAACACGCGCTATCGGCAGTTACTGAACCAAATGTCGCCCGCTGATTTGTCCTGCGACGTGAAGCGTACGCTGGATACCCTGCGCGCACGCGGCTTGAAGCTGGCGATTGGCTCGTCGAGCAAGAACACGCCGTTCATTCTGGAGCGGATGGGGCTGGATGGGTTTTTCGACGCGGTGGCGGATGGAAACTGCATCACGCACTCGAAGCCGAACCCGGAGGTGTTTTTGAAGGCAGCGGAGATGCTGGGCTTGAAGCCGGAGCAGTGCGTGGTGGTGGAGGACGCCCATGCAGGGGTGGAAGCTGCCAAAGCGGGCGGGTTTGCCTGCGCCGCCATGGGGGACGCCAAGGAGGATGCGCGCGCGACGTATCATCTGGGGAAATTGTCGGATTTGCTGGAGTATGTAGGGTAAATGCATAGAACCGAAATTTCCGCACCCGAAAGCCTGCAATCCGTAGCAGGAAAAGCGCAGTGCAGCCGCGAATTTCCCTCCATGAATACCGCATGGAGGGAAGTTTTGAACATGAGGAGGAATAAACGGATGAATACGGTGATTGAGCGAACGGGGTTTGACCCGGCACAGGATGCGGATAACGGCAACCGTTTCCTGACGGGCAATGGGTATATGGGCGTTCGCGGGACGATTGGCGAAGCGGGCGTACAGCAGATGACCGCCGTCAACCTCGCGGGCATCCACCACCAAAAGGGGCAAGGCTGGGAAGAGCCGCTGAATGCCCCGAACCCGCTGTATGTCGCCGTGAAAGGCGTGTCGCTGCCGGAAAATGCCGATCGGCTTACATCGCACCGCCTCGCGCTCGATATTGCCGATGGTGTGTTCACACGCGAAAGCACGTTCAAGGCGGATGCGGGCAAAATCACCATCCGGCAGGAACGGTTCTGCGCGATGGAGCGGGTGCATTTGCTCGCACAGCGCGTGACCATCACGGCGACACATGACAGCGTCGTCACCATTGCGTTCGGCGTGGACGAAAACGTCTGGGACATCCACGGCCCGCATTATGAGACGCTGACGCTGACAGAATCGGACGGCGTCGTCGCCCTGACCGGCGAAACGGATGACCATCAGCGCGTCTGCACGGCGCTTCGGTGCAGCTGCACGGACGGCGAAATCACGCACGGCGGCGTTCGGACGGCGCAAATCGCGCTTCGGGCAGGTCAGCCGTGGCAGCTGGATGAGGTCGCCGCGGTGTACACCACCAGCGACGGTGATGAACCGGAAGCATCCGCCATGGAAGCGGCAGAAAATGCCCCGGCGTATGATGCTTTGCGCGAAGAACAGCGGACGGCGTGGGCGGCGCTCTGGCAGAAAGCGTGGGTGACGATTGAAGGCGACGAGCGCGCGGAGTTCGCGGTCAATTACTCGATGTACCACTTGATGAGCATCGCGCCGCGGCATCGGGCGGCGCTGTCGGTGGCGGCGCGCGGGCTGTCCGGGCAGACGTATAAGGGCGCGATTTTCTGGGATACGGAGATGTTCATGCTGGATTTCTATCTGGCGTGTATGCCGGAGGTGGCGCGGCACTGCCTGGAATACCGCGTGCAGACGCTGCCGGGCGCGCTGGACAAGGCGAAATCCTACGGCTATGCGGGCGCGTTCTATGCGTGGGAGAGCGTCGAGGGCGGCAAGGACGCCTGCACGGACTACAACGTTACCGACGTGTTCACGGGCCGACCGATGCGCACGTTCTTCCGCGATACGCAGGTGCACATCAGCGCTGCCGTCGTGTATGGGCTGCGGAAATATACGCAGTACACGGGGGATGATTCGCTGCTGCAAAGCGGCGGCGCGCGCGTCGTGCTGGAATGCGCAAGGTTCTATATGAGCCTGATTTCCAAGCGCATCCTCAGCGACACCTATGATTTGCTGGATGTGATGGGCCCGGACGAGTACCACGAGCATGTGAAGAACAACGCCTACACCAACGAAATGGCGCGGATGACGCTGAATTACGCGGTGGAGGTCTGCCAGAAGTACCTGCCGGAGACGGACGAAGCGGAACTGATGCACTTTGCGGATGCCGCGAAGCACTTGAAGCATCAAGCGCCTGACCCGAAAACCGGGCTGATTGAGCAGTTCGACGGCTACTTCAAGCTGGAAAACGTACTCGTGCCGGAGGTGCGCAGCCGCCTGATTGATCCGCGCGAATACTGGGGCGGCGCATATGGCGTGGCGGCGCAGACGCAGGTCATTAAGCAGGCGGACGTGATTGCCCTGCTGTACATGCTGGGGCAGTACCCGGCGAACATCATCGCCGCGAATTATGATTACTATGAGCCGCGAACCGAGCATGGCAGCAGTCTGTCCGCGTGCATGTATGCCCTGTGCGCGTGCGCAATCGGGCGTCCGGCGGCAGCGTATCCGCTGTTCCTGAAATCCGCCGAGGCGGATATTGTCGGCGGCGGCAAGCAGTGGGCGGGGCTGGTGTACATTGGCGGCACGCACCCGGCGGCGGCAGGCGGCGCGTATATGGTGCTGCTCTATGGCTTCTTGGGTCTGCGCTTCGAGGACGGCAAGCCGACGCTGCATCCGCGCCTGCCGGAGGGATGGAAGAAAGTGCAGATGCAAGTGCATTGGCAGGGCAAAGACTGGCTGCTGACGGCGGAAGAAGGGCAGCAGGCATGACAATTGCCCACTATCACCTGCCCGGTCTGTTCGAGTTTTACGAACTGTACTGCCGATTTTTGCCGCTCTACCGAAACCATCCGGAATATTTCTATGATTGGTGCGACATCGGCTCGATTTACGGAGCACCGGCGGACTGCCTGTGGGGCGGCGGGCGCGTCGGGTCGGGGGAGGCGAGCGCGCGGGACGTGCTGGCGCTGATGCGTGATTACGGCATTTCGCCGCGCCTGACATTCAGCAACTCCCTCCTGCGCGCGGAGCATCTGCGTGATGCGCGCTGCAATGCGCTCTGCCAGATGCTGAACGACGGCGGGAATGGCGGCGTGATTCTCCATTCGGATTTGCTCCTGCGCTATTTGCAGAAAACGTATCCGAACTTGTATTTCGTGTCCTCAACGACGAAAGTGCTGATATCGTTTCCCGACTTGCAGGCGGAACTGGAACGAGCGGAATTCCGCTATGTCGTGCCGGATTTCCGCCTGAATCACGCGCTGGAGAAGCTGAATGCCCTGCCGCAGGGTCAAAAGGACAAGGTGGAGTTCCTCTGCAACGAGTGCTGCTATTTCGGCTGCCGCGACCGCCGCGCGTGCTACGAAGCCGTCAGCCGGAAGAACCTCGGCGAGGGCGGCGACGAGCACCGCTGCCACGCACCGGACGCAGTGGGCGGCTACCGATTCTCCAAGGCGATGGAGAATCCGGGCTTTATCGGGGTGGCGGATATTCAGCGGACGTACCTGCCGATGGGCTTTGAGAACTTCAAGATTGAGGGGCGCGAGTTAGGCAGCGCGCTGGTGCTGGAATTCCTGCTGTACTACCTGACGAAGCCGGAATGCCAGCTGAAAGTGCGGGAGGAAATCTATCTGGATAACATGCTGGACTTGTTCTGATTGCAATCAAAAACAGCCTGCGGAATTCGTCCACAGGCTGTTTTGATACTTTTTTGGTTCTTCACGGAAAGTTGGGGGCAAACAAGGACTTAGGCGAAGCACCAAAAAGCTGCACGCGGAAGGAGCATGAAAGTGCGACCAACTCAATCGCGAAAAGGGATCAAGGGGGGGACTTCGTCCCTTTTCGTCTGCCCCTTGCAGGGTCAAGGGACAGCGTCCCTTGTGGGGTTTGGGGCAACGCCCCAACTGTTCCGCGGGCGACCAGCATCTCAAACGCACTCAATAAAGGTGCAGGCAGCGAAGCGTTCCTGCCAGTAACTTTGCGCGTCCGCAGACGCGCCCCCAAGCTGCGCTTCCCCCCCAGATTCCGTGAAGAACCACTTTTTTCGGATTTTGCCGCGCGAACTATTGTGCCTTTGCGCAGTTTTCCGTTACTGAATCTTGAGAATCCATCCTTCGGGCGCTTCGATTTCGCACTGCTGGATGCCGCGCAGGGTCGTGTACAGCTTCTTCAGCACGGGACCCATTTCGTCCATGCCGGAGGGAATGCGAATCTCCTTGCCGTGGTCGTTAATCAGACCGACCGGGCTGATGACCGCCGCCGTGCCGCACAGGCCGCATTCCGCGAAATCAGGCACTTCCGAGAAGTACACCTCGCGCTCTTCCACCGGCATATGCAGGTACTTTTCCGCCACGACGAGCAGGCTGCGGCGGGTGACGGAGGGCAGGATGGAGTCGCTCTTGGGCGTGACCAGCTTGCCGTCCTTGGTGACGAAAATGAAGTTCGCGCCGCCGGTTTCTTCGACCTTCGTGCGGGTTGCCGCGTCAAGATACATGTTCTCCGCGAAGCCTTCGCGGTGCGCTTCCATAATTGCGTGGAGGCTCATGGCGTAGTTCAGACCCGCCTTGATGTTGCCCGTGCCGTGCGGGGCTGCGCGGTCGTAATCGCTCACCTTGATGGCAATCGGCTTCGCGCCGCCCTTGAAGTACGGGCCGACAGGCGTGCAGAAAATGCGGAATTCAAACTCCGTCGCGGGCTTCACGCCGATGACACTGTTCGTGCCAATCATGAACGGGCGGATGTACAGGCTCGCGCCCGTGCCATACGGCGGCACAAAATCCGCATTCGCCGCGACGACCTGCTTCACCGCGTCCACAAACTTGTCCACCGGGAAGGGCGGCATTTCCAGCCGCGCGGCGCTGTCCGCCATGCGCTTGGCGTTCATGTCCGGGCGGAAGCAAACGATATGCCCGTCCTTGGTGTAGTATGCCTTCATGCCCTCAAAGCACGCCTGGCAATACTGGAAGACGCAGGCGCACTCATTCAGGGTGATGTTTGCGTCGGTTTCCAGCCCGCCTTCGTCCCACTGACCGTCCTTGTAGCGGCAAACGTAGCGATAATCCGTCTTGATATAGCCGAAGCCGAGATTGCTCCAGTCGATGTTCTGCTTGCTCATTGCTCATACACTCCTTTTGGTGGATTTCGCCTTTATTATAGGACGAAATGCGGCTGATTGCAAGCGAATGACTGTACTGCTGGTGTTTTTACGACGGAACGTGTCATTCGCGGCGGAAAATCATTCGACAGAAGTTGTACAAGTGCGGCTTGACGCTGGTATGGTCATGCTGTGTATTTGTCAGCTGATGCCAAACGAGCTCTTCACCATTGAGCTGAAGAACTTGTCGATAGCCCGAAGGTGCGGACGTAACAACACCGTCAGCGCGGGAAGCGCTGATGAGCAGCAGCTCCGGCTTTGTGTCTCCGAAGGTCAGCTCCGATTCCTGAAGCTGCCCCGGATGATCAGCAGAGCCGGGAATCGGTGTCAAACCGGGGGCTGGTGCGACTGCACCTACCCACGCGAAGAGCTCTGGATGCGTCAGGGCGATGAACAGAGACTCACGCCCGCCCATGGAAAAGCCGGTGATAGCGGTCTGCTCGCGCCCCGTCGCGGCGGCAAAATTCTGCTGGATAAAGGGCATCAAATCTGCCGTTAAGTCGTTGACGAAATTGTCATAGCAAAGCGAATTGCGCAGGTTCATGCCTGTGCAGGAACGAAGCTCCTGGTCGCAGAAGATGTAGGGGAGAACGACGATCATTTCTTCTGCCTCGCCGGATGCCCAGAGATTGCCCAGCATGACATTCAGTCCGACTGCATCGCGCGCCATCCAGTCCTGCGTGTCCCAGTAGCCGTGGAGAATGTACAGGACGGGATAAGTACGCTGCTCATCGTAATCCGTCGGCAGCAGCACGTTGACCGGGGTATCCCGATGCGCTGTGCGTGAATAGTAGGTGTACTTCTGAAACGTCGGGTAGGAAACACCCTCCTGCCGCGCAAAAACAGCATCCGGTGCAAGCTCTGTGAGCATCTGACGGTACGTCTGCATGGTGTGAGCCTCCTTCTGAACAATTGTGTTTGGCTCTTCTGCAAAAGCAGCAGGAACGCTGTTCATCAGCAGGAAAGCGCCTGACAGCAGGGCAGCACAGCGGCTGACAATGGAACGCATCCTTACTCTACCTCGATTCATGGCTTTTCTGTTATACTATTTCCAGATTCAACTGCGCCATCTGCTTGCGCCTTTTCCCTTCTGGCGTCCGCTCATTCCACTTAGCGTAGCGCTGCTACGCTGCGTTTCATTCACGTTAGCCAGAATGAAAAACTCGCGGCGCATCTTGGCGCATTCTTATCTGGAAATAGTATTATATTACCATGCCTTTGAGGAAATTACAATGGAAAAGCGGAAAAATGCACGAAAAAGAGACTCGGAGTTTCCTCCGAGCCTCTGGGGATGCGAGATTACTTCTCGTAGTGAGCGGATTCGCCAGCGATGCGGCCGAAGACGACCGTGTCGGTCAGTGCGTTGCCGCCCAGACGGTTCGCGCCGTGGATGCCGCCGGTCACTTCGCCCGCAGCATACAGACCAGGAATCACGTTGCCGTTTTCATCCAGCACCTGCGCATTCACGTTGATGCGCACGCCGCCCATCGTGTGATGCACGGTGGGAATGCGGGCAGCCGCGTAGAAGGGCGCGGTGTCGATGGGGGTCTTGTAGAGGGTACGGCCGAATTCGTCCGGCGTGCCCGCAAGATCGCCGCCCTCGGCATGACGGTTGAATTCCGTGACCGCCGCAATCAGCGTGTCCGCCGGAACGTTCATCTTTTCCGCCAGCTCTTCCAGCGTGTCCGCCTTCACCGCGCGGCCGGCTTCCACCAGCTGGTTCGCGGTTTCGCCGAAGTTGTTGCGTTCGTCGCCCGTGGGATAGGTGTCGGAGTCCATGACGACCCACATGTACGCATCGGTCTGCGCGAACAGGGCGTTGGTCATGTCGTCGCGGCGGCCGCCCTCGTTGACGAAGCGGTTGCCTTCCTTGTTGATGAAGATACGGGTTTCCACGTCATGCTCGATGTTGCCGGACAGGGAGCCGGTCACCGGGTCGCCCAGCGGCAACAGCTGGATGTTGCCCATCTGCACAAAGTCAGCACCCAGCTTCTGCATCATCTTGATGCCGTCGCCGGTCGCGCCCGCGTGGTTGGTGCTCTTGATGCTGTCGCCCAGATCCGCCCACTGCGTGTTGTACGCGCTGCGCAGTTCGACGTTCGCCGCGAAGCCGCCCGTCGCCACAACGACGCCCTTGGACGCCTTGACGGTCACGGTGTTGCCCGTTTCGCCCGTCGCCACGACGCCGCAAGCCTTGCCGTTTTCGTCCACAAGGATTTCGGTCGCGCGGGTGTTCAGCATCACGTCCACGTTGTCGTGGCTGTCGATGTAGTTCATGTAGGTCTTGAAGAAGCCAGTGCCCAGCGGTTCAACCGGCTTGTGGGCGCGCGGCCACAGACCGCCGGTGACGGTGAACAGCCCAGCGGTGTCGTCCTGGAACTCCATGCCCAGATCCATCAGCCACTGCACACCTGCCCACGCGTTGGAAACCAGCGTGTGCACCAGGACGGGATCGCCCTGGTAGTCGCCGCCGGAGAGCGTCTGGGTGTAGTGCCATTCGACGGAGTCGTTGTAGGCAATCGCCTGCTCGGAGCGGTCATTCACCGCGTTGAGCGCGCCGCCCGCCAGAATGGTATTGCCGCCGACCTTGCCCATCTTTTCCAGCACCAGCACCTTGGAGCCGAGCTGATTCGCCTGCACAGCCGCCGCCAGACCAGCGCCGCCGCCGCCGATGACCACGATTTCCGTCTCGATGGTGACGTCCTCCGCCTTTTCGACGACAGTCTCCACCTTCGTAGACCACTTCACGGTGTCCAGACCCGCCTTGGTCACAGCGTCCAGCACAGCCGTCATGATGGCATCGGAGGTCTTGGTCGCGCCCGCAACCGCGTCAACGTTCGCGGTCTGCTGCTCGACGATGAGACCCGGAATCTGCGCCACAGCCGGATCAGAAATGCCGGCGGTGTCGCCATTCTTGGTCACTTCGATGGCGGTCACTGCGCCGTTTTCATCCACGGTCACAGCCACTTCGATGGCACCCTTGCCACCGATTTCGCTGTCGCCCACGCCCGTAAAGACGCCCGCGTCCGCGCTCGCAACGCCGCACAGGGTCAGCAGCATCGTCAGCGCCAGCAGGAGAGAAAGGAACTTCTTCATGGTTCTCCTCCTTATTCGTTTGGTCGAAATGGCAGAAGAAGCATCTGCCGTATATTTTATTATACAATAACTCGACGATGGTTGGCAAGGGGAAATGACGCTTTTTTCACAAGCAAAATAGGCGATTTTTGCAAAAAGAAAGGTTTTCGGCAGGAATTTCGCGGTTTGAGGGCGAATTGTGTTCTTGGAAAAAGCAAATCCGGCATTGCGCCGGGTGGAAAAGAGGAACTATCGGATGGATGAAACGCAATGTCTACGGATGATTAGGGCTTCGCTTGCCCCCTCAACCGGCTGTACGGAACCGGCGGCAATTGCCCTCAACGCGGCGACGGCGCGCAAGGCGGCGCAGGGGACTGTCACGCAGGTGACGGCGCGGCTGGATGCGTACCTGTTCAAAAACGCCATGGGCGTGGGTATTCCGGGCGCGGATGAGCGCGGCGTAGATTTGTGTGTGGCGCTGGGCATCACGGCGGGCGACGCGGACGCGGGCATGAACGCGCTGCACACGGTGACGGCGGAGCAGCTGGCGGCAGCAAAGGCATTGCGCGGCTGCGTGAAAGTCGAAATCGTCGACGGCGTGAGCGGATTATATATTGAAACGATTTTGCGAACGGACTGCGACGCGGTTCGTGTGGTCACGGTGGGTGCGCACGATCATATCGCCCTTGTCGAACATGCGCCGTTTACCGAAGCGCCTGCCGAGCAGGAATCGGTGGAGGAAGGCGGCGCGCACTGCGGGTCGCTGGCGGAATTTATCGCCTTTGCGGACACGGTTGCGCTGGATAAATTGGCGTTCCTCCGCGATGCGCTGACGATGAACCGAACCATCTACGACCGCGCGATGTCGGATGAGCTGGCGCACTGCGTTCTGCCGAAAATTACGCTGGATGACCCGTCCCTCTGCGCGTCGGCGAAGCGGATGGCGGGCGCGGCGTCCTATGCGCGGATGCACGGCGTTCCGCTGCCGGTGATGACCGCGACGGGCAGCGGCAATCAGGGCATCACGCTCTTTTTGACGGTGGATGCGGCGGCACGCTATTTCAGCATCCCGGAGGAAAAGGAACTGCGTGCGATTGCGCTGGCGGCGCTGGCGAACGTGTACATCAAAAGCTTCATCGGCCCCCTGTCGAGCGTGTGCGCGTGCGGCGTGGCGGCAGGCTTGAGCGCGTCGCTGGGGGTCGTGTACCTGCTGGGCGGCGGCGAAGGCGAGATGGTGCAGGCTGCGCGGAATATCCTCGGCTCGGTCAGCGGCATGATTTGCGACGGCGCGAAGGAGGGCTGCGCGAGCAAGGTTGCCCTGAGCGCGGGACTTGCGGTGGAAGCCGCGTGTCTGGCACTGGAAGGCGGCGGCATCCACGCGCAGGACGGCATTCTGGATGACAGCTTTGACCGCCTGATTGCGCACCTCGGCGAGCTGGTCTGCGTCGGCATGGGCAGCACGAACAGCACGATTGTGCACATTATGAAGGACGAGAAGGGGTATGCGGCATCGTGCTGACATCCCGAACATGAGAATAATACTATTTCCAGATTCAACTGCACCATCTGCTTGCGCCTTTTCCTTTCTGGC
>ERZ773225.1862-NODE-1862-length-23162-cov-24.689185_pt1 | contig 23162 bp, 18 predicted proteins | sample MGYA00580993_ERZ773225 | MGnify/ENA primary metagenome ERZ773225 (study PRJEB29015, sample SAMEA2737748) | human gut metagenome | biome: human gut; feature: human-associated habitat; material: faeces | place: China | collected 2012 ...
GTTACCTCCACATTCTTTTTTATTTTGAATGTCCGCAAAATCCGTCCTACATCATAAGGTCAGCGGCATCATAAACTCCGCAGACCTCGTACCCGTCATTTTCATCTACGCCGAAAATAATAACGCCTCCGCCCGACTGATTTGAAAAAGAGGACAGCGAATCACGCACCTTCGGGCAGCCCTTATTTGCCGCTTTTATCTCTATCTTATTGCTTTCACTGCGAACAAGCTGTATTTGTTTCACCATATCCATAAGTTCATTATCCAGCATTTTATCGCCTCCATAATATAATTATACTGATTTTATTAGAATTTGTCAAGATTAAATTCTTATAAAATTGTAATTTGTCTTATAAAAGTCTAATAAAAACCGTATAAAATGAGGCGATGGCTTATAATTTGATATGGAAGTGCAAAAATCTTTATAAATGGCTGTTAAACGTAGGTTAATGTAGATTTGTATATTGTATCAATTCCACAAAAACAATTATCACATTTGCATACAAGAAATTTAGCAAGTTCCGCAGGCGAGGCTTGACACAATGGTCCTATAGTCACCGATTTTATAACCTTAAATAGTTCTGAGCCTAATTCAAGTTTCCTGTAAGGGATCAATCGATTTTTATTTGTTCTATAATCAACAGGAGAGATTTTTATATTATCATCTAAATCATGTATATCTTCCATATATTGTTTCAAACCCGTTGCTCCCATATGTATATCATCAAATACATAATGCTTTATAGCATCATCACTTAATGAATCATATAAACCAATTCGAAATTCATTTTCCGCTAAAAAAGCAGGATTTTTTACAGTAGCTCTTTTAAGTCCTATTTTCCTTTTTACTTCACGAGTAAATTCACCTGAGTCTTTTATCAAACTATGCTCATTTTTTATTGAAATCAATTTTTCTGAAATAATAGAGTGTAATTCTTCCTTTGTCTTATAAGTTACATTTTCAGCAAAGAATCTCCCTTTTGCCAACCCTTCAAAAAATGATTTATCAAATCCTATACATATACCTTTACCATCATCACCATAAGCACGCCACTGGTTTAAATCATCTCGTATATTTGAAAAACAACAAATAAAGCACACATTAGCATATAATTCAGAAAGCCTCGTCATATATTTTTTCATATAATCATCGCTTTCAATATTTGCTTTTTCTTCATCTGATAAACCGTCATATAAGTTTTTCATTTCTTCCTCAAAAACATCTAAAAAATATTTTTCTTCTGAACTATCATTCATATAATGATAGTCTGACATAAATAAAACTTTGTTCTCCACAATAAGACGAAATGTTTCAAGGCTGCAATAATGATAAACTTGGTTTTCAAAAGGTATTTTTCCTGTGACTTTTATACACATAGCATTTCACCACTTTCTACATTTATAGTTAAATCAAATTCTCCTACATTTTGCGATTCGCCAATCCAAAAACTTCATCTACGCTTTAGGGCATAGAAGATTTATAACTTAGTCCAACTTCAATACAATCTTTGAAATATTTGTTATTCTTATTATAGCATTTTTTTGTGTGTATGGCAATGGTGCAGTGAAGAAATCACAAAATATATTTCTGATAATTTGCCTTATGCCTACTGCGAGCAGATCGGCAAGGAGATACGAGATATTTCGGACGAGATACCATTTGAGATTCCTGATTCGTGGGAGTGGGTAAGGTTAGGAAGTATCGTTTATAACAGAGGTCAAATGAAGCCTACATCAGACTTCTGCTATGTTGATATTGGTTCGATTGACAATAAAAGACAAAGATTAGGCGATACAGAGAATATCATAACACCCGATAAAGCACCGTCACGAGCAAAGAAAATAATAGATGTTGGCGATATTATCTATTCTACTGTAAGACCATATCTGCATAATATGTGTATCATTGACAAGCAATTTTCTCTACAACCTATTGCAAGCACGGGATTTGCTACAATGACTTGTTACAGCGGTTTACTTAATAAATACTTGTTCTATTATCTACTTGCACCAGATTTTGATAATTATGCTAATGATACTGAAAACTCTAAGGGTGTAGCATATCCTGCAATAAATGATGATAGATTATATAAGGCACTAATTCCTCTGCCACCTCTCTCCGAACAGCACCGCATAGTAGCCAAGATAGAAGAACTCCTCCCATACATCGAAAGATACGGCAAGGCAGAAGAACACATCACTGCCCTCAACACTACCTTCCCCGAAGCACTGAAAAAGTCTATCCTGCAAGAAGCGGTGCAGGGCAAGCTTGTCCCGCAGGATCCTGACGATGAACCTGCAAGCGTTTTGCTGGAACGTATCAGAGTTGAAAAGCAAAAGCTCATCAAAGCCGGCAAGATCAAGAAAAGCAAGCACGAATCGGTCATCGTAACAAGGGATAAAATTCCTTATGAGATCATAGACGGTAAAAAGCGCTGTATTGCTGACGAAGTGCCGTTTGAGATTCCGGAGGGGTGGGAGTGGTGCAGGCTAGGGTTTATTGGTGAATGGGGTTCAGGTGCAACACCTAGCAGAACAAATAAGGAATACTACCAAGGAAATATTCCTTGGTTAAAGACTGGTGACTTAAATGACGGTATTATAACCAATATTCCTGAAAAAATAACAGAACTTGCTTTAAAAAAAACATCAGTAAGATTAAATCCAGTAGGTTCTGTATTAATTGCTATGTATGGAGCAACAATTGGCAAACTTGGTATTCTTGCAATTCCAGCTACTACAAATCAAGCGTGTTGTGCTTGTAAGCCAATTATCATCAATAATAAATATCTTTTCTATTTCTTAATGTCGCATAAAGAAACATTTACTAAAAAAGCAGAAGGCGGAGCACAGCCCAATATTTCGAAAGAAAAAATAGTATCTACTCTTTTCCCTCTTCCACCTCTTGCTGAGCAAAAGCGAATCGTAGAAAAAATCGAAGAGCTTACACAACTTTGCGACAAACTTAGATAAAACAAGGGCATATGCCGAAATAAATCGGAGTATGCCCTTGTTTTTTACCAATCTACTATTGTATCTACAATTTCACGCTGTTCCGTGGCGGTCTTACGCAAATAAATGCGAGTGGTCTCGATGCTTTCGTGTCCCATTAGGTCGGCAAGAAAAGCAATATCGTTACAACGTTCAAGAAAGCTCTTTGCAAAGCGGTGACGGAACGAATGAGGATACACCACTTTTGTATCAATGCCGTATTTTAATGCAAACTTCTTCAATTCGCCCGATATGCCTCTGGTGGTTATGCGCTGTCCTCGCTGGTTAAGAAAGACGAAACCGCTGTCTTGCCTTTTATCAGTAAGCCACGCAAGTGCTTCTTCTTGCAAAGATTTTGGAATGTAGATACGGCGAAGTTTACCGCCCTTTGAATACAGATCGAGATACCCAAGTTTAACGTGTTCAACTTTGATCTGTATCAGCTCGCTTACTCTTGCCCCTGTGGCAGCAAGAAAGCGGATCACGAAGTACCAAAATAGTTCGTCGTCCTCTTTCAGGCATTTTTTGAAGTACAAGTAATCCGCTTCGCTTATGACGTTTTCGAGAAAAGGTTTCTGCTGAACTTTTACAAATGATAGTTTCCACTTTTCCTTACTCACGCTTTCAAGGTAACAGTTCATACCACGCAAGCGGAGATTCACCGTCTGCGGTTTGAAATTGTCCACAAGCCACATCTTGTAACCCGTAAGATTTTTCTTGGTAACGCTGTTGTACTGTTCTGTAAACTGTTTTAATGCAAACAGATACGCAGATTTTGAGTTTTCGGACAGATTTGTCTTGTCCAAATATGCCTTAAATGTGTCAATCATATCGAAAGACCTCCTTCCGATATAATTATAACTGAATATACGATTTAAAAAAATAGGTATTATATTCGCCCTGCAACTGACCCGCCCCCTGTCAAGTAGACAGCGCAAAAAACAAAAATATTCTATGTTGTGACTAAAAGCAGTCTGTGCAATTTGTGCAGGCTGCTTTGTTGTTAGCAAATGGCAAGCACCTTTTGGAGTGAGGAGCGAAGCGACGAACGGAGAAAGGTGCTTGCCGCGGCACCCACCGACCAGCTAAGCAGCATACGCTTCATGGTATTCCATAGGTGTCATGCTGCTCAGTTTGATCTGGTAACGCCTTGTGTTGTAATAGGTTATGTATTCCTCTATCGCTGAAATCAGTTCGGTCTTATCCGTAAACTTGCGAAGATAATACATCTCCGATTTTAAGATTCCCCACCAACCCTCCATTGGTCCGTTGTCGATGCATCTCCCAACACGGGACATACTTTGTATCATTCCTGCATCAGTCAGTTTTTGATGAAATAATTTGTTGGTATACTGAAAGCCACGGTCACTGTGGAAGATTGGGTGAGCATCAGGATTCAATCGAACAGCTTCGTCAAATGTAGAAAACACAAGTTCGTTGTTATTGCTTTCCATAATTTTGTATGTTACAATTCGTCTGTCATACAAATCAAGAATTGCGCTGAGATACAGTTTTCTGATCTCTGTTCCTACGTAATATTTAAATTCAGTTACATCTGTAAGCCATTTTTCGTTCGGCTTATCTGCGTGGAAATCTCTGTTCAGAATATTCTCCGCTGTGATTTGCGGCGTTGATGGAATATATGTATTCTTCTTGACACGGGTAACAGATTTCAGATGAAGAATCTGCATCAGTCTGTAGATGCGCTTCTTGTTGAAATGTACATCATGCTCACGGTTGATCACGACCGTCATCTGACGATAACCTAAGATGCCGTTGCGCTCCTCATAGTGCTGTTTGATCCATTCTACAAGCTGCTCATTGATCTGCTGGCTATGGCTCGGTGTCCGATGCAGCCACTTGTAGTAAGCCGAGCGTGCAACGTGTACAGCAGCGCAGAGCTTCTGAATCGGATAATGCTCTGCTTCATTCATGTATTTGATTGCAATATACTTGTCCACGTTTCGTACTCCGTTCAGTGACCGCCCCCTCTCAGCTCCCTGAGTTTTTTTAACAGTTTAATTTCCATTTCCTGATCTTTAAGCTTTGCTTGTAATATCTTGTTCTCCATACGAAGACGATCAGCTTCTGTAAGGTCTTCTTGTTTTTTTGATTTTCCTCGATGGTCAATCAGTCCTTCTACACCATTTATTTCATATTTCCTTACCCATGAATATATCTGTTGATAAGAAATATTATATTTTTCAACTGTCAGGGTGTAGTTCTTATTATTTTCAATGCAGAAGGCAACAATTTCCGCACGTTCTTCCTGTGTGGTTTTTCTACCTTTGTTCATGGCAAGTCCTCTTTCTGAGCGTTTATGCTCTTTAAATCTCTTGCCATTATTATACCATGAAATCCATCTTCTGAGGACAATATCCGTTGAGATTTTATACTTTATACATATTTCTGTTAAGCTTCCTTTTCCATTGAGGTAATCTTCTACTGCTGCTTCTTTTATTTCATTGGTATAGTGTCGATACGGTGATGCCTTTGCAACGGATTCGATTCCTTCGGTTTTAGCTCGGCATACCATTCTTTTCATCGTTGTAGCCCCTATGTTGTATTTTCTGGCAATTGCCTTGTATCCACCTTTACCATCGAGGTATTCCTGTACTGCTGCAACACGTTCTTCACTTGTAAGTGATTTCTTCTTTGACATAAAATAACCCCCTTTAGAGTTACACCATTTTATTATTTCATGTGTCTACTCTAAGTGGATTATATCAAACCATACCGCCATTCTCAGTTTTCTCAAACTTCATGATGAGCGGATCATCAATCTCGTATGTCTGAGTCTCCCAGTTCCATGCACAGACATACACAGCAGGAAAGGGCGAACGCAGAATCGCTTTGAAAAAAGCACCGTAACAGCCGTTTTGTGGTCCGCTGTGAAGCAAATCCATCATCACACGAAATTCATCTTCCAGGACGAAGATGAACAGGTCGGTATTGCCGCTTTTATGCTTTTCGCCCTTCTCTCGCACTTCACGCAGAATGTTTTCAGTTGAACATTCGATGATTGGAGAATCGCAATCAAACTCAGAAAGCTTTTCTCCAAAGACCCATTTTGTAGGATCATATCCCATATGCGATTTCACGAGCTTCAAATCGCATCTGTATTGCACCATTCCTTCCTCTGTATCGGGATAACGGTATTCATGGATTCTATCATAAACATTTCGTGCTTTCTCCATGATTTCAAGCTGTTCTGCGGTGCTTTTTCGATGAAACCGATTGATATGCGTTATGATTGCATTGTTATGTAGTGTGTGGGTGACTTCAAGAAAACGCTCTTCGTCCAGATACTTGAAATCAGGCATAGACGGACGGGAGTTGTCATCGTGATAATTGTCATCAAAAGCTACTCCCTTGCGCACAAGTATCATTTTTGCTTCCTGTTCGCCTTGCTTCATACTCTCACCTCAGAGTTAATCTTTCAATCATGGGCATGATTTCTTCAATTTTTGCGACTATGCGGTGCTGTTCGGCAAGAGGTGGAAGCGGGATAAGCAGATTACCCATTTCTTTTGCAGGCATTTGTCTTACTGCTGTTCCTGTTACTTTGCTTTCTACATAATTCGTATAGTCGGGTGACTTGAAATAACTTGATATATAACCAAACAAGGATTTATCCAACAGTCTAATTATAAGCATTTGTGCGCATATAAAGCCCGTATCGAATTGTTCATTAGCTTCAAATTTCGCTGTTTTTCCTACACTTCCCCTAAGTAAGCAGATTATATCCCCGTCTACAAGTTTGCCATTGCCAAGTTCATCATACTTTTGTTGTGATATAAATCGAACATTCTGAAAGCTCATCATATCACCATCAATGTCTTTAGCTCCAAAGAAAGGGATACCAATCTCAACATAGTCTGCTTCAACAGGGTATTTACTACTTCTATCTCCATTCTCTAAAATAGCTAAGTCGGATAGTTTACACCACACCCAACTATCGGGAATCTCATAAGGAATTTTATCCCTTGTTACGATGATCGATTCGTGCTTGTCTTTCTTGATCTTGCCTGCCTTGATAAGTGCCTGCTTTTCAGCTCTGATACGCTCTATCAGCACACTTGCAGGCTCATCATCGGGGTTCTGCGGGACGAGCTTGCCCTGCACCGCTTCTTGCAGGATAGACTTTTTCAGTGCTTCGGGGAAGGTTGTGTTGAGGGCTGAAACAGCTTTTTCTTTTGAATGGTATTCTTGAATAATAGGCTCTAACTCATTAATTTTGGCAACTATTCTATTTTGTTCAGCAAGTGGAGGTACTGGAATTAGGAATGAACCTACTTTATCACCTGAAATATGGACAATAATATCTCCTGTTGCAAGATTGACCTTTCGCCCGATTGCATACGGCGATGACATAAAATATACAAGATATAGTGGATTCATTCCATGATGTGTCCAGTAAGCTAAGTCTCCGCCGACAGCGACAGGGCTATTTCCTAAGTAGGCAATTGTTTTAGCTATATCAGGCTTGTTTTCTCCAGTCAGTGTGAAAATAACATCTCCATAGCTAATCTGCTTACATTGTTCAAATAATTCCTTTGGTATAAATGAAACTGTTTTAGTAAAGGAAATGTTATAGGTTGTGTATAGCTCTCCATAACGCACACACGGGAGACCACTATCAACAGTTTCTGTTCTCTTAATCCCACTGCCACGAATTATAGCACCAAGCACGGAACAGCGTACCCACTCCCACGAATCAGGAATCTCAAATGGTATCTCGTCCGAAATATCTCGTATCTCCTTGCCGATCTGCTCGCAGTAGGCATAAGGCAAATTATGGGCAGCACCTCTGAATATCTCCGAGGACTTCTTATCCTTTTTTATTTTGCCTGCCTTGATAAGCTCCTGTTTTTCGGCTTTGATACGCTCTAACAGTACACTTGCAGGCTCATCGCTGGGATCTTGCGGAACGAGCTTGCCCTGCACTGCCATTTGGAGTATGGAGTTTTTTAGCTGCTGTGCTGTCATGTCAAGTCCTCCATATCGCTGATACCGAGAATACCCGTGATCTGCTCCAAAATACGGTCAATATCCGCATTCAGGCTTGCACGCTTCTCCTGATACTGCTGGATCAGCTCTCTCGGAGGGAGTATTTCTTCTTCCTCATGAGGGAAACCGCAGAGGTCAATATTATAGCTTCTCTCCGCAAGCTCCTCAACTGTGTACTTCTTCGCCTTGTCAAAGCCGTCAATGGTGATCTCCTGTCGGTCGCTCCACCACTCAACAGCAGGAGCAAAGTGTTCGAGCTTCATAGGCTTGGTCTTGGAGAAGTTCTTGTATCCGTCGGGCATATCCAGGCGATAGAACCATGTTTCCTTCGTCGAGCCTGTCCTGTCAAAGAACAGGATATTTGTAGTAATAGAGGTGTACGGAGCAAAAACGCTGTGCGGCATACGAATGACAGTGTGCAGATTGAACTCGCTCATCAGCTTTTTCTTGATAGCGACCTTTGCGTTATCCGTACCAAACAGGAAACCGTCAGGGAGAATGACCGCAGCTCTGCCGTTCTGCTTCAGGCGGTACATAATGACCGACATGAACAGGTCAGCAGTCTCACTGCTTGCGAGATCAGACGGAAAATGATTCTTGACTTCCGTTTTCTCGCTGCCGCCGTATGGTGGATTCATCAGAACCACATCAAACTGATCGTCCTCCGTATAGTCAAGAACATCCTTTAACAGCGAATTATCATGATATACTCTCGGTGTGTCAATATCATGGAGCAGAAGGTTTGTGACACAAAGCATATACGGGAACTGCTTCTTTTCAATACCGTAAACCGAGGTATCAAACGCCGCTCTGTCCTCAACAGTCTTTTTCTGTGATTCAAGGGCTTTGAGCCAACTGATGATAAATCCGCCCGTACCGCAGGCAAAATCAGCCATCTTTTCACCGATTACAGGCTTTATCATCTGTGCCATGAAGTCAGTCACAGCACGGGGCGTGTAAAACTCACCGGCAGAGCCTGCACTTTGCAACTCTTTCAGGATAGACTCATAAATATCGCCAAATGCGTGGCTTTCCTCATAATTGGTAAGGTCAAGCTCATCAATGACGTTGACTACCTGGCGAAGCAGAACACCGTCCTTCATGTAGTTGTTGGTGTCCTCAAATGTTGTCTTGACGATAGCCTTATTGATAGGCGTAGTCTTGGAAACTTGTATGCCTTTCAGCGTGGGAAACAGCGTATTATTGACGAAATCAAGCAGATCATCACCTGTCAAAGCTGTACCCTTGCCGTCATCTACCGCCCAATTACGCCAACGGCAATCTTCGGGGATAATAGACTCATAGGCATCATCATCAAATTCCCAATCTTCTTCCTTTGTATCGTAAACCTTGAGAAACAGCAGCCAAGCGATCTGCTCGATACGCTGTGCATCACCATTGATACCTGCGTCATTTCTCATAATATCACGTAATCTCTTTACGAAATTACTTAAACTGCTCATAATTTAAACCACCTTGTAAATTTCTTCTTCAAGCTCTTTTACAGCCTTTTTATATCCTTCCTTACCACCAAACAGCTTAACGATCGCCGCAGGCTTGCCCATACGGATAAAAGGATCAAGCTTTAATACCTGTGTGTCCTCTATCTGATAAATGCCCTCGTTTGAGTACATATCAAGCAGGGCTTCCAGCACTTCTTTCGCAAGACCATTATATTTGCTGATAAAATCACGTTTCTTTACATCGTTTGCACGTTCTTTCCGTGTCAATGGTTTCTTATCAAACGCTATGTGTATTATAAAATCAAAATCGTCTATATCGCACATACCCTGTGACTCTTTTAAGGCCTGAATATCTATCCCGTGTTCTTTAAATAACTCTGAAATAGTGCGTTTCTTTTCTTCGCTGTTCCAACTTCTAATAAAATGTTCCAGGTTGGCAAATTCGCCAAGAATATTTGTCTTTGTATAATCTATTATATTCTCATGACGAAGTAGCTTACCATCAGCATCATAAACCGATACCACTTTGTTTATAATTCGTACAGTACAGCCATCTACATCGACATAAGGCTTAGGCTGCGGCTCAGGAGATGGTAATGGAGGATCAACAGGACCGTCAGTACCGATCTTAGGTTCTGGAGAATGATAATTTTGATCAATTTCGACCGGCCCATCCCAGCCTTCATCATAGAACAACCTCGTAACGCCTCTAAAGTCCATAACAACGAAGTGAGTTTTTCCATATTCTTCACGCAAACGTGTGCCTCTGCCGATTATCTGTTTAAACTCTGTCATAGAGCCGATGTTTTCATCAAGAACTATCAGCTTTGTCATTTTGCAGTCTGCACCTGTGGACAGCAATTTTGAAGTAGTTGCTATTACGGGATATTTTTCTTTAACTGAAATAAAATATTTGAGTTTACTTTTGCCATAATCGTCTGAACCAGTGATACGTACCACATAATCCGGATTTTTAGCACACATATCTGAGTTAAGGTTTGTGAGTGCTACTCTCATACGTTCTGCAGCGTCCTCTGTTGCACAAAATACTATCGTTTTCTGCATGCGGTCAGTACTGATAAGATAATTTGTTATTTCACGAGCAACCTGATTTATACGATCAGCAATAATTATATTATAGTCATAATCCGTATTGTTATAAATCCTATCCTCAATCTCATTGCCATAAAAGTCACGCTGTCCTTTCAATGGTCTCCAGCCGTCACTAATGTCAGTTGTTATGCTGATAACCTTAAACGGGGCAAGAAAGCCGTCCTCTATACCATTTTTCAGGGAGTAGGTGTATATAGGCTCGCCAAAGTAATCTATGTTTGATATATAGGTCGTTTCCTTTGGCGTTGCTGTCATACCGATTTGTGTAGCAGAGGAGAAGTACTCAAGTATCCTGCGCCATTTGCTGTCCTCTTTGGCGCTGCCACGGTGACACTCATCTATAATGATAAGGTCAAAAAAATCTTTATCAAACAAATCAGCATAATGTTCCTGATCATCATCGCCAATAAGCTGCTGATACAGTGAAAAATAAACTTGATATGAGGTGATCGTTAACCTGTCGTCTTTTGCGACATTTATTTTATGGATCACACTTTTAAGAGGCGAAAAATCCTGCTGAATTGATTGATCAACAAGAATATTTCTGTCAGCAAGATACAGTATTTTCCGTTTCATGCCGCTTTTCAGCAGACGATAGACGATCTGAAAAGCCGTATAAGTCTTGCCTGTGCCAGTAGCCATAACAAGCAGAAGCCTATTTTCTCCACGTGCAACAGCATCAACTGTACGATTTACCGCTACACGCTGATAGTATCTCGGCTCATATGTATTTTGGCTTGAATAGTAAGGCTGATCAATAACAGTAAGCTCATCTGCTGATAATCCATTGCCCTTGTTCGCATTTGATGTATAACGCTCTATAAGCTCGTCTGGAGTTGGAAAATCAGAAAGTGGAATCTCACGTTCTTTACCGGTAAGCAGATCGTGTTCATAGAAAGCGTCGCCATTTGAACTGTAAGCGAAAGGCACATCCATCATTTTTGCATAAGTGATTGCCTGCTGTAAACCAAACGAAACGCCATGATTATTGTCTTTTGCTTCAACTATTGCTATTGGAAAGCCGCTGTTCCAATAGAGTACATAATCGGCATACTTTGCGCTTTTCTTATCCCTATGGACAAAGTTTCCGTTCAAACAGATCTTTCCGTCTGTGATCTTTGTTTCCATAGTAATTCTGTTTTTATCCCACTTATCAAGAATAGCAGGAGTAATGAATTGAAGCTTTATATCCTCTTCTGACATTTCTTTTTTTGCAAGTATGGTCATTGTCACACCTCCACTTCAAATAAGATAAAATTATAAGAAGTTATATATTTACATCATACCACATTTCCCACAAATAGTCAATCGCTTAGCTGCGTTTTTTATCATTTTGTAACAACAAATGAAGAAAAGTAACTAAAATCAAGATGAAAAAGCAGCCTTCCGACTTCTTAAAAAGCCGAAAAGCTGCCATAACAAAATTCAAAAATCTCAGCTCAGCGAACTAATATAATACCCTAGTGTACTCTTAGGATTAAGCTCCGAAAGATCGACCGCCACGCCTACCGTCATGCCCAGCCGCTCGCGGTCTGCCTGTGATACGTCGAACTCTATGCCCCACGCGTTGCCGTCTATGTTTATCCACGCTGTCGGGCCGAACGTTCCACCGTCAAGCGTTGCGCCCTCCAGGCTCGGGCAAATGGCTTTCAGCTCGTTGTACGTCATTCCAACCTGCACGCCCTCGGTGATGTATCCGCCCGGCGTGACGTGTATCGCGTATGGAAAATCAAGCGTGCCGATGTTCTGTATGTCCGTGGTGTAAAAGCCTATCTTTGTGTTCGGATACACGTCGTCGTTCTCCACAGCGATGATGTTTTCCTGCCCCACTGATATAAAATCCATGCTGAAATCGTCGCCCAGTTCGGCAAAAATATCGTCCGCCGTTTCGTAGATAAGGTCGTTCGCATACACCGTGTCGTCGTAAATGTCATACGGCGCAAGCGTGGTCACGGGCTTAGTCGTGGTCGCCTCGGCGGTCGTTGTGGTGGTAGTTTCCGTCGGCTGAGCGGCGCTGTCAGATTTTTCGTCTGCCGAACTTCCGCCGACTTCGATAAGAAAAGTCGCCGAATGTTCGTCACCGTCTGAATCATAATGGCTCTCAGTGATCCTGAAATCACCCGCATTGTCCACACCAATGCAAGCCTGAGCCTTGCAGGTGCTTCCGATAGGCGCTTCATTTGGGTTTCTCGCAACGTCGCCCGGGTAACTGTAACCCATAACGCCATTGCTGTCTATTATGGTGTCCTCCATGTCAAAGAAAATGCCATTTGCTATGCCGTCCTCGTCCTCGTAACCGATGTTTGTATATTCGTAGTCCACGATATAGACCGCCGCAGGTTTTTCGTCCGCATACTCGTTGCGCTCAGCCGTTTCCGTGACGCCCGTGATGGTAAGCGACCACTGCCCGTCAACTGTCCAAGTTTCGCCAATGGTGTAGTAGTCTTTCTTCTTGCTTTTCCTGCCGCTGCCTGAATCGCTGTCAGAACAAGCGGTGAGCAACAACAGCGCACCCGTGAGGACTATTGCTGTTAGCTTTTTTATGGTCATTTGGTGATACCCCCTATATCTTGATCTCGATAGCGAGCAGTTTCTCTTCAGCTTTCTCGACCTCTTCAAGAACCGTGCTTCTCGTTCTTACAATGTACTTGTCAACCGTTTCATGAAGGTCATTTTTGATATCTTTTGCTCTCTTTATGTTTATCTTTATCTCTGCAAAAAGTTTTTTCATAAGCTCTTTGGTAACGTCCTGATTCATGAATTTCAGTATTTTTCCCGTTGATTCGGCGATCCTTTCCACCTGCTGACTTACTTCTTCTTTAAAAGCCTTTGTTGCGTCAAAAAACATTATCGGGTCGTTCAGCAGCTTTAGCGCGTCCATACCAAAAACGATCGTGTAATACTCTTTTGACAACTGCTGATAATAATTATACGCATCGTTAAACTCGCTATTTAGTTTTCTTACAGCATTTAAAAGGAACACGCTAAATTCATAATTTATCTTCTCCTCAAATTCATCCAGCTTATGACGCTTTCGCAGAACAAAAATTGTACTTGCCACCATATCATGAAGCTTATCGTGCTCGCGGCGAAACATTTCGTTGGCGTGCTCTTTTATTTTATACGGCACTTTTACCTTATAATTGTTCCACAAGTTGCGGATAATGCAGTTTACTACCTCTTCGCGTCCGAACTTCTTTACCTCGCCCGAAATAAGCTTTTTCTCATAGTTGTTTACAAATATCACCGAGTCAGCCGAAACGCCGCCGTCTTCAACTATGCGCCTTTTCATGCGCTCCGCTCTGTCGTCGTTCTCAGATTTGCAGTGGGTTATCACAACGTTTACGTTGTTTTTCTCAGCTATAAGGTTGTTTATTATGCTTATCTCAAAATCTTCCACTCTGTCAGAGTCGGCGCTAAGGCAGTAGATTATGGTGCTGAACCATTCATTGATAGAGTGCTTGTCGTATTCTGCTACCTTTTCGATTATCTGCTTGTGCCATTCGTCCGCTTTATCGGGTTCAAGACCCCAGCTGTCGCATATCGAAAAAGATATTCGGTCGTTATCTTTCAGCTCGAAAGAATATTCGTGCAGGCCCTCCGCCGTTACGGGCTTTCCCGCACCCGTCTCCGCGACCTCTTCGCCAAATATGTAATTCAGCAGACTGCTTTTGCCAACGCCCGATTTGCCGGCTATCAGTATATTAGTTTTTATCTTGTCGCCTTCCATTATTTCCTTGCTCCTTTTTTCGTATCCTTGAACATATCAACTACAGCTTTTACTATTCTCTCTACAATTTTCTGATCCTTGCCCTTGCTGATCTCTTTCATTACCTTTTTCAGATTTTCAACAGTAAAGTAGTCGGAAATTTTGGTGATCATAAGGTCTTTCGAGCCGCCGTTCTCTATGCAGGCTTTAGTGTATTCCTCGCAGATCTTCGTTATCGCAACGCCGAGGGTAGCCGTAACAGTAGTTGCCACTGAAACATTTACCGTGGCTTTCGCCGCGCCGCCGACAAATGGGATCACCGAAAGCAGCTGAGAAGCCAGCGTTTTTCCTATATAAGAAACGAAGCCCGCTCCGGCTAAATTTTTCACAGCGCCCTTCATATCATTATCTATTCCGTAGCAGCTTAAAATATCCATCGCCATTTTTACCTGTATGCCCATAAGCGGTACCGAATCGGAAAGTGGCACGGGTACAAATGATGTAGCCGTAACAATACCTGCGGCTAAAGCCGCGTATTTCGGTATCTTGTGCTTTATCATCATTTCTGCCATTTGACCCTGCGCTTTTTTGAGCGACGGGATAAAGCTTTCTCTGAGGTAATCGTCAAGATTATGATGTGCCCAGCTGTTTATCTCAGATTTCTGCACATACTCGTCGCCAAGATCGCTGTTAGTAGAATAGGTAAACACCTCAACGCCGTTTATCCTATTGCGTTTTCCGGCATCGCCGACAGCGTCCTTTATCTGAGCGACTTCGTTCTCGTCAAGATTATCCACCTTTGTAATAATAACGCACACGGGGATATTTCTTGCCTGTATGTCCTTTATCAGCTTTTCATCAATATCCATAAAGCGGTTATTTATGCAGTACCAAACCTCGTGGATGTGCATACCCAAATCCGCAGGATAATTATTTTTGCGTTCGTCGATAAGATCTATTATATTTTTGTAAAAAGCGCTGTTTTCCGGCGTAGACGAGCTTTCTACCTCGTAGCCTTCAGTGTCGAACAGGGTAATGCTCTTTGAATGATACTCGTGTATGCCCCTTGTCTGCGGCTTTCCGCTGCTTCCGACAGGCGCGGCCCTATCCTTATCAAACTCGAAGAAGTCGTTTATAAGGCTGCTTTTGCCAACGCCGGTAGCTCCGCACACTATGATATTGATATTTTTTGAAGCATTTTCCTTTACTTCTTCATAGCACTTATCATAGTCAAAGTTTTTTACGTCAAATTTCTTGTTGATGTTTTCGTTCATGTCAAAAACTCCTTTTCCTTATTGATTTGTCAATTATCAGCTATAACTGACATAATAATACGTTTTTGTATGTTAATTATAACACATTCTTTTTCACTTTTGTTAAGCTGGCTGCTTAGTATAACGTTTTCGTAAGATATTTTTTTATTTTAACAAAAAACATGGCACAATCCGCTTCTTATACAAATATCGCATTATTTCAAATGCTTTACATCATTATATCATATTATTTCACATATTTCAACCCCTTTGTAGGAAAAATTCCGACATAATGCATAATGATATAGGATAAAATATTATATATGGGGGTGCAAATAATGTACGAGAACAAATTCATGTATGACAATAATTTTGCTTTGAGGCTCTCAAAACTTCGCACACAGAAAGGTGTTTCCGCAAGGGATATGAGCTTATCTATTGGACAGAACGCAGGGTATATAAACAATATCGAAACAGGAAAAGCCCTGCCCTCTATGACCTCTTTCTTTTATATCTGCGAGTATCTGGACATTACGCCGCAGGAGTTTTTCGACGCCGACGCCGAGCAGCCAAAAGAGCTGAGTAAGCTGATCTCTGACCTGAAAAAGCTCAACAAAAGGCAGCTGGAGAACATTGCAGATATTGTTAATGATCTTGCTAATGGTAATAGGCGGTGAGAGGGGAAAAGGTAAATTTGTACGTCTGCCACATAGACAAGACCGACACTTTGAAGCATGATTATAAGGTAAATAGGTACAGGAGAGGTGAGTTCAGTGCAAAAAAATCACAGCCCCCTCGAAAGCTGTGATTCCTTTTCAACTCAATACTCTTCCGCCAACAGCAGCGTAATATGATCCACATCGTCGATCATATACGCCCTGCCGTTTACCTCCACGTCGGTCGGTATGAAATATTCAAGCTTAGCCTCAGGGCATTCCTGCATATGATAAATGTGCAGGAATTTTTTCTGCCCGTTGCCCTCTGTCACTATCTCGAAAATTTGCAGATAATCAAGCTGTCCGCAGACCTTTTCACGCATTTGCTCTATGGCTGAAAATAACGCCGCTTGCAGTTCGATAGGGAAGTTTTCTGCCACGCCTTTGGTGACGTATCTGCTTCCGCTGAATGTGTATGCCATAAAATACCTCCTAATAATATTCTCCCACCAGCACTCTCGCCTCCTCGATACACTCCCTGATCATACTCCTGTCGCAAAGCATACCCTCTATCTCTTCGTCCGTGTAACCCATATCGTAAAGCAGCATAAGATCCTCCTGCGATACCCCGAACATACCACATATATCGAAAAGTTCGTCATCATCATAAGCGAGCTTTCTGTATCCATAATAGTTCCAGCCATAGCAGAACTCGTTTGGAATAAAACTGCTTTTCTCAAAACGCCCACGCTTGTCAATGCTTATGATCTCTCCCTCTGTGACCTTTATCACTTCAAAAGGCAGCTTTTCAAGGAAACTGCCTTTCAGCACATTTTTCATAATATCCTCGGTGGACGTGTACACATACAACCCCAACTGCTTGTAATGGATAAGGCATAGCGGATTGTCGCCCTTTGCAATGAAAAGCTTGTTCTTGTCGCTAAGTATCGTGAATACGAAAGAGCCTTCTACCGCCTCTGACATCTTTGCTATGGTCTTGAAGTCAAGTTTGCCGTATTTCTCAATAAGCTGTGCGGCAACGTAGCTGTCAGTTTCTATCTTGCTTTTCGGCAAACGTTCAGATTTTGCAAGCTGACTGTCGTTGTAAAGCACGCCGTTGTGACATAAAGCAAAAGACCCGTCCGCAGTTTTGCCTGTGAACGGGTGGTTATTGTAAATGTATCTGGCGTCGCCTTGAGTAGTCATTCTCGTGTGACCTGTGAGGATAACTGTGTCCTCAGGCACATAAAGCCTTACCTTGTGAGCAGGCTTTGCTCTCTTGAAAACTTTAAGTTCGCCGTGTTTCACATACGCTATGCCCGTTGCGTCCTTGCCCCTTACCTCAGACTCTACGGATAACCTGTTGATAAGTTCTTTCATCTCGCTCCTGCTGAGCGAACGTCTGTAATTTACAAATCCAAATATCGCACACATAGTTAATCCTCCTCGCTGACAGGCTCGTTAACATAGAGCCTTTTCTCTTTCAGATACCTGATAAGCTCTGTATATTCAGGCTTTATGCCCAGCACAAAATCCGCCCAGGATTGCTTGTTCATATCATCATCATTAAGGCATACTGCGTTTTGGCATATGCTGTCTACAAGTTCAAGCGTCGCCATAAAGCTGTTGAATTTTAGAGTGCCCCTGAACAGCCTTATCTCCACAGTATCAGCATTTGTTATGTTCACACAGGCATATCTGCCCTTAGTGCTTTTCTTTGCCTTTTCAAGTATCTCTTTCGGCTTGTCATTGTAGCCGTGTCTTGCCGCCCAGCGGTCAACGCTGTATGCAGTACGGCGAGAAAATTTGAAAAGCTCGTTCCAATGGCTCTCGAAAAAGAACATTATTCGGCTTATGACTTCTTCCTGTTCCTCGTAGGAATATCCAAGCTGTTTTCGGCCAATATGGACGTGAAGTCCGCAGGTAGACGTATTATGCGAACGGTAGCCAAGAGAAAGCGCTTTTCTCACAATATCCTCCCACGGGAATTTCTTTCGATGAAAATCTATTGAACAAGGGTGGCTGACAAGTTCCATTCCCTCGTCCAGTGAGCCGTCAGACTTTATGTAAAGCACTTCATTCTGACTATTAGCTGTATCATATATCTTCTCCGCATTATCATCATATCTTCCTGCACCGTCTATCTCCAGTTCAACACCGTAAAAACGCACGTTGTCTTCTTTCGGCAGTTTGTAGAACACGGGCTTAGGCTTGTAGTAATAATCGTTGATGTAGTCGCCGTTATCACAGCAATCGTCATAACATTCACGGCAATAGGCGTTATCGCCGCGCCAGTAGGTATCGTCCGAATGCACGATAGTTTCGCAGTTTGAACAGCGGTAGTAATGATTATCGTAGCAATCTGTACAGAGGATAGTATTCTCATCGCTCACGGTATTTCGTTCGATACAGCGTTCGCCGCAATGGTCGCATACCACAGTTTCGTTATCGTAGCACTCCTGGCAAAGTATCTCGTTTTCGACTTCATAGCATTCCGCCTCGTCCTCTAAAGCGCAGCCGCAAATGCTGCAATGGGTAAGTTCGCTCATTTTAAAACTCCTTTACAAAAATTAAAGGCAGACCCGAAAGCCTGCCTATGGTGTTCACTCGTCCTTATCTGCTATGTAGGTGATGATCTCCTGTGCTATCTCCACCAGCACGCTGCCCACAAGCACGAGTATGACTTTAGCTTTGTTCATCGTAACGCCCTCCTTTCCGCATTTGCGTTACTTCATAAAGATGATGTATATTTGTAAAGATCAAGTTTCCGTAAAGTGCTGTACTAAACCGCCGAACATTAAGATAAACCGATATTTTTTTGAAAGGAATGATAAATCATGTTTGACGATATTTCCGATATACTTACCGCTAAAGAATGTCAGCAGCTTTTAAAGATAGGCAAAAACTCTATGCTCCGTTATCTTAAAACAGGGGAGATAGAGGGATTCAAGATAGGCAGCAGGTGGAGGATATACAAGTTTAGTGTTATTGAGTTTTTGAGGAAGAGGTGAAAAAAGAACCGCCCATGTACTGTGTTTTTCAGTACAGGGGCGGGTGATTACTTTTGTAGTGTTACAATAGCACTTATACAAAAGTTAATGAAAAAGGACTTGTAAAAAAGCCAAAAGTGTGTTACAATAGAGATGATTTGGTAATTGCAAATGTAAAATTCAAAAATAAAATGATACCTAAATGGCAATAAATCACAATAAGATGTGAGATTTGCTGATAGATACAACCATAAATACAAAAACTTATTGTCATGCCGCTTGAACCAGCTAGTCAAATGAAAAGTTTGCATGGAAACTTAGCACAGTCAAAACTCTACTCAAAAAATTAAAAAGCAAATGAAAAAGCTTAACATCTTATATTATATTTCTGATACATCACCTAATACCCCCCGCTAAGATCAACAGTGAAAAACGGCATTTTGAAAATGCTCTTGCAAAAACTTGCAAAATAAAATATGCTAATGATAAATTCAATTAGTGACAGAACATTGAAAGTCGGAAACTCATACATATTTCATTTGAACAATTCGAAGAACTGTTCTTTCAATAAAGCAACTATATAAAGTTCCTGATTTCAGATTTGATACAGACATTTTTACCGCAACTGCAACGATCGGTGGGAAAAGTGATCTTTAGCGTGGATTTTATAACTTCATGATACTGATAAAAGTTACAATATCAACATTATCAAGACAGAATAAAATTAAGAATGCCCCTGTTTACTGACATGTTTCTAAACCGCAGAAACATACCGTCATGGTATTTGGCATTTCAAAAACAATGTAAAACAGAAGCCTAATATTGTTCGTATTTTCCAGAGCAGTTCTGCATGTACTCTTTTTTTGTTTGAATGCATGCACGCTAATCTCTAATACTTTGATAGATTTGATACTCTCGTGCAAGACAGAGCATAATAATCTTAAGGCTCCGTTTTGGATTAGACATATTAAGGATATAATAATTCAAAGAATGTTTAAGTTTATAAGTGTATAAAAGAGGTAAAACTATGCCGGACGAAATAAAAAAAATTGAAATGGGTTCTGCTACATTTGAAGAAAATAAAGCTGATAGTCATATTCCTTCAAAAATCCAAGCAGATACATTGTTCACATTTACCAGTCAGATTGAATATTTAATACCATACATAGAAAATGCTTGTCTTTATCCAAGATACTGTGATGAAGATATTGAATATCTCAATATCGAAAAGTATAAAAAGATCTATATTCCTATGAAGTGCTTTTGTGATATTAATCTTCATAGAATAGACTGCCATTTAGACTGGTACGGTTACTATGGTTTAGCATTTCCAAAAAAGTGGGGTATGAAGAATGGTATCCAACCTATTCAATATATTAATCCAGAATCAAACCTAAGAAAAGACTTTTCTGTTGTTTTTAATCAGATATTAGATGATGACTCATCTGGGACAGATTCTTTAGGAGATATGATGAAGAGCTTCATGCTTCATGAGCTTATGTATTATAAGCCATATGAAGGGAAAATGAGAAATCGAAGATCAAAGATGATTGAGAAGAAGTGCTTTACTGATGAATGCGAATGGCGATATGTCCCTGATCTTTCAAACACAGAATTTCAACATATATACTATGATCCGAATATTATGAATGCTGGTATTATGAATGATATTAGTAATTCGCTCACTAAGGTTGAAGGCATCGCCTTGAAATATGATTATACTGATCTTAAATATATCATAATAAAAACAACTGACGATTTTGTTAAACTGGTTTCTGTTATTGATAGATTGAGGATTGATGTTAACACAAGGAATGAACTCATTTCAAAAATTATAATATGGGATAAGTCGAGGGAGGATTTCTAATGTTTGTTGATTTTAATAAGGTTTTTGGAAAAACACCTCAAACAGAATTAAAGATACCTCAAGCATTAATTGATCAGTTGAGTTCAAAACTTCCTGATGGATTCATTTATGTTGTGGATAGCAATAATAATCTGACTATTTCTCATGATGGTAAAAAAGATTTAAAATATACTATTAGTGGGATGATTCTTGAACCTACTGATCAACAAAAGGAGATATTAGGCGATGATTTCTCCTTTGATGATATTATGAATTTATCATATAACTCTCAGAAACCGGTGCCGGTGAGATTTAAAAATGGTAAGTATGTGAATATTAACGGGACAGATATTTCAATAGAACAACTATCATATAACCCTTTTAAGCCGTATGAACTTGTAATTGATTCGACATATATCCATCCTTCACCTTTCCCTCCTCCATTCACCATACAAATAGGAAATATAAATAAAAAGATCGAATTGTCAATCAAAAGAATACCTCACAACAGTCTTGATACTAATGCGTTTAAATCAGATGATAGTAAATGTCTTTCCGTAGTCTATTATTTAAATCCGGATAAACGATATTTATCAATGACGATAAATATTATGATCAGTAAAGCAAAAAGTGTTCAAGAAATAATAGATTCCATTGAGATCTATAACGCATTCATTGAGGGAAAAGGATATATATTTAACGCATTAATTGATTCCCGACTTGAAACCACAAATGCAAATAAGTATGATGATGAAGCGTTAGCATTTTGGAAGAAAGTCAAGAAACTTGAAGATAAACTTGGTGTTTCTTTTGATCCTCATGCAAGCGAGTTCGAATTTAAAGATATATGCAATATTGAAGAAATATATCAAAATATTATCAATAAAGCTCCTATAAGACATAATACAAGCATTAATTCCATAACAAGTAAAATAGAGTTTTCAAAAGATAATACTGCTAAAGACGCATTAGAAAAACCAATTTATTTTGAATTCAACGGAAAATCTGTAGTTGCGCTTTTGGGACAAGAAATAGAATTACCATGTATCATTGGCGTTTTCAATGCGGTGTTTGCAAAATATGAAAAAAATGAAGAAAGAGATGAGTGTACTATTTTCTTAGAAAATGAATCTGATGAAAAACAAATGTATATTTCTGAACTTAGATTTTTAAATGATGAGGAACTACTAAAATATAAGGAAGAGACGCCGGATCGTATGAATCAGTTCAAAAATGCAAAAAAAATCCACGAGTATTTAACACGATAACAAAGAAATGAGTGTTGCCAGAATGGTAGCACTCATTTTTCTCATCCATCTACGTCGAATACTCATCAAATTTGTACATAATTTGAATGAAAATGTACTCTGTTTGGTCGTATTTCTCGCTATCCGCTGACATCATCATTTTGAGTAATTTATCTTTCACATCTTCATAATCAGTTTAGATATGGTTCCGAAAAATAAACCGTGTAAACGCAATAATCGCCAAATTTCTGACAATACTAAAATTGCAGCCAAACAGGGCAACGCTGAGGAGCGACCTGACGCAGGCTGTGAGATAAAACGGTGGAAAGCGGCGGCAGAAATGTCGTCGTTTTTCAATATTCCACCGGATATCTCCAAAGCGGATAAACCTCAGGGGTTTGGGGACAGAGTCCCCGACAGCCGTCAGGCTGCAAATCTGTCCTCAAAGTATATCGCAAACTGAGAATACGCCAGACCCCAGTCTCTGATAGGCATGGTCCACTTCTTTGCTATCTCTTTGACGCTCATATAGATGACCTTGCGTATGGAATCATCGGTCGGAAAAACCGCCTTTGATTTTGTAAATTTTCTTACCATTCTATGGTAGCTTTCGACAGCGTTCGTCGTATATATTATCTTCCTGATCTCCTGCGGATATTCAAAGAATGTGGTTAATTCTGACCAATTCTTATCCCATGATTTCAAAATGTTAGGGTACTTCTTGTTCCACTTCTCACGGAACTCTTCTTTAGCGTATTCAGCGTCGTCAAGATTGACTGCGCCATAGATTTTCTTAAGGTCTGCACACACTGCTTTTCTGTCCTTGTATGGCACAAATTTGCAGCTGTTTCTTATTTGATGAACAATGCAAAGCTGATTTTTTG
>ERZ773225.1867-NODE-1867-length-23068-cov-3.333898_pt1 | contig 23068 bp, 8 predicted proteins | sample MGYA00580993_ERZ773225 | MGnify/ENA primary metagenome ERZ773225 (study PRJEB29015, sample SAMEA2737748) | human gut metagenome | biome: human gut; feature: human-associated habitat; material: faeces | place: China | collected 2012 ...
ATGGTATTTTTCTAATATTCAACTGTCAAACTCCCGGATCATAAAAATACTTGCGGCAAAAAATGTAAAAATGCTTACCACCTTGACAAGCAGTAAAGATCAAAGCAAAATATAACCTATCTGAATAGTAGGAAAGACTGCGGATAAAAGGGAGGAAGCAACATGGAACATGTTGCCAGAAAAGATGCTTTTGAGTTACTTAAAAAATATAATAAAGATCCATTTCACATTCAGCATGCTCTGACTGTAGAGGCTGTTATGAAGTGGTATGCAAATGAACTGGGATACGCAGAAGATGCAGAATACTGGGGCATCGCAGGACTGCTTCATGATATTGATTTTGAATTGCACCCGGAAGAGTATTGTTTGAAAGCACCGGAGCTTTTAAGAGAAGCCGGAATTTCAGAAGATCTGATCCATGCAGTATGTTCTCATGGATACGGAATCACAGTAGGATGTGGAAAGATGATTGATGTAGAACCCGTCCATGAGATGGAAAAAGTACTATTTGCGGCAGACGAACTGACAGGTCTGATCTGGGCGGCTGCGTTGATGCGTCCGTCAAAAAGTACAAAAGATATGGAATTAAAATCTCTGAAGAAAAAATATAAAAGCAAAGGATTTGCTGCGGGATGTTCAAGAGAAGTCATTGAAAGAGGTGCAAAGCAACTGGGCTGGGAACTTGAAAAGCTTCTTACCATGACCCTGCAGGCAATGGCAGCATCTGAAGATACGATCCGGGCTGAGATGGAAGAAGAACAGGAATAGGGAAGCACATAGGAATTGAACAGAATTCCACCTGATAAAGAAAATGATTGGAGAGGTAAAGAAGGCTGCAAAAGCATTTGAAAGAAATGTTTTTGCAGCCTTCTTATATAAAAAGCAAGGGGAACAAGCAAAGTGATGGAACAAGCACGATAAAATTGTATAAAATAACAAAAATAAATAAAAAGAAACGCCGATATTGAAAAAAAAGAAGAAAAAAGATATAATTATATGCAAAATGAAAATGGTACGGAGATAAAAAATAGGCAAAATATCTAATGGCATGGAGGAGCGAGTTTATGAAAAACAAATTAAAGCAAGTTACCATTGCAACTTTATCTGCTTGTATGATTGCAAGTGCGGTACCGATACCGGGGAATGTAGCAAAGGCAGCGGTGACGCAGGAGATGATCGATTTTACCGACGAGAACAGTCAGGGCGGCTGGGTAAAAGATGGGGCAAATGGAACGATCACTTTCCAGAATGGTGAGGGTGATGATGGATTTATGGTACTTGAGTCTGCAGGAGAGTCCTTTTTCAAATATGGAAATTCCAAAACCCGTCAGGATGGAATTCTTGAAATGGATCTTACCCTGACGAAAGGACCGAATGGGGCGAGAATGTTGATTTTGTTCCGTTACAATTCTTCCTCCGACTGGGAAGGAATTGGAGTAGACGGTACTCACTGGTTCTGGCAGAAAGGTTCTTCTAACTGGGGAGATCTTAATTCCACAAAGACGACGTTTGATGCATCAGATATAAACCAGAAGCATCATATCAAACTGGAGTATCGTGGAAAGCAGATCAAGGTTTATCAGGATGGTGAGGTGATTATTGATCAGACAGAAGATGCATTTAGTGATACGATGTCCGGACAGATTGGAATGAGAGTCTGGGGAGAACCAACAGAAACCCATGGATGTGCTTTGAAGTTTGACAATATAAAAACTTCCGATATTTTTTCAGCAGTTTCGATTGATCCGAAAAGTGTGAAACTTGAACAGGATACAGCGGCAGCACAGGATATTGAAGTGGCAATAACAGGCGAGAATACATTAAGTGCGATTAAAAATGGATCAGAGGTATTGGAAAGGGGAACGGATTATACTGTAAATGGTCAGAATGTCACAATTAAGACAACTTATCTTGAAAAGATCAAAAGTCAATCCAGTACAAAGCTGGTTTTTGAATTCGAAGATGGGCAGACACAGACATTCACGATTAATATTAACATTCCGGAACCGACGGTATCCTATACAAGAAATTTTGCGGCAGACGGAGCAGACGGCTTTACGAAAAAGAGTGGAAGCGGTTCTATGAGTCTGGAAAATGGTGCCATGAAGTTTCAGGGAGATGGCGTATTTATTGATGATAATTCGGCAAGCCTGAAAGACCAGGAAATTGAATTTACATACGATCCGATGAATGATAATTGTGGATATGGGGCAGTTCTCCGGTATGTAAGTGATAATGAGTATTTCTATGTTGGACCGTCTTCACAGAATAATCAGCATTATACCAGATGGAATATCTGGAATGCACAGGGACAGTCACTTCTTGGAAGTGAATATAATGACAGTGGTTTTATTCTTGCAAATAGAGTGGTTCCATATAAGATAAAAGTAAGGATTGTGGACAAGTATGTGACAGTATTTGTTGATAATGAGGAAATTCTTAATAGAGAACTTAGTAATGTTACGACAAATCCGGGAAAAGTGGGATTCAGAACCGGAAGTAATAATGGAATGCTCATCCAGAAGTTTACGCAGGAGAATGCAGCTGTACCGACAGTTGTGGAAAATACAGAGCCTGTAACAATTCAGTCAGATGCCATGACAGTCCGTCTGGACCGTGCATTCCCACGGGTAATCGATTATACATTAAAGAACGGTGGGGAGACTGTAAAAGGACAGGAACTTGCATTACATCAGATTGAGTTAAATAATAAACTTTATACACCGGATGTTACAGCAGATATCAGTGAGAATAAAGCGGTTTATCATGTGTCAGAGGCGACGACAGGAATTTCATTTGATGTTATATTTACTGTAGAAGGAAATGTCCTTTCTATGAATGTAAAAAATATAGTTGATGATCAGACGAAGCTGTACACTTTGAATTTCCCGCGTCACAGTTTGATTTCTATGTCAAGTAAAGATGCGGACGGAAAGCTGACTGTAAATAATTATCAGGGACAGAATGCGATTTCGCTTTCTTCAGCCAATGCATCAGAAGCATATAATGAGACGACGCTTGCAGTGTTAAGTAATCGGAATGTTGCTGCTGCATTAAGTGGAGAATCGTATAAAAACCGTCATGAAGTAGCATACCAGACGTTTGCGGCAGGAGACCATAATTCTACAGGTTTATGGATGAATGAGTATACTTACCGTGGACTGGATGGAGAGATAATGTATCTGCCTGCAGTCAAGGTAGCGGTCACAGCAGATTGCAATGGAGATGGAAAAGTAGACGCTCAGGATGGTGCAATTGTACTTCGGGATAAGTGTATGACCAGAAAAAGTGGAGCGGACGAAGTGACAGACTCCTGGACAATGATCGCAATGAATGTAGGATCAGAAGCTCAGTATCCATTTCTCCGTATTTTGGATAATGTGAAGAAGATGTATCTGGCTACAGATGGATTTGGGCAGAATATTATTATCAAGGGATATCAAGGTGAAGGACATGACTCCTCTCATCCGGATTATGCAAATTATAATAAGCATGCCGGTGGTCTGGAAGATTTCAATACTTTGCTGAGTGAGGCAGAAAAGTATAATGCACAAATAGGTATTCATGTAAACCAGACAGATACTTACCCGGAAGCTCCGCAGTATGGAAAACTTGCAGCAAGCCTTCCGGCCTGGGATTGGTATGATAGTTCAAAAGGCATTATTCGTGAGAACGACGATCTTGATACATCAGAAAATGGATTGGATGGACGTTTTTCGCAATTATACGATAAAGATACGCAGGGAAAGATTGATACGACATATGTAGATGTATTCTTTGGAACAAGATGGCCGATGTATAAATTAATACAGAATATAAAAGGCCGCAACATTATTCTTGGAACAGAGAATCCTGATGAAATGGTTTCCCACAGTGTATTTGTCCATGGTATTCAGACCGGGGCAGGCAACTTTAAAGGAGCAGGAAATCTGGTTCGTTTTGTAGAGAACAACCAGTCTGATATTTTCCAGGGAACAACTTTGTTCAGAGGAATACAATCGAGAAACAACGGCGGCGATACAGGCGGAGCAAGCAAAGGTGGTGCTGGTATTGACGGTTGGCAGCAGTCTTCACAGGGAAATAATGCAGCAAGTATGAATGATTCGCTGGATACATTTTATTGCGAAGTACTTCCGGCTAAGTTCCTTGCACAGTATCCGCTGATGCAGTATGAAAGCGAATCGCGGGCAGTTCTGGGAAATAGTAACGAAGTAGTAACTGAGATCGTGAATAACGTTAATGTTATTACGCTGGACGGTGAAAAAGTTGCCGAAGGAAATAAGATTTTCATTCCATGGGAAAAGGATGATGATGAGCAGGGTAAGATTTATCATTATAATAAAGATGGAGGTTCAAGTACCTGGACACTTCCGGAATCCTGGGGAAATGTAACTGAGGTAACGATTTATAAACTGTCTGCAGAAGGAAAATCTGATAAGAAAACGCTTCCTGTGACAGGACGTAAAGTAACAATTGATGCGACAGCAAAAACAGGATATGTACTTTACAAAGAGGATGCTGTAAAAGTTGATACGGCTGATACGATGGAGTGGTCTACAGGATCTCCTGTGAAAGATATGGGATTCGATTCCTATAATTTTGATGAGTGGAAACCATCATCTACATCTGATAGTGTAGATCATATAAAGATTAAGGATAATAGTCTTGGAAATGCACACCTTTATATAGAGGGAACAAAAGATGGACAGGTAAGTCAGACTTTAACAGGTCTGGTTCCGGGGCAGGCTTATTCGGCATCTGTATGGTGCATTACTGATGATGGACGAAAGGCATCAATTGAGGTAAAGAACGGGGACGAAGTAGTTTCAAATTATATGGAACAGAGTAATGTCACGTATGGAGTTCATCATAATGATAAATATTTGACTAAGGCTCAGCGTATGCAGGTACGTTTTACTGCGGCATCTGACACAGTCAAATTAACGCTTTCTGCAGCAGCAGGAAAAAGCGATACATCGGTTGTTGACTTTGATGATGTGCGGGTGGCAAAAGTTGATGCTTCTACTAACCCGGATCCGAATAAGTATACTTATTGGGAGGATTTTGAAAATGTAGATCAGGGCTTTGGAGTATTTGTGTCTACGGAGTCTGATCAGTCGCATTTATCTCAGAAAAATCCAGTGAATCCAGAGTATACGACGGATGTGATTGATGGAAACTATTCTTTGAAGATTCGTGCAAAAGATTATATGAGAACCATTCCATCAACGGTTAGATTTAAACCGAATACAGAGTATAAAGTAGGCATTGAATATAAAGCACCAAGTGCAAATGCGTTTACTTTTGCAGTAAAATCTGATAAGGCTTCAAAGACGCTTGCAAGTGCGGTGGCAAATGCCCAGAGTGGAAAGCTTGTTCTCGAGTTTACAACAGGTGATGAAGAAGACTGCTATGTAGATATTACAGGACAGAGCAGTGAATATTATGTTGATAATTTCTATGTAGAAGAGGCATACATCCCGGCAGACTTTTCAAAGTTACAGAAGGCAGTAGATGAGGCAGAAAAATTAGACAGAACGGTATATATGACAGAGTATTATGCCGGTCTGGACAGGATTCTTGCGGAGGCTGAGAAAGTACTTGACAATCCACGGACAGAGCAGAGTGAGGTTGATGAGATGACCCAAAAAGTGAGGGATGCAATAAATGCATTACAGCCACTTGCGACAAATGCTGACTTTGCAGCACTGGAAAAAGCAGTAGAGGAAGCTGAGAAAATTATAGTAAAAGATTATAAAGACACATCGGATTTTGAAAGTGCATTAGCTGCTGCAAAACTTCTTTTGGAAGGCAAGGAAGCGAAAAAGGAACTTAAGCATACAGAGGTAGCAACAGCAACTGATACGCTCGTTGAGAAGCAGAAAGCACTAAAACCGGTAGATCCGAATCCGGTTGACCCAGATCCGGTAGATCCAAATCCGGTAGATCCAGATCCGGTTGACCCAGGCAAGCCATCTACTCCGGATAATTCGAATGGTGCAGGACAGACGACAGGAAGTGGCAAGCCATCTGCTGACCAGAAAAATCCGGCGATGGGTACAAAAAAATCTGGAAAAGCAACAAAAACCGGCGATACAACTCCGGTTGTACCGATGGCAGGAGGGGTACTGGTCTCTGCAATGATGCTTCTTGCAAATTTTCTCAAAAAGAAAAAAGACAATTGAGATGAAAGAATGATGTTTGAATAAAAAATATGCTCCGTTCAGGCAGACAGGAACAAGAAAACCTGTTGCCTGAAGGAGCATATTTTATCTTAAGCACTCTTTGCATTTCCGCTGACCAAGACCTCATATTCACGCAGCTTCTCTTTCGCCTGTGGAGTTAAGTGTCTTGGAACTTCAATCTGAACCGTTACATACTGGTCACCGTGAACTGAAGGATTCTTCATGGAAACAATTCCTTTTCCCTTCAAACGGATCTTAGAACCGGACTGTGTACCCTCACGGATCTTACAAAGCACATTGCCATATAAAGTCTGAACCAGTGCTTCACCACCAAAGACAGCCGTCGTGAAAGGTACAGTAATTGTCGTATAGACATCCGTTCCCTTTCGCTCGTATCCCGGTTTGTCAGCGACCTTGACCTTCAACATCAGATCCCCGGCATCTCCGCCATTTGTACCGGGCATTCCCTTGCCACGGAGACGGATCGTCTTACCGGTGTCGATTCCTGCAGGAATATGAACCTTCAGTGACTGGGAAGGATTTCCCGGAGCATTTGGATCCTGTAATGTAATGACCTTGTCACAGCCAAAAGCAGCTTCATCAAAACCAACGGTTACTTCTGCATTCAGATCGGATCCCTTTGACTGAAAACCACCGGACTGGAACCCACCATGGAAGCCGTTCCCAAAACCGGAAGAAGTCTTGCGGGAGGTTCCTCCGTGGAACATATTTCCGAAAATATCTCCGAACATATCATCCATATTACCACCCTCAAAGTGGTATTCCTGATACCCACCGTTTCCGGTAAAACCGCCACCACTGAAACCACCACTGCCAAAACCATTGCTGCCAAATCCGGTTCCGTCAGATCCGGCTCCACCAAAGCCACTTCCATAGAATCCACCATGGAAACCACCGGTGCCGTAACCGCCGGCTCCATCGGCAGCACCGCTCTGGTCAAATGCAGCGTGACCAAACTGGTCATAAAGTTTCTTTTTCTCAGGATCACTCAGGATATTGTAAGCTTCTGTGATCTCTTTAAATTTCTTTTCGGCCTCTTTATCACCGGGATTCGTATCCGGGTGATACTTTTTAGCAAGCTTTCTGTAGGCTTTTTTTATTGCTGACGGATCGGCACCTTTCGCCAGTCCGAGCAGTTCATAGTAATCTCTTTTCATAGACTCACCCTCATATCTTTCCGTTACATTTGTATCATCTGGTCTGCATTACTTTTTACACTATTGTATGCAAAGAAACAGTACACTCCATACTGTTCTATATGTAATATAGCAGAGAGAATAAAAGCCGTCAAGGGAGAATCAAAAAGAATGTTCCGAATTAGACAAAATAAGCGTGGGAATCAACCGAAAAGAACGAGCCGAAAAATTCTGCTGTTGTTATAATAGTATTAAGTCAGAGTGGGTAAGCTCGTGCGTAGACAGAACAAGATTTCAGAACAGGAGGGGATGCGGAGTATGAAGAATCGAAAAAAGCAGTTCCTGAAGATCGGAATTGCAGTATTGGTGATCGCGGTCGCGGGAACTGTTGCCGGGGTTGTCCGATACAGAATTGATAATCGATTCGATTTAACTGTTGGGGGGCATACAATCAGCAAAGATGAATATGTGAACTGCATGAAATCAGTAGAATATGATACAAAAATGCAGATTCAACAGGACTATGATGCCGTTTATGAAGATGGCTTTTGGGAGAAAAAGTATGATGGAAAATACGGCTACGAAATTCTGACGGAAAATACAGTAGAACAGTTGAAATACGTTCATGCGGTCTATGACCTCGCAAAAGAATGCGGTGATGTATCAGACAGCAGCTATAAGGCTTTGGAAAAACGTTGGAAAGACGAGAATGCAAAGCGGAGTGAGAAAGTTGAAAAAGGTGAGGTAGTCTACGGACTGAAAGAATATACCTTTCAGCTTTATCTTCAATATGAAATGAGTACGCTCAAAGAAAAATACTGCAATGATGATACCCGTGAGGGAATGGAACTGACAGAGGACGAAGTACTGGAATACTACAACAGCCGCGAATGGATCTTTGGGGACAGCGAAGAGAATGCTGATCTGGAGACAGCAAGAATTGCGGTGGAACGTGAGCTGCGTGAAAAGAAATATGATATTATCATCACACAGCGTGAAACTGATTCTCAGGTGGACGGGAACATGGCGGATGTAAACCGGTTTACCTTGAAGAATATAGAATGATGGAAGGAGCAATGTTATGAAGAAGAAATGGATGAGCGGTGCTCTGGCTCTTCTGCTTGCAGGAACAACGGTTGCATCAATGGTGCCGGCATTTACTGTTAATGCTGAAGGACAGGATACTGCGACAGGAACAACATATTATGTTGATTCCAAAAGTGGAAGTGACAGCAATGACGGAACTTCCGAAAGCAAGGCATTCAAGACACTTGATAAAGTGAATGCCCTTAATCTTGAGCCTGGAGATACAGTTCTCCTGAAAAAGGGATCTGTGTTTGAAGATCAGGCTCTGCAGTTTACAAAAGAAGACAGCGGTACTGCTGAAGCACCGGTTAAGATCTCTACTTATGGAGAGGGAGACAGACCACAGATCAATACAAATGGTCATGGCCAGTGGGATCTGAATTACGGAACACCTCTTGATAACCGGAATCATAAATGGAAAGGTAAGGTATCTTCCAGTATTCTGATCAAAGATACAGAGTACATCGAGATCGAAGGCCTGGAACTGACAAATGACAGAAAAAGTGCAACCGATACCGAAAAAAATAAAGCGTATAATGACGCATACGCAATGGATCGAACCGGTGTTGCCGGAGTTGCAAAGGATAATGGAACAGTAGATCATATCGTATTGAATGATCTTTATATCCATGATGTAACAGGTAACGTTTATAACAAGCATATGACAAATGGAGGTATCTACTTTATCGTAGAAACGCCGACAAATGAAGCAACAACAGGAATTGCAAGATACAACGATGTTCAGATCAAGAACTGCTCTCTTGATAAAGTAAACCGTTGGGGAATTGCAGTCGGATATACCTATCAGTGGAGGCAATTCACAACTGGTGCACTGTCAGATGCAACAATGGCAAAATATGGTTCCTCCAATGTAGTCATCGAGAACAACTACCTGAACCATGTGGGTGGAGATGCCATCACAACCATGTATCTGGACAGACCGATGGTTCAATACAATGTGTCAGAGAACGCAGCTGAACAGATTAATACAACAGACTACTCACAGCAACAGCCAAGTCTTAACGCAAATGGTGAGGAAAACGGCAAGCAGGATGTCGGAGCAGGACGAGTTGCAGCTGGTATCTGGCCATGGAAGTGTAAAAATGCGATTTTCCAGTACAATGAATGTTTTAAAACATTGAATGCGTCAAGGGGTAACGGCGACGGACAGCCTTGGGATGCTGACTACGGTGATGGAACCAACTATCAGTACAACTACAGCCATGGTAATACAGCAAGTACGATCATGTTCTGTGGACCGGAGTCCATCAACAATACATTCCGTTACAACATCAGCCAGAATGAAGATATGGGACCGCTGGATCCTGCTGGAAATACAGGAAATTGTCAGGTTTACAATAATACCTTCTATATTAAAGCGGGACTGAATACAATCTGGCATAGCCGTCATGGAAATGGTGGACCGGTTACAGCAGAAAATAATATTTTCTATTTTGCAGGAAGTACACCGGCAACAGTTTCAAACTGGAATCCGAGCAACAATAAAGTATTCGACAACAACCTGTACTACAATGTATCCAATTACCCAACTGATGCAAATGCAGTAAAGGTATCCGCAGGAACAGCAGTACTTGTTGATGCAGGTTCAGGTCCGGTTGCAGCAGCAGAGGACAAGCAGGCAAGACTGCATGAAGATCCGACAGCTACTACAGTATTTGATGGATACAAACTGGCAGCAAACTCACCGGCTATCAATGCTGGTAAAGTAATTGTTGACAGAAATGGTTATTCTATCGATCATGACTTCTTCGGACATGCAATCACAGCAGTACCGGAAATCGGAGCAGCAGAAAGTGATGCAGTTACAGCACTTGTACTTCGTTCCAATACATACACAATTTCAGGAACAAATGTAAGTGATCTTCCGAAGAATACAACAGTAGAGCAGTTCCGCAACAACATCATCGTTGATACAGGCGTTACAGTTACTGTAAAAAATGGTGATAAAGTTCTTGGTGATGCAGATATCGTGAAAGGTGGAGCAACCGTCGTTCTTTCTTATGAAGGAATGGAGGATGTAACTTATACAGTAGTTGCAAGTTCTGATAAAGAACTGAAAGATGCTTATTATGAAGTAAAAGGAACAACCATGAGCGTTCCTTATACAGCTAAAAATCCGACAACAGTGAGCGAGATGAGAAAGAAAAACACTGTAGCTGATACAGCAACCGTTTCTGTATTAAATGGCGGAACTGAGCTGGCAAATACGGATGCAGTAGCAGAAGGTATGACACTTCGTATCACAGCTGAAGACGGAACAACAAATGATTATACAATCGCTCAGAAGAACACATACAACTGGACTCTTGACTTTGTTAAAGGACAGCAGGGAAATGTATGGTTTGGACAGCAGAAGAACGGAACCGGTGACTGGACAAATATGACAGAGTCTGACAGAGACGGATGGCCGAACTGGTGTGTGAATACATATTATGGTCCTGGTATTGATGCTTCACAGGGTACAACTTCAACAACAGATACAAGCGTTCACGGACTGCTTTCCGCACCGCCGAACAGTGATATCTCAACAGCAATGGCATTCAGAGCACCAAAGAGCGGTACAGTATCTTTCAATGTAAAAGATGATGAGCCATACCTTCGTCAGAATGGAAATTCAGGCGGAACAGTTACATTAAGCCTTCTTGTTAATGATACAGTAAAGCAGAGTGTAACACTTCAGACCAGCCGTGAGAAAGCAACAGACTGGGCAAACTTTGATGCAATCGAAGTAAATGCGGGAGATGTGATCCGTGTAGTAACAAAGAGCAACAGCAATCCAAGCAAGCCGTCTGTTCATGTTACTCCGATTATCACCTACCTCGATACAGCGGTAGCTGATACAGAAGCACCGGATGCTCCGACAGCAGTAAGAACAGCAGATGTTACAGAGACAACAGCAAAAGTTGCATGGGCAGAAGCAAGCGATAATGTCGGTGTAGTGGGATACAATGTATATGTAAATGATACAAAAGTAAATGCAGAACTTGTAACAGCCACAGAGTATGATCTGACAGGTCTTACACCAGCTACAGATTACAGCGTAGAGATTGAAGCAGTAGATGCAGCAGGAAATGTATCTGAGAAATCAGAGGCAGCTACATTTACAACCGCGAAAACACCTGTAACTCCTGAGCCGACAGTAGTTGACAAGACAGAACTCAAGGCAACTACAGCAAAGGCCGATACAGCACTTGCAGCAACAGACAAGTACACAGCAGAATCACTGAAAGCCCTGCAGGCAGTTTACGATCAGTACGCATCCGTTCTGAATGACGAAAATGCAACTCAGGTTCAGGTTGACGAAGCAAATAAAGCCATCGCAAAAGCCCTCAATGCTCTTGTAGAAAAGAAGACAGATGACGGCAAGAAAGACGACAGCAATAAGGGTGACAATAAGAAGGATGATACAAAGGTTGATAACAACAAGAACAATCCTTCTAACACATCCAAGTCTGACAATAAGACTACAACAAAGGTAGACAATACTAAGAAAGCAGCTAAGACAGGCGATACGACAAACGTAGCAGTTTGGGCATTTGCACTGGCAGCATCCGCAGCGGCAGCAGGCGTTGTAGTAAAGCGTAAAAAAGAGAACTAAAAAAAGCTTACTTTTACGGATTTAAAATTCAGAAAAAGCGGAGAGGTCATGAAAATGCTGACCTCCTCTGCTTTAATAATAAAGGGAGGAACGAAATGAAGAAAAAGACCCTTTCAATGATTATGGGACTTATTCTCGGAGTGACAACTGTATTTGGTTCTATCGGAACTACAGCAGTAACAGTATCCGCAGCTTCAGGTGAAGTGACAGATGCTGACTGTGCTGACAATAATACAGACGCCCCGGCTGCTGATGAAGTTGTACCGGATGCCAACCAGTACAAATATCAGAAAGATGAACTGGCAGCATTCTGCCACTTCGGACCAAATACCTTCAATGAGGTAGAGTGGGGCGAGCATTACGGAAACAGATCACCGGCAGATATCTTTACACTGTCAAATAATTTTGATGCAGATACACTGGTAAGTACTCTGAAAAATGCAGGGTTCAAGAAAGTTATTGTAACTGCAAAGCATCATGATGGTTTCTGTATCTGGAACAGTGCCTATACAGATTACTGTGTAAAGAATACACATTATAAGAATGGTAAAGGAGATGTCCTTGCTGAAATCTCCGAAGCCTGCACAAAGTATGGTCTGGACATGGGACTCTATCTGTCACCATGGGATATCCATGAACCATCTTACGGATATTATGATGCAAATGGAAATGCAACAACAAAAGAGAATGATGTACTTGACTACAATGATTACTACAATAATCAGTTAACAGAAATTCTCAGCAGTGACAAGTACGGTAACAACGGACATTTCGTAGAAGTATGGATGGACGGAGCAAAGGGAAGCGGTGCGAATGCACAGGAATACGACTTCACAAGATGGTTCAATACCATTCAGAAATACGAAGGAATACAAGCTAACTATGATGCAGACTGTATGCTGTTTGGAGCTGGTGCCTATACAACAGTTCGCTGGATCGGAAATGAAGACGGTGTAGCTTATGAAGATACCTGGTCAAAATCAAATGTAAATGTTAATGCAAATACGATTGACAGCAACGGAAACACACCGTATACAAAGGGATACGAGAATGGTAACAAATGGACTGTACCGGAGTGTGACGGACGTATCACATCCGGATGGTTCTGGGGAACAAATAAGTGTACTCCGAAGACGATTTCTCAGCTTGCTAACATGTACTTTGATTCGGTAGGACATAATGCAACCATGCTTCTGAATGTACCGCCGAATAATCAGGGTACAGTGGATAAGCCAATTCTCGACAGAGTGACAGAATTTGGACAGAATGTGGAAGAAACTTTCCGCACAAACCTTGCGAAAGCAACAGGAACAACAATCACAGCATCCAATGTCCGTGGAAATGATGTTGATTTCAAACCGGGCAATGTAGTAGATGGTGATGATGCAACATACTGGACAACAGATGACGGCACAAAGAGCGGAAGTCTGACGATCAAATGGAATACTGCAAAGAAATTTGATGTGGTTTCTATTGAAGAGGCAATCCAGAAAGGACAGCACATTAACAGCTATACAGTTGAGTATAAGACATCCGACAGTGCAAACTGGCAGACACTCAAGACCGGTGTTACGATCGGAGCAAAGAGACTGATCAGAACCTCTCCTGTATCAGCAACCCAGGTAAGAATCACTGTAGGAACATCTGATGGAAAAGTTCCGATGTTAAGTGAAGTGGGTGTATACAAGGCAAGTGAAGGATTCCAGTTGGCAGGTTCTGCACCGGAGGGAATGGAGACAACAAGTGTCAATGATACAACAAAGTTTACATTCAGTTCTACAGGATGGAATCCGCAGACAGGAAGCGGATATATCAACGGTCAGAATACATGGTCAAATAAAGCAAATGCAGAATTTACTTATACATTTGACGGAACAAAAGTCTATCTGATGGGAACAAAAGACCCGGGACATGGTTCTGCGGATGTCTATATTGACGGAGAACTGGTAGAGACGATCAATACAAATGCAACAAGCAGGTCCACAGGAACAAAGATTTTTGAATCTGCAGATCTGACAGACGATCATCATACACTGAAAGTTGTTGCCAAGACAAATGCAGCAATCGGTGTAGAGGCAGCTTACGTGATCAATAACGGTGGCGTAGGAATGATCGAACTTGAAAATTCCGCATATACAATGAACGAAGAATCCTCACTGGCTGTCAAAGTGAAACGTGTTGGTGGAACAAAGGGAACGATCACAGCAAAGATCCAGCCAAATCCGGGAAGTGCAATCCAGGATGACTTCGATACAGAAAATGCACCAACAGTAACGCTGAATGAGGGAGAATCAGAAGTAACTGTTCAGAGTGCAGCGATTACAAGACGTAATACCAATAAGACAGGTGACCGTGTATTCTCAATCGAACTGACAGAGCAGACACCGAATAATGCAATCATCGGTTTCAACGGTTCTGCAAGAATCACGATCAAAGATGCAGATGCAAATGCAATCGACAGAGACAAACTTCAGACACTGGTTGATCAGTCAGCAGAGCTGAAAGAGAATCTGTACTCAGGAGGCTGGGATACATTTGCATCAGCACTGAAAGCAGCTCAGGAAGTACTGGCAAATGAGAGTGCGACAGACGCAACGATCGGGAAAGCATATACAGCACTTGAAGTTGCAAAAAATGCTCTTGTAGCACGTACAAATTATACAACAGATGACAGATTCCAGTTCCCATGGAAGACAGGAACAAGTGCAACACTGGAAGCAGAGTTTGCGACAACCATTACAGAAGCCTGCGGAGCAACTCAGTGGAGATGTGAAATTGGAACAGGTGACTGGGCAAGTAACGGTAAGTTTATCAATTCATTGAATAAAACAAATACAGGTACAGATAAAGTTGAGTATGCATACAATGCAAAAAAACCAGGTACATATCACGTGGTTGCAACTTATCGTAGTGGAGACACCAATAATGGAAATAAACTTGCATGGTCAGAAGCAAACAATAAGATTACGGCAGGAAATATAACAACTCCACATACAAAAGTAAATAATGTGCTTTCTGTTGGTACAGTTGAATTTGATATTGTTGTAACAGAAGCAGGCGAGGGAACTCTGATCCTTCAGCCGGTAGACAACAGTGGTGCACCACAGCTTGATAAACTTGAAATTACACCAAAAGATGTTGCACTTGAGTCTTACGATATCACAGCAACAGCAAGTGAAGGTGGAACGATCACAGCAGAAGGTCTTGCAGATGGCAAGGTATCTGTTACAGAAGGTGAAAGTGCTACATTCACGATCACACCGAATGACGGATATCGTGTAGACAGCCTTACAGTAGATGGAACTGCAGTTGACGTTGTAACAGAATATACATTCTCAGACGTAACAGCAAACCATACGATTGCAGTAACATTTGCAAAAGATGCAGTGACAGTTGCAAAGGAAGATCTGCTTGCAGCAATCAATACAGCAAATGAGAAGCTTGCACAGACAGAGGTTTATACAGAGGCATCCCTGGATGCACTCCAGAATGCTGTAAATGAAGCTCAGGCAATCTACGACAAAGCAGACGCAACTCAGACAGAAGTTGACAATGCAAAAGCAAATGTAGAAGCTAAGATTGCAGCCCTGAAAGCAAAAGATGATAATAAGAAAGATGACAGCAAGGACGATAATAACGGATCCAATAATAATGGCGGAAATAACAACGGCAATACAAATGCAGGATCAAAGAATAATGGTTCTTCCAACAACGGTACTGCAAATGGCGGAAACGGCACATCAAATGCAGTGAAAGCAGCCAAGACCGGTGATATAGCAAATGTAGCTGGAATGGCGATGCTTTGCCTGGCAGCAGGACTTGTTGCAGTAATGGCAAGGAGAAAAAGAACAAACTAATCAGAAGTGAGTTTTGAATTTCCAATGCAGTAAAAGACAAAATAAAGCACAGCCAACAGAGTTTTATCTCTGATGGCTGTGCTTTATGATATTTGAAAAAGTTTTTATTTCAAAATTGCTTTTCTGTAATGTGACGGTGTTGCATTTACCACGTTCATAAAGACTTTGGAATAATGCTGGGAATCTTTGAATCCGACCTGCAGAGCGATTTCTGTCAGCGTTAGACTTGTATTCTGCATTAACTCGATGGAACGGTTGATCCGGTAAATGTTAATGTAATTAGAAAGGGTTACCCCCATATAATTTTTGAAGATCTTACTCAGATAGCGGACAGAGATATGCAGCTGCAAGGCGATATCCTCCTGACGGATCTTCTGGGTAAAATTTTCCCGAATGTAATTCAGTGTATAAGCAACATAGCTGTTCTGAAGCTGTGGTTCGGAAAATCCATGCTCTGTCTCTGTATGGTCAAGGATATACAACATCAGGTTCATCAGTGCAACGTTAATATTTGCAGCAGAGAACAGACTGTTGGATGAAGCATAGAGAGTAATGAGCTTCTGAAGATGTTCGTCGATGACTGGATCAGATTCCATCCGGTAATAGAACTGGGCAGAAAAGAGGATCGCATGCATCAGGGTGATAGGAAAAACTCCCTCATCTTCAAGAACAATCGTGGAAAACATCTCAGGGTTAAAGTGAATATGCTGAAATTCACAGTCAGATGTGTCATTCAGATAAAAAGAATGAACTACATCGGGGAGTAACATGATAAATTCGCCCGCTGTACAGTGGATCGTTTCCGACTGAATATCCATATAACATTCACCGGAAAGAATCCGATAAATCTCAATATTTGTATGTAAGTGCCGGGCAAAACTATAACCGGCTTTACGATATTCAACAACAGCACCGGACAGGATGGAATCGGACAATGTCATCAATCCAGGTACTTCGTGTTCCTGAATCTTAGTCTCCTCAGCAGGAGGAGTAGAATGTTTATTTACTGACTGAACATTATTTTTTTTCTTCATGTGTAAAAAAAGCCTCCATAGATAAGCACAATTAATAAGCGTTAATCTGTATTATAACAGAAATAAAGAAAAAATGTACCGAAAAATACAAAAAATGTGAATATTTTTTTAAAAAATATAAATAAAATGTAAATTCAGAGGTTCTGAATTTGACAAAATAAGCGATTATAAAGAGTAAATTAAACAAGCACATTCAAAAGAAAAGTTTTATAATGTAGATAATTGGACATTGGGAGGAGTCTGCCCATAGGAATCGAAGGCAGAGGAATTTCATGACAATAAATTAAGATACATCAGAAACGTATCAGAAAGGGGTATTATGAGAAGAAAAATGAAATGGCGGGTACTTGCAAGTGCCTGTGCAGCAGCAATGGCTGTGACGTCTCTGCCGTATATGGCAACGCAGGTCAATGCGGAACCGGCCGCTGTAACGCAGCAGACCGGTGACAATGATCTGAAGCTGTGGTATACGAGTCCGGCAGATATTACCAAGTATTACGAAGGTTGGCAGGAAAAGTCACTTCCGATCGGTAATGGTGCAATCGGTGGAACGGTATTCGGCGGAATCACCAGAGAGCGTATCCAGCTGAATGACAAATCGCTTTGGTCAGGAGGACCAAGCACCAGCAGACCGAATTACAATGGAGGTAACCTGGAGAACAAGGGAAATAACGGAGCGACTATGACATCAATCCACAACTATTTCGCAAATGGCCAGGACAGCTCCGCAATCAGTCTTGCAAACAGCAACCTGGTCGGTGTAAGCGATGATGCAGGAACCAATGGATATGGATATTACCTGAGCTGGGGAAATATGTATATTGATTTCAAAAATGTATCATCTAACAACGATGTGACGAATTATACCCGTGACCTGGATCTGAAAACAGCCATCGCAGGTGTAAACTATGACAAGGGAAGTACTCATTATTCAAGAGAGAACTTCACAAGTTATCCGGACAATGTTATTGTTACACATATCACAGCAGACGGTTCTGAAAAGATCAGTCTGGATGTAAGTGTAGAACCGGATAATAGCAGAGGAAGTGCTATTAATGGGATTGGCGATAGCAGCTATCAGAGAACATGGGATACAACCGTGTCAGATGGACGGATCTCCATTAACGGACAGCTCACAGACAACCAGATGAAATTTTCATCCCAGACTCAGGTTATTACCGACAATGCCGGTACGGTGACAGATGGGGATGGAAAAGTAAGTGTTTCCGGTGCAAGTGAGGTTACGATCATCACTTCCATGGGAACAGATTATAAGGATGAATATCCGAGCTACAGAACAGGTGAGACTGCAAGCGAACTGACAAACCGTGTAAAATGGTATGTAGATCAGGCAGCAGTTAAGACATACGAAGAACTGAAAGCGAATCATGTAAGTGATTATCAGGAGATCTTCAACCGTGTTGATCTGAATCTTGGACAGACTGTCTCAACAAAGACAACAGATGCACTTCTTTCCGCATACAAAGCAGGAACTGCATCAGAAGCTGAAAGACGTCAGCTGGAAGTTATGCTGTTCCAGTACGGAAGATTTATGACCATTGAGTCTTCCAGAGAGACAAAGACAGATGGAAATGGTTATGTCAGAGAGACACTTCCTTCCAACCTTCAGGGACTGTGGGTAGGAGCGAACAACTCTCCATGGCATTCAGATTACCATATGAATGTAAACTTACAGATGAACTACTGGCCGACATATTCTACCAACATGGCAGAGTGTGCACAGCCATTGGTTGATTATATCGATGCTTTGAGAGAACCGGGGCGTGTGACTGCGGCAATTTATGCAGGAGTTTCCAGTGCCGATGGCGAGGAAAATGGATTCATGGCACATACGCAGAACAACCCGTTCGGATGGACCTGCCCTGGATGGAGTTTCAGTTGGGGATGGTCACCGGCAGCAGTACCGTGGATCTTGCAGAACTGCTGGGCTTATTATGAGTATACCGGAGATACATCTTATTTAAGAGACAATATCTATCCGATGATGAAAGAAGAGGCAAAACTGTATGATCGGATGCTTGTCCGCGACAGCGATGGAAAGCTGGTATCTTCACCGGCATATTCACCGGAGCATGGACCGGTCACAAGTGGTAACACGTATGAGCAGACACTGATCTGGCAGTTATATGAGGATACAATCAAAGCAGCAGAAGTCCTTGGAACAGATGCAGATCTGGTAGCTACATGGAAAGCAAACCAGGCTGACCTGAAAGGACCGATCGAGGTCGGCGACAGCGGACAGATCAAAGAATGGTATACAGAGACAACCTTTAACCATACTGCAAGTGGAGCTACACTCGGAGAAGGATATAACCACCGTCATATGTCCCACCTTCTCGGACTTTTCCCGGGAGACCTCATTACAGAGGATCATGCAGAGTGGTTTGCAGCAGCAAAGGTATCCATGCAGAACCGTACAGATGAAAGTACCGGATGGGGAATGGCACAGAGAATCAACAGCTGGGCAAGACTGGGTGATGGAAATAAAACTTATCAGATCATCAAGAACCTGTTCAACGGCGGAATCTATGCGAATCTGTTCGATTATCATCAGCCGAAATATTTCCAGATCGATGGTAACTTCGGTTATACATCCGGTGTGGCTGAGATGCTTCTGCAGAGCAATGCAGGATACATCAATCTTCTTCCGGCAGTTCCGGATGACTGGGCAAACGGAAGTGTAAATGGACTGGTTGCACAGGGCAACTTTAAAGTATCCATGGACTGGAAAGACGGAAATGTAACAACTGCTACCATTCTTTCCGAGAACGGCGGAGAAGCAGTAGTACAGACAAAGAATGCATCTCTTGCAACAGTAGTGGACAGCGACGGAAATGTAGTCGATGTGACACCTGTAAAAGAAAACCGTATCTCTTTCGCGACAGAAGCCGGAAAGAGCTATACATTAAAAGATATCCCGGCATCCGCTGAGGTAGCAGCTCCGACAGGACTGACAGCTCTTCGTGCAGACGGTGAGAATGTAAAACTTTCCTGGGATGCTGTAACAGCAGAAGAGGGAAGCAATGTAACATACAATGTATACCGTCAGGTAGAAAATGGTGATGTAATCTGCATCGAGACAGGCCTGACAACAACAACTTATACAGATACAACAGCAGACAAGACGCTTGGAACAATGAAGTATCAGATATCTGCGGTTGTAGAAGGAAATGAATCTGAAAAGAGTGCAGCAGTGACTGCGGTTGAACCGGTTGGAGCCGGCAAGATTGATAATGCGGATGAAAGAATCGCATATGTAGGTGACTGGGGCAATTGGACACAGGACAAGAATGTAAACTATATGGATACGATCGAGTATCTGCAGAATCCGAATGGCGGCGAGACTGCGACTCTTACATTTAAGGGAACAGGAATCAAGGTGATCGGTTGTACGAATAAGGATAGAGGCAAGATCGAAGTATTGATTGACGGTGAGTCACAGGGCATTGTTGATACATACAGTGCAAGCACAGTACGTCAGAAAGAATACTTCAGCAAAGAAGACCTTACAGCAGGAATCCATACGATCCAGTTGAAAGTCCTCAATGAGAAGCAGACAGCAAGTTCCAATACAAAGATCGAGCTGGATGCATTTGAAATCCTGGATTCAACACTGGTAGCACCGACAGGTGTGGAAGTAAGTTCCAAATCCGGAATGACTACAGTATCCAAAGCAAACAGTACGTTACAGTTAAAAGCGACTGTAGCACCGGATGATGCAACAGACAAGACAGTTACATGGAGTACCTCCGATGACAGTATCGCAACAGTAGATGCGAACGGACTGGTAACATTCTTAAGTAAGAACGGAACCGTTACGATCACAGCAACTTCCAGTGCAGATGCTACAAAGAGCGGAACGATTGAACTGAAAGTTGCAATAAAAGAGGATGTGGCAGATGTCGAGACAATCGTAGAAGACGGTACCGTACCGGCATCCGGAACAGCGGGAACAAAGAACAGTGCGATCACCTGGAATGGAGCATGGTCTAACTGGGCAGGAGAACAGACAAAGCATCATGGCGGAACAAAGACAGAAACCAGAAATGATTCAAGTGCGGCGGGAAGCTATTTTGAATACACGTTCAATGGAACAGGTGTAGAGGTTTATTCTCAGAAGCATGCCAACTTTGCAAGCTTTGATATCTACGTTGATACCGTAAAGATCGGTAATTATTCACTGAATGGTTCAAGCAGCGGAGATAATCAGCAACTGATCTTCTCCAAGACGGATCTTACAAATGGTGAGCATACGATCAAGTGTGTAGCAGTTGCACGTGATGGGAAATATCAGGTCAACCTGGATTACCTGAAGATCCTTTCACCGGGTGAAGGTGTAACGGCTGATAAGTCAGCACTCCAGACATCGATTGAGACAGGTGCGGCACTTACTAAGTCAGCATATGATGAGACAAAATGGAATGCATTTAAAACGGCTTATGATGCAGCAGTTGAGGCAATGAATGATGCGGATGCAACACAGGATGATGTGAATGCAAAGAAAGCAGCACTGGATGCGGCAATCACAGCACTTGGCACACCGGCAGTTCCTGTAGTAGAAGACCAGACAGGTTCTGCAGTTCTTGTTGAAAGCACAAAGGTTGTGCTGAGATGGGACAAGGTTTCAAGAGCAGCACAGTATCGAGTAGCTGATACAGAGAAGGGAATCGACATGACAGTAAGCGGCACAACCGCAACACTGGAAAACCTGACACCGGGAACAACCTACAACTTCAAGGTATATGCCCTGAGCAATGCAGGTGAGGCATCAGCGAAGGCCATCGAGATCGGCAATGTAACAACGATTGCTGACGGAACAGCAGCAGGTGAGATCGAGTCCATTACAAAAACAGCAGTCAGTGATGATTCTGTAAAACTCACATGGGCATTAAAAGAAGGTTCTTCCTTCGCAAGCTATGACGTTTATGTAAACGGCGAGCTGAAAGGCAATACAACCAAGACAGAGTTCACGCTCAGCGATCTGGATGACGGTATCTATGTTGTTAAGATCGTTGCAAAGACAGCAGCAGGAAAGTCAGTACTTCCGAAACAGTTCTCATTTACGATTGAGAATAACGGTGGTGGTGAGACAACAAAGAATGTACTCAGCGTAACAAATCCGGCAGGAATTTCTGTAGAAGAAGGAACTGCATTTAAGGATCTTGAATTACCGGAGAAAGTAACTGTCACAGTGACAGGAAATCTGAATGAAAAAGTAGCCGTAACATGGGCGAAAGGTGATTATCAGACAACACCGGGAACTTACACACTGGAAGGAACCCTGACAATGGGTGAGAACATGGAGAACCCGGATGGCGTGAAAGCTTCTATCCAGGTAACAGTTACGAAGAAGCAGTATGAGATCAAGTCTGTTGCAAAACTGGATAAGAAAAAAGTTGCATACGGAACGGCTGTATCAGAACTGAATCTTCCAACAGAGGTAGAAGTAACCTATACAGACGGAACAACCGGAACAGCAAGTGTTACGTGGAATACAGACAGCTATGATGGAAATACGGCAGGTGATTATACACTGGAAGGAACCCTTTCCTTTGCAGATAATATTACAAATCCGAAGAACCTGACAGCTTCTGTAAAAGTGACAGTTGCGAAGAAGGCAGAAGAGCCGAAGCCGGAAACGAAGAAAGAAATTAAATCCATTGTAAATGCAAAACTGGATGATATTTCTGTAAAAGAAGGAACTCTTGCAACCAATCTCGGACTTCCGGGACAGGTTGAAGTAGAACTTAAGGATGGAACAACCGCAACGGTTGATGTTGACTGGGATCTGAGTGCTTACAAGTCAGATGTTCCGGGAACTTATACATTGACAGGAGAACTTGTTCTTGGTGATGAGTTTGAAAATCCGGATGGTCTTGAAGTCAGCGTGGATGTGATCGTTACAAAGATCAAAGGTGACGACAGCAATAAGGGCGATGACAACAAGGGCGACGATAATAAGGGTGACGACAACAAGGGTGACAACAACGGTACAAATACTGGCAACAATACAGGAAATAATACCGCAGGTTCTACATCAGGAACCAATGCCGGAACAACTTCATCCGACAAAGCAGCAAAGACCGGAGATGCTACTCCGCTGATTCTG
>ERZ773225.1877-NODE-1877-length-22983-cov-3.131411_pt1 | contig 22983 bp, 20 predicted proteins | sample MGYA00580993_ERZ773225 | MGnify/ENA primary metagenome ERZ773225 (study PRJEB29015, sample SAMEA2737748) | human gut metagenome | biome: human gut; feature: human-associated habitat; material: faeces | place: China | collected 2012 ...
ATCTTGTCCCGGCAGAGAAGATTTCGGAGGAAGAACTGGTCAGAACAGCTTATGTACTGGAAAAGAAAAGCGAGCATCCACTGGCAAGGGCAGTACTGGAATATGCGAAAGAAAAGGGAGTGGAAAGTAAAGAAGAGGCAGAAGATTTTCAGGCGATTGCAGGAAACGGACTTTCGGGAAGGCTGGGAGAAGCCTGGCTTTATGGTGGAAACTTAAAATATATCCGATCAAAAAGTGAAATACCGGATGCGGCAGAGCAGCAGGCACAGAAGTTCGCACAGGAGGGAAAGACTCCGCTGTTCTTTGTAGAAAATGAGAAACTGATCGGAATCATTGCGGTTGCAGATGTCATTAAAGAAGACAGTCCACAGGCAGTAAAAGAACTGCAGAATATGGGAATCCGTGTGGTTATGCTGACCGGAGATAATGAGCGGACCGCAAAAGCGATCGGGGAACAGGCAGGAGTGGATGAAGTCATTGCAGGTGTGCTGCCGGAAGGAAAAGAGGCAGCGATCCGTTTACTGAAGAAAAAAGGAAAGGTGGCAATGGTCGGAGACGGTATCAATGATGCTCCGGCTCTGACGAGAGCAGATATAGGAATCGCGATTGGGGCGGGAACGGATATTGCTATTGATGCTGCAGATGTTGTGCTGATGAAGAGCAGACTGAGCGATGTTCCGGCAGCAATCCGGATGAGCCGGGCGACACTCCGTAATATCCATGAAAATTTATTCTGGGCATTCTTTTATAATGTGATCGGAATCCCGCTGGCAGCAGGAGTATGGATTCCGTTATTCGAATGGCAGTTGAACCCAATGTTTGGGGCAGCGGCGATGAGCCTGTCCAGTTTCTGCGTGGTAACAAATGCATTGAGACTGAACTGGTTTAAAATGTATGATGGAAGTCATGACAAAAAAGTCAGGGCGAATAGAAGCAAGAAAAAGCAGGAGGAAGAAATGATGACAAAGACGATCAAAATTGAAGGTATGATGTGTGGACATTGTGAGGCAGCAGTGAAGAAAGCACTGGAAGCACTGGATCAGGTAGAGGCGGCGGAAGTAAGCCATGAGGCAGGAACAGCCATAGTGACACTGAACGGTGAGATCAGTGATGATGTGCTGAAAAAAGCCGTGGAAGAGAAAGATTACACAGTAACAGGAATTGAATAAAAAGTAAAAAAGTTCAAAAGAATAGATAAAAGAAGACGACCGTGAAAGATGAGTATTCATGATTCACAGTCGTCTTCTTCAGTTCTCTGAAAATGCTAAACTATAAAAGTTCAGCATTTTTATGGATCGTTTCATCAATGATATTTCTTACATATTCACCGATATGCTTTTTCGTATCCTTATCCAGTTCATCCGGGTAGATCGGTTTTCCATATTCAAGGATAATGTGGGTCTTTCTGATCTTTGGAAAATGAGCTTCAAAAATCTCACAGGTATTATTCATGGAGATCGGTACAATGGCACAACCGGTTTTGGTTGCGACTTTAAATGCTCCGTCTTTAAAAGGGAGAAGAGAAAGTTCTTCTCCGCTATTTCTTGTACCCTCAGGGAAGATACAGATCGAAATCCCCTTTTTGATATATTCGATGGCTTTCAGGATCGTCTTAAGTCCCTCTTTTGGATTCTCCCGGTCAAGGAAAAGACAATAGACAAAACGCATCCAGATCGAAAGCAGGGGAACTTTTTCCATCTCTTTCTTTGCAATATATCCGGTCAGTCTTTTGCAGCGGCTGTAGGTAAGCAGGATATCAAAGAAGCTGCGATGGTTTCCCACGTAAAGAACCGGTTCATCAGGAATATTTTCTTCACCGATCACAGTGACCTTTACTCCGGTCATTTTCAGGATCACTTTAAATCCCCACTGGACGATCCTTAAGGAACTGATATCCCGTGCCTGTGGATTGAACTTACCGATCAGCCATTCCACGAGAAAAACCGGAATCGACAGGATCAGGTATAAAATCAGAAATACAACAATACATATTAATCGAATCATAGAAATTCCTCTCTTTTATTTTATGCTATCGGAGCGTGGTAAAAGACTTTGAACACACTCGTGAGCAGGCTCCTGCAGTGCGGAAACCAGACGCCCTGATATCTTTCCATTATACAGGAGCATCCCGTAAAATACAAGGCTGGGGAGGACAGGCCGGAAAGGAATATCTGTATGGGGAATGTCATAGGATAATAGGGAAAATATGCCGCAACAGGTGGAAAAGTGGAGAGAAAAAAGCAGAGTATGTGGAAAACTTTTGCACTGGCTTTCTGTCTTCTGCTGTCTTTGGAGGCCGGAGGCTGCGTGCGGCAGGAAAAAAAGAATTCTGAACAGCACGAACTGGAGAAAAAAGTAGTTACGGAGGAGGCGATTCCGGAAGAATTAATGAGCCTGATCGAGAAAAATAAGAAAACCCCGTTCCGGCTGACTTTTGCGGATCAGGGGAAATTGTATCTTGCCGAGGGATATGGAGAGCAGAAGACAACAGGATACAGTGTGGAAGTGGACCGGCTCTGTGAAACACAGGAAACGGTCTATATCCATACCGGTCTTCTCGGACCGGAAAAAGGAGAAGAAAAAAAGGAGATTGCAACTTATCCTTATGTAGTAGTGGAACTAGAAGAGACAGAAAAAAATATCCGGTTTGAATAAGGAGGAGAAAAATGGAACTGATAAAAAAGAGGATTCATTACGTCAGAGAAGGAAAGAAGATCTTTGACCAGTTTTATGTGGATGAAGAGTATAATGTACCGGAGGCAAAAGAGGATGTCAGAAGAATTGTTGATACAGGAACAGAGCTGAAGATCGAAGAGATCCGTCCGGTAGAAAATTATGTCCGGATTACAGGAAAGCTGTATTTCAGGATTCTTTATCTGAATGTTTCTTCAGATCCGAAACCTGGGGTGCTGGAAGGAAAACTTCCGTTTGAGGAGATGGTTTATGCAGAAAATCAGGAGGGGGAAGAATTTTATATTCAGAATGTGCGGATCGAGTTTACTCCGTCCCTGATCCATTCAAGAAAACTGAGTCTGCGTGCGATGGTGGAACTGGAAGTCGGCAGGGAAAAGCTGGTAGATGAAGAGACCGTGACGGATGCAGAAGGGGATGTTCCGCTGTATAAAAAAATGAAAAAAGTGCAGCTACTGCAACTGGAAGTGACCAAAAAAGATACATACAGAATCAAAGAAGAAATTACGATTCCGGGAACGAAAGAAAGTATAGGGCAGATCTTATTTACCGATATCAGTGAGCGGAAACTGGAACTGCGTCCAGGACAGGATGAATTGATCGTGCGGGGAGAACTGTTCCTGTTCTGTATGTATCTGTCCGGGGATGAAAAGCCGGACTGGATCTCGCAGACGATCCCTTATGAGGGAAGGATTCCGTGTGAGGGAATCAGTGAAGAGATGTATTTTTCTATTCGCCATACGATGGAGGATACACTGACCGATCTCAGAATGGATGAAGACGGGGAAATGCGGATTCTTGGAATTGAAGGAACGCTGGCACTCCATATGAATTTTTACCGGGAGGAAAGCGTGGAACTGCTGGAAGATCTGTATTCACTTCAGAAACAGTGTCTTTTTGATACGACTGAGGTGGTATGTGAAGAATTATTAATGCAGAATCAGTCAAAATGTAAGGTGACGGAACGACTGTCACTGCCGGAGCTGAAGACAGATGTTCTGCAGATCCTGCATGCCAGAGGAGCAATCCAGGTGGAGCATGCAGATAGGACCGGAGAGGGAATCCGGGTGGAAGGAATTTTACACCTCTCGTTCCTTTATTTGCGTGGGGATGATGCAGAACCATATGGAAGCTGGCAGGGAATGATCCCATTTGAACATCAGATCGAGTGTAAAGAAATGCCGGAGGAAACAGTCTACAATATGGAACAGCATATCGAGCAGTTGCAGATTACACTGGTCGGAAGTGAATCAGTGGAGATCAAAGGAATCCTCACATTTGATACATTTTTAAGAAGACCGGTGAAAGTGTGGACGATGGAGAATGTCAGGGAAGAACCGCTGGACCTGGAACAGCTTGAAAAAAGACCGTCGATCGTGGGGCATATCGTGCAGAGAGGAGAAGATCTGTGGCAGCTTGCAAAGCAGTATATGACGACAAAAGAAGGCATTATGGAAGTAAACGGAATGCAGAATGAAAATGTGAAAGAGGGGGATAAATTATTGATTTTTAAAGAAAATATGAGTATACTGTAAGTACAATGTATACAAGATACAGCATGCGTTTTGCGATTGAGAGGATGGAAGATACGGATGAATCAGATTGAGCTGAAAGCACTTGCAAAAATAAACCTGGGACTGGATGTACTGGGAAGAAGAGAGAACGGATATCATGATGTGCGTATGGTCATGCAGACCATTTATTTGTATGATGAAGTAAAGCTGACAAAGAAGAAAGAACCTGGGATTGAACTTACGACCAACCTGGGATTTCTCCCGACAGGAGATACCAATATTGCTTATAAAGCAGCAAAGCTCCTGATCGAGGAATTTGGGATCAGCGAGGGTGTGAAGATCGTGTTGAATAAGCATATTCCGGTGGCAGCGGGACTGGCAGGCGGCAGTTCAGATGCAGCGGCTGTCTTATTCGGGATGAACCGCATGTTCGGACTCCACCTGCAGCAAAAAGATCTGATGGAACGTGGGGTAAAGCTGGGAGCAGATGTGCCTTACTGTATTATGAGAGGAACAGTGCTGGCAGAAGGGATCGGAGAAAAATTAAGTGTCCTCCCTGCCATGCCGAAATGTACGGTCCTGATCGCAAAGCCACCGGTCAGTGTATCAACCAAAGTAGTTTATGAGGCACTGGACTCAGAGGAGATCATAGAACATCCTGATATAGATGCTCTGATCGAGGGTCTGAGGCAGAAGGATCTTCACAGGATTTCAGAAAATATGGGGAACGTGCTGGAGGATGTTACGATCCCGATGCATCCGGTGATCGAAGAATTGAAGCAGGTCATGAGAGAGAATGGTGCGATTGGTGCGATGATGAGTGGCAGTGGTCCTACTGTTTTCGGACTTTTTGAAAACCGTGCTGCGGCAAGGGAGGCACAGAGGAAGATTCGTGAGAGCGGACTGACGAAGCAGGTCTATGTGACGAATGTGCATAACGTAAGGAGAAAATAATATGGGAACAGATTTTGAAGTAACGATGGATGAGTACCTGCCTCTGAGAGATGTGGTATTTAATACGCTGCGGCAGGCAATCTTAAGAGGGGAACTGAAGCCGGGAGAAAGACTGATGGAGATCCAGCTTGCGAACAAACTCGGAGTGAGCCGGACACCGATCCGTGAGGCGATCCGTAAGCTTGAGCTGGAAGGTCTTGTCCTGATGATCCCAAGGAAAGGTGCAGAAGTTGCAGAAATCACGGAAAAGAATTTAAGAGATGTACTGGAAGTGCGGTGTGCGTTGGAGGAACTGGCAGTCCAGCTTGCCTGCGACCGTATGGATGAAGAAGGGATCAAAGCGATGAAGGAGGCTTCCGCAGAATTTTGTAATACGCTGGACAGCGATGATATTACCCGGATCGCACAGGCGGATGTGGCATTTCATGATATCATTTATGCAGCTACGGATAACCGCCGTCTGATCCAGCTTCTGAACAATTTGCGGGAGCAGATGTATCGCTACAGGATTGAATATCTGAAAAAGAAAGAGTGTTATCCGCAGTTGCTGGAAGAACATCAGACGATCATTGATTCGATCGAAAGCCGGGATAAAGATCGTGCGACCCAGATCACAGGACAGCATATCAAGAACCAGGCAGAGGCAGTAGTAGACACGATCCGCGAAAAAGAAGAAAGCGTATAGAAAAAAGCGTATGTAAGAAAAATGTATCAGGAAGAAAAGTGCATCAGCAGGAAAATGTATCCGAAAAATGAATAGAGGGCAGCTTTCAGGTAATACTCCATATATCAGCCGATCGGATGACCGGAAAAAGATGAGAAAGATCAGGAAAAACCTGACCGGACAATAGATATATGGAGGGATTACATATGAAAGAAGTAGTCAGAGAAGCAGTCAGAAAAGCAGTCAGAAAAGAGCAGATCGTACCGGGGAAGATTCGTGTGATCAGCATTTTCCTTGCACTGATCGTGGCAACCGTAGTGACAACAGCAGTAGTGCTGGGAGATGTGCAGAGAAAAGACCGGGCAGTACAGGAGCATCTGGCAGAGGAAGTGTTGCGGTTCCATGTTCTTGCGAACAGCGACAGCAGGAAAGACCAGGCAGTGAAGTTGGAGGTGCGGGATGCAGTGTTATCCTATTTAAAAGAAGTACTTCCTGAAGGGATGGATGTAAAGGAGACGACCCGGTGGATGCGGGGGCATACGGAGGAAATCCGGCGGGTGGCTGAGCAGAAAACGACAGACCTGCAGATGCAGCAGACAGTCAGTGTGGCGGTGACGACATGCTATTTCCCGGATCGGACCTATGGAGATGTCACATTTCCTGCCGGAAATTACAAGACCCTGAGGATCGAACTGGGAGAAGCGGCAGGACATAACTGGTGGTGCGTACTGTATCCGAATCTGTGTTTTCTGGATACAACAAATGCAGTACTTCCTGAAAAGGGAAAACAACAGTTAAAGAAGGTATTGACGGAGGAAGAATATTCGGAAGTGACGGCGGGTTCAAAGTTTCAGATCCGCTGGTTCTTCTGGAAGGAAAAATAAATATGACAGAATTTCTTATCAGGCATTTTGTAAAAGATTATGAGGAGGTGGAAAAGGTGTCCGTGCGGACGGCATATGGTATGCTGTCCGGCATTGTGGGCATCTTTTGTAATGTAATATTATTTCTGACAAAATTGATTGTCGGACTGGTACTGAACAGTGTATCTGTTACGGCAGATGCTTTTAATAACCTGTCCGATGCAGGCTCATCGGTGATCAGTTTTGTGGGAGTCCGTATGGCAGGAAAGCCGGCGGACAAAGATCATCCGTTCGGGCATGGGCGGATCGAGTACATAGCAGCACTGATTGTTTCTTTTCTGGTGCTGGAGGTTGGATTTACCTTTCTGAAGGATTCGGTGGGAAAGATCCTTCATCCGGAGCGGTTGAAATTTCTTCCGGTCTCGGTGTTGATTTTATGCCTTTCGATCGCAGTGAAACTGTGGCTGGGACTGTTCAACAAAAAGCTGGGAGAGAGGATTGATTCTCAGGTGATGAAGGCGGTCTTTGCTGATTCTATGGGAGACGTGATCACGACTTCAGCGACAATTTTTTCGATTCTCTTTTTTGCGGCAACAGGGATCAATATGGATGGTTTTGTCGGTCTTGGCGTGGCACTGGTTGTGATGTGGGCCGGTTTCGGGATTGCAAAAGATACATTGAATACTCTGATTGGTGAACCGGTCAGTCCGGAGGTTTATGAGAAGATTAAAAAATTTGTAGAGAGCTACGATGGGATCGAGGGAGTTCATGATCTGATCGTGCATAATTACGGACCGGGCAGAAGTATGGCATCCATCCACGCAGAAGTTCCCAACGACCAGGAGTTTGAAAAGTCGCATGAGATCATAGACCGTGTCGAACGGGATGCGGCAAAAGAACTTGGGATGATGCTGGTGATCCATATGGATCCGGTGGAAATGAAAGATGAAAAGGTGATCCGTATCAGGAAGAAGACAGAGCATCTTCTGAAAGAGCTGGATCCGGCATGCAGCATCCACGATTTTCGTGTCGTGTGGGGAGCGGAGAGGATCAATCTGATTTTCGATATGGTGATCCCGATCGAATATGATGAAAAAAGACGCAACGACCTTCCGTTACAGTTGATGGAGCGGTTAAAGGGAGTGGATTCCAGATACGAGAGTGTGATTACGGTAGATTATGATTATGTAGCAAAAAACGGAGGATAAATAAAATGTATGAATTTAACAGCAGAGTACGTTACAGTGAGATCGATCATCATGGAACACTGACCCTTCCTGCACTGATCAATTATTTTCAGGATTGCAGCACGTTCCAGTCAGAAGATGTGGGACTTGGAACGGAGGTACTGAAGGCAGAAAAGCGTGCCTGGATCCTGTCCTACTGGCAGGTGATCGCAGAACGGTATCCTGCGTTGGGAGAAAGGATCACGATCGGAACATTTCCGACAGAATTTAAGGGATTATTCGGAAATCGTAATTTTTACATAAAAGATGAAAGCGGGAACATGATCGCAAAGGCTTATTCTGTATGGGTATTTCTTGATACAGAGACCGGGCGGCCGGTAAGACCGGAGGAAAAAGACATAAAGCCATACGGCATGGGTGAGGCACTGGATATGCCTTATAAGGGAAGAAAAATCGCACTTCCGAAAGAGGCGAAAGAACTGGAAAGTTTTCCGGTACGCAGATATCATATTGATACGAATGAGCATGTAAATAACTGCCAGTATGTGCAGATGGCACTGGAATTTCTTCCGGCTGACCGCCAGTTCAGACAGATCCGTGTGGAGTATAAGAAATCGGCAGTCCTGGGAGATGTCATTTATCCGAAAAGGAGCAGGGAGGAAGACCGGACGGTTATTGAACTGTGTGCGGAGGATGGAAGACCCTACGCAGTTGTAGAATTGAAATAGAGCAGACTTTCGTTACGTTTGATACAAAAATGAACAGAGCAAACTTCCGTCACATTTGATACACAAAAGATTCACAAACTTCTGATAACGTTGACAGGTAAAAAAGAAACTCTGTGTTATGCAGAGAGAAATAGGAGGATGGAGACTTTGATAGAAGTAAAGAATCTGGTGAAAAAGTACGGAAATCATTTAGCTGTAGATCACCTGAATTTTACCATTGAAGAAGGGCATATCTACGGCTTTTTAGGTCCTAACGGAGCCGGAAAGTCTACGACTATGAATATCATGACGGGATATCTCGGAGCTACAGAAGGGGAGGTGCTGATCAACGGGCATGATGTTTTAAAAGAGCCTGAGGAGGCGAAAAAGCAGATCGGATATCTGCCGGAGCTTCCACCGCTGTATATGGATATGACGGTCAGGGAATATATGGAATTTGCCGCAGAACTGAAGAAAATTCCGAAGGCAAAAAGAGCAGAGTCGATTGATGATGTGGAAAAGCTTGTAAAGATCAAAGACGTGGAAAAGCGTCTGATCAAGAATCTGTCCAAAGGATACCGGCAGAGAGTCGGACTGGCACAGGCTGTGCTGGGATTCCCGGAGATCATTATTCTGGATGAGCCAAGTGTAGGTCTTGACCCGAAGCAGATCATTGAGATCCGTGAACTGATCCGTAAGCTGGCGAAGAAGCATACAGTTATCTTAAGTTCTCATATTCTTGCAGAAGTAAGAGAAGTGTGTGACTATATCATGATCATTTCCAAAGGAAAACTGGTTGCAAGTGATACACCGGAGAACCTGGAACGTTACCTGGGTGAGTCCGGGCTGATCGAGATTGAGACCAGGACAGAAGCTTCCAAAGTAAAAGAAGTGCTGAAAAATGTACCTGGAATCGAAAAAGTTTCGTTGAAGACAGATGCCAGTGGCATAACAAGCGGACAGATCCGGGAGAAGAGAGGACAGGATATCCGGGAAGAACTCTTTACGACATTTGCAGAAAAGAAGATGCCGCTGCTGAAGCTGAATCCGGTTCAGGTCAGCCTGGAGGATGTATTTATGGAGCTGACCCAGAGTGACAAGGCCGCAGAAGAATTTGCCAGAAAGGCAAAAGAGGCAGAAAAGGAGGAAGTAAGCAATGCTGGCGATTTATAAAAGAGAATTGAAGTCCTATTTCCAGTCTATGGTGGGATGTGTATTTGTGGCATTCCTTCTGGTATTTACGGGCATTTATTTTGTTGCATATAATCTGTCTGCGGGATATCCGTATTTTTCCTATTCGCTGGCAGGCTCTCTGATCGTATTTATTGTCGGGATTCCGCTGATCACGATGCGAAGCTTTTCAGAAGAACGGAAAAATAAGACGGATCAGCTTCTGCTGACCGCACCGGTGAGTTTGTGGAAGGTAGTTCTTGGAAAGTATCTTGCAATGATCACAGTGATTGGAATCCCGAGTGTGATCTTCTGTATTTATCCGCTGATTATCAAATCTCAGGGAACAGCATACCTTGGAGTGGACTATATTTCTATTCTGGTATTTTTCCTGCTTGGATGCGTATTTGCAGCGATCGGAATGTTTCTGTCTTCGCTGACAGAAAGTCAGATTATTGCATTTATCAGTACATTTGGTATCCTTTTGATCCTGTATTTATGGAACGGAATCCTGACACTGCTTCCGAGTTCGGCTGTCAGTGGGCTGGTGGGAGTTCTGATCGTGCTTACGATCGTTGCTTTCTATATTTTCCATATGACATCGAACCTGATGCTTGCAGGAGGGCTGGAAGTGATCGGAGTTGCTGCGGCAGTCATTGCTTATTTTGTAAAATCTTCTTTATTTGAGAATCTTCTCTCCAAAATGTTTGGAAGACTGGCACTGTCGGATGTATTTACAGATATCACATCCAACAGTATTGTAGACGTGACGGGAATCGCACTTTATCTGTCACTGATCGCAGTCTTTGTATTTCTTACAGTGCAGTCGATTCAGAAAAGACGTTGGAGTTAGGAGGTTTGGATCATGGAGAAATTAAAAAGTAAAAAAGGAAACTTAAAAAGAATGTTCCATACTTCCGGAACAAAGCATGGTTCCTACAGTGTAGGAATGACGGTGCTGGTTGTAGCAGTCATTATCGTATTGAATCTGGTCGTCGGTCAGATTCCGGAAGCATACAGAAATATTGATGTCAGCAGTACAAAGATTTATGACATTTCCGATACATCGAAAGATCTGCTGAAAGGTCTGGATGATAAGATTGATATGAAAGTACTGGCAGTCAAAGATGAGACAGATGACAGGATCACAACATTTATCAGTAAATATGCGGCACTGTCGGATAAGATCAAGGTGGAATGGATCGACCCGGTTCTGCATCCGTCAGCTTTGACAGAATACAATACTTCACAGAATACGATCTATGTATCCTGCGAGGCAACAGGAAAGTCGACAACCATTTCTTTTGATAAGATCCTGGTATCAGATTCTTCTTCTTATTACTATTCAGGTTCATCGAGTTATACCTCCTTTGATGGTGAGGGACAGCTCAGCAGTGCGGTAAACTATGTGACCAGTGATGTCCAGAAGAAGATCTATACTGTAACAGGACATGGAGAGGACTCCCTTTCTACAACGATCACGGATCTGATGACAAAGAATAATTATACAACCGAGGAGCTGAATCTTCTGATGACAGATTCTATACCGGATGACTGTGACCTTCTGTTAATGGATGGTCCGACCAATGATCTTTCTGATGATGAAGTCAGCCTCTTAAGCGGATATCTTGGAGAAGGCGGCAAGGTGATGTGTCTGCTGGGAGATACCGGACTTGCTTCTTTACCGAAACTTGCAGGACTTCTGAAAGATTATGGAATTGAAGGAGCAGACGGTTATATCGCAGATCCACAGAGATGCTATCAGAATCAGCCGTATTATATCTTCCCGGTAATGAATTTATCCGGTGATATGGCAGACGGAATCAGTTCCCAGATGGTACTTCTGATGAATTCCCGTGGACTGACGACAACGGATCCGGCAAGAGATACGATCACAACGAGTGCCTTTATGACAACCTCTGAGCAGGCATATGCAGTGACAGAAGAAGATCAGAAGCAGGGAACGTATGACCTGGGAGTGGTTGCAACTGAAACGATCAGTTCCGACAGCAAAGAGAGCAGACTGACGGTTATCTCTGCAGGCAGCCTGATCGATCAGCAGATCACGGATGCATTTTCACAGCTTGAAAATACGCAGGTATTTATGAATGCAGTGACAGCAAACTTTGACGGTGTGACCAATCTTTCTATTGAGGCAAAGAGCCTTACAACAGAGTACAATACTGTTCAGCATGCAGGTGGATTCAGCATTCTCGTTGTATTTGGTATTCCGGCAGTGGTTCTGATCGGTGGTTTTGTCGTATGGTTCAGAAGAAGAAAGGCCTGAGGTGTCAGTATGAAAAAGAAAAAAGGACCATTGATTTTAACAGGAGTGCTGGTCATCCTTCTGATTGTTTATTTTGGACTAAGCTCCTGGAATAAAAAGCAGGATAAAAAAGAGGAAAAAGAAACGGTCAAAGTGACGGATCTGGATGAGTCAACGATCACTGCGATCAAGTATCAGGTGGCAGCAGGTGAAATGTCTTTTGAAAAAGAAGGAGATACCTGGTATTATTCAGAAGATAAGGATTTCCCGTTGAAGCAGAGTAAGCCGGAGGCGATTGTAAAGGCGGCTGCCCAGATCACCGCGGACCGGAAACTGGAAGACGGAGACAGCCTGGACGCATATGGACTGGATGACCCGAATTATTCCATTGAGATCACGGAAGAAGACGGAACAGTAACAACGGTCAGCTTTGGAGATTCTACCGGAACAGATTATTATGTAACGGTGGGCGATACCGGTACAGTCTATACGGTCGCATCCAGCGTGCTGGATGATTTCAAGACGGAGTTGTCTGATTTTGCACAACTGGATGAATATCCGAGCATCGGAAGCGGCAATCTGAAAAAAGAAGTAATCACGGAAAATGGAACGACTACGACCTATGATTCAGAAAATGAAGATCAGGAAGAAGAGATCGCTGCGGTTGCAGGCGGACTGGGTGCGGTGTCACTGACAACGGTTGCTGATTATTCTGTGGAAGATGCAGACCTGGCAGGCTATGGACTGGATGAAGCCAGTCGGATCACGGTTGAGGCTACTTATACAAAGAATGAGGATGAAAAGACGATGAAAATGTATATCGGCAGTGACGATGGAAACGGAAACCGTTATGTGATGCTGGATGGATCGAAGATCGTCTATCAGATTTCAGACGAAGTATGCAAAAATATTCTGAATCAGGAATAATTTTAGATTTATTTAATTGACTTTGATTGAAAAACGGAGCAGAATAAAGTCCATATTAATTTAAGACAGGAAGTGCAGATCATGAAAGAAAAGTTTATGCGGTTTATGCAGGGAAGATACGGTGTGGATCAGTTATCGAAAGCATTGCTGGTGATCGGTCTGATCAGTGTATTGCTGGCTTCGTTTTTCAGGGGAAGTCTTATAGGGACATTTTTTTACTATGTCGGATGGTTTCTGATCATTTACTGTTATTTCAGGATGTTCTCAAAGAATGTATCAAAGCGTTATGCGGAGAATCAGGCATATCTTGCAAAGTCGTACAAGATCCGTTGCTTTTTTGCAAAGCAGAAAGATCTGTTCCGGCAGAGAAAGCAGTATCATATTTATAAATGCCCGGGATGCAGTCAGAAGATCAGGATTCCAAGAGGCAAAGGAAAGATCGAGATCCGTTGTCCGAAGTGTGGCACAAAGTTCATTAAAAAGAGCTGAGAAAGTGTAGGCAGAATGCAGGAAAGCGGGCAGTGGAAAAAGAGAATGAGAGGAAATTAAGAAAAAGATGTCAGATCCATATCAGATTTTAGGAGTAGACCGGAGCACATCGGACGAGGAGATCAAGAAGGCATACAGAAAGCTGAGCCGTCAGTATCATCCGGATGCGAATATCAATAATCCTCATAAAGATGAGGCAGAGGCTAAGTTCAAGGAAGTCCAGCAGGCGTATCAGCAGATCATGGATGAGCGTGAAAAAGGCTGCTCTTCGTCAGGAGCAGGAGGAAGTTCACAGGGCGGCGGATACGGCGATTATGGTCCGTTTGGCGGCTTTGGTGGTTTTGGCGGCTACGGGAATTTCGGTGGCTACGGAAACGGGGCTTCCGGACGAGCAGCAGGTATGAGCGAGGAAGATGCACATCTGCAGGCGGCAGCCAATTATATCAGAAGCGGACATTTCAGGGAGGCACTGAATGTCCTTGACGGAATTGCAAACCACAGTGCCTTATGGTATTTTCTGAGTGCTTCTGCAAATTCGGGACTGGGCAATAACGTGACGGCACTGGAGCATGCCAGGGAGGCTGTCCGGCTTGATCCTCAGAATATGCAGTATCAGATGCTGCTGCAGCGGCTGGAAGGCGGTGGAAGCTGGTATCAGACACGACAGACGATGTATGGATTTCCGGGTACATTTGATAACAGCTATTGCGTGAAGTTATGCGTGGCAAATCTGATGTGCAATCTTTGCTGTGGCGGAAGCGGTCTCTGCTGCGGCGGAGGTAATTATGGCGGAGGCACCGGAACATTTCTGTAAAGTGCAGGAAAGAAATGTAACAATTCTTAATGAAAGCGTTCATCTTTTTTAAAATTTGTATCTTATAATAGGCATCAGTCGGGTAAGAAGCATCAGTCAGGAGTTTTCCCCGGCTGATGTTTTTTCTATATGGATTGATTCATGATCCGGGAAAACCCTATTACGAATGAGGAGCAGATAATAGATGGAAGAACACAAAAGAAGTCGTCAGAACCGGTATGGAAGGATTTTATGTGGACTTGTGTTTTTTGCACTTTGCGGTACAATTTTCTGCATGGGATTGAATGCGAAAGAAGCAAGACAGGAGGCCAGAAAAGCTGAGGCTGTAAAAGAGGCAGAGGCAGAAAAGAAAAAGGCAGAAAAAGAAGAAAAGAAGAAAGAAAAAGAAGCAGAGGAGCAGCGGAAGAAAGAGCTTTCGGTGCAGCCGGGTGTTACAGTGGGGACAACGGAAGCGAGTGATGAAAAGATCGTATATCTGACATTTGATGACGGCCCTTCGGAGAATACGCAGAAAGTGCTGGATATACTGGATCAGTATGATGCCAAGGCAACATTTTTTATCACAGGGCAGAAACCGGAGTACCGTCCGATGATAAAAAAGGCATATGATGCAGGACATACGATTGGTCTGCACAGTTTCTGTCATGATTATGAGACCGTATATTCTTCAGAAGAAGCGTACCTGAAAGATCTGGAAGAAGTGGGAGAGATCGCAAAGGAGCAGATTGGATTCGTTCCGTGCTTTATCCGTTTCCCGGGCGGCTCTTCCAATACGGTTTCAAGGAACTATACAGAGGGGATCATGAGCGTACTCGTGCCGAAGGTACTTGAGCTGGGCTATCAGTATTATGACTGGAATGTCAGCAGCGGAGATGGAGGAACAGCTACGACAGAGGAGATCATTGCACAGTCGGAGACGGACAAGTATCATCAGGTAATGCTGCTGTTTCATGATGCAGCAACAAAAGAGACGACGATCGAGGCATTGCCGACCGTTCTGGAGTATTATAAAAATCTCGGCTATTCTTTTAAAGCAATCGACAGAGAAAGTCTGGTCGTACATCATCAGGTGAATAATTAAGCAGAAGGAGAAAGAGAAGATTTATGAGCGGACAGGAAAGAAAAACTGGAAAAAGAGTACTCAATGTTGGCCTGCTGGCTCATGTAGATGCAGGAAAGACGACCCTTTCGGAAAGTATTCTTTATCAAAGTGGTGCAATACGAAATTTAGGCAGAGTCGATCATCAGGATGCTTTTCTGGATACAGATGAAATGGAACGGGAACGTGGAATCACAATTTTTTCCAAGCAGGCGGTGCTTACCTGGAAAGATACGGAGATCACATTACTGGATACACCGGGACACGTTGATTTTTCAGCGGAGATGGAGCGGGTACTGCAGGTGCTGGACTGTGCGGTGCTGGTGATCAGTGGGGCAGACGGTGTGCAGGGACATACGGAGACTCTGTGGAAACTTTTAACAAGATACGGAATACCGGTGTTCCTTTTTGTGAATAAAATGGATCAGGAAGGGACAGACTGTGGAAAACTTCTTGCAGAACTGAAATCCCGGTTTTCAGAAGGCTGTATTGATTTTGGCAGAGTGGAAACCGGAGCAGAAGAAGTGATCGAAGAGATTGCAGTGTGCGATGAACAGGCGATGGAAGAGTATCTTGAGAAAGGCAGTGTTGATGCTGACTCGATCCGCCGGCTGGTTGCAGAGAGAAAGATTTTTCCATGCTACTTTGGTTCGGCGTTACATTTGCAGGGTGTGGAAGAACTGATGAACGGGATCTGCACATATCAGATGCAGAAAGAATATCCTGCAGCATTCGGAGCGAAGGTTTATAAGATTGCGAGAGATGGTCAGGGAAACAGACTGACATACCTGAAAGTGACCGGCGGCACGCTGAAGGTGAAGGATGTGATCGGGGAAAATGGCGATAAGGTGAACCAGATCAGGGTCTATTCCGGTGAAAAGTATGAGCTTCTTTCGGAGGCAGATGCGGGAAAAGTCTGTGCAGTGACCGGTTTGGCGGAAACATATCCGGGGCAGGGACTTGGAGCAGAAAAAGATTCTGAGCTGCCGATCCTTGAGCCGGTGCTGACGTACAGGATCATTTTGCCGGATGACTGTAATGTTCATACGATGTTAAGAGATCTGAAGCTTTTGGAGGAAGAAGAGCCGGAACTGCATGTCGTATGGATCGAAAAGAGTCAGGAGATCCATGTGCAACTGATGGGCGATGTGCAGATTGAAATCCTTCAGAGAATCATAAAAGAACACTTTGGAGTACTGGTTGAGTTCGGGGAAGGCAGCATTGTCTATAAAGAGACGATCGCAGCACCGGTGGAAGGTGTCGGGCATTTTGAACCGTTACGCCATTATGCAGAAGTACATCTGCGGTTAGAACCGGGAGAACGCGGATCAGGAATGCAGTTTGATTCAGAATGCAGTGAGGATGTGTTGGATCGGAACTGGCAGCGGCTGGTGCTGACCCATCTGGAGGAAAAGGAACATAAAGGAGTTCTGACGGGATCGGTTATTACAGATATGAAGATCACACTGACTTCAGGAAAAGCCCATCTGAAGCATACGGAGGGCGGGGATTTCCGACAGGCAACTTACCGGGCTGTGCGGCAGGGACTGAAAAAAGCAGAAAGCGTACTGCTTGAACCGTATTATGAGTTCAGGATCGAATTACCTTCTGAAAATGTGGGACGTGCCATGACGGATATACAGAACCGTTTCGGAAAATTTGAGGCACCGGAAACGTTGGGAGAAATGACTGTGCTGACGGGAATTGCACCGGTATCGACTTTAAGCGGTTATCAGAAAGATGTCATTGCATATACAGGTGGAAGAGGAAGAATTTCTCTGACCCTGAAGGGGTATGATCTCTGCCATAATCAGGAAGAAGTTGTAGCGGCGAGAGGGTATGATTCAGAGCTGGATCTTGCGAATCCTACCGGTTCGGTCTTTTGTGCCCATGGTGCAGGATTTGTCGTGGACTGGGATGAAGTCGAAGAATATATGCACATGGAACGCACACTGGATCAGACGGGAGAAGAAGGACTTGCGGAAGTCACACTTCCGAAGCGGCGGCATTCCAGTATTGAACTGACACAGGAGGAACTGGATGCAATTTATGTAAGAACTCCTGATCCGGTGAAGCAGAATCATGGTCCGGTGACAGTCTGTGCAAAGGAAAAGGACAGAGAACCGGGCAGTGCCTATACAGACCCGAAATGGGAAAGACGCAGACGGGAAAAGGAAGGCCGACAGGAATATCTTCTGGTGGATGGATACAATATCATTTTCTCATGGGAGGAACTAAGAGAGCTGTCCGAAAAGGATATTGGTGCGGCACGCGGGAAACTTGCGGATATCTTAAGCAACTATCAGGGATACAGAAAATGTACGCTGATCCTTGTGTATGATGCATATAAAGTTGAAGGCAATCCGGGTGAAGTGATGAAATATCATAATATTTATATTGTCTATACCAAAGAGGCGGAGACGGCAGACCAGTATATCGAAAAGACTGTAAGACGGATCGCAAAGGATGCTGCTGTAACTGTGGCAACTTCAGACGGACTGGAGCAGGTGATCATCTTAGGACAGGGTGCGAACCGGATGTCTGCTCCGGGACTGAAAGAGGAAATTGAGAGGACGCTGGCAGAAGTCAGAGGTGAGCATCTTGGAAAGAAGGGCAGTGTCGGAAATTATCTTTTTGATTATCTGGATGAAGAAACTGCAGAGGAGATGGAAAAAGTCCGACTGGGGAAAGCAGGAAAGAATGGACGGGATAAAAAATGACAATCGGGATTATTGAAGATGACCGCCTGTTAAGCCGGTCTTTGAAAGTCGTGCTTGAGAAGGAAGGTTATCGGACTTTGCAGGTTTATACAAAGAAAGATGCAGGGCAGATTCTGCAGGGAACAGAGGAGCTTTTACTGGTTGATATTGGTCTCCCGGACGGAAATGGTATGGAACTGTATCACACCCTGATGAAAAAATGGAACAGAAAGATTCCCGCAATTTTTCTGACGGCAAGGGATGAAGAGCAGGAAATGCTGAAAGCATTTGACCTGGGAGCAGAAGATTATGTTGTGAAACCATTTTCCATGAAAGTGTTATTAAAAAGGATTGAAGTAGCTTTCAGACGAAACCGGGGAGAAGATGCCGGTGAACAGATTCTGAAATGCAGAGATCTCACTCTGTATCCACAGCGAAAAAAGGCAGTGTCAGGGGAGAAGGAGATATCTCTTACGGCAAAAGAGTATCAGCTCCTGGAATATCTGATGAAAAATCAGGGGCAGGTTCTGACCAAAGAAAATATTTTGGAGCATGTATGGGGAATTGATGGTCAATATGTAGTTGATAACAGTGTCAGCGTGCTGGTCGGCCGTCTGCGGAAAAAGATTGAAGCTGTGGGAGAACAGCCGTATATTCAGAACGTATTTGGACTGGGATACCGGATGGAGGAAGAGTAATGGATCTGACAGAAATTTTGTGGTGGAGTGCTGGGATGTTTCTTTTGGGGATTCTTGCCGGGGCGGCCGGAATGTACCGGGGTCAGAGAAAAGAACGAAGCCGGGAATTAAAGAAGATATCAGATACTGTGCAGCGAATGACCAGCGGAAAAGAACTCCCCGATTTTTCTGACTGCGAAGAGACAATGGATTCCAAAATCCGGCATCAACTGCTGCGGCTGCAGGAAATTTTAGTCAGTCAGAAACAAGATGCACAGAAAGAACGGAAAGAACTCCAGGAACTGATTTCGGAAATCGCACATCAGATGCGGACACCATTGACAAATCTGAAAAATTATCTTGACTTTTTATCAGAAGAAATCGAAAAGAAAGGGACAGAACCGGAACTGTCTTATCTGAAAGCCATTCAGAGCAGTGAAGAAAAAATTTATTTTCTGACAGAGCATTTTATCCGTATTTCAAGATTAGAGCATGGTCTGATTCAGATCAGAAAAGAAGAGCGGGATCTTCTTAAGACTCTGCGGAATGCACTTGGTCAGATTTTGGATCAGGCAGAGAAAAAAGAGATCCGGTTCGAGTTTGAACTTCCTGAGAAAATGCATGTGATGCATGATGCAAACTGGCTGGGAGAAGCACTTTTTAATCTGTTGGATAATGCGGTGAAATACAGTCCGCAAAACGGAAAAATAAAGATTAGCCTGCAGGAAAATGAAATGTTCACAACTTTCAGTATCAGAGATTACGGAATCGGAATCGAACCGGAGGAAAAGAATCTGATCTTTCAGAGATTTTACCGCGGAAAGCGGGTGACGGATGAGGAAGGCTTTGGAATAGGTCTGTATCTTGCAAGAGAAATCCTATTTTTACATGAAGGACTTTTAACGGTAAAGCGGTGTGAACCGGGAGTAGAAATGAAACTGTCTTTGCCACGGCAATAAAAGATTTTGCATTGTTAGAAATTTGTTAGATTTGTTCTTTAAAATAATGGCAGGAGAAAAAGAACAGATCAGAGGAGAGGAAGGACAATGAAAATCGTAAAAGCGGTGAATCTGAAAAAATATTTTGTTACAGAGAATTACGAAGTACATGCAGTGGACGGTGTCACACTGGAGATAGAAGAAGGAGAATTTGTGGCTGTTGTCGGAACATCAGGGAGTGGAAAAACTTCACTTCTTAATCTTCTGGGAGGCCTGGATGTGCCGGACGAGGGCGGAGTATGGATCAGAGGAAGCAGTCTGAAAGATATGGAAAGCGAGGAACGGACCATTTTCAGACGAAGGAATATCGGGTTTATTTTTCAACAATATAATCTGATCCCGATGATCAGCGTCTATGAAAATATCGTGCTGCCCCTCCGCCTTGACGGTGCAGAGATCGATCAGGAGTTTTTTGAAGAACTGACGGGAACACTGGGACTGAAGGAAAAACTCGGGCAACTGCCGGAAACGCTGTCAGGCGGTCAGCAGCAGAGAGCAGCGATAGCAAGAGCCTTAATGACAAAGCCGGCGATTGTCCTCGGAGATGAACCGACGGGCAATCTGGATTCTGTGACCAGTATGGAAGTTGTGGGACTTTTGAAAAATTGTGCAAAGAAATATCATCAGACTGTGATCCTTGTGACACATCAGGAAGAAGTTGCACAGATGGCGGACCGGATCATAAGGATCGAGGACGGGAGGATCGCAGAATGATTCCGAACAATAATCAGGAGGTTCTGTCCATGCTGGCAGAGAAATTAAGGAAAAAGAACCGTGGGCGTAATATGGTATTGCTCTGTGCGGTGGCGGTCGGAATTGTTACACTGACACTGATTTTCGGAACTTCTGCCGGAAAGATCCAGGCAGAGTATACGAAAGCGGTACGCCGGGCAGGTTCAACAGCATCAGCAGTACTGGAAAATGCGACAGAAGACCAGTACCGGCAGATCTGCTCCCTGAGTTATATAAAGAATGCAGGGAAAAGAGTGAGAGCCGGAAGAGCAGAGAGCGGGGAAAAGAAGCTCGGTGAGATCAGTCTGTTAGATCAATCTGCATGGGAAAAAATCATCCGTCCTGCTTATACAGATCTTCAGGGGCATTACCCAAAAGAAAAGCAGGAGATCATGGTCTCTGTAAAAATGCTGGAGGATCTGGGAATCACTGAGCCGACGGCAGGAATGAAAATCCAACTGACGGTAGTGACCGGATGGCAGGAGAAAAAAGAAGAACTATTTTACCTGAGCGGGTGGTATACCTCATATACAGATTCGGGTTCTAAAGCTCAGCAGGGATATATTTCTGAAAAAAAGGCGGCAGAGTGGGGAATCATATCGGAGAAAAATTCGGAGATACTGATCTGTCCATCAGACCGGATGAGCCGTGAAGAGGCAGAAGAACAATTATATAAAGATGTAAAACGGACGGATACAGGACAAAGAATTACCGTGACAGATCCTGCATTTCTGACAGCGGTAGATCAACTGACCGGAAGTTATGAAATGGCAGTTCTCGGAGTGATTTTGATCCTGGGCGGAGTCTGGTTTCTTATCCATAATATTCTCGAGATTTCCATGATCGGGGATATCCGTCAGTTTGGATTGCTTTATACGATCGGAACAACGAAAAAGCAGTTGCGGAAAATCTGCCACAGGCAGATGGCAGGCTGTATGCTTGTGGGAAGTGGACTCGGAGTGGTGTTTTCAGTGCTTCTTTTATTCTTTGGTATTCCCGGTCTGCTGGGGCAGGAATATCTGCGGGAATATGGCGGCACAAAAGAATTTTCCGTATTTCGACCTGAAATCCTGATTGCAGCAGTTGGGTTTACCCTGCTGATCATTGAAGCTGCCATTCAAAAAAATATGAATCGGATGATCCGACTTTCCTGTATAGAAAGCATGCATTATACAGGAAAGCAGAACCGCAGTCGAAAAAGACGAAGTACACAAAGGCAAAACGAAAGGAACAGACGAAAGATATCAGCAGAACTTCCATTGCTGGCATGGAGAAATGTGACAAGACAAAGGGCAGGATTTGTGCTGACGGTGCTGTCATTGTTTTTAGGAGTGGAAACACTGCTTTGTACAGTTGTGGTTACGGGTGGAAGTGATGCAACGAATATCTATATGCAGAAACCGGATTTTATCCTTGCGGGGGATTTTTGCGAGGAGGCAAAAGAAGGGATCATAAGTGAACCGGATGAAGAGGCACTGGACCCACTGGTGACGGATGCAAATACAGCAGATTTGCTGTGGAATAATAAAACGGATGACTTTGCTCCTGATTTTGCTCCTATTTCTGAATCAGTGAGAAAAAAGATCCTGGCTCTGAAAGGTGTGGATCAGGACAGAACAGAGTGTGCAGAGGGAGCTTATATGAATGCAGCGATTTCGGAAAAAGGGTGGAGTCCTTTTTCTGATGAATATTTCCGGGTCAGTGCAGAAAGCTCAAATGAAGGAGAAACGAAGACCGATGCAGAGAGATCAGATACAGAAATGGAACGTTCCGGTTTCCCGGAGACAGTGCATATTTTGAGTGAAAAAGAGATGGACAGTCTGAAAGAGTATGCAGAAGAAAAAAATCTGTCAGTGGATATGGCTTCAGTAGAAGATGGGAGTGGAGTGTTGATCTATCAGGAATATGGCTTCACACCGGAGCAGAAAAAAATGACAGAAGAAGTAAAAGGAGAACCGGTGAGCTTTTGCAGTTCCGGTTCGGAGTATAAAAGAGTCCGCGGAAATTTTTACTTTAAATGGGTATTTAGACGGGAGAGCAAAAGATTTTCCAGAACTGAAGCTGGGGTGGCATGGAGAAAATATGTTGTTCTTTCTTGTAAGTGAAAAAGGATTTGAACGACTGGGAATAGAAAAAGAGATCATTTATATGGAAGTGAATGTGAAGGTGGGGCAGGAGCAGAAAGTAAAATCAGCGATCAGAGCCATTCTCACAGAAGAAAATCAAAGAAGGACGGATCAGGGAGAAAATGGGATTCTGCTTCTTTGCAGATCGGATCTGCTGAAAAGAATGTCCGACCGGATTCATGGAAATCAGATGATCCTCGGGAGTATCGGAATGATGCTGCTATTTGCAGGACTGACCAATTATTTCAATGTAATGATTATGGGAAGATATTCAAGAAAGCAGGAACTGGCTGTGATGGAGAGTATCGGAATGACAAAAAAGCAAAAAAGGAAGATGTTTTTCTGGGAAGGAAACTGGTATTTTCTCTTGATGGAAGTGCTTGTACTGACTGTCGGAACAGGCATC
>ERZ773225.1880-NODE-1880-length-22947-cov-3.538092_pt1 | contig 22947 bp, 18 predicted proteins | sample MGYA00580993_ERZ773225 | MGnify/ENA primary metagenome ERZ773225 (study PRJEB29015, sample SAMEA2737748) | human gut metagenome | biome: human gut; feature: human-associated habitat; material: faeces | place: China | collected 2012 ...
GGAGACAGTATTGATCATGCTGCTAAATTAAGATACGAACCTATAAGACATCTACGAAGAAATTGAGGAAAGCCGCTTAGTACCTCTTCTTCCGGGATGGCACAGACCAAAGTGGACAATGATTGTCGCCATTCGAAAAGAAGATGCAAAAGATAAGGCGGTCTGTGAATTTGCGCAATGGTTTGCGGATAGACAAAAAGAAGCATACCCGTCGCGTTGGAAGCCACTGTTTAACAAGTACCAAGTGACTCCCTGACCCTTCCGCAGAGGCGCCCTTCCGCCCACCAATTTAAAGACCGAGTGTTCTTAATTTTAGTTTTCCGGCTTCTTCGGAGCTTTATCGACCCAGCGATCGTCCTCGTCTTCTCCCAGGAACAGGGACTGGAAGCTTTGGGCCTTCATCGAAGGCGTGAAATCGAGTCCAGGCTGGACCAGAGCTTCAAATTTCGGATCGCTGATGGCTTTCAGAACAGACCACTTTACCGCCTTATTTAAGGTCTCGGCAACCCGGCGGCAACCGTCCTGCATGTTCTTAAGTCCGTCGGTGGGCGCGTTGTAAACCACGTCCAGTTTCATTGAGTGCCCGTTGGAGGAGAACAATTCCATGTTAATGCGCCAAGCTAAGAATGTCGGTTCTGCCTGAATCTTTACGCTGTCAATTAAGTTATAGATTTTGACCTTAGGATTTTTTTGATTCAGGATTCCGGCCTGATTTAAGTCAGACATTAAGGCATTACGCCAATAATTAGAAAATGCTCCGTTGATTGTTTTAAATCCTTCCTGGCCGGGAATAGGAATAATGTTTCCGGCACATTCAAGATCCATCGCCTTAACCACACGTACCTGATCGACTGCAACATCTTTAACATCCAGCCGCTTCAAAATACGAGCATTCTGAGCCGTGACTTCATAAGGATAAGAAACGTAAGGCTCTGCAGTTTGGCACCCGGCCAAGACGAGTACGGAACCTGCTAAGGCAGAGGAAAAGAAAAGCTTTGGGATAGTTCTCATAAATCGGCCCTTAATGTTTTCTGAAATTCTATTGGTTTCCGAGATTTTCGTCAGGGAACGCGGGAGGATTTTTATTGCACGTTTTGGAACCTCGACAAACAAATACTCCCGAACACCAATACAATGAATCAAGAACAAAGGAGTAAAAAATGTATTTTCAGTGGTATCGCTACTGCTTTAGTAAATACTTTACGTTTCAGGGGCGTGCTTCCCGTACTGAGTATTGGTCTTTCACCATCATCAACCTTTTGATTTTATGGGTATTTTGGTTCATATCCAAGCTTGTTGACATCCCAGAAGAAGCAATGTCCGAGGGTATACCTGTTTTTCCAAAAGATCCTGTTCTCGCTTTGATTTTCGGAAGCCTTTATTTGATTTTCTGCATAGCGATTTTCTTCCCGTCCCTCGCGGTTACGGTACGACGTCTGCATGACAGGAACCACAGCGGGTTTTGGGTCATTGCTCAGCTAATTCCGCTTCTTAATCTTGTAGTTTTGCTGATGCTGCTCTTGCCATCTTCTCCGTACCCGAATTATTATGGGCTTCGCGCACCGAGATTCCCGGGAGAAAAGATCCCCGAGCCCGGAGCAGATATTTACGGTCCGTACGGAACTGTCGCCTACAGACCACAATCCAATGGAGACGAAACAGTGACACAGCAAAATCAGAATACGCCGGCAAAAGGTTCCGTCATGGACGAAATCATGCACGAAAATCTTGCTAACGCCGATGCTCAAGCCGGCCTCGAAGACGGACCGGCCGAGGCCTCACCGTCCAGGAGCGAAACTCATCGTCCGATGAGGGGGGAAGAATCTTCCTTAGTCGCTCGTTTAAATAAGCTCTCAGGCAAATAATCGAGTTCTATATACTTTTGGGCCGCCCTCAGTCAGGGCGGCCTTTTTTCTTGCATGTCCACAAGGCGGCAGAAACTGCAAGTCTTCAAGATAATTAGTTTGCGTCCCGGCAACGATTCCGATAAATTACCAGGCTAAAAATAACCCCTTCCATGTAGTTATCTGAACCCTACTCAGTGTTAAGAATCGGTAAACGAATTCTGCAAACTAAACCGCCGTTCTTCCCTCTTTCCAGCACCAAGCTGCCATTGTGATTTTGCACGATTGAGCGGACTATTGATAAGCCGATACCAAGGCCAGAAGCTTTTCCGGACTTAAAAACCGAACCCATGCGTTCAAAATCGGAATCGGAAATGACAGCTCCATTATCTGAGATATCGACAAAGCAATGAGTTTCACTACTCGAAAGCTTTATGAACAGTTTTGGTTCATCGGCTTTCTGAGCCTTTAAAGCTTCTTTGGCGTTTTTAAGAAGATTAAAAACTGCAAGCTCAAACTCTAACGGTGCCAAGCTGCAAATCGGAGAACGAGGATCCTCTTCAAATTCAATTTGAAGAGGATAGTCCTGCAGAGTTGAGGTGAAATCTTTAACTGCTTCAGTCACAACCTCATTGACACTCAGAGGCGATTTTTTTAGTTTTTGCTCTTTGGCATAAGAACGAACAGAGGTCACTATTTCTTCGGCCTTGCGCGTTTGAAAAACGATCTTTATAAGCATCTCTGTAAGAAGCTCATCATCAACAGGGCCCGTTTTCTGAAGACGAAGCAGCCCTTCGGAATACGCCAAAATTGCTCCCAGCGGCTGCGGCAATTCATGGGCTATCATCGAACTCATATGATCGATCGTTGTAATTTTTTGAAGAGAGAGAAGCCGCGCCTCAGTTTCTCTCATCGCTCGGTCGGCATGAAATTTTTCTTTTAGGGTCTTGATGAGCTGTGCCGACCGTATTCTCAACTGAAAGTATAAAAAACCTGTGAATGTAAGCAGTCCTAACAAAAAGATAGTAAATACGAATACGGAAAAAGAATATTTCTGAAGAAAATCTCGGATAGTCCAGGGCTTGGCGCCTGAGAACTGAGCGATATTAAGCTGCTTAAAAACAGCATCCACCCTTGAAAGATCAGTTTGAACCGACCACGAGGCGCCGTCGGGAAGATGCGGCATAGCTAAGAGCGCGGCTACAAGGCGCTTAGTGAATGCAGGATCTGCCCCTCTTGTAGAGGAAAGCACCCAGTTGGGATAGGTACGAGTTGAACGATAACAGGGCTGTTCACTTACGATCGCTGCCGGTTTAACAGCGTTTGCGAGCTCAGGGTTGTCCATTAGCCGACTCTCCCAAAAGCAGCTAGGCAATGCCGCAACATCGGCACTTCCGTCCTTCAACGCCTTAAACAAATCGAGCGGCTGTTTGTATTGAAAATGAATGGAACTAAAAAATGCTGAGGGATCATAGCCTGCGTAAGAAATTTCTCCGAGGGGAGCTACGTAACTATAAAAAGCATTCGGATCATTTGCGATAAACCTTTTGCCTTTCATCCCTGCGAGGGTATTGATTTTTGAGTCTTTAGCGACAAAAAATGTCGATCCGAGTTCATTACGATCCTGCTCGTTTGGTCCCGGTCGATAGATGACCAATTCTCTCACACCTTCTTCGCCTAATAATCTGGCAAATCCGGCCGAAGAAATAAAGTAATCAATCTGTTTGGTACGGATTAATTCCTTTAATTCTCCCAAAGCAATCGGACCTTTGAGTTCTATCGTCCTTGCGCCAAACTCTTTTTCCAAGTATTTAGCCGTCTCCTCAAAAAACAACTTCTGACTTGCCGCCATAGCTCCTGTTCCTATGCCGATAACGTATTCAGCAGAGGCCGTACACCCCGAGAAATAAAGCAACAGGAACATCGAAATAATCAATCGTTTCATAAACAGCCGTCCATGTTTTTTTGTGCTCATCATCTCACGGACAAACCGTTTTAGTCCTCAGGATTTTCACGGTTTTCACTACTTAAGTACCGGGCACTTAAGTGAGCTGTTCATTAATCTTTTCTGCAGATGGTTTTTTGCATTTTCTCACCTAGTTGATTTTCAAGGAGAAATTCAGCATGAGTATCAAAATAATCAAAAGTGCCGCTGCAATCACTTGTTTAACGGCAATGTCGGCAGCCGCAGCCAGTTCAGTTTCCGTTTATGGCGTCATTGATACCGGATTCGGCGTCTCCAAAGGCAAAGGACAAGCCGCCAAAGTGCAGGCTATTTCCGGGGGCAACGCTGCCAGCCGGTGGGGTTTAAAAGGACAAGAGGACCTCGGGGGAGGCAGCTACGTTAAATTCGTCCTGGAACAAGGCCTCAAGATTAACAACGGCGAGGGACAAACTTCCGGAGTTCTTTTCGACAGAGACTCCCTTCTCATTATCGGAGGGCGTTGGGGTGAACTTGGATTCGGGCGATCCGGATCACTAATTGGGAACGACCGGTTATTTTGGACAATTCCCGAAGATGAGTGCGAACCCGATGGCCTGCAACTATCTTGACGCAGCGTTAATCGGTTCGTTAGTTAACTCGGGAATGCTCAACAATTCAGTCACATACCAAGTTAAGCCGACAAATACCCTTACGCTCACGGCGCAGTATTCAAACGGCATTTCAACGGACGAAGCCAAGTGGGCCAAAAACAACCATTACTATGGTCTATCCGCTCAATATAAAAATCAGGGATTTAATTTAGGGACCATTTTTACGGTCATTGATTATCGCCAAAGCGGAGCCAATAACGGAGCTGACTCTGATCCGACCTACAACCTCCTCTTCGCCGTAAATCAAACCTTTGATCAAACCCGTGTCCATTTTGATTATCAGCACGTTTGGAATTCCAGAAGTCTCGGAGGAGGCCCAAATGCGTTCTATGCAAAAGATTTAGGTTTCGGTTCGACCGCAGCGGTCAAAGGTAGCAAAAAAGGCTTCCGCTCAGACACATTTGTCATCGGTGCGAGCACACCTCTGGCCGGCGGCAGAATTTTTGGTGCCTTCAAATGGAATGTGGGAAAATGGCAGGGAACCAGTGCGAAGAAAGATGCTGACCGTGACGGCAACCGCTGGGTTGCTTCTCTGAAGTATCAATATCCGCTTTCAAAGCGAACATTGGTTTATGCATTAGGCACTTATGCTCGGGGAGCGGGAATGTTCAACAAAGCACAAGCCAAAGCAACTCGTCTTCTGACGGCTTTTGGAGTCCAGCATAATTTCTGACACTGCAGGAACGTGAGACCGGGGAAATGAAATGAACAGCCAGTACAAGGAAAAAGCAGTGATTCGAATCGTAGACGATGACGAGGGCTTCGGCGATGCGATTCGATTTATGCTCAAAACCGACGGATGGCTGGTTTCTTATTACTCCGAAACCGGGACTTTCCTTAAAAAGGATGATCCCGACGTTCCCGGGTGCATTATCCTGGATTATCAGATGCCGCTCGTCAATGGCTTGGAATTTCAAGACATTCTGGCCCATAAAGGTTATAGACAGCCAATCATTTTTTTAACAGCTCATGCTGACGTAGATATGGCTATCTCGGCTTTCCGCAGCGGAGCCGCAGATATCTTGAAGAAGCCTGTTTCATCAGAAATTTTATTAGAAGCCGTTGAGCGAGCAGTCGAAAGCGATTTTGCATTCCGTCAGAAAGATTTCCGCATTGTGCGTTATCAGGAGTTTTACGATGCTCTCACACAGAGAGAAAAGCAAATCCTCAACAGCGTCAATGCAGGGTTAATGAACTACCAAATTGCACAGCGACTTGGTTTAAGCGAACGAACGGTAGAGACTCATCGGGCCAACGCCTATAAAAAAGTAGGTGTCAAGGACCTTCAGCAGCTCAAAGAGTTTCTGTCACACGTCGATATTTAACCGGAGCGGTTTGCCGAATCGGCTGACCCACCTCCTCATTCCTTGATTTAACCGCCCGTGACCTTGTCACTGGTTAGGAGATATTTTGCCCTTTACAACGCTACCTCCCATTTTTTCAAAGCAATAGTTTTCGAATTCAGTCTTCCAATTATCAAATATCACTCAAAAGAGGCAACACTATGACACTTAGCAGAAGAAGTCTTTTTAAATATGTCGGCGCCGGTACAGCTGCCCTCACCTCTGTTCCTGTTCTTGCTCAGGAAAAGTCTCCGAAGAATCCATACCTTCCAGAAGTTTGGGATGAAAATTATGACGTTGTTGTCGTAGGCGGAGGCGGAGCCGGGATGGCTGCAGCTCTTCTCGCCTCCCAAAACGGAGCCAAGCCCGTCATTATCGAAAGATTGCCTTTTGCCGGCGGTAATACCATGGCCGCTCAAGGTCAGATTAATGCTGCGGACCCGGTTCGCCAACCGAAACAAAATATTGAAGATTCTCCGGCTAAGCACGCCGCCCAAACATTGGCCGCCGGAGATTTCAGAGGTGATCCCGCACGCGTTAAGGTGCTCTGTGACAACGCCTATAGCGTAATCACTTGGCTGGAGGGCCTCGGAATGGAGTTTAAGCCGACTGTCCACCAAATGTTCGGAGGACTTTATCCTCGCGCTCACTCTCCCGCTGTACCGAAAGGTATCGGCTATACAGGCGTATTAAGCAAAGCTCTCAAGGAAAGAAACGTTCCGTTTAAATTGGGATACTCCGTCGTTGAGATCTACCGTGAACAGCCTTGGTCCGGCGATGTGATCGGGGTCAAACTGCAAAACAGCAAGGGCCACACCCTTAACATCAAAGCGAATAAAGCTGTGGTCTTAGCTGCCGGCGGTTTCTCGGGCAATCAATACCTCAGAGAGCTGCATGATCCGAGAACCGCGGGGCTCGGTACGGATAACCTTCCCGGCCACACCGGGGACGTAATGCTGGCTGCCAACCGCATTGGGGGCTACTTGGTCGGGATGGATTTCATCCAATCTACTCCGGGCGCCCCTGCAGGCAAGAAACTAAAAATCATTTTGAACACCAACGTTGACGGTTCCATCTACGTGGACAAGCGAGGAAATCGTATTGTCGATGAAGGCGCACGCCGTGACGTGATTCGAGATGCAGTCCTCGGTACTCCTGAACGATATGCTTATACAGTCGTAGACAACAACCAGTACAACTCTTATAACAGCGCAGTTCACGATGCAGTGGAACGCGGAATTGCGATTGACGAAGCTTGGACCGCACCGACAATTAAAGAACTTGCCAAGAAAATGGGAGTTGACCCGGAAGGCCTTCAGAAGACTATCGATCGCTATAACAATGTCCTTATTAAGAATAAAGAAGACCCGGACTTCCATAAGGCTCCTCGGAATCTGACCAGAAAAATTGCTCAGGGCCCCTTCTGGGCTTGTTATACCGGAATGACGGTCCACCACACGATGGGCGGCCTCAATACCAACACCAAAGCGCAGGTTCTGGATGCAACAGGAACTCCGATTCCGCGTCTGTATGCTGCCGGTGAAATCACAGGAGGTATTCACGGTACCAACCGCGTGGGCGGTAATGCGCTTCTGGACGTATTCGTTTTCGGAAGAATTGCCGGAGAGAACGCAGCCAAAGAAAGCTCGCGCTAGCCGATCGGTTATATCCGATAACAACGAAATAACTTGAACTTTAATTAGGATCCGGCCTCTTTTTCCAGAGGCCGGCCTCCGGAAGATTCTTGAGAATTTAAGAAAGAGTTGTTTTGTTGAAAACCACTGCCCCAAATAACCGCTCGAAGGCAAAGCCATCATGACCCCTCAAACCATTAAGAGAAGATCAGTCTTAAAAGGAATCCTAGGTACCCTCTCCCTTCCTTCAACAGCCTTTGTTAAGTCAGCTGCAGCCGAGGAAACTTCATTAGACGAGTGGACCGGTTATTCAATATGCGATAACTGTAATCAGGTTCCGTCCTGTGGAATAAAATTTAAAGCTTGCGGAAACATCATTCAGTCCATCGGCAATTGGAGTGAAAATCCTCGGCATGTTCTCTGCTCCAAAGGCCTTTCCACACTACAGAGGCTCTACAACCCGAACCGTCTGCTCTACCCGATGAAACGGACCAATCCTAAAGGCAGCGACGATCCGGGATTTGTGCGCTGCAGCTGGGATGAAGCTTATCGTATGATTGCCGAAAATCTCACCAGAATTAAAGCTAAAGACGGTGCTGATTCTGTGATGTTTTATATCGGCGATCCTAAGGAGCCGCGTCCGCCGATTATGCGTCTTGCTCGCTACTTTGGCTCAGTCCACCTCGGTACTGAGTCCTCGGTCGCTTGTCGGGCGGCTTGTATGCAGGCTGAAATCCTCACGTGGGGACGTCCGTCTCAGGGATCGATGCCGAATGCAAAAACTAAATCTTTTATGGTCCTTGCCTCCAACGTCTGGTCGCGCCCGCTTGGATGGTGGCAATCTCTGACCGCAGCCAAAAAACGCGGCTGCAAGATTATCGTGATTGATACCCGAAACACGAAAACCGCGCAGTTTGCCGATATCCATCTAGCACCAAAAGTGGGAACAGATGCTGCACTCGCTATGGGCATCATCCGTGTTCTTGTCAAAGAAAATCTTTATGACAAAGCCTTTGTTGATAAATGGTGCCACGGCTTTGAAGAACTTAAAAACTATTGTGAGTCTTTTACCCCAGAGCGTACGGAGGAAATTACCGGAGTACCGGCTCAAAAGATCATTGATGCAGCCCGCATGTACGCCGACGGTCCCGGCTCATTTTCTCTGACATCTCAAAGCCTGACCCATAACACCAACGGCGTCAACAATGCTCGAGCCTTACTTCTCATTCCGTGTATTCTCGGTTATATCGATGTTCCCGGCGGTGTTAGTTTTCCGCTTTCACCGAAAGGGCTTCAGGCCTGCGGGATGGGGCTGCAGCCTAAATTCTATGAAGCCAAGTGGTGGAACGCCAAAGCTCAGAAGGATAGACGTCTTGACAAAGACTTTGTTCTGCTTTGGCATGACATGATGATCATGTACAACCCGAATCATCTTCCGGAATATATTGATGCAGGCAAAATCAAAGCCTTCTGCGGCTGGGGTTTCAATTCATTCATTTGGCCGCAGCCTCAGCAGTACCAAGAAGCTTTAAAGAAACTCGATTTCGCTTTCTGCGCCGACTACTTCTATCGAAAAGAAAGCCACAGAGACATGGATCTCATCCTTCCGGCGGCTATGAATTTTGAACGCTATGCTCCCTTCGGAGTCTACGGATCAAAATTTGCTCCGCGAACTCCGGTTAAGCCGGTGGGTGAGGCCAAAGAAGACTGGAGAATTGCACTGGAACTCGGATGTATCCTGGACGATCCCAAGCACTTTTTCAACGGAGAACCGGTTAAAGCGTGCAACGCCATTCTCAAAGAGTGGGGTGCAGAGTACGAAGCCGCAGTGGCTGCTTTGCCTCAGGTTTCCTCGCTGGAATGCAGAAAGAACGAACCAAAAAAATATGAAAAAGGGCTGCTTAGACCGGATGGACAAGCCGGCTTTAATACGCCTACGGGCAAGATCGAGCTCTTCTCAACACGATGTGCAAAATTTGGTTTCGACGGTCTGCCTGTCTATAAACCCATGATGGAGCCCGACGGCCGTTTCAATCTAAGAATGATCAACGGAGCACGCAAGCCATACATCACACACTCTAAAACCCGTTCGGATGCTCCTTATTTATTAGAACTCGAACCGTGCAGCACGATTACTATGCATCCGAATGATGCTTCTGCGAGGGGTTTGGCAGACGGAGATCGTGTCGAAATTTTCAGTCCCTTCGGAGGGCCGGTGAAGGCAAATTTAGAAGTATCCATTTTGGTTCCCCCCGGAACAATAGACGCTCAGTACGGTTGGAAAGGTGAAGAAGACACGCAAAGACTCGTTCCGAGACAATGGGATCCCCTCTCCGGATATGCGCCGTATTTTGAAGTCAATGTAGAAGTTAGAAAAGTCGGGAGCCAAAAATGAGTCGAATGGGAATTATTGTCAATGTCGATGAATGCATCGGCTGCCACGCCTGTTTCATTGCTTGTAAGCAGGAGAACCAAGTCTCCCCGAATATTCAATGGAATCGGATCCGTAAGGTTGAAAATAGAGAAAAAAACATCATTAATTATTTTCGTGCCTCGTGTCAGCACTGCGAGGATCCGGCCTGTCTAAAAGTTTGTCCGATGAAGGCGGTTTACAAAGGACCTCACGGAGAGATTCTGATTGATCAGGATAAATGTATTGCCTGCAAGGCATGCTTAGCCGCTTGCCCCTATGGAATGCCGATGTTCAATGATCGGAAACTGACAAGTTATTACGGTGAAAAACAACCTTTATTCTCTCCGTCTAATCCTCCGACCAAAAACGCTCAACCCGGAAAAGCAGAACACTGTACGCTATGTTCTCATCGTCTGGCTAAAGGCAAAGAACCTGCTTGTGTAGAAATTTGTCCGGCAAAAGCGCTTACCTTGGTTGATTTTGATGCTCCTACGAAAAAACAGAAAAAACTCCTCTCCAAGGCTGTCCAACTAAAAGCCGGAGTTGATACAAAACCTAAAGTTCGCTACATCTGCAGCAATATGGATTTCAGAGAAGTTGCCCTGAAGTAGCTTTCAAATACTGGGAAATTATTGAGGCTTATATTTGGGCTGATGCAAAACCGGGAGCCACGCTTCGCATCAGCCCATTATCTATTCGTCAGGATATACCTGCTCGTCGTGGTTAACACGATTCGATCCGAATACAACCTTCACCGCATCTCTAAGATTATCCACTCCGATAATTTCAACGCCGGGAATATCTGCCGCTTTGTTCTTAAGCGGAACAATGATTCTTGTGAAACCAAGCTTGGAAGCTTCTTTGATACGTTCCTGTCCTCTGGAGACCGGCCTAATCTCACCGCCCAAGCCCACTTCTCCGAAAATCGCCGTCTTACTGCTCACCGCCTGATTCGTCATAGAAGAAACAATTGCGATAAGCACAGCTAAGTCGCTGGCCGTTTCACTGATTTTGATACCGCCGACTGCGTTTAGAAAAACATCCTGATCATAAGTGGAAAGCGTCACATGGCGATGCAAAATTGCAAGAAGCATCGTGAGACGCTGGGCATCGGTACCAACGGTCAGGCGTTTGGGATTGGGGAGCATGGATTTGTCCACCAAAGCTTGAATCTCGATAAGGATCGGGCGCGTACCCTCTAAATTAATAAAGGTCACGCTTCCCGCCACTCCTTCTCTTCTTTCTGCCAGAAAAAGAGCCGAAGGATTTCTGACGCCGCGCAACCCCTTGTCTGTCATCCCGAAAACACCGATTTCGTTGACGGAACCGAAACGATTTTTACACGCCCGAAGAATACGGTAATTCGACTCCGGATCCCCTTCAAAATAAAGAACAGTGTCAACCATGTGTTCCAAGACGCGAGGGCCGGCCATCGCACCCTCTTTTGTGACGTGTCCGACAAAAATAATGCCGATACCCTTTCGTTTTGCAATTCTCGTCAAGCGTGCGGCACATTCTTTAACCTGAGAAACAGAGCCCGGCGCCGCACTTAAATCTTCGGAGAAAAGCGTTTGGATGGAGTCAATCACAACCCACTGCGGGCTCGTTTCTTCAATAATCGCTTCAATTTTTTCAAGCTGAATTTCACTGATAAATTTCAAGCCTTTAGTGTTTACGCCGAGACGCTGAGCGCGAAGAGCGACCTGTGTAGGACTTTCTTCACCGCTTGCATAAAGACAAACCTGACCTAGAGCCACCATTTTGCACATCGCTTGGAGAAGAAGTGTGGATTTGCCGATACCCGGATCACCGCCGATTAGCACGACAGACCCCGGAACAAAACCTCCGCCGAGGGCGCGTTCGAGTTCGCTGAATCCGATTAAGATTCGAGGACTTTCTTTAGCTTCGATTTCAGAAAGATCAAGAATGTCACTGGTCCCTGCTAGGGCCGCCCTGCCTCTTCCTGTGGTGGCAGATGCTGCTTGTTCTGCTCGAGCATAACGATTAGAAGATTCCGCTTCGATGCGAAATTCTTTCATCGTGTTGTAGGCTTTACAAGAAGGGCACTGTCCGAACCATTTCGGAGCATCGTATCCGCACTCGGAACACACCCATGCAGTTTTCGTCTTGGATTTGCTTGCCATATCTTTTCTCGAACAATTCAGCTCTATTCTAAAGACTCTAACCTAACCAACAGTGCGACGGTTTACGGCGCAACATCAATTCTTGTCGATGAAATAATCACTCAATCAAAAATACATCGTGAAAAAAAATGATCCTTTCAGCCACACCTAGATTCGGACCAGATCTGTCATTCGTCAAAAATAAGGTTCGGAGTAAAATTCAGGTTCAAGATATTTCGAGTAAGCAATAAATGGCAAACCCCTCTATCTCTTTTACCGACAGGTACAGTTCGACGCTCCAGCCGCTGCTCCTGTTGGCTACGGACTACTTGGCTATTATTATTGCCGAGTGGTGTGCCGTCGGAGGCAGGGACATTGTTTTAGATTTACTCGGAAGAAAGAACGATTGGTTTGAGCTGAACAATTTTTATTTTTACTTGTTTGTACCCCTCATCTTCATGGTTTTCCTCCATTGGGGCAGAACCTATATTCGTTTGCTTTCTATCGGGGAGATGATTCGGAGAACCTTCTACTCCGTAATCTATTCCATTGTCGTCTCTATTGTCGTTTTATTTATCGCCGGGAAAGCTCCTGTCGTTTCGCGCCTTTTTATTGCATTCTTAGGCTGTTTTGTTTTCGTTTTTGTTTGCAGCTCTCGCCTTCTTGTTCGTTACCTCTGTAACCGTGCCAATATCCTTTTAGAACCGACCATCATCATCGGATCTGACGACACAGCAAAACGCGTCTTGAACTATTCCGCGACAAACTCCTTTTTTGGAATCAAAGTCGTGGGAATTATCGATGATAAAACTTCTGGGACCGCCCTCGAAGGAAAATACCCCCGGCTCGGCTCTACGGACAAGGCCGCAAGAATTATCCTTCGGACAGGAGTACAAAACATCCTGATCCTGGCCCCGAGAATGGACAAACGGCGGCTTTACACGCTTATTGATGAAATTTTTCCTCTGGTTAAGAATATTTCCTTCGTACCGGAAACGGAGGAGCTGCCCGTATCCAATATGGAAATGCACAGACTGTATTCTGAAAATCTTGTCGTCATTTCCGTTAAAAATAATCTCTCACGGTGGTACAACCAATTCCTTAAGAGAGCATTCGATCTATCGGTCGCAACCGTCGGGACGATTGCGATTTCACCGATTCTTTTAGGGATCGCCATTGCCATCAAAGCCTCAAGTCCGGGACCGGCCTTTTACGCTCATCGGCGTATCGGTAAAGACGGTATTCATTTCAACTGTTATAAATTCCGCTCAATGGTGGTCGACTCCGACAGGCGCTTACAAGAATATTTGCGGGCTAACCCTGAAGCGGCAAAAGAGTGGGAAGAGACTCATAAACTCAAGCATGATCCTAGAGTGACTAAGATCGGAGCATTCCTTCGTAAAACTTCGCTTGATGAATTGCCTCAGCTTTTTAATGTCATTCGCGGTCAAATGAGTCTTGTCGGCCCAAGGCCTATCGTGGATGAGGAAGTCATTAAATATGACGTCTTCTTTTCCGATTACACAATGGTTAGACCCGGGATGACAGGCTTATGGCAGACAAGCGGTCGAAGCGATACTTCTTACTCTCGACGAGTTCGTTTGGATGCTTGGTACGTCAGAAACTGGAACATCTGGCTTGATATCAGTTTACTGGTCAAAACAGTAAGAGTAGTCCTGTCTTCTCGATCCGGCGCTTACTAACTAATTGAACCCTTTTACTCCGCGATAAACAACGATGAAAATTTGGATTACAGGAGCTTCAGGCATGCTTGGCACTGAACTCGCGTCGAAACTGTCTTCTCATGATCTGCTTCTGACCGGCCGAAGTGATCTCGACATCTCTAACGAAAACGCAGTCCTAAATTTTTGCAAACAAAATAAGCCGGATACCGTAATAAACAGCGCGGCTTTTACAAACGTGGATGCCTGCGAAACAGAAAAAGATCTCGCCTGGATGGTCAACGCATGGGGATGTAGAAATTTAGCACTCGCTTGCAGCACGGTCGGATCTCGTTTAATAAGTATCTCGACAGATTATGTTTTTGAAGGTGACTCTTCTCGACCCTATCATGAATTTGACGTCGCAAATGGAGGTAAAACTGTTTACGGACAGACTAAATTTGCCGGAGAACAATTCATTAGGCAGCTTTGCCCTAATCATTTGATCGTCAGAATCGCATGGCTTTACGGCAGCAATGGCAAAAATTTCGTAGATACAATGCTTTCTCTTGCCGAGAAAAATTTAAGCGAGATAAAAGTTGTCAACGATCAAATAGGCAATCCGACAAGCACGTCTGCAGTGACATACCTCATAAAAGACTTATTACGAACTGATTACAAAGGTGTTGTTCACGGTACCTGTGAAGGCTCCGCGACATGGTATGACTTTGCAAAAACCATTTTTGAATTGTCTGGATGATTCCTTGTACATCGAAAGAATTTGTGCGCCCTGCTCCCCGGCCGAGCAATTCTCGGCTGGAGAAAAGGGTCATTCAAATGTTGGGGCTAGCGCCCATGCCTGAATGGAAAGAAGAACTGGCCAAGTACCTCAAAACATCTATTTGAGATATCTGGAATTCTCCTTCAAAACCTCTGGAATGTATGCAGGGATAGTTTTATCCTTTGACGGACGATAAGTTTTGTCCAAAAACTCCAATGCACCTGCGGCGTTGATTAGAACAATCCTATTGGGCTCAACAAAAGCGTCTCTGCTCCATCCTTTGGAGTACACCCAATTCCGGCGCCCCGCTTCCTTCCAGATAGACATTCCGACTGAATAATCTTCCGTGGGGTTTTCACATCCCAGAACCTCAGGTAGCAAGGTCGGTACAAGATCGAGATGTGAAGTCATGTATTCAATGTTGGCAGGTTTCTTACCGGGCCAATGAATCACCAGAGGGACCTTAATTTGAGCATCCGTAAAGTTTCCTCCGTGGCCCCAAAAATTCAGCTTATTGTCATTAAATTCATCACCGTGGTCAGAACTGATAACCACTATCGTTTCATCAAGAAGATGCTTTTCCTCTAAATAATCCAAAACTTTTTGGATGAGGTTGTCGGCGTAACGGACGGAATTTTTGTATCTTGCCAGGTAAGGAGCGGGATCAAAGGAATTATTCAGTTCCATGTGATTAATCGATCCCCAATATGGCTTAAATACCTCGTACTTCGATTCCTTTGGAAAACTATATGCATGCACAGAGTCGAAGAAAATGAAACTAAAGAAGCGGGAGCCGGGTTTGAGAGAAGACTGCCACTTTTCAAAATCTTCTACGGCAAATGCATCGGAATCGACAGCGCCTTTTCCTCTTGGATAGATTGGAAGATTAGAAATCCCTGCAAATATGGACTTATGAAACTCTGGCATATTCAACGGTGCGCCGGCAAAAATCCCTATTTCATAGCCTCTCTTCTGGAGCGCTATTAGCAAAATCCCGGGAGTTCCGCTTGACAGGGAGCCTGTCCAATAATTTCCGGGGAGCCCTGTAAACAATGAAAAAATACCGTGCCTTGTATTATTCCCGTTCGAATAGTGGTTATTAAACCTTGAATTTTTTAAGGCAAATTTCCAGGTATTAGGCATAACTTCTTCTGTCAGCATGTCGTACCGAAGAGTGTCTACAAACAGAAAAAGAATGTTGTAATCTTTTGAGGGCTTACACACCAAAGGATTGAGCGGATAGTTTAATTTTCCGTGTTCGTCTAAAGAGACCTTTCTTGCGTCGATGGCTTTTTTGTCTATTAATCCGAGCTTTTGAAGCTGCGTGTTCATCCTAAGGGGGCGAGCGAGCGGAATCTTGTCAAAAACGGAAACGAGTCGCGTGTTGAAATTAGCAAATCCCCAGGAGTAACAGAGGTTGGAACAACAAAAGCCGGCTAAAACTAGAACCAAAGCCGTGAGCGATAGCTTTTTGAAGGTCGCCAACTTGAAAGATATAAAGGTAAATATCCAAGACAGCAATCCTAAACCTAATATCCAAGCTGCTATTTCAAATATCATCGGAAGAGAAAACGAAACGATTCTTCCGCCTCCGAGGAATGTCATTTGAATCATTGCAAAATTCAAATGTGCGCGGTACAAAGGATAAATAAAAGCGTCGGCAGCCAGGTAGATCAGAAATATCCAATCTAGAAAAATCGTAATTCCAAAGAGAAGTTTTTTATTCTTTCTGAGCAAAGGATAAGCAAGGAATATTGAACCTAAAACTAGCGCAATAAGGGTAAATAAACCGAAGGTATAGCTAGAAAAAATAAGGAGTTGGCCTTTGTCCCAACCAGCAAGAACGCCGGCAGAAAAAATGCTGCGAAGGCCCAAGCAAAGCGATCCTAGGCCTAACAAAAGAGCGTTAATAGTAACAAAAGCGAAATTGAACAAATTACTATCCTTCTTCATAAAACATGTTCGGTAAGAATTATCCTTCAGCACTTTACTTTTGAAATGCTGCCTTTGTCCCTATAACTCTTTATAACCAACAAAGCGTACATATTTTATTTCCAAAACCAGTCTTCAGCTGAAAGTAGACCTCAGTGGACCAAACAGGTAACAAACCTGCCCAACGATGATTGATAGACAAACTCTTGAGCCTCAGACTGAACGATAAAGTTTGGTCTCAAGCTCTAATTTAGGTGAAGAAGTCAAATTTGGTCACAGAGCCTGCCCGGAGAAAACTATCAAATAACTAGAACTTGCCTTGTTGAAGAATCTTGCTTAGTACAAGATCGCTTCCTTTATTTGTTAAGTGGTTGTCATCATGGTAATAAATCGAATTTACCCCATCTCCCACAAAACAAATTCCCTGATCGCATATTGCCTTTGACGCATCAACAACCGTGACAGACGAAAAGTTCTTTGCAACTTTTCCAATCATTTCGTTGATTTTGGCATCATTATTTCTTCTCTGATCTTCTTGGAAGGTGCAATTTCCTGCAGTCGTTTGCAATGGGCGACTTTTTATACAGTTCTTCGGATTTAATGGAATCTGGGGAACATCTAATACCACGATTACTTTTTTCTTATGCATGACGAGTTCACTAATGGTTTGGGATAGAAGTTTTCCCAAAGTGATTAGATTACTGTCATTTTTGTAATCTAATAACTGGAAGTCTCCTTTTTTGGAATTAACAAAATAATGCCATCGGGCACTCAACACCACCGTCTTTATATCGGGATCGTTAATTACAGTATCCAAAGCCTTACTCATTAAGGGCTGCTTACTGCTTTTTTCGTGTTTTAACGATATTATTCCCTTCACAGGAGGAGTACCTGGATGGCCTATTAGAAGAAACTGCTTGCCCCAATTTTTCTGTAATCCAAAAGCTAGATGGTGTGCGTGAGAATCTCCAATTAAAGCTAGAGAAGGCTGAGAATTTTCAGGGGCCCAACAAAACTCCAAATCTGCAGAACAACCATATTTGACCTTTGCATATTTATTCTGTTTAGGAAAAGTGTTCTTACTAGAAAGAGCCGCGGCAGCGGAGTCTCCTAATCTGCCTGGAAATCCGTCCAGACTTTGGACCAGCAAACCTAGTAAGGTGCAACAGAAAACACAAATTGAGAGAGAAATTGTTAACTTTTTTGTAATTGCTTTCTTTCGGATAGGGGTTTCAATAATGAAATAACTAAAGAGAGAAAGAGCTAAGCCGATTAACAAAAGAAAAAAACAAGTTGGGTAATTAGGGAGATTTCCTCCATTAAGGTTCCTAGCAATTGACAAGAGAGGCCAATGCCAAAGATACCAGGTATAACTGATGAGGCCAACAAAGACAAAGGGACTCGAGCTCAAAACATTTTTATTTATCCAAGAATCACGAAAAATGATAAGTAATAATGTGCCGAAGACTGGAAGTAATATCAAAAGCGGTCTATAAGTCGCATCTCCTGTTGCAAACAGAATACCCGCAGAAATAAATACAAGGCCGGCGACGCTACCGATGGAGTTGCGCTTCTCACGAAGATTAGTCAATAACTTAATTTTACCCCCCCCAGTTCCCGTGCTCTTTCTTCTCTTAATTTTGAGGCTATGGGCTGGACCAATCCTTTTGAAGAAATGCTAGGGTTTACTAAAGCAGCAAGAATACATCCTGTACAAAGTTCCCAGAAACGAGTATGGAGAGAAAAGAAAGCAACAATATGAAGTTTGACTCTGATAAAGATCGAAACCAAAAGAAACCAGCCATAAGACACAAAGGACCGGCAAGACTCTTTTCTTTACCTTCCAGAGGATCCAGCAAAGTAAGGGATAGAAAATGTAATATTGTTCCTCAACAGCCAAAGTCCACAAATGCATCAAAGGTTTCATTTCGGTAGCTGTATCCCAATAACCACCGGAATGACGGATAAGGAAAATGTTCTCTCCAAATGCAGATCCATAAATAGTCTGCTTTCCGAGATTTTTGAATTCCTCTGGTGTTAAAAAGAGAGAGCCAAGTAATATGACACCAAGCAAAAGAAAGGCAAGCGCTGGAAATATTCGACGAATCCTTCTCGCGTAGAAATCTAAAAAACTGAATGACTCCTTTTCGAGAGACCTAAAGATAATCGTCGAAATGAGATAGCCAGAAATGACAAAAAAACATCTACACCAACAAATCCTCCAGGGAATTGAGTCGGAAAAGTATGAAAAATAACAACCGAAACAATTGCTATCGCCCTCAGACCATCAATATCTGGCCGATAATGAGATGGCTTGATGGGAGGAAGAATCAAGGAAGACATTGGAGTAAGCGATTCAAAGCTAAAAAATCACTCTAAGAAAGAGCTGACACGCGCAGAAAACTATCACATAATATTTTCTAAGGCAACTTAACAAGTTACTAGAATCTCCCCTTACAGGCTGCCTATAAACTTTAGCCTAATAATAGTTTTACCGATCACTAATCCAGTTATTTAAAATAACCCTGCGCAAACTTCAAAAGTTACTCAAAATAAAGAAAAATTTCATTTAACACTATGGCAGTCCTCCATATTTACACAAAGAACGGAAAAATATATTGCACGGCAAAAGAGCCCTTCCTGGGAAAAGAAAAGCCGTTACCAAACTTACCTGCTTTCTCTGAACTCTTCTCTAGCGGCGTAACTTGCGTTGTCTTTAAACTTCCTTCTCTCCTGAAAACAAGAAACTTTAAATTAATTTGTTTCGCACTGCTTTCTTTTGTACTTAGAAAATACTATAGGCAAAAGATACCTAAATTATTAGACTCTTTCTTAAACAAGCAGAAAGAAAAAGATTTATTCTTTATCGGAGGTTCCGTTGGGGCTGAGTTAATCAAATTCCATTATGCAAAGAAAAATGATGTAGTGGTCGAAGGAGTTGAAACAATCAATCTGATCGCCAAGAGCAACAAAGCTCTAAATAGGCTGATCTCTCAAGTTAAACCGAAAGAAGTAAAGAAAAGAATTTTCATCGTTGGGCTTTTTTCTCCTGAACTCCTTCGGTACTTAAGAAAAAAATATCCTCTTGCAAATATAGAGGTTAGATACTTTGACATTTTGCGACCAAGTAGAATTAAAGAATTTACTTGGATTAAAAATTTTTCGTTGTCAAACGATATCAAGATCTCTGTGTATGACCAGTCCACTTCCTCTAAATTTGGCATTCCCTATGCCATGAACAAGGTAAACACTTCAAAGCTTATTAATTTCCTGAATGTTAAAAAGAAATACGATGTTTGTTTCTTGGCAGCATATAGCCTAGATAGAGAAAAATCTTTAAGGCCTTTGTTGAGCGCATTAAAAAAGGCCAATTTAAATGTCAAAATTTTACTTGTAGACTATCCCTACTCCGAGTTGGAGGACTTTAAGGTCGACAGAGAGATCGTGTCTTACGAAAACTACTTACGATTAATGAGTGAAAGTCGTGCAGTAATAGATCTCTGGCGATTAGCGCCTGGTGAGGGCTATTCCTTCAGAATATCAGAGGCTCTGACACTCAATTCGAAGATTATTACTAATAGAACGTGCATACTAAACGAGCCTTTTTATGATGCAAGCAGGATGTTTGTTTTTTCCGAGGGGAATGAAATCAACCCTGACGCCATTAAGCATTTTCTCATTTCCCCAATGAAACCCGTCGACAAATCAATTTTTAGCCTTGGAACAAACTGATGAAATTACTAATAACTGGTGGTGCAGGATTTATCGGATCAAATTTCATTCTGGACAGAATAGAAAAAGGAGACAAAGTACTTAATCTGGACAAGTTAACCTATTCAGGTAACCTTGATAATTTGATATCAGTCCAAGACAACGAAAACTACTCCTTCATACAAGGCGATATCGGTGACAAAATCCTAACTCAAAAAATCCTTTCCGAATTCCGTCCGGACGCCGTGGTTAATTTCGCCGCAGAGACGCATGTTGATAGGTCGGTGGTAGATCCTGAATCATTTGTAAAAACGAATGTTCTCGGGACCTCCAACCTCCTTCTAGAGACATTGGAGTATTGGAAGTCACTTTCTCAAGAAGAAAGAACAAGATTCCGGTTTCATCACATCTCAACTGACGAAGTTTATGGATCTCTGGGCTTTAAAGATTCGGCCTTTAGAGAAGACACACCATACGCCCCTAATAGTCCATATTCAGCCTCAAAAGCATCTAGTGACCACTTTGTCAGGGCTTTTCATGAAACCTATGGACTGCCGACCCTAATATCCAATTGCTCTAACAATTATGGACCGAGACAATTTCCCGAGAAATTAATACCTTTGATGATTCTGAATGCCATCGAAGGTAAGCCTTTGCCAATCTATGGAAACGGCAAAAACATCCGTGATTGGCTGCATGTTTCAGACCACTGCGGCGCAATATCCCTCATGCTAGAAAGAGCTATGCCGGGTGAGTGTTACAACGTCGGAGGAAATTCAGAAAAAAACAATTTAGAAGTTGTGGCGGCAATTATCAATGTTCTCGACCAAGAAATGCCGCGCTCAGACGGAAAATCTTATTCTGAACAAATTCATTTTGTGAAAGACCGTCCCGGACACGATCTTCGTTACGCCATTGATGCTTCAAAAATTAAGAAAGATTTAGGCTGGACGCCCAAATTTAATTTTGACCAAGGCATCCGAGAGACTGTCCTTTGGTATTTGAAGAATGCAGAATGGGTAAAAAATGTCAAAAATGGCAATTACCAAGATTGGATCAAGAAAAACTATGAGGAAAGATAAATGAGTTCTTGGAAGGGAATAATTTTGGCCGGAGGCTCTGGTACCCGCCTTGCTCCCCTCACGACGGCCATAAGTAAGCAATTGCTCCCTGTTTATGATAAGCCGATGATCTATTACCCGCTGAGTACTTTAATTCAGATCGGCATAAGAGAAATTGCAATTATTACCACGCCTGATCAGCAGCATCTTTTTAAAAAGCTTCTTTCGGACGGCAGTCAGTTAGGTTGTCATTTTGAATTTTTCATCCAGGAAAAACCTACCGGACTTGCAGAGGCCTTTTTGATAACCGAAGAGTTTATTAAAGACAGCCCTACTTGCCTGATTCTCGGCGATAACATTTTTTACGGAAACGGACTTATTGACTTAGCTAAGGAGGCCATGTCTTCCCCTGCGGGCGCAACCGTTTTTGGTTATCGAGTAAACGATCCGGAACGGTACGGTGTCGTTGAGTTTGACAAGGAAAACAGAGCTGTCTCAATAGAAGAAAAACCGGAATTTCCAAGGTCGCCTTATGCGATCCCCGGTTTGTACTTTTACGACACGAAAGTGATTAAGATCGCCAAATCACTTACCCCTTCAAAACGAGGGGAATTAGAAATAACAGATATAAATAAAACTTACCTCTCTGAAGGCAGCCTAAGAGTTAAGGTAATAGAAAGAGGCGTGGCTTGGCTCGATGCAGGAACCTTCGAATCACTTTTGCAAGCAGGGTCGTTTATACATGCAGTCCAGGAAAGACAAGGATTAATGGTCGGCTCTCCAGAAGAAGCTGCATGGCTGAACAAACTGATAAACAATGAACGGCTAAAAGAATTGGCTGAACCTCATAAAAAAAATGCCTACGGTCGCTATCTTTTAAATCTAGTCGGAAATAAAAATGCAAATAATTGAGACACCTATTCAAGACCTCTTAGAAATTCAGCCCAAAGTTTTTGGTGATAAAAGAGGCTTTTTCTTGGAGACTTGGCAAAAAAAACGGTATGAAGAGGCTGGAATCCATTATCAATTCGTTCAGGATAATCGCTCGTTCTCTTCAAGAGGCACATTGAGAGGTCTTCATTTCCAGAAACGTTTCCCGCAAGGAAAACTTGTTTCCGTGATATTTGGGGAAGTTTTTGACGTAGCCGTAGATTTAAGGAGGGGTTCCAATACTTATGGGAATTGGTTCGGCCTTGTCTTAAGCGCAGAAAAATGCAATCAACTATGGATTCCGCCAGGATTTGCACACGGATTTTATGTTCTTTCAGAAACAGCCTTCTTTGAATATAAATGCACAGATTATTATCATCCCGAAGCCGAAGCTGGTATCTTGTGGAATGACAAAGACATCGGGGTTGAGTGGCCTATAGCCCAAAATTCATCTGTTTTATTAAGCGAAAAGGATCGCAACGGCCGCTCCTTCAAAGAAATCTGTCTCAGTAAAGATACCCTTTGATTCTGGTTTATCCCTTAACCTTTTAAATCAAGACTTATAAAAATTAATGAATCGTAGTTTATTTTCCTTCTTTAATCGTGGCGTAGGTAGTATCTTTGCTATTTCTTTATGTCTAGCCGCGCCTCCAAACGGTTTTTGTTCTGACTCTTTCCGAGGAAACGAGACTTTCCAGAGCTTTAATAAAGCAAAAAAAATATTAGAGCACGAGATAGTATTCGACCACCGCCTAACACTCTATTGCCGCGCGCCCTTTGATAAAGATAAATGGATATCTCTTCCTGAGGGTTTCACTACCCAAGCACATCAGAAAAGGGCGAATCGAGTGGAATGGGAACACGTCGTACCTGCTGAAAACTTCGGACGATTCTTTGCAGAGTGGAGAGAAGGATCGCC
>ERZ773225.1884-NODE-1884-length-22935-cov-13.982212_pt1 | contig 22935 bp, 9 predicted proteins | sample MGYA00580993_ERZ773225 | MGnify/ENA primary metagenome ERZ773225 (study PRJEB29015, sample SAMEA2737748) | human gut metagenome | biome: human gut; feature: human-associated habitat; material: faeces | place: China | collected 2012 ...
CTTGGCTCTCCCTCTGGGAGAGCCAAGGCGCAGCCGACTGAGAGGGCCTGTAGGGGCGGACGACCCTGTCCGCCCAAACCTGCCGGGTTGACGCGGCCCGCTGAGGGCAGCGGGCCCTACGAAATGTCTACCGATAGAACACTCGTAGGGCGGGGCCCATGTCTGCCCACCGTCCCGCCGCCAGCCACCCGCGCAAAAAGGGAGGGCGGACAGATGGCCTGTCCGCCCTCAAGTGAGGAGAAAAATGGTAAGAAAAAAGCGGTATTACAGCAGCATGGCCAGCAGCCACACTGCGCCGATGACCGCGCCCCCCAACAGGGCCGCCAGCCACGGGGACATACGCAGCCGCCGCCGGGGCGGTGCGCCGTGGGTCCGGGCATAATCCTTGGCAATGCGGATGGCCTGGTCCACCACCTGCTGGGAGGTGACCCCTCCGCTGCCCACGGCTGCGTCGTTGCGCACAATGAAAATGGCCTGTTCAAAAATATGCGGGTCCGGGGAATCCACCACGATGACCCGGCGGGAAAGTCCTTTTACCAAGAGTTATGCCCTCCTCTGTTGCGATTTCGTTTGACAGCTTCAGTATGCCCGCCGCATAGGGGAATATACCCCCCTACACCGGCTTTTTTTCGCCGGAGGACAGGTGCAGCACCAGCACGGCGCAGTCGTCCTCCAGCCCCTTGCGGCCCCGGGACTCCGCCAGGATCAGCGACACCAGGGCGTTGGCGTCCCGGCCGCTCCACCCAGCCAGCAGATTTTGCAGCCACTCATCATTTCCGGCGTCGGCGATGCCGTCGGAGACCATCACGAAGAAGCTCCCGGCGGTCAGCTGCAAGCGGGTGCACTCCGGGGCCTCCCGAACGGCCTGCAGCCCGGCGGGCAGGGACTGGCCGGTATAGCGGCTGACGCTGCCGCTGCGCTTGAGATAGGACGGGGCGGCCCCATATTTATAGAGGGCGGCCTGTCCGCTGGCCCGCTGCAGGGCCAGCAGGTCGATGGTGGTGAAGCCTCCGCCGCTCTCTCCCCGCAGGGACAGGGCGGTGTTCAGGGTTTTCAGGGCCGGGCCCGGCTCGATCCCCACCTCCAGGAACTGCCGCAGCAGCCGGACGGTCATGGCCGCCTCCCGGTGGGCGGCCTCGCCGCTGCCCATGCCGTCGGACAGCAGCAGATACACGGTGTCTCCCACCTCGAAGGAATCCAGCTGGTCGCCGCAGACGCTCTGGCCCTGCCGGGGCCGCAGGGACGAGGCCACCCCATAGCCCATGGCCTGGGCACCGGCAGGCACCGCCGGACCGGCGGAGGCCAGCATATCCCCCAGCTGGGCATATTGCTCCCGGGCCTGGTCCCGGACCTCCGACAGCCGCCGGTGGTACTGCTGCCGCAGCAGATAGGACCGCAGCTCCACATTCACCGCCCCCACAAAATCCGACAAATGGACGCACCGGGAGGTGAAATACAGGGGAAAATCCCCGGCCTGGGCCTCTCCCCGCTGCAAAAGCCGGGGGCAGGCGTCGTTAAAGGCGTTGTAGGTGGCGCTGTAATTCTGCCGCCAGCAGGTATCCCGCAGGATGCACCGGCGGCACACCTGCTCCGCCGCCCGGTCAAATACCACCGATGGATTCTCCGGCTTCTCCGGAGCGGTGCCCCGGAAGAAGCTGTCGTACAGGTCCCGCAGGGCGGCGGCGGGCTTGGTCAGGCGGTCCGGCCGGGGCGGCTTTTCCGGCTGGGCCCGTTTTTTCTCCGGCAGCAGGCTCAGCCGGGGCAGCGGCAGCAGGGACAGAATTCCGCCCGAAAACAGCTCAATCATCCGATAAAGCGGCTCTTCCGTCCCGAACAGCAGAGTACAGCCCCCGCCAATGGCCCAGAATGTCCCGATACACACCGGGGCAGGGGCGGAACGCACCCGGGACAAAGCGGCGCAGGAAAGCCCCAGCACCGCCATAGGCGCCAGGTCCGGCTCATCCCCCAGCAGACCCAGGCACAGCCCCATGGCGGCCCCCAGGCAGCCCCCCGGGCCGGTTCCATCTGCCGGACGCTGCGCATCAGAAAAGCGCACGTCAGACACATTCCAACCGATATTCCGACGATCCGGAAAGCCCCCGCCGAAAGGCACAGCCCCGCCGCCAGCAGCAGGGGCAGCCGGTCCCGGCGGCGCAGCAGCAGGTCCGTGACCGCGGCGGTGAGGCCCATGCAGAACACGCACAGGGCCCACAGCCGGATGGGCCGGGCGATGAGATACGCCGACTGCACCAGAAGCAGCAGCGCCGCCGCAAGACCCGGCCGGAAAAACCGCCGGGGGAAAAATTTCGTGTCGAAAAAGGCGATGCTGCCGGAGAAGATCAGAATGGCCGCCGCCAGCTGCCGCAGGCCCGCCTGAAACGGCAGAAACAGAAACGCCCCCAGTCCGCAGCCCAGCACGCAGCACAGGCCCGGCAGTCCCGGCCCGGCCGCCGCCGTGATGGCCAGAGGCAGCGGGGCGCACAGGCCCCCGAAGGAGCCGGCCGTCAGCAGGCAGGTCAGGGCCGCCCGGCCCAGGGGTTCAAGCAGCCGCCGTTTCTCCCGGGGCAGTGGCAGAAGTTTCATGGACAAGCCCTCCTTTGCCCCCTATTGTAGCCGGGCGGCGGACGAAAAAGTGTCGGGAAATAGCACAGAGGGCGTATTTTCAGGGCGGAATGGTCTTTGTTTGGTCAAATGTTAAGAAAATGTTACGGAAATCGGCAGATTTGTTTAAAATATTCTTCTTGTTATTGCCGGACAAATAGTATATAATACCCTATATTATTGTGCTTATGCCGCCCTCCGGCGGCAGTCTATAGAAAGGAAGTTAGCTATGATTAAGGTTCAAACCGGTCAGGGCGAGATCACCATCAGCAGCGCGGTATTCACCACCATCACCGGCGCGGCAGCCACCAACTGCTTCGGCGTCAAGGGCATGGCCTACCGCAGCATGACCGATGGCCTGGTGCACCTGCTGCGGCGGGAAGCCATGAGCAAGGGCGTGAAGGTCACTTATAACGAGGACGGCACCGTTTCCATCGAGCTGCACATCGTTGTGGAAAACGGCGTCAACATTGCCACGGTCTGCCGCTCCATCATGAGCGAGGTCAAGTATGTGGTCACCAAGAATACCGGGGTGGAGGTCCGCGAGGTCAACGTGTGCGTGGACTCCGTTACCGTGTAAGCACCCGGCCAAAGGAGTAACAAAGAGATGACAGATAGAATCAGCGGCAGCGCCTTCAAGCAGATGATCGCCTTCGGCGCTGCCTGTGTCGCCCAGCAGAAGCAGGCCATCAACGATCTGAACGTGTTCCCGGTGCCCGACGGCGACACCGGCACCAACATGAGCCTGACCATCCAGACCGCCGTCAACGAGCTGAAAAAGTCCGAGCCCGCCACCGTCGGCGAGGCGGCAAAGATCACCGCAGGGGCTCTGCTGCGGGGCGCCCGGGGGAACTCCGGTGTGATTTTGTCCCTGCTGTTCCGGGGCATTTCCAAGTCCGCCAAGGGCCTGGTGGAGATGGACGGCCCGGCCCTGGCCGCCGCCATGGGCGAGGGCGTGGCCACCGCCTATGGCGCGGTGATGAAGCCCGCCGAGGGAACGGTGCTGACCGTGTCCCGGCTGGCCGCCGCCCGGGCCGCCCAGGCCGCCCAGGAGAATCCCAGCGCCGAATACGTGCTGGAGCAGGCCATTCTGGCCGGGCAGGAGACCCTGGCCCAGACCATCGACATGAACCCGGTGCTGAAAAAGGCCGGGGTGGTGGACGCCGGAGGCAAGGGCTACCTCATCATTCTCGACGGCATGCTGCGGGCCCTGCGGGGCGAGGAGCTGCCCCAGGTGGAGGAGGACGAAAAGGCCCAGGATAAGGCGGATTTCGGTGCCCTGAGCCTGGAGGACATCACCTTTACCTATGACACGGTGTTCATCGTGCGCAAGAAGGAGGGTGTGTCCATCGAGCCCTTCCGGGCGTATCTGGACGGCATCGGCGACAGCCTGGTCATCGGCGAGGACGACGAGGCCTTCAAGGTCCATGTGCACACGGATATCCCCGGCCAGGCCCTGACGGAGGCCGCCAAATACGGCACCCTGGAGCTGGCCAAGATCGAGAATATGCGCACCCAGGCGGAGGAGCTGGCGGCCGGCAAGCAGGCCCAGAGCACCGACGATCTGGACGCCGTGGAGGAGGAGCTGGAGGCCATGGAGGGCGGCGTGGCCGCCCCGGAGAAGCGCTACGGCTTCCTGGCGGTGTGCGCCGGTGACGGCCTGGCCGCCACCTTCCGGGATCTGGGCGTGGACCGCATCGTGTCCGGCGGCCAGACCATGAACCCCTCCACCCAGGCCATTTTGCAGGAGGTGAACCGCACCCCCAGCGAGGTGGTGTTCGTGCTGCCCAACAACAAGAACATCATCATGGCCGCCCAGCAGTGCGTGGGCCTGACGGAAAAAGAGGTCATCGTGGTGCCCACCAACACCGTGCCCCAGGGGATCTCCGCCATGATGGCGGTGGACCCGGAGGAGGCCGATCCCCAGGTGATCCTGGCGGCCATGACGGAGGCGGCGGAGAACGTGGTCACCGCCCAGGTGACCTATGCCGCCCGGAACTCCGATTTCGACGGCTTCGCCATCAGCGCCGGGGACTATCTGGCCCTGACGGACGGGAAGCTGTTCGGCACGGACCAGAAGCTGGAGACTCTGCTGGATCAGCTGGCGGCTCTGGCGGCGGACAAGGGCGCGGAGTTCATCACCGTGTTCTATGGCGACGGCGTCACCCAGGAGGACGCCCAGCGGGCCGAGCAGCGCTTTGCGGATGCCTGCCCGGAGGCGGAGGTGTCCCTGCTCCCCGGCGGCCAGCCTGTGTATTACTATATTATCTCAATTGAATAATATATTGCGCCGTTTGCGCAAAAAAGACGCCGGAGGTCTCCTCCGGCGTCTTTTGGCATCGCCCGCCATTCCGCTGCTTTTGGGCCGGGTAGAACCCGGCCCCTACAGGTGCTCTACTGGTGATGCTCTCATCGTCTTGCTGAAAAAATCTCGGTCTTGCCCCAGGGGGCGGGGTGTGGTACAATGACCTTACTTTATAATAAGGAGCGTGCCGGTATGATGCACCTGGAAGCGGACGTATTCCGGAAATTCGACAAGCAGTGGGCCCTGGTCACGGCGGGGACCCCGGAGCATTACAACACCATGACCATCAGCTGGGGCGGCCTGGGCACCCTGTGGAGACGGCCGGTGGCCACCGTGTATGTGAAAAAGAACCGCTATACCTTTGAATTTATGGAGCAAAGCGACTATTTCACCGTCAGCTTTTACCCCGAAGAGCAGCGCCGGGCCCTGTCCCTGCTGGGCAGCACCTCCGGCCGGGACGGCGACAAGGTGGCGGCGGCGGGCCTGACGCCGGAGTTCCTGCCCCAGGGCATCACCTTCCGCCAGGCGGAGACCACCCTGGTCTGCCGCAAGCTCTATTGCCAGGACTTCGCCCTGGACCAGATCCCCCAGGACGTTCAGGACATTTTCTATCGGGGCGAGCCGGTCCACCGGATGTACATCGGCGAGGTGGTGGACATCATCGGGAATGAAAGCCTTGCCAATCGCCCCTGAGTGTGCTATACTCAGGGTATAACATACGGAAGCTCATATAGCCTTGCGGATATGGTGCAAGGCGTTTCTACGGGGCCGCCCACGGCCCTGCTATGGGTGCTCTGCCGGTGGACCGGCGGGGCGCCCATCTATTTTTTTCTGAAGGAGCGATGCGGTATGACACAGGTTTTACGCGGCAACATCATCCAGGCCCCCCGGCTGGGGGAGCTGGACATCCGGGAGCACGGCTATCTGGTGCTGGAGGACGGCGTGGTGCAGGGGGTCTATGACGCGCTGCCCCAGGCCCTGGCCTCCGCCCCCATAACGGACTACGGCGACCGGCTCATCATGCAGTCCTTTGTGGATATGCACCTCCACGCCCCCCAGTATCCCATGCTGGGCATGGGCATGGACCTGCCCCTGCTGGACTGGCTGAATACCTACACCTTCCGCACCGAGGCCCGGTTCGCAGACCCGGACTTTGCCCGCCGGACCTATCGCCGCCTGGCCTCCGACCTGATCACCAACGGCACCACCCGGGTGTGCATGTTCTCCTCCCTGCACACCGAGGCCACCTGGATCCTTATGGAGGAGCTGGAGCGGGCCGGGGTCACGGGCTATGTGGGCAAGGTGAATATGGACCGCAACGCCCTGCCCGGCATTCTCCAGGAGACCACGGAGGAGTCCGTCTCCGAGACCCTGCGCTGGCTGGACGGCTGCCATTTTGAGCACGTCAGGCCCATTATCACCCCCCGCTTCACCCCCAGCTGTTCCGACGAGCTGATGGCCGCCCTGGGGGAGATCGCCCGGGACCGGGGGCTGTATGTCCAGTCCCATCTGTCGGAAAACAGGGGGGAGATCGCCTGGGTGAAGGAGCTGCACCCGGACTGCGCCCAGTATTGGGAGACCTATGACAAATACGGCCTGTGGAAGGACCACACGGTGATGGCCCACTGCGTCCACTCCGACGCCCGGGAGTGCGCCGCCATCCGCCGGGCCGGGGTGGTGGTGGCCCACTGCGCCGGGTCCAACATCAACCTGTGCAGCGGCGTGTCCCCGGTGCGGGAGATGCTGCAGCAGGGCATCTGGGTGACCCTGGGGTCCGACATCGCCGGCGGGGCACAGCTCCCCATGTACAAGGTCATCACCATGAGCATCCGGGCCTCCAAGATCAAGCGCATGGAAACCGACTGGTCCGAGGACTTCCTGACCGTGCCGGAGGGGTACTATCTGGGCACCACCGCCGGGCACCGGTATTTCGGCGGGGGAGAGGGCTTCGCCGTGGGCCAGCCCCTCCACGCCATCGTGGTGGACGACGGGGACTTCCCGGAGTCCGTCCGCCCCCTGACGGTCCGGGAGCGCTTCGAACGGTCCCTCTATATGCTCCACCGCCACAACATCACCGCCGTCTGGTCCCATGGCCGCCAGGTGAAGTGAATATCTGCCGCCGCTCCCGCGGGAGCGGCGGCTCAGCTTGTCAAAAAAGGGCGTGGCCCTTTTTTGACAAAAGGCTTGCAGTCTGCCGCGCGCATAATTTGTTCGCTGAAAGCGAACAAATTCCACACTTGCAGACTGAGAAGTGTTTTTTGCGACGTACACGCCGCCGCAAAAAACGGATTGCACTTTATTTGCCGCCTGCGGGCGGCAAACTCTGCGAGGCTTTTTTGACAGACTCTGCCGCCGCTCCCGCGGGAGCGGCGGCTTTTTGCGCTCTTTTGTGGATACGCCGCGCCGAAGCATTTGATCAAAACGGCTCTGTAAAGTGGAGATATTGGAAGAATGCTGAAAAATATACAGAATATTCATGGAAGATATTTCCAGGCTTTTTCCGCTGCCGTCCACCCGGCGCAAACAAACACAAATGTGCGTGTATTGTGGACGGAATCAGCGGGGCGGAAAAGGGGCGGCTGACATTTTGGCGGATTTGTCCAACACGGACGCAGAGCCAGGAAACTGTTCGTGAGATAAGTACAAAAAACAATGGGTCGTTTATCACGGTGATGTGATACCGAAGCATCGGAAAAAAGCACCAACCGGCCGTCCACCCGGCGGAAACACCGGAAACGTTTCCTGAAAAAATCCTTGTTTTTGGAAGAAATTCCTTGCTTTTGCAGGAGAAAGGAAGTATAATTATGCAATCGGAAAGCGCCTCAACACAGCAGGGGAGCGGAACGAAAAAAACAGGAAGGAAGTCGATCGATGAAAAAGACGAGAATGCCGCAGCGGCTGCTGTCCCTGGTCCTGGTGCTGATGATGCTCATCAGCGTCCTGCCGGTCAGCGCCATGGCGGCGGAACTGACGCCGTCTGACCCCGAGACCGGGCTGACGGCCACCGATGTGACCAATGAGCTCACAGACAGCGACCGTCTGGCGATCTTCGAGGAGAACATGGACTCCGGCAAGGTGTCCAGGTCCGAGATCCCGGCAGACGACGAAATGGTCAAGGTCATTGTGCAGCTGGATGCAGACAGCCTGCTGGATGTCCGCAACCGCACCAATGCCAGTATGTCCATGCTGGACTTCCAGCAGACGGACGCAGCCAAGGCCCAGCTGAAGGACATCGCCAACCTGCAGCTCTCCGTGATGAACACCATGGAAAGCAAGGGCATTCCCAGCTCCTTCACCTTCAGCTACACCTCCGTGGTCAGCGGCTTTGCCGCCCAGGTGCCTTACGGCAAGATCCATGACATCAAGAATATTGACGGCGTAGAGGACGTGGTGCTGTGCCAGACCTACTACACCGATTCCATGGGCTCCGCCACTCTGGGCCAGGCCCTGACCGCCGCGGAAGTGGCGGCCTACTCCAACAACACCCAGTATCAGGGCGAGGGGATGCTCATCGGCATCCTGGACACCGGCCTGGATGTGAACCACGAGGCCTTTGCCAACGCTCCTGCCGTGCAGAAGCTGCAGAAGTCCAGCCTGTCCAAGCTGCTCTATCAGATCAGCCAGGGGGAGGACGGCAAGACCAACATCACCGCCTACAGCTATGCCGCTCTGTGGTATGCCCAGAAGCACAGCTCCAGCTCCCTGGTGTTGCTGACCGAGGACGACCTGTATAAGAGCGGCAAGGTGCCCTTCGCCTTCGACTATGCCGACGCCGACGCGGACGTGATCCCCTCCGCCGACGCCGTGGAGAAGTACGGCAATGACCACGGCACCCACGTGGCCGGTATCACCGCCGGCAAGACCGTGGACGCCGACGGCAATGTCACCTTCGCCGGTCAGTCTCCCGAGGCACAGCTGGCCATCTTCAAGGTATTCTCCGACTCCACCAACGGCGCCTCCACGGATACCATCCTGGCGGCCCTGAACGATGCCCTGCTGCTGGATGTGGACGTGATCAACATGTCTCTCGGCTCCAACGGCGGCTTCGGCCGGGAGGCCGAGGGCGACCTGACCACCAAGTATTACGATCTGGTCAAGTCCGCCGGTATCCTGCTGAACTGCTCCGCCGGTAACTCCTACTCCTCCTCTCAGGGCGGCGCAAAGGGTGACTTCACCTCCGTGTCCGACCCCGACACCGGCATCATCAGCTCCTCGTCCTCCTATGACGCGGCGCTGTCCGTTGCCTCCGTCAACGCCAATGAGACGGCGGCCTTTGTCACCGCCCAGGGCCGCGTCCCCTATCAGGACGTGTCCGGCCACGACTTCACCGCCCTGCTGCTGGGCAATGACAGCTCTAAGACCTATGAATACGTCATGGTGCCCAACACCGGCGACACCGCCGATTACCAGGGCCTGGACGTCACCGGCAAGATCGCCGTGGTCATGCGCGGCGGCCTGTCCTTCGAGCAGAAGCAGCTCAATGCCGCCTCTGCCGGCGCTGCGGGCTGCATCATCTATAACAACCGCGACGGCTATCTGCTGAACATGGCTGTGGATAACTACAAGATCCCCACCGTGTGCATCAGCCTGGCCAACGGCCAGATGATGGAAGCCGCCCAGGAAAAGACCCTCACCGTCTCCAAGACCGAAAAGGGCTCCGTGGCCATGAGCGACTTCTCCTCCTGGGGCCCCCTGCCGTCTCTGTCCCTGAAGCCGGAGATCACCGCCCCCGGCGGCAGCATCTATTCCTCTCTGCCCTTCGCCCAGTACGGCTACATGAGCGGTACCTCCATGGCGTCTCCGTATCTGGCCGGTGTGTCCGCCGCTGCTTTGCAGTATGTCAACACCCTGATGCCCGGCGCCTCCGATACCGACAAGCAGCTGCTGGTGAACCGCCTGCTGATGAGCACCGCCGACATCCTGTATGATGAAAACGGCGTGGCTTACTCCCCCCGCAAGCAGGGCTCCGGTATGGTGAACCTGGCCGAGGCCGTCACCACCCCTGCCTACCTGTATGTCCGGGGTCAGGACAAGACCAAGATCGAGCTGGGCGACGACGCCGACCAGCTGGGCGTGTACAAGCTGAGCTTCGTGGTGAAGAACCTCACCGGCTCCGCCCTGTCCTATGACGTCAATACCACCGTCCAGACCGAGAGCACCACCACTGACGGGCTGTACATCGCCCAGAAGGGCTATGTCCTCTCCGCCGACACCAGCGCCATCAAGGTCTCCGGCGGCGCCCTCAGCGGCTCCACCGTCACCGTGCCCGCTAACGGCGAGGCCACCGTCACCGTCACCGTCCGCCTGTCTGACGCGGACCGGGCGTATCTGGCCAAGTTCCCCAACGGCATCTATGTGGAGGGCTTCGTGGAGCTGACCAACAACGACGATCCTGCGCTGTCCGTGCCCTTCCTGGGCTTCTACGGCGACTGGACCAAGGCCCCCATCTTCGAGGACGCCGATATCTACAACGGCCTGGACGAGAAGATGTACGCCACCAACGTGGCCGGTGTTTACGCCATGATGTACGTGGTGAAGCTGGGCATGTATCCCTTCGTGGTTCCCGAGGGCTACGACACCCCCTCCACCTCCGCCGATAAGATCTGCGTGGACCTGGGCGGCGGCAACGGCGTCAGCAACCTGTATTACCTGCAGGCCGGTCTGCTGCGGGCGGCCAAGACCACCAACGTCACCATCACCGACAGCGACACCGGCGAGGTGTACCTCAACAGCGACGGCCTCAATGTCCGCAAGGCCATGTACAACTCCAGCTCCGCCGCTGTGCGGCCCGGCTATGTGGGCGAGATCTTCCCCCCGCTGACCGGCATCCACCTGATCCCCAACAACACCCGCATGACCTACACCGCCGCCGCCTATGTGGACGGCTTCGACGTGCAGGACAACCTGAAGAACACTTATTCCTTCAACTTCACCTCCGACGGTGAAATGCCCTATATCGTTGACCGCGAGAACCTGCAGTTCCGCACCGGCGACGACGGCCGGAAGTACCTGGACGTGACCCTGGCCGATAACTTCTGCCTGGCCGGCGCCACCCTGTACTCCACCCAGTGGAAGACCAACGTCAACAACGGCAAGAAGGAAATGAGCATCGGCTCCAACTACTACGACGGCATCATCCCCGCCCTGAAGGCCGACGGCACCTCTCCCCGGGCTTACGAGGAGTATACCTACACCTTCGACGTTACGGACTTCTATCAGAAGCTCCTGCAGGGCACCTTCTATGTGGTGGCCTACGACTACGCCATGAACCAGTGTGCCTATCGCGTGACCCTGCCTGAAAACGCCGTCACCAAGATCACTCTGGATCAGACCGCTGTGACCCTGCCCCAGAAGGGCTATGTCCAGCTGAACGCCACTGTGACTCCCGACGATGCCACCGACCAGAACCTGGTTTGGAGCTCCTCCGATTCCAGCGTGGCCGAGGTGAAGAACGGCATCGTGGCCGCCAAGGCTCCCGGCACCGCCACCATCACCGTCAAGTCCTCCGTCTGGCCCGATGTGAAGGCCCAGTGCCAGGTCACCGTCACCGACGAGGTGGGCGCGGACGTGCCTATGAGCGAGTTCCTGCTGAACACCTCCTCCGTGACCATGCTGGCCGGCACCACCTATACCAATGTCCGGCTGTATGGCTATTTGCCCTTCTATGCCACCGACCTGAACCTGGAGTGGACCTCCTCCGACGAGTCCGTGGTCACCGTTGAGCCCAACGGCGAGGGCGACCAGCTGACCCAGTATGCCAAGCTCACCGCTCTGAAGCCCGGCACGGCCACCGTTACCGCCAAGGCCAAGAACGGCACCGCCTCCTATGACCTGGCCGTCACCGTCACCGAGGCCACCGGCTCCGGCAGCTTCAACATCGTGGGCGACACCCTGGTCAGCTACAGCGGCACCGAGAGCACCGTCACCATTCCCGACGGCGTCCGGGTCATCGGGGAGAACGCCTTCAAGAACAACGACTACGTTCTCAACGTCATCTGCCCCGACTCCCTGGAGGAGATCGGCTATCGGGCCTTCTACGACTGCGACAACCTGCAGAGCGTCAGCCTGCCTGAGACCATGAAGGTCATCAACGAGGGCGCGTTCTACTACTGCAAGAACCTGAAGACCCTGGGCCACACCGACGACGGCGTCCTGCCCAAGGGCCTGACCTCCATGGGCGTCAAGGCCTTCTACTTCTGCGAGGCCCTGGAGGGCGACCTGGTGATCCCCGAGGGCGTCACCAGCCTCAGCGCCGGTATTTTCTATAATGCCTACGCCCTGACCAGCATCACCATTCCCGACACCGTCACCTCTATGGACGCAAACGGCGACCAGTTCGCCAACTGCACGGCTGTAACCTCCGTGACTCTGTCCAAGAACCTGACCGAGCTGCCCAAGACGGCGTTCTTCACCTGCAAGGGCCTGAAGCACCTGCCCGACCTGTCCAACGTCACCTCCGTGGGCACCAGCTGCTTCGCCGGCTGCGCCGCCCTGGAGGAGATGGTGATCCCCGAGAGCCTGACCTTCATCGGCGCCAACGCCTTCGCCCGCAGCAGTCTCACCGAGATCACCGTGCTGGGCGATCCCACCGGCCTTGACTCCGCGTTCTACAACAGCCTGAACCTGACCACCTTCGTGGCCCCCAAGCTGACCACCATCGGCAAGCAGATGTTCCAGGGCTGCACCGCGCTGGTGAACTTCATCGTTCCCGACAACGTCACCCTCATCGGCGAGAGGGCCTTCCAGGGCTGCACCAACCTCAAGACCCTGACCTTCCCTGCCTCCTACAAGGCCGAGACCCTGTCCTTCGGTCTGACGCCGTTTGTCAGCTGCCCCGCCTTTGAGGGCTATGTCATCGAGGACGGCGCCAGCATCGTCCGGACCGAGGACGGCACCCTGCTGGCCGGCGGCGGCAAGGTTCTGGTGAGCCTGCCCCGGGACTTCAAGGGCACCTCCTACACCGTGCCTGACGGCGTGGAGACCATCAGCGACTACCTGTTCTATAAGAACACCACCATCACGTCCGTCACTCTGCCCGCCAGCCTCAAGAAGATCGGCACCGCCGCCTTCCAGGGCTGCACCAAGCTGACGTCCATCGCCCTGCCCGATGGCTTCACCACCCTGGGTGAGCACGCCTTCGACGGCTGCTCCGGCCTGAAGACCGTGACCTTCGGCCAGAGCCTGACCGCTGTTCCCGCCTACGCCTTCAGCAACTGCTCCGCCCTGACGGCTGTGGACCTGCCCGCCACCGTGGAGACCGTGGGCGATTACGCCTTCCGCGGCTGCGCCAAGGCCACCGCCCTGTCCCTGAAGGAGGGCCTGACCTCCATCGGCGCCAACGCCTTCTACGGCTGGAAGGCTCTGAAGGCCATCACCATTCCCCAGTCCGTCACCTCCCTGGGCGGCTCCGCGTTCTATGACTGCAACGCCGCCGCTTCCATCGACTGCGGCAGCCTCACCGTCATCCCCGAGCGCGCGTTCTACAACGCCAAGGCCGTCAAGACCGTGAAGCTCAGCGACAACGTCACCTCCATCGGTGAGCGCGCCTTCTACTCCTGCTCCCTGCTGGAGACCATCAACTGGCCCTCTCAGCTGAAGACCATCGGCAGGCAGGCCTTCTACTATGCCCGGAAGCTCCAGAATCTGGACTTCTCCGGCACCCAGCTGGAGTCCATCGGCAACAGCGCCTTCTATCAGCCCTATGAGGCCCGGACGCTGGCCTTCCCCGGCACCCTGCAATCCATTGATAGCAAGGCGTTCGCTTATCTGAACTACAACAAGACCGCCTATGTCACCGAGGTCAACATCCCCGCCTCCGTCACCAGCCTGGCCAAGGATGCCTTCTATCTGGCCAGCGGCCTGAAGAACATCGTGGTGGACGCCAACAACCCCGTGTATGCGTCCTCCAACGGCGTTGTCATGCTGAAGGATACCGGCGATATCTACATCTGGCCCCAGGGCAACGAGACCACCGAGTTCACCCTGCCCGCCACCATGACGGAGATCCCCGATAAGATGTTCCAGAACAACACCAGTCTGAAGAAGGTCATCGTTCCCGCCAGCGTCACCAAGGTGGGCAGCTACGCCTTCTCCAGCTCCAAGATCGAGGAGATCTATTTCGAGGATTCCGCCAATGGGCTGACCGTCGGCACCTTCGCCTTCTACAATTGTCCCAATCTGACCAGCCTGCGTCTGCCCTACGGCCTGACCAGCATCGGCGCCAACGCCATTTCCAAGACCGGCCTGGAGACCATTGTCATTCCCGACACCGTCACCGAGATGGGCGGCAGCGCACTGGCTTACAACGACAATCTGAAGAATGTCACCCTGTCCAAGAGCATGACCGCCGTCCCCAGCCGGGGCTTTGTGGGCTGCGAAGCTCTGACGGAGCTGACTCTGCCCGCCTCCATCCAGGATTGCGGCGTCACTGACACCTCCGTGGCCTTCAACGACTGCACCAGCCTGCAGAACATTTATGTGGCCGACGGCTCCCTGTACTTCAAGAGCGTGGACGGCGTCCTGTTCGATAAGAACGGCGCGAACCTGCGCTACTATCCCGAGGGCCGCACGGCGGAGAGCTACCGCATCCCCGAGGGCACCATCCGCGTGGGCGGCAACGCCTTTGCCGGCAACCTGTTCCTCAAGAGCGTCAGCTATCCCACCACCCTGGAGCGCATCGGCACCAAGGCCTTCTTCGGCTGCGAGAACCTGAAGGATTACTACTTCAACGGCATGACCGCTCCTCTGCTGGAGACCACCGTCTCCCTGACCGGAGCCTATGCAAACGTCGCCCTGTACGCCAACTTCGTGGGCCTGTGGGGCACCACCGGCACCGGCGGCTTCGTGTACAACGACTGGGGCCTGAACCTGTACTATCCCCAGGGCGCTGTGGGCTACACCGCCTATGTCTGGGACAAGTATTTCAACACCGAAAAGGGCAGCGTCAACATCATGGACGAGAGCTACTTCACGCCCACGGACCTGACCGTCACGGAGACCGGCGTCCGCAACGCCCTGCTGACCTGGACCGCTGCCAAGCAGTCCAACGCCGAGGATATCGTCTATAAGGTGGAGCGCAGCGTGGCTGCCCACTTCCAGGATGATACCCAGGATACCTGGACCTTCGAGGGCTTCGAGACCCTGGCCGAAGGCCTCACCGCCTGCACCTATACCGATACCACCACGCTGCCCTTCGGCCGCAGCTATGCTTACCGGGTCACGGCTTACAGCCTCACCGGCGAGACCGGCCCCGCCGCCATCGGTTATCTGTATATTGATGCCGACCCCAACAACGCCGATGAAATGGCGGTGCTGGAGCTGATCAAGAAGATCGAGGCCCTTAAGCCCATCGAGAATCTGACCAACGAGGACGAGGCTTACCTGCGCCAGCTGCTGGCCGAGTACAACGCCCTCACCGACGCCCAGAAGGAGCTGGTGTATAACTACGCCACCCTGCTGGCCGCTCTGGAGAAGGCCGGCCACAACCCCGAGCTGAAGAACGCCAAGCCCGCCACCTGCACCGAGGACGGCTACACTGGCGATGAGGTCTGCAAGGTCTGCGGCGAAGTCATCACCAAGGGCCAGGTCATCCCCGCCACCGGTCACAAGACCCAGCTGGTGAACGCTAAGGCCGCCACCTGCACGGAAGATGGCTACACCGGCGACGAGGTGTGCACCGTGTGCCAGGAGACCGTGAAGAAGGGTGAGGTTATCCCCGCTCTGGGCCACAAGACCCAGCTGGTAGGCGCTAAGGCCGCTACCTGCACCCAGGACGGCTACACCGGCGATGAGGTCTGCACCGTGTGCCAGGAGACCGTGAAGAAGGGTGAGGTTATCCCCGCTCTGGGTCACAAGACCCAGCTGGTGGGCGCTAAGGCCGCCACCTGCACGGAAGACGGCTACACCGGCGATGAGGTCTGCACCGTGTGCCAGGAGACCGTGAAGAAGGGCGAGGTCATCCCCGCTCTGGGCCACAAGACCCAGCTGGTAGGCGCTAAAGCCGCCACCTGCACCGAGGACGGCTACACTGGCGATGAAGTCTGCACCGTCTGCGGCGAGACCGTGAAGAAGGGCGAGGTTATCCCCGCCACCGGCCACAAGACCCAGCTGGTGGGCGCTAAGGCTGCCACCTGCACCGAGGACGGCTGCACCGGCGACGAGGTGTGCACCGTCTGCGGCGAGACCGTGAAGAAGGGCGAGGTTATCCCCGCCACCGGCCACAAGACCCAGCTGGTGGGCGCTAAGGCTGCCACCTGCACCGAGGACGGCTGCACCGGCGATGAGGTGTGCACCGTCTGCGGCGAGACCGTGAAGAAGGGCGAGACCGTCCCCGCCACCGGCCACCATTATAAGGATGGCAAGTGCACCGACTGCGGCGAGGCTGACCCCAACTACAAGCCCGCCGTCAAGACCGGCGACGACAGCAACACCACCCTGTGGGTCATGCTGCTGACCGTCTCCGCTCTGCTGGCTGCCGCTGTGGTGGTCCTGCCCCGCAAGAAGCACGCCCGCTGAATATGACGCCTGTCTCCGATCCGGAGACAGAGTGACCCGCGAGACCCGGAGACCGGAAACGGCCTCCGGGTCTCCGGCGTTTTGTACAAAAATTGTTCACAATCCGGACTCGCTAAAACATGCAAATAAATTATTACTGCGCAAAATTCTGTCGACAATAATAGACACTGTGTCGAATTGAACGATGAATGGTGACGCAAAAGCAACATGAACGATGAACTGTGCTGTTTTTAACGATTTAGCACGGTAACACTTAATACACTGATGTGTTAAAATGACCAACTTGGTTTATACATAAATCCTGTTTTGTGTAAAAACTCACAATGTGTCGTTATAGCGCGAACAAAGTGCTGATTTTTGTTTTTGTCGAAATTTCTATAAATTTTGTGACAAATTACACGACTTTTTCATTGCGCTGGACAAGGAAACATGGTATAGTAACCATAGCTGTATCGGACAGGCCGGCTGATAGGGCATCACGGCGGCCCGAACCGATCCGGTATCCAACTTTACCGGTATAAACCGGAGAAAGAGAGAGTACGCATATGAAACACGCGCATACCCTCAAACGGGCGATGGCAGTGCTTCTCGCTCTCGTGATGACGCTGAGTCTCGTGACCCCCACCTGGGCCATGAGCAGCAGCTCCGTTGCGACCAAGGGCGAGAACAACGGTATCACCTGGGAAAAGGTGGACAACATCAAGTTGCCCATCAAGGAAAACGCGGCTGTTGAGGAAGAAGCCCAGCAGCAGTATGCCGACACGGACGTGGTCCGCGTCTCCATCGTGCTGAGCGACCCCTCCACCTTGGACAAGGGCTTTTCCGCGTCCGACATCGCCTCTGGCAGCAAAAAGGCGATGAAGTATCGCGACAAGCTGGAATCCAAGCAGGATAAGATGGCCAAGACCATCTCCAAGAAGGCCCTGGACGGCCAGTCTCTGGATGTGGTTTGGAATCTGACCCTGGCCACCAACATCATCTCCGCCAACGTTCAGTATGGCCAGATCGAGAAGATCGAGAAGATCAAGGGTGTTGATTCCGTCCTGATCGAGACGCAGTATGAGCCTTGCGTGGTCAAGGAGTCGGAGACCACCGACCCCAACATGGCTACCTCCTCTTCCATGATCGGCTCCAGCGTTGCCTGGGCTGACGGTTACACCGGCGCAGGCTCCAAGGTGGCCATCATTGATACCGGCGCTGACACCGATCACCCCTCCCTCAACGGCGCTGCCTACAGCTACGCTGTCAAGGGCCTGGGCATCACCCCCGTCACCGCTGCGGATTACGCTGACAAGCTGGAGAAGCTCAACGCCCTCAAGAAGAACGGCGACCTGAAGGCCTCCGACCTGTATGTCAGCGCCAAGATCCCCTTCGGCTTCAACTACATTGACGCCGATCTGGATGTCACCCACGACAACGACAAGCAGGGTGACCACGGTTCCCACGTCACCGGTATTGCCGCCGGCAACCGCTACATTGAGCAGGCCGACGGGTCCTTCGCTCCCGCTCTGGATACCGCTCTGACCCAGGGTGTTGCCCCTGATGCCCAGGTGTACACCATGAAGGTCTTCGGTAAGGGCGGCGGCGCTTACGATTCCGACTACATGGCAGCCATCGAGGACGCCATGATCCTGGGCTGCGATTCCGCCAACCTGTCTCTGGGCAGCGGCAACCCCGGCTATTCCCGTCAGTCCGACGCCAAGTACCAGGCCATCCTGGAGGCTGTTGTCAACAGCGGTATGGTGGTTGCCATGTCCGCCGGTAACTCCGGCCACTGGTTCGAGAACACCCCCTATGCCTATCCCTACGCCGAGAGCGTCAGCTGGGCCACCAACGGCAGCCCCGGCTCCTACACCAACTCTCTGGGCATCGCCTCCGTGGATAACGTTGGCTCCACCGGCAACTATATTGAGTTCGCCGGCACCAAGATGTTCTACAACGACACCTCCGAGGCTCCCATCCAGCCCATGACCGCTCTGGCCGGTGAGCAGCGCTTCGTCTATGTGGATGCCGTCGGCAATCCCGAGGACTTCGCCGCTGCGGGCGATGAGCTCAAGGGCGCCATTGCCATGTGCAACCGCGGTGAAATCAACTTCACCGCCAAGGGCAACAACGCCGTTGCCGCCGGTGCCATCGGCACCATCGTGGTCAACAACGCGGCGGGCACCATCAATATGTCCACCGACGGCTACACCGGCACCGCTCCTTACGTCTCCCTGACTCTGGCTGACGGCCTGATCATCAAGGCCAATGCCGAGAAGAAGGAAGCCAACGGCGTGACCTACTATGTGGGCAAGCTCACCGTGGGCGCCAAGCCCGGCGTGAACGTTCAGACCGCTGATTACTACACCATGAGCGACTTCTCCTCCTGGGGCGTTCCCGGCTCCCTGGAGCTGAAGCCCGAGATCACCGCTCCTGGCGGCAATATCTACTCCCTGCAGAATGGCGGCGGCTACCAGAATATGTCCGGTACCTCCATGGCCTCTCCCCAGGTTGCCGGTATGGCCGCTGTGGTGGCCCAGTACATCCGCGCCAACAAGCTGACGGAGAAGACCGGCCTCACCGCCCGCGCTCTGGCTCAGTCCCTGCTGATGTCCACCGCTGTCCCCATGTATCAGGATTACGGCGAGGGCAAGTATGGCTACTATTCCGTTATGCAGCAGGGCGCCGGCCTTGCCAATGTGGGCGCTGCCGTTTCCGCCGGCACCTACATCAAGATGGATAAGAACGCCAACGCCGGCGCTGCCGACGGTAAGGTCAAGGTGGAGCTGGGCGACGATCCCGCCCGCACCGGTGAGTATAACTTCGGCTTCACCATCTACAACCTGAAGGATGCTGCGACTTCCTTCAACCTCAGCGCCGATTTCTTCACCCAGAATGTCCTCACCAATCAGTTCGAGGACGGCTCCGAGGTGAACTTCGAGCATACCTACACCGCTTTGCTGTCCTCCAACGTCACCTGGACCGTGGACGGCCAGGTGGTGGAGATGACCGCTCCCGCGGGTCTTGCCAACTGCGACTTCAACGGCGACGGCAAGGTCACCAAGGCCGACGGCCAGGCGCTCCTGGACTTCGTCACCGGCGTCCTGGATTCCATCTCCAATAAGGACAACGCCGACTTCGACAACGACGGCAGCATCGACACCTACGATGCTTACCTGTTCTTCCAGCAGCTGAACAAGAGCACCGTGGAGATCCCCGCAAACGGCAGCATCCATGTGGAAGTCAATGCCAAGGTCCTGGGCCTGGACGAGTATGACAAGGCCAGCGACAACACCGGCACCTATGTCGAGGGTTATGTGTACGCCGACGAGGTTGCCTCCGCCGAGGGTGTCAAGGGCGACAGCCACTCCATCCCCGTCCTGGGCTACTACGGCAGCTGGACCGATCCCTCCATGTTTGATATCGGCAGCTATCTGGAGTATCATGAGGCCAAGACCGAGTCCCGTGTGCCTTACATGTACGCCTACAACAAGAACGCCACCAAGTATCAGGCCCTGACCGTCCAGTACGCTGGCGATTCCGGCATGTACTACTTCGGCGGCAATCCTTACATGGATGAGACCTATGATCCCAACCGCGCCGCCATCAACCCCGACACCACCGTCTTTGCCCGTGCTACCTTCTCCCTGATCCGCAACGCTGCGGATGCCCGGGTGACCATCACCGGCGAGAACGGCAATGTCTACTATGATAAGGCGTCCGGTTCTCCCACCGCTGGCGCTTACTACTACAGCAACGGCGGCAGCTGGCGCAATGCTCAGGGCTACATCGGTATCAACAATGCCCCCACCAAGGCTGCTGAGGGTGAGAAGATCACCGTCAAGGTCACCGAGGCTCCCGAGTACTATGTGACCTACGATGCCGAGGGCAATGCCACCACCGATTGGGATGCCCTGGGCGATGGCGCCAGCCGGACCTACACCGCTTATGTCGACCGGACCGAGCCTGTCCTGTCCAACGTGTACTTCAAGGAAGACGTTGAGACCGGCACCCGCAGCCTGGTCCTGACCGCTCAGGACAACCGCTATGTGGCGGCCGCCTTCCTGATCGACTATGACAAGATGTCCATTCTGGACCGCACCGCCGGCTCCCCCGAGGGTGCTGCCGAGGGCGCTGCCACGGATATCTCCCTGGATCTGAGCAAGGCCGAGGGCGTTGACCACCTGCTGGTTCAGGTCGCCGACTACGCCGACAACACCGCCACCTACAAGATCAACCTCAACAAGGAAGAGCTCAGCGGCCCCGTGTCCGTGACTCTGGATAAGCAGTCCATCAAGATGTACAAGGGCGGCACTGCTGCTCTGAACGCTGAGGTCAGCCCCTTCGGCGTGAAGCCCGATGGCGTGACCTGGAAGTCCTCCGATGAGACTGTCGCCACCGTCAACGAGCGCGGCATCATCACCGGCGTCAACAAGGGTACTGCCACCATCACGGCGGCCTCCATCAAGGATCCCACCGCCACCGCCTCCTGCGTTGTCACCGTCCAGACCGTGGACACCACCCTGGTGGGCGCGCTGATGGATACCAACGGCGATGCCCAGTTCTACACCTGGGATATGGAGCACGACACCACCTGGAAGAAGCTGGTGAACTTCGAAACCACCAAGAGCGTGTCTGCCTCCACCTTCGACGCCCGCACCGGCGACGTCTATCTGCAGGATGGCAGCTTCAACATCAACAAGATGGACCTGGATACCGGTAAGACCCTGGCTACCTATCCCGGCTTCGAGGGCGAAATCCCCATGTGGGATATGGAGTACAGCCTGGTTTACTCCACCGAGGCCAAGCCCATGCTGGCCAGCGTGTACGCCACCTACTTCATGTCTCCCAAGCCGGTGGATAACCTGGATCTGTCCGCTTTCGACCTCGGACTGTATCTGTGGCTCTTTGCCGACGCTTCCTACTTCACCGCCGTTACCTCTCTGGGTGCCAACAAGATCGACACCGATAAAGACGGCGTGAAGGATACCGACACCGAGCTGTTCCTGGCGCTGGATGACGCCGGCAACATCTGGACCATGAATGTTTATCCCACGGTGGATGAGAAGACCGGCAAGGACACCTGGGGCGCCTCCTTCGGCATCATCGAGTCCAACCTGGCTAACGTTGGCTACGCTGCCAACCCCACCGATGACGGCGACCTGTATGACTCCCTGTACGCCACCGTCGAGGGCCAGGAACTGGTTCTGTACCTGGCCAACTTCACCGGCGACGCCAGCCATGTCTACCGCATCCTCCTGAATGAGGACACTGGTAAGTGGGAAGCTGCCGACATCGGCAACTTCGGCGACGGCGTGTGGCCTGCCACCCTGGTGGGCACCATGTACCACGCCAATGAGGACGCCGCCAAGGCCGTGAACGCTGCCATGAGCAAGACCACCGTCCACACCGCTCAGGCTGTGGAGATGACCCCCGCTCAGATCCAGCGCTACAACGGCGCCGAGACCCAGGCTGCCAAGGGCTCCCTGAACACCGCTGCCCCCGTGGCTGCCGTGGTGAACCTGCCCATGGGCGACGCTGCTGAGAACGCCACCGCCTCCAACGTCACCGTGTCCGCCGATGAGAAGACCGTCACCGTCAACGTCCTGGCCAAGGATGCTGCCACCAACGGCCTGTTCACCGTGGATTACGATGCCGCCAACCTGACCCTGACCAACGTGGCCTTCAACACCCAGTACAGCTCCTACAAGGATGCTTCCGGCAAGGTCACCCTGGGCTATGTGGACCTCAACGGCGTGGCCGCCGGTTCCACCGTGGCCACCCTGACCTTCACCGTCAATGATCCCACCGCTCTGGACAAGATCAACGTCACCGTTACCGAGACCCAGCGCAACGATCAGACCGTGAACAACGCCGAGACTCTGGCTGCTGACCTGCACACCGAGACCGAGACCGTGAACGCCAAGGCCGCCACCTGCACCGAGGATGGCTACACCGGCGACGTGGTCTGCAAGGCCTGCGGCAAGGTCATCACCAAGGGCGAGGTCATCCCCGCCACCGGCCACGACACCGAGATCGTTGGTGCCAAGGAGCCTACCTGCACCGAGGACGGCTACACCGGCGATGAGGTCTGCAAGACCTGCGGCGAGATTGTGAAGAAGGGCGAGGTCATCCCCGCTCTGGGTCACAAGATCAAGCTGGTGGGTGCTAAGGCCGCCACCTGCACCGAGGACGGCTACACCGGCGACGAAGTCTGCACCGTCTGCGGCGAGATTGTGAAGAAGGGCGAGGTCATCAAGGCCACCGGCCATCAGTACAAGGATGGCAAGTGCACCGTCTGCGGCGCCGCTGATCCCAACTACAAGCCCGCTGTCAAGACTGGCGACGAGAGCAACACCACCCTGTGGGTCCTGGTGATGGCTTCCGCTGCTATGCTGGCTGCCGCTGTTGTGGTTCTGCCCCGCAAGAAGCACTCCCGCTAAACGGAAAAACAGCCTGGGATGATCTCCATCCCACGAGCTGAGATGCCCCACCCCCTATAGAGCCAGCCCCCGGCGGATTCCGCCGGGGGC
>ERZ773225.1908-NODE-1908-length-22676-cov-4.707573_pt1 | contig 22676 bp, 23 predicted proteins | sample MGYA00580993_ERZ773225 | MGnify/ENA primary metagenome ERZ773225 (study PRJEB29015, sample SAMEA2737748) | human gut metagenome | biome: human gut; feature: human-associated habitat; material: faeces | place: China | collected 2012 ...
TTTCTCCCAAAAGTCGTAGGGGCGGACGACTCTGTCCGCCCAAGGGAAGCTACGAATTCGCCGAAGTGCTGCGCGTTTCGGAGGCGTATTTTGCCGGGCGGGCAGAGTCGCCTGCCCCTACAAGTTTTAAAAGAGCCTGCCTAAATATGGGAAAGGACGGCTTAGCCGCCCTTTTCCTCACGTTGCATGTATCGGGCTCAGCAGCAGCCGTTGTCGCAGCCGCAGCCGCAGCCATTGCTGTTCCCGTTCCACAGGACAAAAATAATGACCAGAACAATGATCCACCACCAGCTGTTGCCGAAGGCGCAGATACCGGAAGAATTATTGCAAGACATAACGAAACCTCCTGAAATATAACGTAGCGTCTGTCGCTCGCTCATTCCATGTTATGCAGCGCCCCGCAATTGGTTCCATTACCCGGCGGTCTCGTAAAGCTCGTCGAGGCTCGCGAACCGGTAGCCCATGGCCTCCCATTTTGTAAGAAGCTCATCGAGAATTTCTGCGTTCGTACTGGACGTCGAGTGCAGCAGCACGATCGCGCCCGGGTGGATGCGCGGCAGGAGCTTGGAGAAGGCCTGCTCTTTTGTCGGCTGATCATCCTGGTACCAGTCGACATAGGCAAGGCTCCAGAAGACCGTCCGGTAGCCGAGGTCCTTGGCCATTTTGAGATTTTCCTCGCTGTAAATGCCCTGCGGCGGGCGGTAATATTTTTTCATGACCGCGCCCGTCGTTTGCTCGAAGAGCGTCTCCACATCGGAAAGTTCTTTTCGGAAGCTCGCCGCATCGGAGATCTTCGACATGTCGTAGTGGTGGTACGTGTGATTTCCGACAATGTGTCCTTCGTTTACCATCCGGCGCACAAGGTCGGGCGCGGTCTCGAGATAATTCCCGACGACAAAAAAGCACGCGGGCGCACCATGCGCCTTTAAAGCGTCCAGAATGCTCGCTGTATAGCCGTTTTCATACCCCGCGTCAAAGGTCAGGTAGATGACCTTCTCGGTTCCGTCTCCCACGTATACCGCGTCATAGCCTTGCAGGGCCTGCTTGCTCGCGTTTCCGACAGGCTCTTTTCCCTCCGCGCGGAAGCTAAGCCCCCATGATCCCGTTTCGATTGCCTGCCCCGCCGCAAACAGCCCTGGCAGCGCCGCGCAGAACAGCACGATCACAAGCGCCGCCAGCAGCAGTCTTCCGTTGCGCCGTAAATATTCCCCCATAAAAACCGCCTCCCCTGTCCAAAGCCTATGCAGAGCAGGGGAGGCGCATGTTTATTTTTTGCAGGGCGCGTTTCCCTTCGTGCAGCCCGGGCAGCCGCAGCCGCATCCGCCGCCGTTCTTTTTCCGCTTTTTCACGGCAAACACAATCCAGAGAATCAAAAGCGCTAAAATCAGAACTCCCATGGCACGCTCCTACAGGCTCAGAATTGCGAACACCGCGAACGCTGCCAGATACGCCACGCAGCACTGCGAAAGCGCGATGATTCCCGCGCGAACCGGCGAGCCGACCTCCCGGCGAATGGCTGCGATGGCCGCGACGCAGGGGGTATAAAGAAGTGTAAAGACAAGAAAGCTCACGGCGCTTTTCGTTGTGAAGAGCGCAGAAAGCGCACTTGTGCCGAGCAGAATTTCAAGTGTGCTTACGACCGATTCTTTCGCGATAAAGCCGGAAATGAGCGCCGTTGCGCACCGCCAGTCGGCAAACCCGAGAGGGGCAAAGATGGGCGCGAGAAGCTGACCGACCATGGCAAGGAGGCTGTCTGCGCTGCTTTCTACCACGTTCAGCCGCGCATCAAAGCTCTGTAAGAACCAGATGACGATCGTCGCGAGAAAAATGACTGTGAACGCCCGCTCGAGAAAGTCCTTCGCTTTTTCCCAAAGAAGAAGGGCCACGCTCTTGACCGACGGCAGCCGGTAGTTGGGAAGCTCCATCACAAACGGCACGGGCCGGCCACGGAACGCCGTCTTCTCCAGCACAAGCGCAGCCAAAATTCCCATGAGAATTCCGAACACATAGAGTGCGATCATCACAAGCGCCGCGTGCTGCGGGAAAAACGCCGCCGAGAAAAAGCCGTAAATCGGGATTTTTGCCGAGCAGCTCATAAAGGGCGTGAGAAGAATCGTCATTGTCCGGTCGCGCTCCGATGGAAGCGTCCGGGTCGCCATGACGGCGGGCACCGTACAGCCGAAGCCGATGAGCATCGGCACGATGGACTTACCGGAAAGACCGATGCGCCGCAGCAGCTTGTCCATCACAAACGCCACGCGTGCCATATAGCCGGTGTCTTCCAGAATAGACAGGAAGAAAAAGAGCGTCACGATCACGGGCAAGAAGCTCAGAACGCTTCCCACGCCTTCAAAAATACCGTCGATGATCAGGCTCTGCACCACGGGATTGAGCCCGTAGGCTGTGAGCGCCGCGTCGGTAAGCGCTGTGAGCTTGTCAATGCCGAGCGCCAGAAGATCGCTCAAAAACGCGCCGATCACATGGAACGTCAAAAAGAAAATGAGAAACATCACGCCGATAAAAATCGGGATCGCCGTATATTTGCCGGTCAGAATTTTATCTGCCTGCACGCTTCTTCGGTGCTGCCGACTCTCCCTGGGCTTCACGACGGCCTCGCGCACGAGTTTTTCAATGAAGCTGTAGCGCATGTCGGCAAGCGCAGCGTTCCGGTCCAAGCCCCGCTCCTGCTCCATCTGCAAAACAGAGTGCTCGATGAGCTCTTTTTCGTTCTGGTCGAGCTTGAGCGCGTCTTCGATGCCGCTGTCTCCTTCAATAAGCCACGTCGCGGCAAAGCGCGTGTTGATGCCCGCCGCCTGCGCGTGGTCTTCGATTTGGTGGCAGACCGCATGGATGCACCGGTGCACGGGGCCCGGCTCACAGAAGTCGTAGACCTGCGGCAGAATTTTCCCCTCCGCCACCCGAACGGCTTCGTCAATGAGTTCCGACACGCCGTCGGCTGTCGCCGCGCAGATAGGAACGACCGGAACGCCGAGCGTCTGTGCCATTTTTTGCACGTCGATACTGCCGCCGTTTCCGGTCAGCTCGTCCATCATGTTGAGCGCCAGCACCGTCGGCACGCGCAGCGTCAGAAGCTGTAGGGTTAAATACAGATTGCGCTCCAGATTTGTCGCGTCGACGATGTTGATGATACCGTCCGGCTTCTGGTTGAGGATAAAGTCGCGCGTGACGATCTCCTCCGCCGTGTATGGCCGCAGTGAATAAATGCCGGGAAGGTCAACCACCGAGCAGCCCTTCTGTCCGCGCACCTGACCGATTTTCTGGTCGACCGTCACGCCCGGGAAATTGCCCACGTGCTGGTTCGAGCCCGTGAGCTGGTTGAAAAGCGTCGTCTTTCCGCAGTTCTGGTTGCCGGCCAAAGCGAGAATCATTCCGGCACCTCCTCTACGGTGATGCTGCGCGCGTCCTCCTTGCGAAGCGTCAGACTGTATCCGCGCAGCAGAAGCTCCATCGGGTCGCCCATCGGCGCGACCTTCGTGACCGAAACGATCGTCTGTGGAATAAGACCCATGTCGAGAAGCCTGCACCGGAGAATCCCTTCTCCGCCGACCGCCGTAATGCGACCCTTTCTTCCAATATGCAGTTCATCCAATGTCATATGTACCTGATATCCCTCCATTCTGATCTCCGCGTTTAGAATAAACGAGGCGGGGAAAAAATGCAAGCGTCTTTTTGACAGAAATCTTTGAGCGGAATTCACAATTTTGTCACTTCTTACCCGCTTTGTTATGGTAAACTTGAAATACAGATAAACCAACACAAATCCGGCACGCCTGCCGTTATCTTCAAAGGAGACCAAAGCATGAATATCCTGTTTTTCCTGACACCGAAGGCGCTGTGCTCGTATATCGACGACGGCTGCACCCTGCGTCAGGCGATGGAACGTATGGAAAACTCCGGCTATACCGCCCTGCCGGTTCTCGATAAAGATGGCGGCTACTGCGGCGTTCTGACCGAGGGAGACCTTCTTTGGGCGGTCAAGCGCCTTTGCGTGATGGACCTTCGCCAGACCGAAGATCACTCAATTTCCGAAATCACCACCCGCCGGGAGGTCCACCCCGTCCGTGTCGACACGCGCATCGAAGACCTGGTCCTCGTCGCGGCTGACCAGAACTTTGTCCCCGTCATCGATGATAAAAACGCATTCATCGGCATTGTCACGCGCAGCTCGATTCTGAAATACTGTTTGGATCGCTACTTCTCGCGCGAGTACGAGCTGGTCGGCGCGCGATAAATTTTCATTTTCAGGTATATGCTTCCAGAGGCCTGGTCATACTAGGCTCAGGAGGTGTAAACCATGCAAAACAACGAACATTCCGAATCCAACCGGTTCAGAAAATTCTTTCAGGAAAAGGGCTACTACATCGTTTTGCTTCTGTGCATTTTAGCAGTAGGAATCTCGGGCTACATTTTTGTGTCCGGCGCCGTTTCCGAAAAGAAGGCTCTGAACGAGCAGACCCTTTCCGTCGCCACCAGCGCGGAGATCCCCGAGGACAAGCCGTCCTCGTCTTCCTCCGGCGGCAAAACACAGTCGGGTGGGAGCACACAGACGCAGAAGCCCGCAAGCGCTTCTTCCGGTTCTGCGGACGCCGCAGACGCATCCGCGCAGGAGCCGGCAAGCGAGACGCTTTCGGTTCGCGTCTGGCCGGTCTCGGGCGAGCGCATCGCGCCCTACAGCATGCAGGAGCTGTCTTTTAACCAGACCACGCAGGACTGGCGCACGCACGACGGCATCGATCTTGCCGCGCTCGCGGGAGAGCCTGTCCGAGCGGCCTGCACCGGCACTGTGACTGCCGTGTATGACGACGAATTTTTCGGCACGACCGTCGTTCTCTCGCATCCGGAGGGCTATGAGACCATCTACGCGAACCTCGCGGCCATGCCGGCCGTCTCCGCCGGGATGCGCGTTACGGCGGGCGATACCATCGGCTCCGTCGGCGAAAGCGCGCTTTTGGAGTCTGCGTCGGCCTCGCACCTGCACTTTGCCGTCCGGCAAAACGGCGAAAGCGTCGACCCCGTCCGCTTCATCGACTGAAGCGATCCATCAAACGAACAGCAAAACGCCCCGGGTAATTCAAACGAATTGTCCGGGGCGCTTTCTTTATGCGATGCTTTTACCATCGGGTCATATTTTTCTCAAATTTTTCGGTGTAGGCGCGCTTGAGCTCTTCCGCGCCGATCCCATAGCAGAGCAGAACGTCGTTGTAGTACATGAGGACGTCGGCCAGCTCCTCTACCAGCTGCACCCGCACGTCTTCATTCGCTGCGGCGTTTTCTCCGCCGTGCTTTTTGACGATGTCGATCACTTCACCGATCTCGCCAATCATCCACAGTAGCTTGTTTTTCCCCACCTCCGGGCAAATCGGCTCCCATTTGTGCCGGTATTTCTCCTGCAGGGCCTTCTGCATTTGCTGCATTTCGCCAATCGAAAAATCTTCCATGCTGCATGCCTCCATCCAAGCCTGATTTGCAGACGCGTTTGTATGATAAACCGCCCGCTGTGCAGAGTCTTTGGTCAATCCGCCGGACGAGCATCCTCCTGCGCACCGTTTTCCTTCTGGTAGGCAGAGCCCCAGACGACCATGGAATCGAGAATCGGCTTTAAGCTGTAGCCGGTCTCTGTCAGCGTATATTCAACGCGCGGCGGCACCTCGGCGTAGACCTTGCGCGTGAGAAGCTTTTTTTCCTCCATATCGCGCAGCTGCGCCGTGAGCACCTTCTGGGTCACGTGGCCGATGGACTTTTTAAGCTCGCCGAAACGCTTCGTTCCGCCCATCAGATCGCGCAGAATCAGAACCTTCCACTTGTCTCCGATTAGCATTAACGTTGTTTCTACCGGGCACGCAGGCAGTTCCATGTTGCAGTCCTCCATTCCGAATAGTATCCTTTTGGTAACTACAGCACAATATTGTGCTTACTTTACGAAAGGATCTTACTGCGCTATTATACTGCCAGCGAGTGAAAAACGCAACAGCACGTCAAAAAACTTTATTGACACAAGGTTTTTCGGCAGTCTGCGCAAAAATTATTTTGGAGGTATTTGAAATGAACAAAATTGCAGTGCGTACGGTGGAACTCAACAAGGGCCATGTGGACGTGTACGAGAAAAACGGCATCACACTTTACGCCTATCAGACGCACGATCTGATCGACGACGAGGTGTTTGTGCTGGCAAGAAGCGGCCGGGGCGTCGTGATCGAGCTGCCGTGCTTCTTTGATAACATCCGCGAGCTGACCGACTTCCTTGCGCGGGAGGAGATTCAGGTGGAAGCGAAGCTTGTTGCCTATCATGCGGCGGGCGCGTCTTTCCTGCCGGAGGTTCCGGCCTATGGTACGGCCTCCTCTGTCACCTATAACACCACGGGCGGCGGCGCAGCGTTGGTGTCCAATTTCAAAAATGCGTTTGGCGAGAGCTTCGACGCAGGCCTTTGCGGCGTAGATCACGTGCTGGAGGAGGGCGAGGTAGAGCTTGCGGGTATCCGCTTTGCGGTAAAGCCCAACGCCGAGGCGTTCGATCTGGAAATCCCGGAGCTTGACTGCGTCTACACCCACATGATGGGCCACGACTGCCACTCCATCGTCGCCGGCTGCCCGCATGCGGACGCGATGATCTCCCAGCTGAACTACTACATTCGTCATGGCTTCGATCTGGTGCTCACGGCGCACTACACGCCGGAAGACCTGAAGGACGCGAAGACAAAGGTCTCGTATCTGAACGCGCTCAAGGAAATTGCCCTGACGTGCGAGAGCGCGGCGGAGATGAAGCAGAAGGTGGAGGACGCGTACCCCGGATACAGCGGCCTCAACTATCTCGACATGACAGTCGGCTTCTTCTTTCCCGGGAAATAATACAGAACAAAATGCGGCGGCCCAGAGAAAAAGCTCCGGGCTGCCGCGTATTTTTATGGTCAGCTTGCATAAGACGCATCAGAATAGATCCAGCGCGTTATCGAGGTAAATTTTCTCCCGGACGCGCAGCTGGCAGTCCGGCTTCGTCAGGTAATAGAGCAGGAACTCCAGAATCAAAGCGCTTCCGAGCCCGCGGCCTTCGATTTTGAAATTGGAAAAGCCCATCGGCAGGTATGTATTTTGAATGTCCGCAATTCCAATGAAGCCGGGATTTTCCATGGCGCGGGAAAAGCGGTAGCCATATTTTGCGTCCGGCGCTTTGCAATGGTGCTCCGGGGCGGCTTCTCCGAGATTTTTCCGGCTGACAGCCTCATAGCAGGCGCGTCTGTCTTTGCAGCCAAACGAGCAGCATTCGTTGCAGAGAAACTCCACCTTGTCCTTTAATGCCTGCGGCAGCGTATTTAATTCCGAAAGAGCCTTGTTCAGCCGGAAATCCGGCACAACGTATGAAAACTCCGGCCGTTCGAGCTCGCACCGGAGCTGCGAAAAATCGGTCAGGACTTTTGTGGTCGAGGAGACAAAATAGAGCTGAGGACAGGCCGCTTTCAGATGGTCCAGCAGCAGCTCCGAGTGGACGATCACGCCGTTTTGCACCGTGCCGCTTTCTGAAAACAGGCGGCAGAGCGCGTTGCAGGTTCTATCTTTTAAATGCTCCTCGCGCAGAAGGGAATTGCTGAACGTCAGGCGGGCGGAAATCCCGTAGCCTTGCGTCAGGGCCAGTGCGCTGCGTGCATCGCACGTGCCGGAGCTCACGCGTCCGCCGCCCCAGAGGCAGCTAATTGGCGCGCCGTAGATGGAGCCGATTTCGCACCAGTCGTAGAAATACTCCCTGTGCGCGCGGTAGAGTGGGAGAAACGCGGCGTAAAGCTCGTAAAATTCGAATAGCCCGGGCAGATGGTACTGCGCAATTCGTTCGTTCAAGTCGAGTCCTTCCAATCCTGCAATTTAAATAACTTTCTATCTGTAGTATAGACGATTCCCGCTTGGTGCGCAAGCGGCCGGACAGAAAAACGCCACAGCCGCCAACCCGAAGGTCAGCGGCTGCGGTGTCAGAAAAGAAGGGGAGGCTGGAAACTCAACGCGTTTGGGAGGCCTTGAGCTGCAATTGAATTTTATCGGCAAAGAGCGCGATGAACTCGGCGTTTGTTGGTTTGCCGCGGGCGTTTGAGATCGTGTAGCCGAAGAACTTTCGGAGCGTTTCTTCATCGCCTCGCTCCCACGCGAGCTCAATGGCGTGCCGGATGGCGCGCTCGACCCGGGAGGAGGTCGAATGAAATTTCCGCGCAACCTGCGGGTAAAGGACCTTTGTGATGGCCCGCATCACGTCCTTGTCGTCAACGGCCATCATGATGGCTTCGCGCAGATATTGATATCCCTTCACATGCGCCGGAACACCCACATCGTGGATCATTGACGTGACAAGCGCCTCCACATTTGCGCTCAGGTATCTTGTGCCGCGCGTGACCCGTTCGGCAGTGATGATATCGCCCACGCGCTCGGCGATCATTTTGAGTTTACAGGGCTTACTGAGAAAGTACCGCGCGCCGTATTTTTCCGCTGCCTGCGCCGCAAAGTCGGTCATTGCGTTGGTCAGGACAAGACCGATGGGCGGCTTGGGAAGCGCGCTTGCTTCCTTCAGAACGGACAGCCCGTCCAGCTTCGGCAGCAATAGATCGAGAATCAGAACGTTCGGCTGCGCGGCGCGCAGAAGCCTGACAGCCTGTTCGCCATCATTGGCCGCGCCCACAACGTCAAAGGAAGAATTCGTTTTCAAATAACACGCAAGATCGGAAGTAAAGCCCTCGTCCGCGTCGGCAATCAGAATTTTAATGCAGTTGTCCATTTTCGACTCCTCTCATTATATGTTTCAAATTTGCCTGGCCAGACATAAAAACTTGTTACGATGGATATAAATTAACACATTCCAACAAAAAATTCAAGTTTTTTCAAACTGTTTTTGCCACTTTTTGTGGACAAAATTCGACAAAATTGGACAGACCTTATCCGAAACTGTCCGTTTTTGTCGAATTTTAAGATGAACGGCGCCAGATCCTCGGCTGAAAACTTCCGGATTTCGTCCGGCAAGGCGCTTTTTTTCGGATACCGCGCCTGCCGGCGCAAAACGGAGCCGTTCGGGCAAGGCGAATGGCAGCGGCTAAAAAAATGTCAACACACACAAAAAATGTTTTGAAATCTAGCGGTTTTTCGTGTATAGTAAAAGATGACATAAGGCGGCTGATATACCGCCGTCTTGCCGCGGCCGACGGGCGCGGGTTACTTCAGCGAAAAGGAGAGTGGGACGATTGGAAGAGCTGCTTCGCATGGAGCACATCAGCAAACGGTTCGGCAATTTCTATGCCAATCAGGACATCAATTTCTCGGTCGCAAAAGGTGAGGTACACACCCTCCTTGGAGAAAACGGCGCGGGCAAATCGACGCTCATGAACATTCTCATCGGCCTCTACCAGCCGACCGAGGGCAAGATTTTCCTCAATGGGCAGGAGGTCCGCATCGATTCTCCCAGCCAGGCGGTCAAGCTCGGCATCGGCATGGTGCATCAGCACTTCATGCTGGTCGAGGCAATGACGGTGTTTGACAATATCATCCTCGGCGACAAGCACGCGAAGGGCGTCTTCATCGACCGCGCCGCGCGCCGGAAGGAAATTGAGGCGCTGTCCGAAAAATACGGCCTCGACGTGCAGCTCGACAAGCTTATCACGGATATTTCCGTCGGCGAGCAGCAGAGGACCGAAATTCTCAAGGCGCTCTACCATGGGGCGGAGCTTCTGATTCTCGACGAGCCGTCGGCGGCGCTGACCGATATCGAGGTCGAGGGCCTGTTTGCAATCATGCACAAGCTGATTGGAGAAGGAAAATCCATCATCTTTATCAGCCACAAAATGCGCGAGGTGCTGCGCATTTCCGATCGTATCACGATCCTGCGCCTCGGCAAGGTCGTCGGAACGGTCAATCGCGCGGATACCGACGGGCAGAAGCTCGCAAACCTCATGATCGGCAAGGAGCTGACCGAGTCGCAGTATGAAAAGATCGACGCGAGCGGCGCGGAGGTCGTGGCCGAGCTCGATCATGTGGATTTCAACAAGGAAAGCAAGCACAGCGGTCTGAGCGATTTGTCCCTGAAAATCCATGCGGGTGAGATTGTCGGCGTGGCGGGCGTGGACGGAAACGGTCAGACACAGCTGGCCCAGCTCATTACCGGCGTTCTCGCGCCGGACGCGGGCGAGGTCCATCTCAAGGGAAAGCGCGTCGCGGTCTTTGACCCGAACGGCTTTATTGAGCACGGCGTGTGCCATGTGCCGGAGGACCGGAATTTGCAGGGGCTGATCGGCGACATGTCCATCGCGGAAAACCTGGTTTTAAAGGACGCGGACGACGCGCGGTTTAGTAAGGGGCACGGTCTGCTTCTCAAAAAGCGCGCCATCGGCGACTATGCCAGGCGGATGGCCGAAAAATACGACGTGCGCTGTACGTCTGTCGACCAGAGCGTGCGCTCGCTTTCCGGCGGCAACCAGCAGAAGGTCATTCTTGCGCGGGAGCTGGAGAACGATCCGGCGCTGCTTGTTATGGCGCACCCGACGAGAGGCTTGGATATCGGCGCGACGAGCTTTGTGCATGAGCAGATGATCGGCGCGCGCGAAAGAGGCGTTGGCATTTTGCTCATCAGCGCGGACTTTGACGAAATTCTCGAAATGTCCGACCGCATTGTCGTCTGCTTTGAAGGTAGGATTATGGGCGAATTCTCCGGCAAGAACCCGCCGGTGGAAGAAATCAGCCTTGCCATGACCGGCAAGTGAGAGGAGGCGCAGTATGGAAAAACTGAGAAAAGCGTTTGGCGCGTGCCTCGTGCCGCTGCTGTCGATCCTTTTGGCCTTCCTCGTTGGCGGTATTATCATGGCGGCGCTCGGCGCGGACCCATTCGTTGCGGTCAAGTTCCTCTTCCAGGGCGCGTTCGGCACGAAGGCCGGTATCGGCACGACACTTACAAAAGCAACGCCGCTGATGTTTACCGCGCTTTGTGCGTGCTTCGCGTATAAATGCGGCGTGTTCAACCTCGGCGGCGAGGGTCAGTTCCTGATGGGCTCGATGGCGGCGTTTTTAACCTGCTACTTTACGGGGCTCACAGGCTTTGCCGGGATTGTTCTGGCGCTTCTCGCGGGCGCGCTTGCAGGCGGTATCTGGGGCATGATCCCGGGCGTTTTAAAAATCACGCGCGGGCAGAACGAGATGATCATCTCCATCATGCTCAACTATGTCGCGACGCTTCTCATGGGCGTGATTTACACCAGCTGGATCCGCGACGCGTCCGTTCCGCAGACGCCTGCCATCGACGAGGCGGTGCATCTTCCCCGCATTGTCTCCGGCATGCGCTTTACGTGGGGCCTAGTGATCGCAATCGCGGTCGGTCTCATTCTCTACTATGTTCTTTTCTGGACAAACGCGGGCTTCCGGCTGCGCGCAGTCGGCTATAACATGACAGCCAGCCGCTTTAATGGCATTCCCGTCGGGCGGTACATGCTTGCAAGCTTTATTGTCTCCGGTACGATTGCGGGTCTCGGCGGCAGCGCGGAGCTTCTCGGGACGCAGTTCCGACTCATCAACGGCTTCGGCGCGGGCTACGGCTTCGACGGCGTTGCAATGGCGCTTATCGGGCAGCTGCATCCGATCGCGACGATGCTTGTGGCGCTGTTCTTCGCGGTTTTGCGTGTCGGCTCGACGACCATGCAGGCGGCAACCGGCGTTCCGACGAGCGTGTCGGATATCATTCAGGCGCTTGTGATCGTCTTCTCGGTCGCCGGTATGGCGCTGACGAAGCTTCCGGAATTTGAGGCGTGGAAAAACCGCGTCTTCGGCAAGAGAAAGGAGGGCGCGGCGTAATGGATTGGATTTCGAGCTTACTTCTGGCGACCGTCCGTCTGGCAATTCCGGTGCTGCTCATCTCGCTGGCAGAGCTTTATGGTCAGAGAGCCGGCATGGTGAACATCGGCCTCGAGGGCCTGGCGGCCATCGGTGCGCTGGTCGGCTTCCTCGTGTGCTACATCACGGGCTCTAATTGGCTGGGCCTTCTGTGCGGCGCGCTTGCCGGTATCGCGGTCAATATGATCTACGCGTTTTCGACCATCACGCTCTGCGCGAACCACACGGTCTACGGCATGGCCATCAACATCTTCGCGCCCGCGCTCGCGTCTTTTATCTACCGCGTGTATTTTGGCACGGGCTCCGACCTCAAGCAGATCGTTACCATGTCCTCGGTTGCCATTCCCGGCCTTAAGGACATTCCCATCATCGGAGGCCTCCTTTTTGACCAGAGCCCGATGGTCTATCTGACGCTGCTGTTTGTCGTCTTCACTGCCGTCTTCTTCGGCCGGACGCGCGCGGGCCTGAGCTATAAGTCCGTCGGCGAGCATCCGCAGGCGGCCGCGACGCTCGGCATCAACGTCATCGGGGTCAAGTACCTCGCGTGCGTGATTTGCGGGGCTCTGTCCGGGATCGGCGGCGCGTATTTGACCACCTGTTACTCGAGCACCTACACCGACGGCATTGTCGCGGGCCGCGGCTTCATCGCGCTGGCGGCTGTCATCTTCGGCCGGTGGAGCGCGGGTGGGATTCTGCTTGCCTGCCTGTTCTTCGGCTTCTGCGACGCGCTGCAAATCAAGCTGCAAGTCTCCGGCATCGCCGTTCCGTATCAGTTCTTCCAGATGATCCCGTACCTCGCGACGGTGCTTGTGCTGAGCCTCATCGGCGCAAAGCAGGCAGGTCCGCGGGCAAACGGACAGCCCTACCGCCGCGAACAGCGGTAACACGGTAACAGCGCCACCTCTGGCGTCGTTATAAAAATTTTCTTACGGAGGGAAACACATGAAAAAGTTACTCGCCCTGCTCCTGGCAGCTGCCATGCTGCTGACGTTCGTTGCCTGCGCAAGCAAGCCCGCGGAAACGCAGACGCCCGCGGAGACGACGACCGAAGAGACCGCCGCTCCGGCTGCGGAGACCGAAACCAAGACTGAAGAAGCGCCTGCCGCTGAAACCACCGACGGCAAGACCTACAAGGTCGCCATGATCTGCGACTCCAGCATCAACGACGGCGGCTGGGGCGCGGCTTGCTACAACGCGATGATCGCCGCGGCCGAGCGCAAGGGCTGGCAGGCGGAGGTCACAGACTCCATCTCGCAGGACGCTTACTATGATTCCATCGTTGCCTACTGCATGCTGGGCTACGACATGATCTACGCCCCCGGCAACCAGTACACCGATGCTGTCCTGCAGGCGGCCGAGGAGTACCCCGACATCGCGTTCGCCCTTCTGAACGGCGCTGCCGACACGCCTGAGAAGGCTGTCAACAAGAACGTCTCCTCCCTTCTTCCGAACGCCCAGCAGATCGGCTGGATCGCAGGTGCACTGGCTGGCCTCATGACCGAATCCGGCAAGCTCGGCTTCATCGGCGGCATGGAGCTTGACACCACCAAGGGCAAGATCGCGGGCTTCGAAGAGGCTGCGAAGTATGTCGGCGAAAAGGAAGGCAAGGAAGTCTCGCTTTTGAACGTCCCGTACGCAAACTCCTTCTCCGACGCTCCGAAGGGCAAGGAATTTGCCACCGAGCTCATCGCCCAGGGCGCTGACGTGTTCTTTGGCGACGCTTCTGCCGTTGACTCCGGTGCGCGCGAGGCCATCGACGCTGCCAACGCTGCCGCGGGCGAAATCAAGATCTTTGACATCGGCCAGCCTGCCGACATCCTTGGCCAGAACGAGTGCATCATCTGCTCGCAGGTCACCGATAACTCCGCGATGGTCGCCGCTTCCATGGAAGCTGTTGAGGCCGGTACCTTCGGCGGCGAAGTGCTCTACGGCACGCTCCAGAACGGCACCCTGTCCGCTGGCGCTCTGAGCGACCTCGTTCCCGCCGACGTGCAGGAGAAGTACCTCTCCTACATCGAGGAAATGAAGAACGATACGTTCATGAAGTAATTTCGCAATGAAAAAATGGGATGCGCTCCGGCGCATCCCATTTTTCTATCTCTTTCTGTAAAACTACGCTTGCGTACAGCTCGTTTATGCGGGGTTCTCCGATAATGGCAGGTCATTGAGCGCGTATGGCGTTTCGGGAAACTGATGGCGACAGTTTTCGATCACTGTCAGCGCTGCATCCAGCCCCGCCTGATTTGCCGCGGCGGCAAGCTCCTGCGCCAGCGGCAGGCAGTCCTCGTCGTCCGCGCCGCAGAAGATCCGGAGTGCGATGTCCTTTTGCCGAAGCGCCTGCAAAATAGCCTCCTTGTGCTCCTGTAAGACCGGAAGCCACGGGCTTTGCAGAATCAGAAGATCGCAGCGCGCGGAGGTAAACGCAATAGCGCGCAGCAGCATATCGCACCCGGCCGAAAAGCCGCCGCACGCGATTTTATCGTAGCCCTCGCCCTGCATGGCATCCAAGGCGTTTGCGACCGGAAGGAAGGATGTGTCATCGTAGCTCCAGCGGAACGTTCCGTATCCGTCCGGCTCGGCGCTTTGGATGGTCTCCAGCTGCCAGTGGTCATCTCCTGCCAGAATCGGGGCCCAATCTGCACGCGCCGTTTGCGCATTCTGTGTATTGCCGTGGACGGCGAGGAACAGATAGTCGGCCGTTTTCCCGTTCCACGAAAAAACAGACTTCGCCGCCGAGACAGCCTCCTGATAGCGCGCATCAGAGCGTGCTTTCAGCGCGAGAAATTCCGGGCTGCCCTCCAGCTGCGCAAGGTCGTCGTCCACCAGCACCTCCGGGCGGTACCACCAGCCGTTCTTCTCGATGGCCGTTCGGAGCCAGCCGAGCGCCGCATCCTGCATCCCGGCCCCACCCGCCAGACAGGCCAGAAAATAGAGTGTCTGCGGGCCAAAGTCTCCGGGCTTTTTTTCATAGGCGGCCAGCAGGAACCGGTATGCCTGCGCATAGTCCGTTTCGGCGAGGGACAGGGTTTCTTCCAACAGATCGTTTTCTTTTTTTACGTCCAAATATGGTTCTCCTTTTTCGTATAAATCTATAATGCTCGATCTATAATGAACGATGTATAACGATTATACTACAAAGAGAACCGGTTGTCAATACCGCTGCCTGGGAAAATCAGGCTTCCGTGATCCGATCGATTGTTGCCTGCTCTTCGTCAGAAAACGCGGTGTTCTCCAGCGCCTGGATGTTATCGAGAATCTGAGACGGCTTGGACGCGCCGATCAGAACGCTCGTTACGATTCCGTCGCGCAAGATCCAGCTGAGCGCCATTTCGGCGAGCGTCTGTCCGCGCCCGGCGGCAACCTCGTGGAGGGCTTTGATCTGCTGCAGGCGCTTTTCGGTCAAATCTGCCGCATGCAGGAAGCGGGGGTCTTTTTTGATGCGGCTGTCGGCCGGGATGCCGTGCAGATACCGGTCGGTCAGCATACCCTGCGCGAGCGGACTGAACGCGATGATGCCCTTTTGCAGCTTCGCGGCGGTTTCCTTCAGGCCGTTATGCTCGATCGTCCGGTCGAAGATGGAGTAGCGGTTCTGGTTGAGGATGAACGGGCAGTGCAGGTCGCTTAGAATTTTGCAGGCTTTTTCTAATGTCGGGCCGTCATAATTGGAAAGCCCGACGTAGAGCGCCTTGCCAGATTTGACCGCCTGCGCCAGAGCGCCCATGGTCTCCTCAAGCGGCGTGTTGGGGTCCATGCGGTGGTGGTAGAAGATATCGACATAGGGAAGGCCCGTGCGCTGTAAACTTTGGTCGAGGCTCGCGAGAAGGTACTTTCTGCTGCCCCAGTTGCCGTAAGGCCCGTCCCACATTTCGTAGCCGGCCTTTGTGCTGATGATGAGCTCGTCGCGGTAGTGGCCAAGCTCTTCGCGGAGAATGCGGCCGAGGTTTCGCTCGGCGCTTCCGGGGTTCGGGCCATAGTTGTTTGCAAGGTCAAAGTGCGTGATCCCGTGGTCAAAGGCCGTGAAGCAGAGCTGCTTCATGGTTTCGAAGGGCGACGTGTCCCCGAAGTTGTGCCAGAAGCCGAGCGAGACGGCGGGAAGCAGGAGCCCGCTGTTTCCGCAGCGCGCATAGCGCATGGACCCGTAACGTGTTTCCTGTGCCTGATACATATGGATTCCTCCCGTATGGATGATTTTCTTTACATATCCTAGCGCTTCAAGTATACTTGAAGTCAAGAGGAAAATCGAAAAATTCCGGGAGGAGCGAGAAAATGAAGGAATATACGATCCGGGAGCTGTCGGAGATGTTCGGTCTCCCTGCGTCGACCATCCGATACTATGAGGACGAGGGGATTCTTACTAACGTCGGAAGAACGCCGTCCGGTCAGCGCATTTTCACGGACGGCCATGTCAACCGCCTCCGGACCATCTGCTGTTTTAAAAACACAGGGATGACGATCGCCGAGCTCCGGCAGTTTTTTTCGTATGAAGCGGACGAGCCTGCGCATCTGGGTGACATTCTGATGCTTTTGCGGAAGCGGAAGACTTCCGTGACGGCGCAGCTTGCGCAGCTGCAGGAGGATTATGCCCACGTGCTGCGGAAGATCCATTATTACGAGGACATTCAGGAAAGCCTGCGCCGCAACCAGCCGCTGCCGCAGTGGAAGGATTACAAGCGGCGGACATATGATGAATAGAAGCGCGCTGGCAGAACGGAGCCGCGCCGGCCGGGAGCGCAAAAAGCCGCCCTTCTGAATGGCTAATTCAGAAGGGCGGCTTTGCTTGTTATGCTGAAGGGATTCCCTTGCCGCGCTGGATGGAAAGAAATTCACATCGATCCAGCAAAAAATTCAAGTAAAATGGGGAAACAAGCAGTAATACGAAGAAAATAGTTGCTAGTTACTCCCATTCGATGGTCGCGGGGGGTTTGCTGGTGATATCGTAGACGATGCGGTTGATGCCGCGCACTTCGTTGACGATGCGGACCGACACGCGGTCGAGCACGTCATACGGAATCCTTGCCCAGTCGGCGGTCATGAAGTCGGATGTGGTGACGCCGCGAAGGGCGAGCGTATAATCGTACGTCCGGCCGTCGCCCATAACGCCGACAGAGCGCATGGAGGTCAGAACTGCGAAATACTGGTTCATCTGGCGGTCGAAGCCGGCTTTGGCCACCTCGTCGCGGAAGATGAAGTCCGCCTCGCGCAGCGTGTCGAGTTTTTCCTTTGTAATGTCGCCGATGACGCGGATGGCAAGGCCGGGGCCGGGGAACGGCTGGCGCATGACAAGGTACTCGGGAAGGTCGAGCTCTCTGCCAAGGCCGCGCACCTCGTCTTTGAAGAGCATGCGCAGCGGCTCGATGATCTCCTTGAAATCAACATAGTCGGGAAGGCCGCCGACGTTGTGGTGGCTCTTGATGACGGCGGAATTGCCGAGGCCGGACTCGATCACGTCGGGGTAAATGGTACCCTGGATGAGGAAATCGACCTTGCCGATTTTTTTGGCCTCGGCTTCAAAGACGCGGATGAACTCCTCGCCGATGATCTTGCGCTTGGCCTCGGGCTCGGATACGCCCGCAAGCTTCGAGAGGAAGCGGTCCTCGGCGTTCACGCGGATAAAGTTGATATCCCACTTGGAGAACGCCGCTTCGACCTCGTCGCCCTCATCCTTGCGCATGAGACCGTGATCGACGAAGACGCAGGTCAGCTGATTTCCGATGGCCTCGGCCATGAGCGCGGCCGCGACGGAGGAGTCTACGCCGCCCGAGAGTGCCAGCAGCGCCTTGCCGGAGCCGACCTTTTCGCGGATGGAGCGGATGGCGTTCTGTCGGTAATCGGCCATGGTCCAGTCGCCGGTCGCCTTGCAGACGCGATATAAGAAGTTGCGGAGAATGAGAGAGCCCTCTTCGGTGTGGTTGACCTCGGGGTGGAACTGCACGCCGTAGATTTTGCGCGTCTCGTCGCAGATACCGACCGTAGGGCAGGCGGCGGAGTGCGCGCAGAGGGAGAAGCCCTCGGGCACCTTTGCCATATAGTCGCCGTGGCTCATCCACGTGATGCTGCTTGGCTTGAGCCCATGGAAAATCTCACAGGAGGTATCGAAGAAGGTCTCCGTTTTGCCGTATTCGCGCGCGGTGTCATCCTGCGCGGCGGTTACCTTGCCGCCTAAGTTGTGCGCGATGAGCTGGCAGCCGTAGCAGATGCCGAGAATCGGAAGACCGAGGGTGAAAATCTTCGGGTCAACCTGAGGTGAACCTTCCGCGTAGACGCTCTGCGGGCCGCCGGTGAAGATGAAGCCGATGGGATTATACTTCATCAGCTCGTCAAGCGGCGTGGTGCAGGGCTTGACCTCGCAGTATACGTTCGCCTCACGCACGCGGCGCGCGATGAGCTGGTTATACTGCCCGCCAAAATCCAGAATCAATACTACCTGTGATGCCATGTCTCTCCTCCTAAAACTGGGTGCTAATCTGTATTATCGCTTTGCCGCCTCCTCGAGAGAGGCCGCAATAAAGCCCTGGAACAGGGGATGCGCCTTGTTGGGGCGCGATTTGAACTCCGGATGGTACTGCACGCCGACGAAGAACGGGCGGTCCGACAGCTCCACGGTTTCAACTAAACGTCCGTCGGGAGAAAGACCCGAGAGCGTGAGCCCCGCGTCAGTAAGCGCCTGCCGGTAGTCGTTGTTGAATTCGTAGCGGTGGCGGTGACGCTCGGAAATCTCCAGCGTGCCGTAGCAGCGCTCCATGGTCGTACCGGGCCGGATCTCGCACGGGCACGCGCCGAGACGGAGCGTGCCGCCCTTGTCGATCTCATCGCTCTGGCCGGGCATGAAGTCGATGACCTTGTGCTTGCAGATTTCATTAAACTCGCCGGAGTCCGCATCTTCGATGCCGGCCACGTGGCGGGCGAATTCGATGACTGCGACCTGCATGCCGAGGCAGATGCCGAAGTAGGGAAGACGGTGCTCGCGCGCGTACTGCGCCGCTAAGATCATGCCCTCGATGCCGCGGCCGCCGAAGCCGCCGGGGACAAGGATACCGTCTACTCCATGCATTGTATCAGCGAGCGAGTCCTTCGTCAAGTGTTCCGAGTCAATCCACTCGATATGAACCTCGCTTCCGAGCGCATAGCCCGCGTGACGAAGCGCTTCGGCAACGGAAAGATACGCGTCATGGAGCTGCACATACTTTCCGACCAGGCCGATGGTGACGGACTTGTTTGCACCCTTTTCGCGCGCAACCATCTGCTCCCACTCGGTAAGATCGGGCGTGGGCGCGTCGATCTGAAGCTCGCGGCAGACGACGGAGGAGAAGTTGGACTTTTCGAGCATCAAGGGTGCTTCATAGAGGCACGGGATCGTAATATTTTCAATCACGCAGTCGGGCTTTACGTTGCAGAACATCGAAATTTTCTGGAAAATCGAGGACTCGAGCGGCTCGTCGCAGCGGAGCACGATGATATTGGGGTTGATGCCCATGCCAAGAAGCTCCTTCACGGAGTGCTGCGTGGGCTTGGATTTATGCTCGTCCGAGCCACGCAAAAACGGCACCAGCGTGACATGGATAAAGAGGCTGTTCTCCCGTCCGACTTCGAGGGAAATCTGCCGAACCGCTTCGATGAAGGGCTGCGATTCAATGTCACCGATGGTGCCGCCGATTTCGGTAATGACCACATCGGCGTTCGTCTTCTTGCCGACGCGGTACACGAAATCCTTGATTTCATTTGTAATGTGCGGGATGACCTGCACGGTCGAGCCGAGATACTCGCCCCGGCGTTCTTTGTTGAGGACGTTCCAGTAGACCTTGCCGGTTGTGAGGTTCGAGTATTTGTTGAGGTCTTCGTCGATGAAGCGCTCGTAGTGGCCGAGGTCAAGGTCGGTTTCTGCGCCGTCTTCGGTCACGTAGACCTCTCCGTGCTGATACGGGCTCATCGTGCCGGGGTCGACGTTGATGTAGGGGTCGAGCTTCTGCGCCGCGACCTTGAGTCCGCGCATTTTGAGAAGCCGGCCAAGGCTTGCGGCCGTGATGCCCTTGCCGAGACCCGAGACCACGCCGCCGGTTACAAAGATGTATTTTGTCATAACTGCTTCCTCCGCATTTCAATTTCTCTGTTTCAATCTATGTTATTTGTAGGTTGCAAGGATATTTTCCGCGATGGTTCTGCGTGTGACGCACCGGTCCATGGCCTGCCGCTCAATGAACTTGTGCGCCTCGTTTTCTGTCATTTTGAGCTGCTCGATGAGCACCCACTTCGCCCGGTTGACGAGCCGGATCTCCGCCATCTTTTCCTCCAGCGTCGCAGTCTTCTGTTCCATGCGGCGAAGCCGCGCACGGGTGGCGCAGAGCAGCTGGAGCGTCGAAGAAAAAAGCGCGGGGGAGGTCGGCTTCTGGAGCGTCAGAACACCGCTTGGCGCAACGCGCGCGGTCACGTCGGGGTACTGCTCGGCGCGCACGAGAAGAAGAACGCCCGTCTGCGTGCTCTGGCAGATATCAAGGGCAAAATTCGTGCCGAACTCGTCCGGCAGCGGCGCATTGATGATCAGAAGATCGTAGCTGCGCTCGAGAAGACATCGCCGGGCGCTTGAAACGTCCGGGGCCTTCGTGATGGGCGAAAAGCTGCGCTCGGGCAGGAGCGGGAGCACGGAGTCCATAAATTTTGCGGACGCGGAGACGAGCAGCACGCTGTAGCTTTGCGTTACGCTATCCATTTGTGCGCGCCTCCTTTCCGGGGTAGGGTAGCATCAACGGGTGTAATAAGCAACAAGGGTCTCGGGGAGGTATCGGCGGGCAAATTCGCTTGTACGCGCTGCCTGCTTGGCCTCGTCGAGCATTCCGGGGAGCTTTCGGTAGCTGGCGGTCACCTGCTCGGGCGCTGTGAAGAGGTTCACATCGGCGGGCGCGGGCAGGGAAGACGCGGCTCTCACGCCATCAAGCCCTGCGTAGATGAGCAGCGCAAAGGCAAGATAGGGGTTGCACGAGGGGTCCGGCGAGCGGAGCTCGGCTCTTCGGTACTCGCCGGAGGCGGCGGGAATGCGGATGAGCTGCGAGCGGTTCTCGCTCGACCACGAGATGTACCGCGGGGCCTTGCGGCAGCCGAGACGGCGATAGGACGCGTCCACGGGATTCAAGAACACGGTCAGATCGTAAACGTGATTCAAAATACCGGCCATGACCTGCGGCATGACATCCGCGCCGCTGGAGGCCTTCACAGAAAGATTGATGTGCATGCCGCTTCCCGGCGCGTCCGGCAGAGGCTTTGGCGAAAAATCGGCGTAGAGACCATTTCCAGCAGCTACAGTCGAAACGACGCTCCGGAACGTGACCGCGTTGTCTGCGGCAGTTAAGGGGTCCGCGTAACGGAAGTCGATCTCGTTCTGCCCGGGGCCCTCTTCGTGGTGCGAACTCTCCGGGCGGATGCCCATCTGCTCAAGGGTCAAGCACGCCTCGCGGCGCACATTTTCACCCTTATCCTCCGGCGCAACGTCCATGTATCCGGCCGTGTCATACGGAACCTTTGTGGCAACTCCCGTATCGTCCAGCCGGAAGAGATAAAACTCCATCTCGGGGCCAAAGAAGAACGTGAGGCCTTCCTGTTCTGCCGCTTTTACGGCGTTTGCAAGGATCGCGCGTGTGTCCATCTCAAACGGCCGGCCGTCCGGGTAATACACCGAGCAGAACATGCGCACCACGCGCCCGTGCTCGGGTCTCCACGGCAGAATGCAGAGCGTCGACGCGTCCGGGCGCAGGACAAGGTCGGAGTGTACCTCGCCGCCGAAGCCCGCGATGGCCGACGCGTCGATGGAAATGCCGTAGGCAAACGCGCGGTCCAATTCGTCCGGCATGATCGAGACGTTTTTGAGCCGGCCCATCACGTCGCAGAACGTCATGCGGATGAACTTCACATCCTCCTCAATGACATATTGCAGAATTTCTTCCTTTTCGTAAACCATATCAAGCAGCCTTTCCTAAAAAAGAGGGCGCTCATCCGGACAGGTACCGCCCCCGCCCGAATGAACGCCATTGCTCATTCTACTATCTCTTACAATATTAAAAGTAATTTTATTACAGCTTTTCATATGTGCCATATCATAGCATGCCGGAAAACGCCTGTCAATCGGCTTTGCAGGCGGAAATGACATTTCGTGCAATCAGACAAGACGGGCGCGGAAACCCGGCCTTCCATTGGCGGAAAATGATGAAAGACAGAACGCAAAATGCAGGAGCAAAAAAATTTCCTGCAAATTTTCAAAAATTCTGCTTGACAAACGAAGGCCGCATGCGTATAATGCGGAGCATAAGGCAACGGCGTCTTTGAGCAATGGGGCTCAGAGACGTCTTTTCTTATTTTGACGGAACCTGTGGTACCTCGTCGTAAGCCGATGAGATCATAGCTTCCCGAACGATTCGTTTTTTATACAGAATACAGGTAACGAGGAAACCGGGGCAATGGCGTCTTTTTGGGATTTTGACGCCTTGCCTCGGCTTTTATTCATACGAAAGGAGTGGCGTAACATGCAAACGGTTTCTGATTATTTCGGAAGTCTGGTGTTTGACGACAGAGTCATGCGCGCAAGACTTCCGGCCAAGGTCTACAAGTCCCTGAAAAAGACGATTGACGAAGGGGTAAGTCTGGATAATCAGGTGGCCAATGCTGTGGCCGAGGCCATGCGCGACTGGGCAGTCGAGCACGGCGCGACGCATTTTACCCACTGGTTCCAGCCGCTGACCGGCATTACCGCCGAGAAGCACGATAGCTTTATTTCCCCGTCGCCCGATGGAGGCGTCATCATGGAGTTTTCCGGCAAGGAGCTCATCCAG
>ERZ773225.1918-NODE-1918-length-22592-cov-3.960421_pt1 | contig 22592 bp, 11 predicted proteins | sample MGYA00580993_ERZ773225 | MGnify/ENA primary metagenome ERZ773225 (study PRJEB29015, sample SAMEA2737748) | human gut metagenome | biome: human gut; feature: human-associated habitat; material: faeces | place: China | collected 2012 ...
TTCGCGCATCCAGTCGGGCTTGAAGCGCGAAATATAGCGGTCTACCCGACTGTCCTTCAGCGCCGACAGCGGGCGCAGCGCGGTAATGCTCACGATCTCCGGCAGAAGTTCTGCAATCGTTAACCTGTTACGCTGGCCCTCTTCGGCGATGATGAAAACATCTAACGTATCTTCGCCGTTGAAATGTTCTATTACCATCAGTTGGCCGTCGCGCAGTTCCGCCACCACTGGCAGGCGCCATTGACCGAACGCCTGCGCGGCGGTATTCAGCGCATGAAATGACAGTCCCGCCTGACGCGCCAGTTGCGACAGGGCCGTGGCCCGGCTTTTTCCCGCAAACCATGGGGCGTTGGCCTGGATTGCGCCAGGAGAACAGGCCACGCGATAGTGATTGGCAATATGCGTCATCGCCTGCGCCCACTGGCTCAGGGCGTGTTCGCCAATTACATCATCCGCATGTGAATCGAGGTTGCTCATAGCTTGATCTCCACCGATTGAATGCTGCGATTATTTAAGGCGAACGCCTGGCGAAGCGAGCCGGTGTTATAGAGACAGTTCAACTGGAGCTGGCGCAGCTGGTTTTGAGTCTGGAGTTCAGCAAAACGGGCCTGATACACCTCTTGCTCGGCGTTAAGCACGTCGAGCAGCGGGCGCGAGCCAAGGTCCAGATATTGCTGTTGATAAAGCTCGCGCGTTTGTTCGCTCAGCCGCTGTTGGCGACGCAGAATCTGCAGGGCGGTGGCGAGGCTCATCGCCTGGCTGCGGGACTCCAGTAATTTCTGCCGTACTTCGAGTCGGGTGCGCTGGATGGAGTATTGTGCAGATTCTACCGCATGGCTGGCGGCGTTGCGTCTGGCGGTGAGTCCGCCCCCCTGATACAGCGGCATTTCAACTTTTACCCATGCAGAATACTGGGTTTTGTCGAGTACCTCATGGCTGGGGTATTTGTCGTTGAGATAGTGCTGAACCGACGGTTCCAGAGAGATGGTGGGCGTCATCTGCGCGTTGGCGTAGTCGAGATTTGCCTGCGCTACATTCGCCTGCGCCCATGCCGCCAGGACCGCGGGAACCAGTTTATCGTCCGGTTTGACCACATCACAGCTGCTGTCCAGTTTGACCGGGAATTCATTGCTGATGCCGTTAAGCGAGTTCCAGCCGAGGAAGCTCATCAGCGTTGCCTTGCTGCTGTCGAGGTTGGCCTGATACTGCGCCAACTGAGAACGTGCAGACTCGATACGCGCATCGGTTTGCACCACGTCTGACAGCGAGGTTGCCCCTTCATCATTGCGTTGACGGGTCAGTCGACCAATGCCGTTTAAGGCGGTGAGCTGCTCTTCGGCGGCGTCCACCATTTGCTGCCACGTCTGCACCTGGACTATCGCGTTGGCGGTGGCGTGGGCGATGGTATCAATACTGAGTAACACATTCGCCTGCTGTTGTGCGGCTCCGGCGGTCTCGGCGCGGACCTGGCTTGCCACTTTGCCGAAGTCGTACAGCATTTGCGATACTGAAATCACCAGCGCCGGGCTAAAGCCGTGGTCGGTGTAGGTATTGCTGTAACCGTTGTTCATTCCGGCAGAAACCTGCGGGTAATATTTTGACTTCGCCACGTCGATTTGCTCGTTTTGCGAGAGCAGTTTGCCGATGGATTCACGAATAGAAGGATGCCAGCTCACGGCACGACTCACCGCGTCGTTGAGCGTCAGGCTACCGGGAGCGGCGGCACTTAGCGGCAGATCGGCAACCGCGCCGTCCAGCGAGGGAAGCATCTGGCTAGTGGCCAGTCCTTCCGGCGTAATAATTTGCGGTTCATCTTCGGCATTCACCCGCAGGGTACAGAGCGTTAATGCCAGCAGTAAGGCAACAGGCGCGACATTTCTCATAGATTATCCCTTACAAAATACGGCAGCGACGACTGTTATTGCCCCGGATGTCATCGCATCCGGGGCTGTAGTTATGGCGCTTTAACGCTATATGTTCACTTCAGGGCACAATGTGATTTTGTTGCACCAGCTCGTCGAGCGTGGTGTGTACGTTCTCCAGCGTGATGAGATTGGTTGAGTGATAAGTGTTGCCCGTACCGTCACGGTCGATGGCAATAACCGTGTTGTTACCGCTGGTGGTAACGGTGAGGTAGTTACCGAGCGTCGCGTTCTGCCCGTTCCAGCCCACCAGCAGGTCACCGATATCGATTTTGTCACCCTGGGCCAGCGAGAAGTTGGTCCAGGTGTCCGCTGTTCCGTTACCGCCGGTAGCGTCGTTGGCATTGAGCAGGTGATAAATCAGCGTATCGCCGTAGGCGCTGCCAGTCAGGCGATCGGCATCGACGGTACTCACCACTTGCGGATTCATATTGATGGTCAGCGTAGCGGTATCGGTATGGCCATTCAGGTCGTTAAGGGTGTAGGTAAATGTCTCTTTGGTGACGATGGTGGAGAGCGAGACATCGCTGTTGAGGGCATAGGTGTAATGACCATCAATGCCAATGGTCAGTTTGCCGTACAACCCGTTAATGATGGCGCTGGTCGTGCTGCTCAGCGGATCCAGCGTGGCGGCGCTGCCGCCCGTGCCATTCACCGTTAGCAAGGTATGCACGCTGGCAATATGGTCTCCGTCATAAATATTGCCGGTGACGCTATTCGCTGTGGAAGTCTCGAAGTTTTGCAGGTCGATTATCGTGCCTTTCACGCTGGGGGTGATGGTGATATTCCCCAGCCCCAGAGCCCCGACGCTGCCGGTATAGTCGAGGCGATAGTTGCCGGGGTGCAGTACTACCCCGCTGAGGGCAATATCAATATTGCCGCCAATCAGCAATCCGCCATTGAATGAGTTACCGGCAATCTTGACGTTGTTGCTGTCATACAGCGCCCAGGTGACGGTCAGTCCGCCCAGCGTCAGACCTGAAGCGACGTTAAAATGCAGTATGGCGTTTTGCACCGCCGTTCCCGTCGCGACTTCAATGACGCCAGTACCATTTTGTGAGGTGGGTGAAAGGAGTTGGGCGCTCCAGCTGGCGTTGCCAACGCTGTTGTCGGTAAACGATCTGGATGTATCGGCCTGGGTGGTGACCGCCATCTGGCTGCTGATGTCGTTTACGGCATCCAGCGCCTGTGGGGTTGCCGTAATGTTCAGCGACGCGCTGCCGGTATCGCCGTTTGGTGCTTTGACCTTATACACAAAGCTGTCCGGCGTATTGATACCGTCTGCGCCCAGTCCGCTTCTCAGCGTGTAGGTATAGTTCCCTTTCGCATCAATAGTCAGTGTGCCGTACTGTCCGTTAATGGTGGTAGTGCCTGTTGTGTTAACGGTGACACCGTTAACTTCGGTGATAACGGTATTAGCCGGAGCCGAGTCGTTGGCCAGCAGATTTCCATTGGTTGCTGCACTCAGGCTGTCGACGGCGTAGGTGTGATCGGCCTGAATATTCAGGGTATAGCTGGTCAGCAGCGTCAGGCCGCCGGAAGCGTTAAGCAGGAACAGATAGTCACCGCCCGGCAGTGTAATGGTATACGCCGGTGAGCTGCCGCCCAGCAGGGCGGTGACCCAGTTCGGCTGTACCCGGTACTGCTCATACTGCTGAATAGACTCGTTGAAGCGGTAGACATAGAGATCAAAGCCGCCCAGCGTTACGCCAAGTACGTTGGCCTGAACCGTGATCGTTCGCGTTGCGCCGTCATCAACGTTGAATTTAATCGGGTTGGTCAAACCGTTGACCAGGCTAACATCCAACAATTGTCCCAAACCAACGCTGGCGAGCGTGAAGCCGGTTTGTTGTGATGGATGGTTGTCGACTGCGATGACCTGCGTCCCGTAAGTCAGCGCAGCCACATCGTCTGCCGCCGTTACCGTGCTGGTGGTTGGGGCCTGACCCAGCGTGACCACCAGTTTTGCCGAGGAGTGATCGCTGCCATGCGTTAGCGTGTAGGTAAAGCTTTCGGAACGTCCATACACTGAGATTGACGTATTGGTCAGAGTATAGGTGTAGCTACCATTCTGATTGATATGCAGGGTGCCGTATTTACCCTGCACATCAATGCCGCCCACCGGGATGTTCACCACGTTGCCGTTACCGTCAGTGATGGTGGTGACCAGCGTGCCGGAAGGGGCGTTATCCTGCCCATTGGCGGGATCGGTATCGGTGATGATATTGCCAGACTCGGTAGTACCACCGGTGATGGTCCCTGCGCTGGCTTTTACCACCGAGACATCCAGGCTGGTGTATGCCCCTGTCGCCAGTAGGTTGGTGTTGTAGCTGACCACGCGGTAATCCCCGCCAGTCAGTCCGCTGTAATTGAGCGTTACGCCCGAGGCACCCAGGGTGAGCAGGCTGGCAAAGTCTGGTTTCCCGGTATCCACCACCGTTACCCAGGCATTCAGCGCGGTGTCAAAGCGCTGGATGACGACTTCAAGCGTGTTTAACAGCGACAGCACCACGCCGGTCGCTGCGGCATTGATTGTAATGGATCCGCTGCCGCCAGAAGCGATGCTGAAATTGACGCTTGCTGTATCGTTCCCCAGCACGTTGGCGACATTTCCCAGCGCATTGACCAACAGGAAACCATAATCGCTTTGATGCTCGGTGCTGACGGTGACATCGGTTTGTAGAGGCAGACTGGTGACATTGTCTTCAGCCAGCAGCGGCAATACCGGCGCGATAGCGCTTGTTGGCAATGAGGTATTTCCCGCCGCATCGGTCGCCGTGGCGGACAGCGACTGACCCTCAATCTGGCGAACCGGCAGGTTGACGCTGTAGACACCGCTGCTGTTGGCGATTGCCGTCACGCTGGTGCCGCCGGGCAGAGTGATGGTAACCGTGCTTCCCGCTTCGGCGACGCCGCTGATGGTACCGCCATCGGCGCTGATCAGTATCGTTGGTGCGGTCGGCGGCGTGGTATCCACAATCACGCTGAACGAACCGGACACCCCGCTTACGCCGTTGGCGTTTGTTGCCGTGGCGGTAAACGCGTGGTTACCTTCGCTGAGCGCGCCGGATGGGGTAAAGTTCCAGAGGCCGTTACTATCTGCGGTCGTACTACCCATGAGTACGCCGTTGTTGTACAGATTGATGATGGCGTTAGCCTGCGCCGTTCCGCTAAGGGCTGGACGGGTATCATTGGTGGTTTTACCTGCCGCGACCAGACCTGTAATTGTGCCCACGTCGTCAAATACGCTGGCAATAACCGGCGCAGGCGGTACACCAGTAAACGGTGCCATCACGTTACCCGCTGTGCCGATGTTGCCTGCGGCATCCTGTGCGCTGACCAGCAGCGTTTGCCCACTGATTTGCGGTGGGCTCAGCGTGAAGGTGAAATTACCGGAGGCGTTGGCTGTTGCGGTACCAAGTACGGTTCCGCTGCTGGAGGTGATGATCACCGTACTGTTCGCTTCGGCAACGCCGGTCAGCGTGGTGCCGTTGGCGTTGACCGCCAGACCGGTTGGAATACCCGGTGCGACGGTATCGACCACAATTGCGGAGGCAGACGATAGCCCGCTGGTATTACCTGCGGTGTCTGTTGCTGTGATGGTGAAGGAATGCGTCCCCTGACCCAACGCCGTAGGTGGCGTGTAATTCCAGCTGCCGCTGCCGTCCGCCGTTACGCTGGTTACAAAGGTGCCGTTATCATAAATATCGACCCGAGCGTTGGCTTCCGTGGTGCCGTTTAACGTTGGGCGTGCGTCGTTGGTTGGCTGATTATTGCCAATCACCCCGGTGTTTGGCCCAACATCGTCAATAATGCTGCTAATTGAAGGCTGCGTTGGTGCCGTGGTGTCGACCACTACGCTAAAGCCTGCCGTTGCGCCGCTGGTGTTGCCCGCCGCATCGGTGGCGGTGACGGTAAAGGTGTGCGATCCATTTGCCAGCGGCGTGGTTGGGGTAAACGACCAACTGTTATTGCTTTGCACCAGCGTGGTACCCAACAGGGTGCTGCCGTCATAAATGCTGACGGTGCTGCCTGCTTCGGCGGTACCGTTGAGCGTTGGTCGGGCATCGTTAGTCAGTTGCCCGTTGCTAAGTCCCGCGTTGAACACACCGCCTGCGACGTCATCCACCACCGAGGTCAGGAGCGGCGCTGACGGCGCGATCGTGTCAACGTTGATAATAAATTCGCTTGAGGTGGGGCTGACGTTCCCGGCGGCATCCGTGGCAATGGCGGTAAAGACATGCGGGCCGTTGCCCAGTGTGGCAGGCAGATATTCCCAGGTGCCATCTATTGCCGCTGTCACCGTCGCCAGCAGCGTGCCATTATCGTAGATGGCTACCCGGGCACCGGCTTCCGCCGAGCCGTTCAGTACGGGGCGAGTATCATTGGTGTAAGCGCCGTTCGACAGCGTTCCGGTTCCCGGCACCACGTCATCAAAAGCCTGGATAATCGTTGGCGCAAGCGGGGCAACAGTATCAACAACGATGTTAAACCCAGCGGACGTTGGGCTAACGTTTCCGGCTGCGTCGGTTGCTGTTACCGTCAGCGCGTGGTTACCGTTGCCAAGCGCGGTTCCCGGCGTGAAGCTCCAGGCGCCTGTACTATCCGCTGTGATTGAACCGATAAACGATCCGTTATCGTAAATTCTCACCGTGGAATTGGCTTCAGCCGTACCGCTGAGGGTAGGGCGTGCATCGTTTGTCGCCTGGCCGTTGTTCAGATTTCCGGTCAGCGGGCCGACATCATCTGCAACCTGAGTAATCACTGGTGCTGCCGGTGCTTGTGTGTCGACGGTGTAGGTAAAGCCGCCTGAAGGCAGACTGGTATTGCCTGCGCTATCTGTCGCCGTGACGGTCAGAGTATGCAGGCCGTTACCCAATGCCGTTGAGGGCGTAAAATTCCAGGTTCCGCCTGCGCCGACGATGGTGGTGCCAATGGGCTGACCATCGCTCAGGACGGTAATGGTCGCGCCAACTTCACCGGTACCGCTGAGCGCCGGGCGACTTTCGTTACTGATTTGCCCGTTGGAGATTGGCCCGGTTGTCGGCGCGGTATTGTCCTGAACGGTCAGAATTACTGGTGCAGACGGGGCAACTGAATCGACCAAAACGGTGAATGAGGCAGAAGCTCCGCTGGTGTTGCCCGCCGCATCCGTTGCGGTCACCGTAAAGATATTTTCCCCCTGCGCCAGCGCGTTTGTTGGGGTGAAGCTCCAGCTACCGGAGCCATCGGCATTTGCGGTGCCAATGATCGTTCCGTTACTACGAATGGTGACAATAGCATTAGCTTCGGTCGTGCCACTTAGTGTTGGTTGGGCATCATTGGTCAGTTGGCCGTTGGTCAACAGCGTGCTTCCCGGCTGATCGTCGATGACCGAGGTAATACTTGGCGCGGCGGGCGCCAGCGTATCGACAACTACGACGAACGGTGGCGCTGCCGGGCTGATGTTGCCCGCACCATCCGTGACGGTGGCTGTCAGCGAATGGCTTCCTTCACTGAGCGCAGGCGCTGGCGTAAAGCTCCAGTTACCGCTGGCGTCGCTGGTGGTTGTGCCAATCACTGTGCTGCCATCCCGGATGGTGACAATTGAATCTGCCTCGGTAACGCCCGTGAGCGTTGGGGTATTATCGTTAGTTGACTGTCCGGACGTCAGGTTTTGAATGGTGCCAACGTTGTCTGTGACTGTGACAATGGAGGGGGCATTCGGAATTAAAGTATCAACAATGATCAGAAAATCAGCGGAGGCATCGCCTTGGTTGCCAGCAGCATCGGTTGCGCGAGCGGTAAAGAGGTGATTGCCTTCTCCCAGCGCGTCTGTCGGGGTAAAGCTCCAGAATCCGTTGCTGTTTACCGTGGTTGTGGCATAAGCGATACCGTTATCGTAGAGGGTGATGGTTGCTCCTGCTTCGCCGGTTCCGTTTAAGGTCGGGCGTGAGTCATTGGTAATTTGTCCTTTATCCAGCGGTCCACTGCCGGGTGAAACGTCATCGATAATGCTGGTGATGAGCGGTGCCAGCGGCGCGGTGGTGTCGATGGTAATGGCATAATTGGGTGACTGCCCGCTGGGTATTAAGTTGACGATTTGTGACACTGCGAAGTTATAGGTTGTGCCGTTAGTTAGCGGGGTGAGCAACTGATAACTCCATGCGCCGGAAACCGCATCGGCGGTGACCGTGGCGATAGACGCGCCATTTTGATAGATAGTCACTGTAGCCCCAGCCGTGGCGGTTCCTTGCAACCGCGGTAAAGTGTCGTTGGTGGTTTTTCCGCTGCCGATTTCGCCCATGCCGGGGGCTACGTCATCCACGATCTCAAGAGTTGGCGGGTGTGGAACGCTGGAGGTAGCAGCGGTAAACGGTGTTTCTCCGCTTTGGTTACCCGCTGGATCCTGAGCGATCGCATTCAATGATTCACCCGCCGTCTGCGCTGGTGAAATGGTGACGGTGTAAGCGCCGGTATTGCTATCAGCTACGGCCTGGCCCAGTACCGTGGTACCATTTCTGATGATGACGGTACTGCCCGGTTCAGCTGTCCCGCTCACCAGCGTACCGTTATTATCTATGGTATCTACAGCGGGGGCGCCCGGCGCTTGTGTATCGGTTGTTATAACGATCGGGTTGGCCGCCGGAAGGCTATTACCTGCCGCATCCTGCGCACCAAAGGTCAGCGTATGTTGCGCATTGGCAGAAAGCGGAACGTCCACGCTCCATTTACCATCGGCTCCCACCGTGATGTTTAGCGGGATGAGATTGCCATTATCATAGATTAGGATCGTACTACCCGGTGTTCCCGTTCCACTGACGGTGGGCGAGAGATCGTCCGTCACGCTTCCATTGCCGAGTGTACCGGTAATCACGCCGACGTTATCTTCGATATTCGTCACGAGTGGCGCTGTGAGCGGGGTGGTGTTCACCGTAAACGAAATGCTGTTTGAGCTGCCGCTGATGTTACCTGCCGCATCGGTTGCGGTAGCGGTCAGCGTGTAGTTGCCGTTTGCCAGCGCAGTCCCGGGCGTAATACTCCAGGTGCCGCCAGCCACCGTTGCCGTACCGATCACTACACCGCTGTTATACAGGGTGATGATATCCCCGTCAGTGCCAGTACCGCGAATGGTTGGCGTGGCGTCATCGGTCACGGCATTGGGCAAGAGATCGCCTACCGAGCCACCGACGTTATCATTGGCGGCGATAATCACCGGAGGTGCAGACGGTCGATGTTCAGTGTTATGGCATTCGACGGCTGGCTGACGTTGCCAGCCGGATCGGTTGCGGTAAGGGTTATCTGGTAAGTACCAGGGGAAACCGGTGCTGATGGAGTAAAGCTCCAGGTTCCATCTGCACCTACTGTTGCTGTTCCCTGCAAAGGGGGAGTGCCGTTCAGATAAACGGTAATAAAATCCCCAACGTTCCCTGTACCGCTAAAGGTTGGCGTGGTGTCATTGGTGTTGCCATTCGTGACCACGCCCGTTACCGGAGCCACATCGTCAGTAATGATAGGGGCGTCAGGCTGCGCGGGAGGCGTATTGTCTACCGTCAGAGTGAAGCTAGCCGATGGGATCCCCGTATTACCTGCAGCGTCAGTCGCCGTGGCGGTGAATTTGTGTGGCCCCTCGATGAGCACGGGATCTGGGGTAAATGTCCAGGTTCCATTTGGTTGAACGGTGGCGGTGCCAATACTGACGTTATTGTCAAAAATAGTAATGGTTGCGCCCGGCTCGCCCGTACCGGAGAGGGCCGGGGCGGTACTTTTCGTACTACCGCCGTTCGCCAGAGCAACGGTGGCGCTGCCCACGAGTCCTTCACCGGCGATAATCACCGGAGCCGCTGGTGGGGTGGTATCAATGGTCAGCGTGAAGTTCCCGGCGCTGCTGGTGTTACCCGCTGCATCTGTTGCGATAGCCGACAGCGCATGTGGACCTTCATTCAGCGGCTGAGTGACCTGGAAACTCCAGGTGCCCCCGGCCAGGACCGTGGTGGTGCCTATTGGTGTGGCGCCATCATAGATAGTGATGGTGGAGTCGACGGTCCCGGTCCCCTTCAGCAGCGGCAGGGTATCGTTTGAACGGCTACCGGTGGGCAGATCGGTTGGTGCATTCCCGACGTCGTCCGTGGCGCTCACAATAACGGGCGCTGCGGGTGCCTGGGTATCAACGGTCACGATGACAGGATTGGGGGAAGTGACGACGTTCCCGGCGGCATCCGTTGCGGTCACCGTAAAACGGTGAGTGCCTTCGGCGAGGGCCTCATCGGTTGTAACGTTATGGCTCCAGGTGCCTGTTCTGTCGATAAAAAAGACTGCCATTTGCAGACCATTATCATACAGCGTCACCAGAGAACCGGGTTCACCGGTTCCTGAGATTGTTGGCGTTTTGTCGTTGGTGAATCCGTTGTTCGCGACGTTGCCGGTGATGCTGCCAACGTCATCGTAGATAAGCGTAATAACCGGTACGCTGGGGGCAATGCTGTCGACAATGATTTTCCAACTGGCGGCGGCGCTGGTGTTATTAGCGGCATCGGTTGCCGTCACTGTAAATACATGTGCCCCCTGGCCCAATGCTGAGGTGGGCGTATAGTTCCAGTTACCGTTGATATCAGCGGTAATGGTCGTAAGCAGAGTTCCGTTATCGTAAATTTTGACCTGAGAACCGGCCTCAGCTTTGCCCTCAATTTTCGGTTTATCGTCGTTGGTTAACCCATTGTTATTGATGGAGCCTGTGATATCGGCGACGTCATCAGTAACGGCAATGATAACGGGTTGGTTTGGCGCGGTGAGATCCGGGGCAACAGCCGAAGTTGGCAGGCTTTCGTTACCAGTGCTGTCCGTTGCGGTGACGTTTACTGTTTCATTGTTGATTTTCGACGGGGTGATCTGGACGGTGAAATTGCCGCCGCTGTCAGCCTGACCCACGCCAATAGGAGCCCCGTTGCTGTCTTTGACGGTGACGGTACTTCCGGCTTCGGCGTGACCGCTAACCGCTCCACCATTTCCTGCAACTGTGACGCCTGTCGGCGCATCAGGTGCGGTGGTGTCCGGTGCGTTGACAGAGGCGTCGTCGCCCTTGTTGCCTGCGGTATCGGTCGCATTTGCCGTAAGGGTCTCGCCGTTGGTTTGTGGCGGAACCAGCGTTGCGGTGAAATCCCCATTTGTATCGGCAGTTACTGTTCCAATGATATTGCCATCCGGATCCAGAATATTGACCGTACTGTTGGGTTCGGCCTTGCCGGTGACCTGGTCCCCAGTGCCATTAACTAGCAGGTTTGTTGGGGGCTGTGGCGCGGTAATGTCTGGTGCAAGCGCAGTTTCTGGCGGGCTTAGGTTTCCTGCCGGATCGGTTGCGATGGCTTCAATGGTTTCGCCATTGGTCTGTGGTGGGTTAATGGTGATGGTAAATGAGCCATCCGGCCCGGCGACGCCGCTGCCGATCTGAGTTCCACCACTGCCGGTGATAACTACGGTATTGCCTGGCTCGGTCGTTCCGGTGACGACAGTCCCATCCGCAGATACGTTGAGATCATCAGGTGGCAACGGTGGCTGGGTGTCGATGTTGATATTGAACGCTGGTGACATGCCTCCTGTACCTGACTGGTTTGTCGCGGTGGCGGTGAAGGCGTGTAGCTCATCTGATAACGGGGAGCTGGAAGTCCATGTCCAGTTACCGTTACCGTCAGCCAGTACGCTGTCGATAATTGTGCCGTTGTCGTAAATAGTCACCGTGCTGTTGGCATCGGCAGTGCCAGAGAGCGTGGGGGTATTATCGTTGGTGGCCTGATTGTTGCTCAATGGCCCGGTTGATGGGGAGAAGTCATCCATCACGCTGACGATAACCGGTACGCCAGGATAGCCCGAGTTCGTCGCATTGAATGGGGTATCTGGCCCGATGTTACCAGCCTGGTCCTGAATCTTCGCGATTAGCGCTTCACCGTGCGTCTGTGAAGGTGAAATCGCGATGACGAAATTGCCGGTTTGGCCGACCGTGGTTGAACCCAAAATCTGATTATTACTACCGATGATAATGACCTGGCTTCCTACCTCTGCACTACCGGTTACCTCGGTGCCTTCCGGATTAACGGAGGAAATGACCGCGCCTTCAGGCGGGGTAGTATCGACGGTGAATGTAGGTACGCTCGTTTCCGCGCTCACGTTACCCGCATCGTCAGTTTGCGTCAGCGTCAGATTGTGAACACCGTCGCTAAGCGGTGTGTCCGGTGTAAATGTCCAGTTGCCATTGTCATCCACCTGGACCATACCAATCAGAATGCCGTTATCAGAAATGCTGATGTAAGAACCGGCTTCGCCAGTGCCTGTGAGTGTTGGCGTGGCATCGTCGGTTACGCCGTTATTACCGATCAAGCCTTTAATGGAACCGGAATCGTCAGTTACTTCTGTGACCACAGGGGCGTCGGGGACAAGCGTATCGACAATAATCTCCCAACTGTCCGACATGCCGCTGCTGCCCGTACCGTCTGAGGCGCTGACGGTAAACTGGTGGGTACCGTCTGCGAGTGGAGAGGATGGCGTAAACGACCAGTTGCCGTTGGCATCGATAGCGACCTGGCCGATTTCTACGCCGTTATCAAAAATATGCAATGTAGCATTTGCGGGGCCGGTGCCCTGGAGAGTGGGCGTATTATCGTTGGTGGATTCCTGCTGATTAACAGGACCAGTAATCAGCTCCTGGTCATCGATTACGCTGGTAATAACCGGCACATCTGGTGCGTTAGGTGTTGTCGTTGGCGGATCGCCACCATCGCCATCGCCATCGCCATCACCATCACCATCACCATCGCCATTACCGTTGCCACCACCATCGCCGTTGCCATTACCGCTTCCGGCGTTATTATCGCTTCCACCGCCGCCACCTCCACCGCCGCCACCTCCTGCGGCAAGGCCAATTCCGCCAGCAACCGCGATCCCGCCAAGAACCCACGGCCAGACGGCGCCGCCTTCATGGCTTCCCTCGGCAGTCATTAGCGGAGTGAGATCGTCTAAATGCTGGAAGTGGAACGCTCCATCAGTATCCTGAACCCACCACAGCGCGCCATTGCTGTCTTCCAGAACAAGCTGGTTTTGCGCATCACCTTTTCCGACGTAGAAGTTTTTAATGGTGATGGTTTCACCCGAGCGGAGTGTGACAACCAGATCCTGATTAACGCGTGTCAGTTGACTTACCTCCTCACGCGACACCGACAGTTTCACGATAGAAGGCGAACTGAGCGTAACTTCAGAGGATTCAACATTTGTGGAAACGCCAGTTAATTTTGATACAACGGCGAGTAGACGCATATGTTCACTCCTGATGGCATGTCGGGAGTATTAATCAGCAACAGCGCGCTGGGAAAATGAGCAGACAGGGGCCCCGTTCATCATAAAGATGAATTTACACATGTAATTACATTGATTAGGTCATGCAGATGTTCGTTTACTTAGTAAATACGTTCGGGACCTGCCGACAGAATAGTTCTTTCGTATTAGATGATATAGTCAGAAAGAAAGTATTCTGCAACTTATCCATATTAAAAATATATTTGGCTAATTGAAAAGGATACTTTCCGGTGCGTATTTAATGATTTGTTTTTTGTTAACTTATTGTATTTTAATGCTTTTTATTTAAATTGAAATGTGGGGGATATAATAAACAACAGTAATAATAGTGTTATAAAATAAATCTAAATATAGGCAATATGGTCTTGAAGTTTTATTTTATTAGACTATGGGTCGCTACGGTAATGCCATGGGAGTTTATTTCATACCTGAACGATTCAGCACAAATAAACCATAAATTTGATGAATGTATTGGGTGGGTTTCAATAACTAAAAAATAAGAACCAGTCTCAGGGGGAGAGACTGGTCACAGAGGAGTAGCGTTTAGCGACCAGCATTTTTCATAATACGCGCTTTATCTAACTGCCATTCGCGTTCTTTCACATCGGAGCGCTTGTCGTGCTGTTTCTTACCTTTTGCGACGCCAATTTTCACTTTGCACCAGGCATTTTTCCAGTACAGTGAAAGCGCAACGACGGTATAACCGTCACGATTCATACGACCATACAGGGAGTCGAGTTCACGCTGGTTTAACAACAGCTTACGGGTACGGGTGGGATCACATACCACATGCGTTGAGGCAACAGCCATTGGCGTGAAGTTGGCGCCAAACAGGAACGCTTCGCCGTCTTTAAGGATGACATAGCTATCGCCGATGTTAGCTTTACCTGCGCGTAGAGATTTGACTTCCCAACCTTGCAGAGCGAGTCCTGCTTCGAACTCTTCTTCAATAAAGTATTCGTGTCGTGCGCGCTTGTTAAGCGCGATTGTGGCTGAGCCAGGTTTGTGTGCTTTTTTCTTCGTCATAATGCCGCTCAGTATAGGTAATCTGGAATCGAAAAACACCCCATTTCATCCAGCGGGGCGCAAGGCGCTATCTTAGCACGAGTTAGGCTATAGCGTTTTTTTTAGCGGGGGATAAATGGTATTATTTGTGTGATTGATATTGATGGAAATTGTTATGCCTCAGATTAGCCGGACCGCTTTAGTACCTTACAGTGCGGAACAGATGTATCAGCTAGTGAATGATGTTAAATCCTATCCCCAGTTTTTACCGGGTTGCACCGGTAGCCGTGTGCTGGAGTCAACTCCGGGACAGATGACCGCGGCTGTGGATGTCTCGAAAGCAGGGATTAGCAAAACGTTCACCACGCGCAATCAATTGACCAGTAACCAGAGCATCCTGATGCATCTGGTCGACGGCCCGTTCAAGAAACTCATTGGCGGATGGAAGTTTACGCCACTGAGTCATGAAGCATGTCGTATTGAATTTCATCTCGATTTTGAGTTTACCAATAAGTTAATCGAGCTGGCGTTTGGTCGTATCTTTAAAGAGCTGGCTTCAAACATGGTGCAGGCCTTCACGGTTCGCGCGAAAGAGGTTTACAGTGTCAGCGTCGGCTAAAATTGTCGTTGAAGTGGCGTATGCGCTGCCCGAGAAACAGTATCTACAGCGTGTAACACTGCAACAGGGTGCTACGGTGGAAGAGGCAATCCGCGCTTCCGGTCTACTGGAATTACGTACCGATATCGATCTCAGCAAAAATAAAGTCGGGATATACAGCCGTCCGGTTAAGCTTGCTGATGTTCTGCATGACGGCGATCGGGTGGAAATATACCGGCCACTGATTGCTGATCCGAAAGAGCTGCGCCGACAGCGAGTAGAGAAATCCGCAAAAAAATAGCAGACAATAAAAAAGGTGCTCATTGAGCACCTTTTTTTGATCTGTTAATCCTACTTGTTGTCGGTCAACGCAGGTTTGTTATCAATGTTCGTCAAAACGCCGCTGCTGTTAAAAGTCAGCGTCAGTGTTTGCTGGGTTACGCCTTCATGACCAGGTTGCTGACGGAACACATAAAACCAGGTGTTAGTGCCAAAAGGATCGGACATCATTGGTGTACCCAGAGCATAAGCAACCTGCTGTTGCGTCATACCCGTGCGCACTTTGGCGACATCGGTAGGTGTCAGATAATTTCCCTGGTTGATGTCAGGGCGGTAAACCACTCGCTCCAGAGTGGAACAGCCTGCAGTCAACATCAGTAGTACTGCTGCAGCAGCAGTCAGCGTTTTACAGCGCATAGTGATTTGATTCCTTTTCGGGCCCGAGCAGTACGCGGCTCATATGTAATATGCCGATGATAATAGACCTTTCACCACTTTAAAACCTTTTGCTGTCGGGTCGGTCGGCGATTTTATGTTGAACTCAGACCTTAACAAGGTAAAAAAGTTTATGCCGCCAGCAGTTCTTTTGCATTTGCGAGGGTATTGCGCGTTACTTCGCTACCTCCGAGTAAGCGGGCTAATTCCTGCAGACGAGCGCGTTTATCAAGTGGCTGCATGTGTGTTTCGGTCATCGCGCCGTCAGTTTCTTTGCTGACATAGAAATGTTGATGACCGCAGCCAGCAACCTGCGGCAGGTGAGTCACACACATTACCTGGGTTGACTCGCCCAACTGACGCAGCATTTTTCCCACCACCGCAGCAGTCGGGCCGCTGATGCCGACATCCACTTCATCGAAAATCAGCGCCGGTGTTTCCATTTTACGTGCGGTAATAACCTGAATAGCCAGCGCAATGCGCGACAATTCCCCACCGGAAGCGACTTTCGCAATCGGCTGCAACGGCTGGCCTGGGTTAGTGGTCACTTTAAACTCTACGCGATCGGCACCGTCTGAGCTCAAATGATGTTCCTCAAATTTCACATCAATGCAAAAGACACCGTGCGGCATTGAGAGAGTATGCATGCTCTCTGTAATAAGTTGTCCCAGCTCCTGAGCATAATGCTGGCGCTGTTGGTGCAGCATTTTTGCCGTTTCCAGTGCCTGCTGGTGGTGATTGTTCACCGCCAGGGTTAAGGTTTCGAGAGAGTCGGCCTGGTCGTCTAACTGCTGTTGTTCATCCAGCAATGACTGATAGAACTGTGGCAGCGCTTCAGGGGCAACATGATGCTTTCGCGCCAATGAGATTTGTTTGGAAATACGCTGCTCAAGTTCGAACAAACGGTTAGGGTCTAAATCCAGACGATCGCAATAGTGGCGCAGCTCGTCGCTGGCTTCGCTGAGCTGGATAGTAGCCTCTTCCAGCATGTCCAGAATACCGGAGAGCTTACCGTCCATTCCTGCCAGTTCACTAACCAACTGTTTTGCCGTGTACAGCTGGCTTTGCAGATTAACGTCTTCGCCGTCTGCCATGATAGCCAGTGCCTGTTGGCTGGTGGTGAGCAATTGCCCGCTGTTAGCCAGACGCTTGTACTCTTCATCAATTTGCTCAAATTCACCTGGCTGCGGGTTGAATTCGTTCAGTTCTTTTAACTGGTATTGCAATAGCTCTGCCCGGGCTGCGCGTTCCTGACTCTGTTGTTGATGATGTGCCAGGTCACGGCAGCTTTGGTGCCACAGTTGGTAGCGCACAGCCATTTCCTGAGTCAGGGACGCTTCATTGGCGTAGCCATCAAGCAGGGATTTTTGGTGTTCTGATTTTGTCAGGAGCTGATGCGCATGCTGACCGTGGATTTGAATAAGCAACTGGCCCAACTCGCGCAGCTGTGACAGCGGTACGGCAGTGCCGTTAATGAAGCCACGTGAACGTCCGTCGCTGCTGATAACGCGACGTAGCAAACACTCACGGCCTTCCTCAAGCTGGTTTTCTTCCAGCCAGCGCAGGGCCGCGGGGGTGTCTTTTAAGGTGAAGCGGGCGCAGAGGTCGGCTCGCGTGGCGCCTGCACGTACCATGTCGGCGTCTGCGCGTCCGCCCAGGCACAAACCGAGAGCATCAATGGCAATGGACTTACCCGCACCGGTTTCACCGGTAATAACGGTCATTCCGTTCTGGAAATCGATCTCAAGTTCACGAACGATAGCAAAATTGCTGATGGTCAGTTGTGCCAACATAGCTGTTTTCCTGTATGAAAAACCATGACTGTAATTACATACAGTATAAACTGGTTTTTTATACAGTAAAGAGGTTGGCGTTAAATTAGAATAATTTTTTTGACCAGCCTAGCTTAGTGCTTAATGTGTTGAAATAGCTGTAATCTTTTGGGTGTATCAGGTTCAGATGATAATCACAGCGGCGAATTAATACGTCTTCACCTTCCTGTATAGGCAGGGCGATCTGGCTGTCACAGCTGATTTCCAGATCGTTACGGCGATGAGAGAAGCGCAGGCGAATGGTGCTGCTACTGTTGATCACCAGCGGTCGTGCGGAAAGCGTATGTGGGAACATCGGCACCAGCGTAATGGCATCCAGCGAAGGCGTCAGTATCGGGCCTCCGGCAGAGAGTGAGTAGGCGGTAGAGCCGGTCGGTGTGGAAATAATCAAGCCGTCTGAACGCTGGGAGAAGGCAAAAATTTCATCGATATAGACTTCAAATTCAATCATGTGCGCCACTTTTCCGGGGTGCAACACAACTTCATTGATCGCAGTGCTAATACGCTTCTGGCAGTCCAGTTGGCACACCTGGGCTTCGAGTAAAAAGCGCTTTTCGCTGATGTAGTGGCCTTCCAGCACGTCAGCTAACTGTTGTTGCGCATTGTCTGGGTCAAGGTCGGTCAGGAAACCGAGGTTGCCGCGGTTAATGCCAATAACCTTGATGTCATAACGTGCCAGGGTGCGTGCGGCGCCCAGCATATTGCCGTCGCCACCGACAACCACGGCGAGGTCTGCCTGCTGGCCAATCTCTGCGAGCGTACCGGTTTTCACATTTTTCAGCTGCAGCTCGTGGGCGATTTGTTGCTCAACGATTACCTCATAACCTTTGGCGCACAGCCAACGGTAGAGCATTTCATGTGTGGTCAGTGCAGTGGGGTGACGTGGATGCCCCACAATGCCAATACACTTGAAATGTTTGTTCATTTTCTCGAGGTCCTTGTAACGAAGATTAGTGACAATGTGAGTACTTCCCTTGAAACCCTGAATCTTATCCCCATAATAATCCAGGTTAGCGAGATGAATGCGAAAAAAACGCGGAGAAATTCATGAGTAGTAAAGAACAGAAAACGCCTGAGGGGCAAGCCCCGGAAGAAATTATCATGGATCAGCACGAAGAAGTTGAGGCGGTTGAATCAGACGCTTCTGCTGAGCAGGTGGATCCGCGCGATGAAAAAATTGCGAATCTGGAAGCTCAGCTTGCTGAAGCCGAAACTCGCGAGCGCGACAGCGTGTTGCGTATCAAAGCGGAAATGGAAAACCTGCGTCGTCGTACCGAACTGGACGTAGAAAAAGCGCATAAGTTTGCACTGGAAAAATTCGTCAACGAGCTGCTGCCGGTGCTGGATAGCCTGGACCGTGCGCTGGAAGTTGCGGACAAAGATAATGACGCGATGGCGGCTATGGTTGAAGGTATTGAGCTGACCCGTAAGTCAATGCTGGATGTTGTGGCGAAGTTTGGCGTACAAGTGGTTGCGGATATCGACGTGCCGATGGACCCGAACGTGCATCAGGCGATTGCCATGGTAGAGTCTGACGACGTTGCTGCCGGTAATGTGCTGATGGTTATGCAGAAAGGCTATACCCTGAACGGACGTACCATCCGTGCGGCGATGGTCTCTGTGGCGAAAGCCAAAGGCTAATCAGCCTCAGACCGGGTAATGCTGATGCGCTACCCGGTCTGGATTACTCTCACTGGTCCGATACGCTTTCCCGCAGCGGTTTGACGGGCAACACCTGCACCTGTTTAATCATATTGTCCTGCACGTCGAGAATATCGATATCGTACTGCCCAATACGCACACGTGTGCCGGCAACCGGGATTTCTTCCAGCGCTTCAAGAATAATACCGTTCACGGTACGTGCATCATCTTCCGGCAGGTGCCAGTTAAACGCCTTATTGATTTCACGAACGTTGGCGCTACCGTCAATGATCACCGAACCGTCATTCTGCGGTGTGACTTCTTCGGCAAGCGTCGGTGACATTGAGGTCGTGAAGTCACCAACAATCTCTTCCAGGATATCCTCGACCGTAACCAGTCCCTGAATATCACCATATTCATTGACGACCAGGCCCACTTTCTTCTTATTACGCTGAAATTTAATGAGCTGGGTGCTGAGTGGCGTGCCTTCCGGAACGTAATAAATTTCGTCGGCGGCGCGTAACATGGTCTCTTTGGTGAACTCTTTTTTCTCGGCCATCAATCGCCAGGCTTCACGTACGCGTAGCATACTGATAGCGTCGTCCAGCGAGTCACGATACAGCACAATACGACCGTGCGGAGAGTGCGAAAGCTGACGCACGATTGATTTCCAGTCATCGTTGATATCAATGCCGATAATTTCATTACGCGGGATCATGATGTCATCGACGCTGACTTTTTCCAGATCCAGCACTGACAGCAGCATATCCTGGTTACGGCGTGAGATTTGCGAGCGCGATTCATTCACCAGCGTTCGCAGTTCATCTTTACTCAGCGAACCGCTCACTACGATATCCGTTTTGATGCCCATCATGCGCATCAGCAGCCGCGTGATGGTGTTGAGTAACCATACCAACGGCATCATCAGAATCTGCAGGGGAGCCAGCAGGACACTGCTCGGATAGGCGACTTTTTCCGGATATAGTGCGGCAATCGTCTTTGGCAGTACTTCGGCAAAAACCAATACCACAAACGTCAGTACCCCAGTGGCAATGGCGACGCCCGCATCGCCATACAGGCGCATACCGACAATAGTACCGAGCGCGGAGGCCAGAATATTCACCAGATTATTGCCGATGAGCACCAGGCTTATCAGGCGATCCGGCTTGCGAAGTAATTTTTCAACGCGTTTTGCCTGTCGATTTCCCTGCTTGGCCCGATGACGTAGACGATAGCGATTCAGGGTCATCATTCCGGTTTCAGAACCGGAAAAATAGGCGGAAATGACCACCATGATGAGGAGCGTGACAATGAGCGTGGTGGTGGAGATGTGTTCCACGTAGGATTCCTTAAAGATTTAACTCACGAACTGCTGCAGGATACGACTGCCGAAATAGGCCAGTGTCAGAATGCCTGCGCCTGCGACGTTAAACCATACGACGCGACGTCCGCGCCAACCTTCATGGTAATGCCCCCACAACAGAACGATATAGACAAACCATGCCACGATAGAGAGAACGGCTTTATCAATGTTCTCGGTACTGAACAGGTTATGCATGTAAAACAGGCCTGTGCACAGGGTGAGTGTCAGCAGAACCACGCCAATTTGGGTGATATGAAACATTTTCCGCTCAATACTCATCAACGGCGGCATCTCATTGCTGAAAGCCAGTTTTTTGTTTTTCAGTTGGTAGTCAATCCATGCAAGCTGTAGCGCATAGAGTGCGGCGATAATCAGCGTGGCGTAAGCGAAAAGCGAAAGCCCGATATGGATCATCATGCCCGGCGTAGCTTCGAGATGGGTGATGAACTCGTTAGGCATAAACGTGGCGAAGGCCAGGTTTATCAGCGCAAAGGCGTAGACAATGGGCAGCAATAGCCAGCCTCGATTGCGGGAAGCGACAATGGTCATTACCGTACAGATCATCAGGCTCACCAGCGAGCCGACGTTCAACAGACTCAGGTTTTGTCCGCTTTCACCGCCGGGCAGAATACGCGCTTCCAGGGCGATAGCATGGCTTACCAGCGCGACAACCGCAGAGAGAATAGCCATACGCCGCCAGCCGCTGTTTTTTTGCAGCAGAGCGGGAATAATCAGCGCGAGGCTGACTGAGTAGGCGACAAGAGCAAGCAGAGCAAAAACGGGCATATAGGTGTCGACAATTGGCCAGTGATAAAGAAAAGCAGTATAGCGTTACGTGACCGCTGCTCCAACCGTTGCATAACAACAAAGGCGGCTTCATGTTATACTGCGACAAATTTATGTTGATGTGTCGCTGTCGCGACCGACCGTTTCCACCCCAGGCGAGAGACAATGTTTGATAATTTAACCGATCGTTTGTCGCGCACGCTGCGCAATATCAGTGGCCGTGGACGCCTTACTGAAGACAACGTTAAAGAGACGCTGCGCGAAGTGCGCATGGCGCTGCTGGAGGCTGACGTAGCGCTGCCGGTAGTGCGTGAGTTTATCAATCGCGTAAAAGAGAAAGCGGTTGGTCATGAAGTTAACAAAAGCCTGACGCCGGGTCAGGAATTCGTCAAGATTGTCCGTAACGAACTGGTTGCGGCAATGGGCGAAGAAAACCAGACCCTGAATCTGGCTGCACAGCCGCCAGCCGTGGTGCTTATGGCGGGCCTGCAGGGTGCGGGTAAAACGACCAGCGTCGGTAAGCTGGGTAAATTCCTGCGCGAGAAGCACAAGAAGAAAGTGCTGGTGGTCTCCGCGGACGTTTATCGCCCGGCGGCGATCAAACAGCTGGAAACTCTGGCCGAGCAGGTCGGCGTGGACTTCTTCCCGTCGGATGTTGGCCAGAAGCCGGTCGATATCGTTAACGCCGCGCTGAAAGAAGCCAAACTCAAATTCTACGACGTGCTGCTGGTGGATACCGCCGGTCGTCTGCACGTTGACGAAGCGATGATGGACGAAATCAAACAGGTCCACGCTTCTATCAAACCGGTAGAAACGCTGTTTGTGGTCGACGCCATGACCGGTCAGGATGCCGCGAATACCGCAAAAGCCTTTAACGAAGCGCTACCGTTAACCGGTGTAGTACTGACAAAAGTTGATGGTGATGCCCGTGGCGGTGCGGCGCTTTCTATTCGTCATATTACCGGTAAGCCGATTAAATTCCTCGGCGTCGGCGAGAAAACCGAAGCGCTGGAGCCGTTCCACCCGGACAGGATTGCTTCGCGTATTCTCGGCATGGGCGACGTGCTGTCGCTGATCGAAGATATCGAAAGCAAGGTTGACCGCGCGCAGGCAGAAAAATTAGCCAGCAAGCTGAAAAAAGGCGATGGCTTCGATCTCAACGATTTCCTTGAACAGCTTAATCAGATGAAAAACATGGGCGGTATGGCAAGCCTGATGGGCAAGCTGCCGGGCATGGGTCAGATCCCTGACAATGTGAAATCGCAGATGGACGATAAAGTTCTGGTGCGTATGGAAGCCATCATCAATTCGATGACGATGAAAGAACGCGCTAAGCCGGAAATTATCAAAGGTTCCCGTAAACGCCGTATCGCTGCCGGTTGCGGTATGCAGGTACAGGACGTAAACCG
>ERZ773225.1922-NODE-1922-length-22564-cov-3.079390_pt1 | contig 22564 bp, 28 predicted proteins | sample MGYA00580993_ERZ773225 | MGnify/ENA primary metagenome ERZ773225 (study PRJEB29015, sample SAMEA2737748) | human gut metagenome | biome: human gut; feature: human-associated habitat; material: faeces | place: China | collected 2012 ...
GCTGAAGTAGATGGTATCTATCGTACAGTTACTATTCTACGCCATTCGCACAGCCTGGCAAGCAAAAAAGTGCCGCTCATCCGAGGATGAGCGGCGAAGAATTATATTTTAGATATGGAAAACAGTCCACTCGCGGTTTGGATAATCGTCGCAGAAGCTTGCGAAGGCGAGCGGCGCACCGTTGTCTTGGCTGTCCTTGTTAGAGTGTACGAAGACATTGTAGTCTTCCATATCCTCAACATCATCTGCCGTGGCATCCTCGTCGAAGACATCATTGACGCTTTCCGCAATCAACTCTTTCATTTCCTCAAACGCCTCATCGAAACTGTCGTAGAAGCCCGTAAGCTCGATGCTTTCGTATTCCTCGTAAGAAAGAAGAAAGAAGGGCTTGTCGGTTGTGACTTCGTAAACGACCCACTCGACACTCTCTTGGTCATCCCCATTCCAGTAGTCATATGTGCTATACGCTCTGGGTTCGCTACTGTCAGCGTTGCGGTTCTCATCGAAGGTGAAAGAAAAGCCGTAGTGGTCTTCGTTTTCGTGCGTGATATCAGTTCCGGTAAGACCTGCATGATAGTTCTTGTTGATGCGCTGTGCCATACTGTCTTTTACTGCGGCGACCGCCTCTTCCAGCGTGTCCTTCTTGCAGATGAGGTTCGTGCAATCATAGTGTTCGCTCTTAATCACGATAAACATTTTGTGGTCTCCTTTTTGCTATTTTATTGTGGCGTGTCTGATAATGCGTGGCATTATACAACCTCGTTGATGGCGTACAAAACCGAGACAGTCAGCCAATTCGGTGCATAATCCTGACACTCATATATAGCTGCCTCAGTGGTGTCGATATAATACGAGCTTGGAATTGTTTCCTCGTCGCTTCGGTCGAGGTGGCGCTTTTTGAGTTCTTCCTGATAGTCCGTCTGCATAGCGGCATGAGCCGTTTCGATGGACGGGTACTGGTTCGGAAAGATTTTGAGAAACATCTCCCCTCTTTTGTTGGTAAAAGATTTTGCAACAATAAACATACGAAACTCCTTTTCTGACGCAAAAAAGGGCGGGCTTCCGAGAAGGAAGTCCGCCTTAAAGCAGAATTGTGAATTGTACGAACGCAAGACGCGCCTTAGTAGAATGGTATCTATCGTACAATACCTATTCTACCCGGTTCGCACAACTTGGCAACTGTTCATTTTGCGTGGTGCAGTGTTTTTCCGCTGCGGCGCACAATTGCTTGATGTCAGCGGCGGAGTATCCAAAGTCGAAATACGCCATCGGCAGCTTCTTGTCATCGTGCTGCCACTCGCTGCGCAGAGCAATCCTGTCTTCATCAGCTTGACGCACTCCCACCCCTTACGGAGTGGGAGTGCGTCAAAATTTGCTGCAAATCATCCGGTGAAAACGAATAAGTCTTGCAAGTGTTTAGACGGTTCGCCAGCAGCGTTTCAGTATCAATTTTCAGACAACACATATGGATTCTCCTTTCGGTGCTTGGCTTCTACATTTCCAAATATACTCATTTCGCACGAATTGACAACAAAAAAAGAGCCCCGCATTTCTGCAAGGCTCAAATGGAACGAATCGTGTGTCAGCACAATTCATTCTGATAGCAAGCCATCCTCGTGGAGGATGTCAAAAACCTGCTACCCGTCGCTTCAGGATGACCCTGATTGACTACTCCTCTGCACCGGGAGTGAAGTCCAACGCCGATTCTCAGACAAGAATCACCGATATGGCGTTATACGAGCTCGGTATATCACCTAGGTTATGTATTCCCTGTTGGTGCCCTCGTACTGGCGCAATGAGTGCTCACTGTATAAGTACAGCTTCTTTCTACAGCCAGAAAATTCTGGTGCAGGACGTCCCATTGCCGACTGTCCTGACTTTTGAGATATAGCCTCATATTGCAATCCATCGTTTTGATAGAGCTGATGTGACCCGATGGTGGATATTCAGTCACGCTCTACGTTGCCGTTAACCCAAGCAATCTCGGAACACCTTTTTTAGTACCTGTATCGTTCAGGAGGCAAGTGCTGCCTAAGGGGTGGTGCGGTTAGACGCGACCGAGGCTCTTGCACCCCACGATGCGCCCTTCCGCGTCGCGGATAGGCTCATTGGGGATGAAGACGTCGGTACGGTCCTTGCACCGTGCGGCGACGAGGCTGCTCACGATGAGCAGAGTGTCGTCGCACTGGGCGGGAAGGTTCTGCACCTCGCCGTAGACGGTGGTCGTCAGCGGGATAGTGGTCCCGTTGAAGTCCACCGAGCCAGCATCGGCAGTCGCTGCGGAGACGCGAGCGACTATGCCGGAAGGCTCGATGGTGATGCCGGCCACGGTCACGCTATGCGGGGTCAAGTTGCGGATGTACATGTGGGACCTCCTTCGTTGTCTGCAAAACAAAAAGCAGACACATCAAAAGGCGTGTCTGCTTGAAGTTAAGCGGGTTGAGAAACGGTTGGTGGTAGATATGGTATCTATCGTATGTATACCATTATACTTCATCCGCATACGAATGCAAGGCCTTTTTGGAATTATTTTTTGGTTTCCTCAAAAATAGGGTTTTCCCAAAGAACTTTGCGCCCGCTTTCAATGCGAGAGACAGCCTTCATGGGAATATCAGACCAGTATTTACTGTAGTCAGCGCAGTTCTCCGCAAGAAATTCTTCCACATCATTGCAGAGCTTACGCGGTGCAATAGCCCATGTAGAAATGACCTTATTCTTAATCGTTTCAGAAGTAATCAGGTTGGAAACAGGATATTGCACCTGCATTTCTTTTCCATTGGCTTCAATAACGAGCCGAATGTTTTTTGCTTTTGCAGTCGCAGCAAACAAACTACGGCACTCACTTTCCCAACAATGTGGCTTAGACTGGAACTCCAGCATCCTTGATTTGGTAAGATGTTGGACGGCAACGAATTTTTTCCCGATGCTTTCGCTGAAAGGTGTGCCATCGTGAGAAGTGAGATTCTTATCGAGGACATTGACTACCCTTTCCGCCCATCCGGTAGGATTAGCGAAAAACTCGATGGTCGCGGTGTCATCAATTTGCTCAAGGAATTCACGAAGGTCTTTTTCAAATGCGGTGTCTTTCTTTTGCAGGACATACTGTTTGACAGCGTTTTCATAAGCCTCGTTCTGCAATTCGGGCGTGTTCAGATAGTCAGGGTCGAGAATTGTTTTCTGCTCCAGATAATCCCACAGTGTTTTCGTCATCTCACCCATTGCGGAATGGGGACCGGTGTAAGCAGAGGTGACATCAAACAATCGCAGGAACTCATAGCTTTCAGCATAGGTCTTTTCGTGGTCCACAACATAAGCCATAAACTCAAGGTTATGCTGTTCAGAAAAATGGTCTTTGCTCATGCTGGTGGGATAGTTACTGCACATTTGCCCAAATAATGCCTCGACACTATGCTCGCCATCTGCCATCGGGACACGAATGAAACGATAATAATAACCTTTTTCATTTTCGTTCATAACGACTCCGGAAAGTATGAAATCAGTTGGGTTTTTGAGAAAATTGTGGAAATCTTCTTCATAAATTGTGTTTAAAAACATAAGGCTTAGCTCTCCTTCTCCAGCGTAAGCTGGTTTTTGATAATATTGACTGCATTCTTAACACAAAAAGAGCGGACCTCCCGATGTGGGAAGTCCGCTCTTCAAGCGAAATTGTGAAGTGTACGAGCGCAATGGTTGCGTCAAATATAGATGTTATCTATCGTACACTTCTAAGTTTATACAGTTCGCATACAGCGTCAACCATCACTCGGTATCGGCAACGCACATATAGAGATGGTAGGTGGCGTTTGCCGTCTGGCAGACCCAGTGATTGTAGAACGAATTGTACGGCTCGGATGTGACAACATCTTCGTCCGCGTAATAAATAGCAGCCTCGCACCACGAAGGACCATCCTTGCGCGGGACGCAGCGCACATCCATGCACATACCATCGGCAAAGGTAACGGACTCGAACTCAATCTCGTCCTGCTTTTTGCCTCCGTCGGTGTACTGCTTGATTTCGTTCATGCGCTCTTTGCTGATAACAAGGCGCTCAACAAAAACCTTACGAAAATTGGTGAGATTCTCATAGGTGGCGCAGATACGCATGATTGCGCTTGCCAGAGAGTGTACGGAACCGATGTCATAGCACAGGGCCGTTTTGTCGAAACAGCCGATACCATGACCCGTCCAGAAACCGCCCTCAAACAAATGGATGGAGGCGGCGTAGCAAGGACAGGCATCGATTTTGCAAAGCTGGATATCAAGCGTGCAGCCATTGTACATACTATCTACCGCAACCCGGCAAATTTCAAAGATTACTTCGGAAGGAACTTTGCCGCTGCCATCCCAATAGGTGGGATTGTAGCGGGAAAGATACATCTCGGCAATCTGCTTTGCGTTGTTCTCGGTCATACCGATGGATTGTTTAAGCATTCTTTATACCTCTTTTCAGATTGTCAGCACATATTAGATGCCTCTGGCATTACGTGGTCGGGTTGGTCCACAGAACCTTCTCTCCAGCCCGGATACGCGTGATACAATCGATTGGAAAAACGAAGACATCGAACATATTGGTTCCCTTTTCAACCTGTTTGATGAGGTTGGGATGCTTGCAAACAAATCGCTGAGTGTCTTCCGGCTTTGCGAAGGCGCTGATACGAGTCACGGAGATTCCTTTCCTGCGCAGTACATCCGCATCGCGAATAAGGTGGCTGGGACAATCCACTTCGAGATGCTCACCCATTTTCTTGTCGTCAATATAGTCCATGACGAGAGTGACGACTTTATAAGGTTCGACAGCATCCATCATGCTTTTGCACACATTGGTGATGTCCTTAGGGTCGGCACTGTCGTGCTCATAAAACGTAAGGAATAGTTCCGACATCCTATCAATGGCAATCAGCCGGGCCATGTAATAAATTCTGGATGCCGTTCCGTTGCTTGCCGTAATGACAGAACTTGTCTCTTCAGCCCAATCCGATGGAGATGACAAATAGTGAATCACATCGTCATCGTTCAGAGGATACATAGTTCGAATCAGGTTGGAGAACTCATTGCATCGAGTTCCAAAAAGAAAGGCGGAGCAAGCATTGCGGACTGCTTTATCCACTGTATCCTTATCCTGAAACATTGCGGGGTCTGCCGGAATGTTCTTTCGGAACAGCGGAATACGGATACTGTCCAGTTTCTCGAAGACATCCATATCGTCGATGAAATCGCTGCTTTGAAGCAACGCTTTTACGGGTTTGGAGGCCATGTAAATAGTTTTGCTATCCACAATGAAGCCGCCAAATTCCCATTTTGCGAATCGTGAAAAGGATGGCTTCTTATTGTCCGACGAATCCCGGTTCTGAACCATAACATAGAGCGATTCAACTTGATGTTCTCTAACCAAAACCGGATGTTTGAAAAACGAGTAATAGCGGGAAAACACAATGTCACCGCTGCGTTTTGCTCCCTCAAAAAAGGTCATGGTCCAGTTTGAGAGAAAACGAATCAGTTCCTCAACAGTAAAAGTCAACATAGTTTATACTACCTCTCTTTAGATGGTCAGCACAGCAGAATCGAAGTTTTCCAAACAGTCACAACTCAAGAACTGACCTCCACAAATGGGGCACTTCTCGATGTCGCAACCGTAGTGGTGATAGTAGCCAATTTTGGCTCCACAATCGCCACAGCGGATATCTTTCTCTTCCGGAGTACCAACGGATTTTTCGTACCAGTCGCCGGGGCACCGACCTTGATACGGTTAAAAGTTTTCTTGTGTTCGCCTTTGATGACCACACGCTTATACGAGCAACCGTTGGCCGTCAGCATTTCGCGTCCGCAGTAGTTACATTTTGCCATTGCCCGTCTCCCCTTTCAGAAGCTCGCGTGCATGGTCGAGGACTTCCTTTGCGACAGGTTTACCGCCTTCGTTCAGAGCGAGGAAGACCTCCAGAACCTCTGCACGGGTCGTATTCTGGTCAAGTTCAGCAACACCAATGGAAGCATCCATGAACCAGTTTTTATCCAGAACGGAAAGGTCGTTGTAAAATACGCCTTTGTACGGGAATCGGTTCTCGTAAAAAGCAAGCAGGGTCAACATACGCTGCTTGCCATCAACAATTTCGTAGTAGTTGCCATCGTCGTTTGCGCGAATAAAGGGCAACTGCTTGAAGACGAAACGACCAATTTCGCGTCCTGCGAAGATGCTGTCCAGCAGTTTCTCTCTGTCCTCCTCATCCCAAACAGAACCGCGCTGATAATCGGGTTTGAAATTAACGCCGAACAGGTAATGGAAGCTGAGTAGAGAGTACATGCTACGATTTGAGTAGTGCAGACGGGATAGTGCAGAGTCACGCTTTGCGAAATGCGTGTCTTTGTCGTCATCCAACGGTCGAACACTCGTCCAAGCCCAGCAGGAATATTCGACATTGTTCTTGGTGGTGACGCGGATGAGATACATTGCGCCATCATCCATCACTTCTTCGACAACACAGTTAGGAAGATGTCCAACCTGCACCCTGTCTCCCACAGCAAAATGGTATGTGGGTGTTCCAGAGTTCTTTGCTGCGTTACAGGCTTTCTCGTAAGAGTAGCTATCCTTTACGCGTTCCTGCGGAGTTTTCTCCCGAGCAATTTCTTTAGTACGGCTTTTTGCCATGGTAATGCCTCACTTTCTTTTTTGGCGGTCGTTGAGAAACGTCCCAACCGTCAGTTGTTTTCTTTTTCGTGCCTCTCGTCGTCGCGCAGAAGGTCGTTTGCCACTGCTACGGTATCACAGGTGTAGTAGCGTCCGCAGGTGTATTCGCACTGAGTCAATGTGGCGGAGCAACCGTTGATGCAGCCCATGAAGACATCCTTATTGCCGTTCTCGTCGGTGAAAATGCCGCCGGTCACGGTGATGCTCTCAACATAGGGCAAGCACGGCTCGTCCGTGTCCTCACTCAAGTTCCATACAATCTCCCAAAAGCTGATGAAGGTGTCATTGTACAAGAAAGAGGGGCGGTTACCGCTGTCTTTCCGAACCAGTTCTTCAAGGGCATCCCAAGGAACTTCATCTGCAATGAAGATGCCGAATGCGCCACAGGAAAAAACGATTTTTCCAATATGACCGCAGATACGGACATAGTCACCCACATGAAGTTCGTTGTCATTGGCATCGGTGAAACCTGTGTCGAAGCCTTTCTGTGCCATTTCATTTGCGTTAGTCATTTTAATACACTCCTTTTTGAAATTGACGCAAAAAAGCGGACCTCCCAACATCGGGAAGTCCGCCTTAAAGCGAAATTGTGAATTGTACGAGCGCAGTCAGCGCCTTAGTAGAATGGTATCTATCGTACAATCTCAATTATATCCGACTCGCACGAAGATGCAAATGTTTAATTGCCCTCATGGAAAAACATATGCATGAATTCCGGATGCCCAGCGAACACCTTCTCAACAACCTCGGGCAAGTCATGGATATCATCCAGAACGAGCCGTCCTTGCCTATCGCGGTACGGTGCTGTCGCTGCGGTTTTCTCTGCAAAATAAGCGTCAAACGCCTCTTCGCTATCGAATTCCGGCATTAACGCAATTTCCCGGTTGCGGTCCTTCATAATTTACACAGCCTCGTTAAACGCCGAGCAGTTCGCGCTCTTCGGCAGTCAGTTTATCGAGAACCTTCTGCCTGCGCTTTTCCCGCGATTCCTGCTTTGTGCTGATGATGAAGGTATCGGCGCGGTCGCCATCCCGCACAAAGACGGGACGGTCTTTCAGCATATTCCGCATTGCGTCCAAACGCTCTTCCTTTGTCATGTCATACATGCCGGATGCGCCGTAAATGGAAATGTTGATTTCATCCTTTTTCGGGGCCTTGTCATAGGCGGTGGGGTCTACGGCAGTGAAATAAAGGGTGTAATAGTAGCACCTGTCGGCGAGCGCCAACGCGATGGTATCGATATTTCCCTCAAAGACACCAAGGTCGGTGATGGAGCGACCCTCGCAGTCACCCTCCGTGGTGACATGCCAGAATCCGTAAGCTTTGTCGTAAGGTTTGTTGAATTCAATCATTGTAAATCAGGGCAAGGAGACCCGCGACTTTAGGCGTGGGAGGAATTGCCCATTCACATCCTTTCTATTAGATAATTTGTTGCAGGTTCTAATAGCTGCAACTTTTTGAATGAAATACTGTTTGTAACGACAGTGCCATCAAGCTTTCTGAGAGCAAAGCTTCCTGATGCACGACGACCGGAAACGAAGCACTCTTGCCCCTTGTAGAGAACCTTATCCCAAAGACGATAGCCTTCGACAACATAAGGCATTTGGCTTCTTTTGCGAATGCTACCTTTTGAGAAGTTTGCTTTATGGGTTTGACGATTGTGATGCCTTATAGCTTTTGTGCGATAGCAAACACTGCATGCTTCTTTCCATTTTTACTCTCCTTGATTTTTGGCTGAAACAACTTGGAATCGCAGTTTTAGTTAATATCCCAAATATTCGGGTTATCGTACTTGTTAAAGAACTGCATAAATTTGTCTTCCGGCATCTGAGCCTCAGCTTTGTCTAGCATATCGCAAATCTCGGTCTGGTTTGTATTCCCATTCAAGACCTTAACATAGGTAGCACTTCCGGGATTGGCTCCGATAAAATCAGCAATTGCTGTACGGTTGTGTTCGATGGAATTTTTTAGTTCCCACCAACGCCAAGAACGGATGCACTGAGTCAGCGACATTCCATCCACTGCTTCCCAGTAATCGCCGCTTTTTTCGACGGCACTGTACTCTTCAATAGGATTCATTCCACCATCTTGGAGTGCTTCATCAATCATTTCAAGAATCTGGAACGGATAGAGTTTTCCATCAACCTCAACTTCTGCATAATCTAGGTCATCGTATACCTCAAAGAGAGTGGCTTCTTCGTCACTATCAAAGGAAAAATCATCATCCTCGACTAATTCCTTCACGAGCTGCGTTTTTCCACTGATGTCAAAGACTTCATGCGTCTGTTTGTTTACTTTGCAGGGCAAAGTGTGAATACCATCGGAAAAGTGATACTTAACCATTGCATTAACGATATTAGAATTATTAACCATTTTGTCTGTTCTCCTTAATTTTTTATTTTTTTCACCATTGCGTTTTAATCAAAAGCGTGAAGAAGCAAATACTCCTTCTTTTTGACTGTGTTTGGATTCATATAATTGCATCAAATCTTGGCGCACGGTAACGGGTCTTATGATAGCGTCTTGAACGGCGGTTTTGCCTGCGCGTGGAAAGCAAATCTACCACATCACTCCGAAGAGGGTAAAAATCCTTCCCCAAGGTTATAAACGGCTTGATACAGCCACACCTGTCGGCTTTACCTCAGCTTTACGTGATGTGTTGTTGTCTTAGAGCGCACGGCTAGGATTTACACCGTACGGTAACTGTCTATTCGCTTATAACGGGGCACAACTTAATGTGCAAAGGGTAGTCAACATATCCTTGCGGACACTTCTAAAGTGCAGACTTACCGGAGCAAGCCCGAGACTTTAGTCGTGGGTTATTGACTGTGTTTCACCACTTTCTGCTTTCGTCGGACTTATACATGAGTTCAAAAGTTTCAGGCGAAACGGTGAAAAGGCTGTCTTTCTTGCCCTCCACCAGATATTCGTAGGGCTTGATGCGCAGTACAATCATGCCAAAGCTGCGAATGATGATGTTGTCGCTGGCGTCGTTACGGACAATGTTATCTGCCTTCCAGCCAATACCGGGATTTTCGGCAATCAGCTTCTTGATGTCCTCGAAGCTCTGCGCGTTTTCGGGGGCCCACTGGACCGCACGGATGCTGTTCCTTTTGTGATAATTAGCCATTGTGATTTCTCCTTTTTTTGGTGTTATTTATTTTCGAAAAATGCAAGCATAGCCGTATTAGCTGCCTGCGCATACCGCGTTTCAGGATGCCGTGCAGCAAAACTTTCTTTCGTAAAGAGATTGTTTGCGGAATGTACCGAATACCTCGTACCCTTCAACTTCAACTGCCAAGCCAGCTGGTTCGTGTCACGCTTATGAGCATCGGTAATGCTCGTGACGAGTAAACACGGAGGCAGCATCTTGGCGTAAGTCTTAGGTGACAGGCACTCAGCGTAGCTGGTCTTCTTCCAATCCTTTTCGATGAGATAAGGCGCGATAGCGTTCATCTTTCTGCTGGAAAGGTCAAGAATACCATTCTGCAAACAGACACCCTTGAACGAAAGTTTTGCTTCCTGCGGTACATCGAATGGCAGTTCATCTTCGAGATGCTGCATGGATACAGGGTTCCAGAGAAGAGCGTATACGAGGCAAGCCAGTGCAGCACCTGCACCGTCACCTACCAGATACATTCTGGACATATCTGCGCCATACCGTTCTGCACAGCGGTGGATGACAACGAACGCCTTCAAAAGGTCGCCGAGTTGCCCGAACAGATTCGTTTCGGGAACCGGGGTGTATTCCGGAATAAAGGTCAGATAGCCATGCTCCGCACACCATGTTCCGAAATTCCGGTTCAGGGCACTGCGTCCTGCAACGAAATCGCCGCCGTAGATGTCGATGATGACAGGGAATTTCTTGCCGTCGCCTTCCTTGTGCTTCGGAACATACGCAGAGATGGGCAAGCACTCATCACTTCTTTTCGTGATGATGTGATGTGTGACCTGCGTCTCGCTGCAAACTCCGATTGCGGTGGTATTGGGTTTCGGTTGCTTGCTTATGATTTTCTGCAAGGAGCGCTCCTTGCAAAGTGCGTAACGGTTGATATTCAAATTTCTTCCTCCTCGTTTTCGCCGCAGTCAAAAAGAGAGTCTTTCCAGCCCCTTTCAATGGCAACTCCGTAAGCCTTTTTGTACTGCTCCTCAAATCTCTGCAGGACTGCATCGTACTGACTCTGTGTCATAACAATATCGAGTCCGAGGTCGTCATCGTCGTTAGAGTTGTCGTAGTGGTACAGCCGCATTTCAAATTGTCTGCCGAAAACATCCTTGTTCAGATACCAGCATGAATACAAAATTACATAGTCGTCATCACTTCTTTTGCAGACATCGAGTCCAAACACCTTGTTGACATCGAGCTGCATGGAAATGAGAATGCTGATATAGTTGTTATTTAATGTCCGCATATCGTATTCGTTGATAACGAAGCGAAGGAACTCATCGAGGTCTTTGATGGTTACTTGACCCTGTTTCTTCACAGAGTCGATAATTTTTTTGTGTGCCATGATTTCTCCTTATCTTATCGTGCGCAGCGGTAAAAGAACGCCAGCATCTCATCGTTTGCCATCTGCCCCCATGCCGTTTCCGGATGAAGTGCGGCAAAAGCGTGGTCGGCTTCTTTTACATTGCAGAATACGAATTGATGGTACTGGTGGTTGGTTTTCAGCAGCTTCACATAACGTTTTGTCTGTCCTTTCAGGAAATCTCCTTTTCCGGAACAAAGAAAGCACGGCGGCAGCAGCTTGCAATAGTATTCGGGACGAATATAGGAAGCGTACTTCTCTTTGCGCCATCCCTTCTGCATGTAGTTGTCCGCCAGCAATCCAACCTGACCTTTGTAAAGGTAGAACATCCCACTCTGAAAACCCATGGCAGTTACGCGGAGAGCCTGAACCTTTTGCGGGATATACCTTTCAAGGCGGCGGATGACCGGCTGCATCTCGGTAGGATGGTGTAACGAAGCAACGGCCATAGAAGCCAAGAAAGCACCGGCACTGTCTGCGGTAACGAAGAGTTTTTCGATGTTGCCGCCGAACTCTGCCGCTTTCGCTTCAATGACTGCAAGCGCATCGAGAATATCCGAGATTTGTCCGAAGATATCCGTTTCGGGAACCAGACGGTAATCGGGGATAAAAACGATATAGCCTCTTCTTGCTAGTTGGATACCGAGATTCCTGTTCTGTTCTTTGCGGCCGGCAATCAAGCCCCCGCCATGAATATCCAGGATGATGGGTAGTGGTTCTTTGACCTCTCCGACTGGTTTGTAGACATCCATAGAAAGTCCTAAACATTTTCGAACCGGGATGGTAACAATATCGACAAGGCCGCTGTTGTGCATATGCGGCTGGCTGCGAATGATTTGTTCGACATGGATGCGCTCCTTTACGGAAGCACGAGTAATGATATTCAAAAAAATCAACTCCTTTAACAAAAAACGCGGCTGCTGCTCTTCTTAAACAGCAGCCGTATTTGGTGAAATCAACGGAACTCGAATGTGTATTCGGTCCCGGTAACGGTTGAAACGAAAATATTCACGCCAATCACGCCGAGGCGCTTTGTCGTGGCAGTCGTAAAAGAGCGAGCGTTCTCATTTGTCCCCACGACAAACCGAAGAGGCTCGCCGTTTACGACATGCAAGGCACCCTTGCAGCCGATAAGAGACTTGACTCTTTCGTCGCTGCTATTGGTGGCGGTTAAAATACACCCTTCCCGAATTCGCATTTGTAAATTCCTCCTTAATCAGAAATCTCAAGCCGAAGCTTGCGGGTACTGGTCAAGAACATCGTTGAATCGGGAATCTAGGTGCCGGTCATTTTCGTCACGGGCGGGATAACTGAACGCGTTCTCGTCTGCAGCAGCATCCGTGAACCCGTCCATCATGGTCAGGATACCCTCCATCCAGGCAGCGGCTCTGCCAAACATACCGTTTTCCTGTTCCTTGTTGCGGTGTAGGTAATCGGTAAGGCTTTCAAGCGCCATCTTCTGCTGGTAGAAGGTATCCCAGTTAATGTCTTTGATAGTGTCGAGGTAAGCGTTATCGTCCATTTTGAACAAACTCCTTAAAAAATAAATTTACGATGCATACCCCGAAAGGCTCCTGCAATCAAATTCCAAAACAAAAAGGCAGACTCTCCATGTGACTGGAAAGTCTGCCTTAACGGTTCAGAACTGTGAATGTGTGAATTACCTTTCGGTTGGTATCCATCGTACATTTTTCATTGTATGCGGTTCGCACATTCGCGCAAGGGCTTAAAGGTGAAATCTGAGAAAATTATTGGACAGTGACAGAAGAATTTACAGCCTCAGACGATGAATCGGTGCTCTCACTCGCGGCTGCATCAGAATTCGCAGCGTTTTCATCATCAGATGCAGCACCGGACTCGGTTGCTGTATCAGATTCCGGAACAGCGGCAGCGTCCTCAGCAGGTGCGCCGGGCATAGTCGCATACAGACCCGTCAGACGGACAGGCGCGTCACCGTAGCCAAGATACCCCCAGAAAGTATCAGTGCTGGCTTCATTGATGTACTCGGTGCCCTGCAATACCGGGAACTCATAGATATCGGTGATAGCCGTGCCTTTCACATCGGCACTGTCAAACTGGTCGCTGCAGGATGCCACAACGGTGCAGTCCTCGTAGTTCCAGACGAGGTAGAAGGACTTGGCACCGGTCTCTTTGTTGTACTCCGCGTCACGGAACTCATCAAAGGAAGTATACTGCGTGCCGGTCGGGCTGTTCTTCCAATAAAGGCCATTCGGGGTACCGAATACCGCATAGAGGGCGTTGAACTTCTCCTCGGGCGTGCCGTCAACAGGAAAATCCTTCAGAGCGGAAGGCTTCATCGTCGAATAGAAAAGGCCATTCTCAAAGGCGTTCCCGATAGTCATGCCGTCAGAAGCAGCCGTGGTGCTGTCCATGACATTCGATACCGGGCCACCATTAAAGCCAATCTGGTAGTAGTTGGCGGATTCCCCATTCTCACCCTCGGTACAGACACAGAAATCCGAGATATCTTTTTCCAGACCTTCTCCGGTCACGGCATCCTCAATACTGTCGATGACCGTTTCCCCCGTTTCCAGAACGGACAATTTCAGGTATCCGGAAATTGGCATCTCGTTCAAATCCTTCACGGACACGCTCTTGATTTGTGTAGAACTGCCGGATGCAGAGGAATAGAGTCCTGAAACGAATGCGCCATCCTCATAGGTCAGAGGATTTACACCCAAAGGCAACCCATCCGTCCATGTCATATCGGGCTTATCCAGAGTCCCTACAGCGAACTCTGGAAGATTGTCAAGCAATGACCATGCATTGATGGGCTCTGGCGTAGGTGCAGGAGTCGGTGCCGGTGTGGCAGTGGGCTGCGCGGCGGCGATAGCCGCTGCCTCAGAAGCCGCTTTCCGGTCCTGAATCTCCTGAGATGCACAGCCGGTAAACATCACTACGGATGCCATCATGACAGCTGCGGCGAATAGAATTTTCTTGTGTTGCATACTGTTTTTGCACTGTCTTATTTTTTAGGCAGTGCTTTGCCTCCTTTTACATATCGTTTGTGCTGAATATGACCAATGACCGCAAGCCCCAAAAAGCCAACGGCAATGAGCATCGAACTGCCTCCGAGAAGAAACGCGCAATAACCGGCCACATCGCGCCACTGTGCGGCTTTTGCGAGCGTGCAGATGACGCAGGCAATAAAGCAAAGCCAGCCAAAGAGATAGCCAGCCATTCCGATGGTAGCTACCTTCCCTAATACGGATTCTAAAAGCTTCAAAGCAACCACATCCTTCCTACGAGTTTAATTTTATGCGATTCGCAAGTATTGGCAACAGGAAATTATCGCTACAAAAAGAAAAAGCTGCCCAACCGAAGCTGGACAGCGAAAATGCTATTGAATTTTACTGTTTTTTGTTTTGTTCTGCTCTTCTGCGCTCGCGTTCCTCGTACTCCTTCTTCTGATACTTCAAGCGTTCGTTCAGCAGAAAGGAGTTTTCATCGCGGGTCATGGTGAGTTTGGCTCTGTACACGATATAAATGACGATAAGTGCCAAAATGCCGTAGGTGAAGATGAGACTCAGAAGATTGCCAACAACCGTTACGATAATAGGTGAAATAAGATGGAGAATACCAATGACGAGCAGGAACATACCGCCAAAGACGATGACTTTAGCAGCGGTCTGAACGGCAGGCGGGTAGCCATCGAGAAAAGTAGATATAGTATCGTTGATTTTGGTGAAGATGTCATTTCTCTTTTTGCCATTGTTATTATTGTTTTCAACCATACTGGTCCCTCCCTTTTTATGCCAATTATAGCACATATTTGTACAAAATGCTATACCTCGCATTATATTGTGGGTGAGGACAGGAACCATTTTGTTTGCCAAGACGACAACGAAAAAAGCCGTCACCCCAAAGGGCAACGGCTAAGTGTATTGGTGTGATTAGCGAGGCAGGTTCTTGTCTACCACGATTTCGAGGTTGTAGTGAGGCAGTTTCGCAACATCACCCTTCGCAACCTTGAGAGCCGCCTTCATCTTGTCATCAGGCATGGACTGGATAAGGCTGTTCAGTTCCTCACAGGTGTGGCTGAGCATCGGACCGCGACTGGTGGTGAACATCGTAGCGGAAACCGGCTGGCCACCCTGAGAGACCATACCGTCCCAATGCGTGCGCAGTTCAGCAACGGACTTCATGTTAGCAGCAGTGCTCATGAAATCATAGATGTTGCAGTGGTTCTCGTCGATGTATTCAAGAACATCGATGCGAGTGCGGTTCGCATATACCGGGAACTGGAGCTCGACCTTGTTGCCGGTGTTGTTCATGATACGCTCAGCAAACTGCTTGGCGTACTCCTCGAGGGGGCAGGTCTTGTCTTCAACGACAGGAACTGCATCCTTCACAGCATCGAAGATGGCACGCCAGCCCTCATCGCTCAAATCGATGTTGGACTTGTTTGCGAGGGTGTTCAGGAACCCACGCGGCAGGTCAGAGATATCGATGGCGATGGTGCCGGTGAACAGATTGAAGGAGGGATGACGAGCACGGTCCCAGATGGTATCCAACTGTGCGGTAGCGATAACGCGGTCGCCGAGCTGGATATCCACACCCTGGGTGCTCATATTTCCCTGATAATAGTGCTTCAGGGCGTAACCACCGGTCACTGCACGAGTCTGAGTAGCGGCTGCATTGAGCAGACCGACCTCAACGGAAACAGGGATATCGTGACCATTGTAGTTCACGCTCAGATGATGCGTCCCGGTCACAGCCTTGTAGCGCTGGAAGATAGGCTTGACGAAAACATCGCAAGTCTTGCCGTTCGCCATCTGATAGTCGGGAATCAGGATACGGGCGGGAGCGGCACCGGAATCATCGGGCTTGAGGTAGTTGCGATACTTGACGCCGAAGTGCTCCGCGATAGAACGGCGCAGCACATTGAGGCTGGAAACCTTGCTCGGAGCGCAGCTGCCATTCTGGGTCAGCATAGTGCTCGCGGTGCTCTTGTCCATCTCCACATAGATGATGGTGGAGGGAGCGCCGAGAGGCTTGTAGGCATCCCGCATGACGATGTCGGCAAGAGGGATATCCTGCTGCTCAACAATCTTCATCTTGGTGTCGAAGGGGCCGTCAACGAGGTGGTAGGAACCCTCTTCCGGCTTCTTGGTGGCGATGAACCACGGATACTTGTTCCGGGTAGCGTCCAGCAGGAAGTTGTTGAGACCTACACCGTGGATGCACAGAGGACCCTCATCGGTGTGACGAGAGCCAAACTGCAGGCTTTCGCTCACCTCGTCGATGTCCATGCCGTTGCCCCAGTCGGCAGTAACCATGCCGATTAGGTCCTTCTCGGAGCCCGGTACGAACGCAACCAGAGCGTTTACAGGACCAGTGCTGTTCGATAGGATGTTGTCCATAGGCTCGCAAGCGGCGCTTTGCATCGGAAGGAACTGGTTGGAAACGGCATTGAAGTAGTTCTTGGTGATACCAACATTGAGAATATGTGCCTTCATAGTATACCCCGTATCGTGGGGCCAACGTGCTGCTCTTGAAATCATCTCCACAGCAGGTAGAGCCCCAAGATAGGGGGGTATTGTTATTTGTTTGTGTGTTTGTCTGTTATTACAGGAAGCAGACAAGCGTAAAAGATTGCTATCGCAAGTATCGCAATTACAATCACGATAATTACAGGGACTGGGATTTGTTCGATGAGCGCAAGTATCACGCGTTTTAACAGCAGCTAGAGAAGACGACGTAGCATCTTATGATTGCTGAAAAAAGCGCTTACTTGCTAAAATATCTTCTTGAAATTTGTCATGATAATTCTCCTTTTTTGATTGATATTCGTTTTATGCTAACGCACTTTATCGTTGTACCCACGGCTGGAATATGTATAAAAGATGCTCTAACGCGGCGTTCGCGGCTGGGATATGTATAAAGGATGCTTTGCTGTATTTGCAGCAAAACAACGATTTTCGCATTAACGCAGCGTGTACGTCCCGCTTTTTAGGCAGGAAATCTATTATAATCACCGTATCGTGGTGTACTACGATGCAGGAATGTTCCCGCATGACCAAAAACAGATAGTCCGCAAAAAACCTCCAAAAGAAAAAAGGACAGACACCCATGACGAGTGTCTGTCCTTTTCAAGAAAAGAGGATTGTGAATATGGCTATTGTTGCACTACCTATACAGGTAATGATACTGGTATCTTTGATACGATTATTATTCTATGCCGTTCGCAAGCGCTGTCAACACTAATTTCTGATTTTTCCAACTAAAAAGCCAACTGTGTATCAGATGGCTTTTCTGTTATTTGTTGATGTTTTTCTCGTCGTGGTGAAGGGTGCCACGGACAAACTGGTTCCAGCGAGCATGATACAAAACAAAACCATCTTCGAACTCAACGGTAATGTTATTAACGCCGTGATAAGCGGTGCAGGTGGCTTTGCTGCCATCCTTCATCGCCATCGTAGTGCCGACGGATTTCGCATAATCGTGCTCATCCTTGCGAGCTGCACTGATAGTACGCATCCGCATTTTGCAGTCGGGACAGCAGGTAGCACCGGATGCAATAGCCCGCGTCATGGCGCGAACGCTTGTCACGAACTCTTTCTTACAATCCGGGCATACGAAGATAGCGCGTCTTTCCGAACGAGCGGAAATTTCGCGGGGAGTATAATCGTTCTTGTCGCTCCACATGGCAGAGACCTTGGGATACTTGGTAGCCAAATCGTTGATGCTGGGAACAACCTTACGACCTGCGCAAACAGGGCAACCGGTATGGTAGTACATCAAGGATTTAACGACATTGCAAATAGAAGCCTTAAATTCCTGCTTGCAGTCGGGGCATACGAACCATACCTTCTTGTTGTTACCTGCAGATACTTCACTGGGAGAGAAATCGTTCTTATCGCTCCACATGGAAGCGGCCATAGGGCACTTGGTAGCCAAATCATTGATACCAGAAACAACCTTGCGACCTGCGCAAACAGGGCAACCTGTGCTGCCATTTTGTACGGTATGAACTACATTGCAGATAGAAGCTTCAAACTCCTGCTTACAATCGGGGCATACGAACCACGCTTTCTTGTTGCTGCCTGCAGATACTTCGCCGGGGGTGTATGTGTTCTTTGCACTCCACATAGCGAAAATCTTAGGACACTTGGTAGCCAAATCATTGATGCCGGGGACGACCTTAAGACCTGCGCAAACAGGGCAACCGGTATTACCACGCATCAAGGACCTTGCGACATGGAAAACACGGGCTTCAAACTCCTGCTTACAATTGTGGCATACGAACCACGCTTTCTTGTTGCTGCCTACAGATACTTCGCTGGGGGTGTATGTGTTCTTGAAACTCCACATAGCGGAAATCTTAGGACACTTGGTAGCCAAATCGTTGACGCCGGAAATGACATTCTTGGAATTGATGGTGTTGGCATTCATAGTAAACTCTCTTTCTCCTCGTATTTTCGAGGCTTGTGATAAATAAAAATGAGCGACTTGTTGTTACAGCGTCTTAAACTTACGGCAGCAACGCATCATGGTGTGGATACGAACCAAGTCAATCTCGATTGCCAATGCGATGATGGCTTCGAAAAGTGCATAAACAGCCATTGCGGGAATCGCAACAAGTAAAATAATGATGGATTTAATGGCTTTCATTTCAGACTCTCTTTCTCCGCATTTGCGCGGTCTTGCAACAAAAAAGACAGGTCACCTGATTGGTGCCTGTCTGAATTTTGTCAGATTATAAATGTTTGGTCGTGGTTTGGTATCTATTGTACAATACTCATTCTATGCTGTTCGAAAATGCCGTCAAGACAATATTTCAAAAGAAAAAGCCGCCCCACCCCGAGAGGTGGAACGGCTGATAAGATTAGTGCTTGATGAAAAGCGAGGTGTCCCTGAACGGATTCAGGATACCAGGCTTATACTTGGTGCTGACATACTCAGCAATCTGAGCATCCGTCATACCGTTCAGTACATCGAGCCAGCATTCGGCGTTGATGCCCATGAGTCCGCCCATACCGAGCGCATTGTCGCAGCGTCTCATATCCTCAGCAAATGCTTCATGGTACGCGCAAGGCTCAGCAGCACGAGCAATACGATTAGTGTCGTACATGATGCCACCTCACCCGTTTACCATAGCTTTAAGCCCTGCTTCGTCCAGAACGGGAATCCCCAGAGCGTTGGCCTTATCAAGCTTAGAGCCTGCGGCTTCACCGGCGACCAGATAGCTGGTCTTCTTGGATACGCTGCCGGTCACCTTACCGCCGTGTGCTTCGATAAAGGTCTTAGCCTCTTCGCGGCTCATCGTGGGCAGGGTTCCGGTAATTACAAAGGTCTTACCGGAAAGCGATACAGCATCCTCAGCGGAACCGTTTGCGGATGCATTCGGTGCATGGTAATCGAGGTTGACGCCAGCCTTGTACAGGGCTGTGACCTCCTGCTTGAACATAGGGTCAGAGAGCATTGCATCCAGAGCGGCATAGATTGCATCAGAGAAACCGGGGATGTTACAATCCTTGATGTTATCCACATACAGGGCAGATAAGCCGAGCAGGTTTCCGTCCGTTGCCTTGCACTGGGTAAACAGAGCACGAGCAACATGACCGCCAATAAGACGATAGCCAAGACCTTTAAGAACACGGTCTGCGTTCTGGGTCTTGGAGTTCTCGATGGCTGCGAGCAGCTTCTTAGCCGTCTTTTCACCGTACATGTCGATGAGTTCGGATTCTTCCTCATAAAGCCAGTACAGGTCTACGGGGTTGGAGATGAACCGACTATCGACCAGGTCCTGAATGATTTGCGGACCAAGCCCCTTAATGTCCATGCACGCCTTGGATGCGAAATGGATGATGCGGTTGACCGTCTTGGCAGGGCAGGAATCGTTCGTGCAATACAGGTCAACAGACCCGTTCACGGAAGCGATAGGCTCGCCACAGACAGGGCAAACCTGACTGGACATGTCATAGGGCACAGCATCTGCCGGACGCTTTTCCTTCTCAACCATCGTGATTTTCGGGATGATATCACCGGACTTATGCAGCACAATGGTATCGCCGATGCGGATGTCAAGATTTTTGATGAAATCCGCGTTGTTCAGCGTAGCACGTTCAACACGGGTTCCGGCTAACTGTACCGGGTCGAATTCCGCCACAGGAGTGACGCGGCCGGTACGACCCGTCTGCAACACGATACGGCGAAGAACCGTAGCCTTCTCCTCAGCGGGATACTTGAAAGCAATAGCCCATTTCGGAGTTTTGGTCCGCTCACCCATCTTCTTGCGGATGTCGATTTCGTCTACCTTGATGACAGCGCCATCAATGGGATAATCGATATCATAACGATGCTCCCCGATATCGCGGATAGCGGCGAGGATACTGTCGGTATCATTGCAATGCGCGTAGTAGGTGGTCTTGAAATCACAAACATCGCGCAGATAGTTAAGCTGGTCGCAGTGAGAGTCAGCAAACTCAGAGGAATCCTCCCCGTCATTGACACTCTGCACATTGAAAATGAACACTTTCAGGTTCCGCTCCTTTGCGACAGCCGGGTCAGACTGACGCAGCGTACCGGCAGCGCAGTTACGGGGATTGGCGAACAGCTTCTTCCCTGCTGCTTCCTGCTTGGCGTTGGTTGCTTCAAAGTCCTCTTCGCTCATGTAGCACTCGCCGCGCAATTCGATTTTCCAGATACCGTCCGGCATCTGGATATTGACAGGGATGCCAAGAACCTTGACATTGTCGGTAACATCTTCACCGATATGTCCGTCGCCGCGAGTTGACGCCTGTACGAGCCGCAGTTTTCCGTCAGAACCGGCAGGCTTAGCGTACACCAGAGACAGGCTCAGACCGTCAATTTTGCGCTCAATAGAGAAGGTGGCATCAGGGTATTCCTTCACCACGGAAGCCGTAAAATCGCGTACCTCGTCGTCTGAGAAGACATCCAGAAGCGAAAGCATCGGGACACGGTGCTCAACCGGAATGCCGATAACGCGCTTGCCGCCAACCACCTGTGTGGGGCTGTCGGAGGTGACGAGTTCCGGATGCGCGGCTTCGAGGTCACGAATCTCGTGCATCGCACGGTCGTACTCCTCATCCGTTACGACAGGAGCATCCTGCTCGTAGTAAGCTGCGCTCCAGCGCTTGACCTTCTCGCAGAGTTCATTGTAGGTATTGATATATTCAGTCATTGTAATGAGTTCCTTTCAGTGTAGCCGCTATAGTATCTATCATACAACACTCTCAGCGGCATTAGCAATATCGAACATTAGAAAAGCGGGTCCCAAAATGAGATGAGACCTGCTTTGCACTTACTTCCTTTTGACCCTATCGTATTTCACGCCGAGAATCTCAGCGGCAGCGTTAAGGGTTTCGAGAGAAGCCTTGTTAAAATCGTTTTGCGCAGCCAGATATAGTGCTTTTGTGCATCTGACGGCGTCGCAAATATCGTAGATGATATCTTTGTTTTCGAAAATCAGCAAATACTGCTCATAGCCGACTGCGGCATCTTCTCGATACTCAACACCGTTGGCATCGAACTCGTATAAGCGGTTTGCGGTTCCGGAAGTCGGGATGCATACAAAATGGTTGGTGTTAGAATCTGTGTGGGTGACCACCATCTTGCGAATCGTTTCGGGATAAGGAACCCCAAAGCGAAACTCGACCATCCAGAGATAATCGCCTGCCTTAACAGAAAGCATTTCAAATCTTCCTTTCAGTGTTAATTTTTATTGTTTATTCGTGCCCTTCAAAGCTTCGATGGCAATCTCAAATTTTCAGTTCGAGCGCAACTTTTTCTTCTGCGCTCTTATCGTTCATCCCATCGACGAGAACGTAAATATCTACGTTCCTTAAAACAAGTCCTTTCGCTTGCCAGTCGGTTTCTTTGCGAATCTTTTCTGGCAAAAGACGAAGTGCCTGCTTTTTGAGTTTGTCGATTTTTTCTTCTGTGGGGTACATTTCTTGGCTGAAGGTAAATTCTGCAGTTTGGTACGTTGTAGTCCATGCACGAACCTTTACCGTTACTGTGCTTTCCGAAACGTTGTAGTCTTTAAATGGGATTAAAGACTCACTCAGTTCCCCAATTCTCGCATTAAAGAGATTGGTTATACGAGCGAGTTCCTTTTGGTAGATTACCTTTGCTTGTCGCACCTGTTCACGGTAGCATTTTACGCAGTCTTCAACTGTGTAGAAGATGTTTACAGACTCACCCGTGTATCCCCGATAGCCTGTATTATCCATTGGAGCAATTACCTTGGACATAATATGACCGTTCTTTACAGGTCGGAAATAAATAGGAGAATAATAAATAATCTTATTCGTCTCCTTGGCATCCGTTACCACCACCGGAGTGGGCTCAATTCCACGAATTGGCT
>ERZ773225.1924-NODE-1924-length-22557-cov-2.840014_pt1 | contig 22557 bp, 12 predicted proteins | sample MGYA00580993_ERZ773225 | MGnify/ENA primary metagenome ERZ773225 (study PRJEB29015, sample SAMEA2737748) | human gut metagenome | biome: human gut; feature: human-associated habitat; material: faeces | place: China | collected 2012 ...
GCTGCATATTCATATTAACACAATTATTAATAACTATATCCATGATAACTATTCAACCACAGGAGAATATTTGAATAACTCGCCCAACAACAAGTTTGAACAGGCGCAGATTTATGAAGATGCTGAGTGGCCGGAAGAAGCACAGAAGATCATGGACAATGCCGGTCTGGAACCGCAGTATCTTGAGGTATATCCCGACAGCATTCAGCGTTTAAGAATTCTGAACGAGGATAAAAAATATTACATTAAGTCCGGCGACACCCTTCAGATGGATGTTGTTGGATATAAGCGTAAGCTGAACGAGGTTAAGATTCCAAATGATCAGCTGAATTACTATTCAACAAACAACAAGGTTGCAACGGTTGATGAAAACGGTGTAATTAAAGGCGTTGGCGCAGGTAAATGTGCAATTTATGTTGAATACCTTGATAAGGACGTTATTAGAAGACAATATTTTGAAATTGTTTGCGACGATGTTATCACTGAAATTGTATCAAATGTATCGTCATTAAACGTTTTAGAAGGATATGAAGTTTCTTTAGCAGCAGAAGGCAAAACACGGTTTGGAAACACCGTTGCAATTGACGAGGCAGAATATTCTGTTGAAGATTCGTCAGTTGTATCTGTATCGAACGACGGTAAGGTTAAAGGTCTTAAAAAAGGCTCAACAGTTGTGAAAGCAGTTTACACGGCAGATGGAATTTCGCTGGAGAAGGAATATCCGGTTTCTGTAATCTCCTATGTAACAGATGAAACGCTGGATTACCTGAACACCAGCACGAAGTTAGGAACCGGCCACGGATTCTTTGCCCCGAACTCATGGAACCACGGTACAAGCGCAGCAGAAGGCGGCGGTATTAAGGTTTCGTCTGAACAACCTGCTTACTACATGAAACGAATCGGCAATGAGCTGATCAGTTTCGATATGACGATTAATCCCGAAGGTCACACTTGGCCGTCGTTCGCAATCAGAAATGCACGCCCGATGGAGGATTACACAAGCTCCGATACGTACATGATGGGCTTCAAGAAAGACATTGTTGAAGTGCAGAGATTTAACAACGGTAAGCGTACCATGATTTTTGGCGGCGCAGAATTTTCACCAGTAGGTGGTCCTGGTTATCCGAACAAGTTAGAAAATGGCGACACCATGGTTGAGTATGGGAAGCGTTACAGCATTACCGTTGGTGCCCTTGATGAAGAAAACGGTGTAAGACTTGTTCTGATTGTTAATGACAAACCAATTTTCGATTTCGTAGATACAGCAGAAGGATATATTAAAGGAGACGGATTGTTCGGTCTTTATCCTTCAAAAACAGGTAACTTCGTTCTGCAGCCGTATACGGGCTTGAAATTTACAGAAGAACAAAGAACAGGCAAATAATTTAAAGGCGGAATTTAAATATTTAGGAGAGAGCGTATGAAAAGAAGCTTATCCATTCTTATGGCGCTCATATTGACTGTTACGTTGCTGCCGAGCCTGAGCTCGGCAGTGGCGGACACCGCCGCTGAAAAAGCGCCTCAGCATGTGGCGCAGGATTTTGAAAACGGCTGGGATTCATCAGTGGGCACGTTATCATCAAATAGTTCTGCTGAATGGACCGACATGGACACGTGCGGCGAAAGCCAAGGCTCTTTAGAATTTTCGACAACGCAAAATTATGGCGCACTGTCGTTTCCACTGCGCACGGAGACCGGAAATCTATACGAAATTTCGCTCTGGGTCAGGATGAATGAAACGCCAAAAACACAAAATGCCACATTTATCGTTTACAATCCGGCAGTTGACGGGAACGGTAAGCTGTGGAACCAGTTTACGGCCCATCACAATGAAGATTTTGAAGCTGGTAAATGGGTTTTGGTCACTGCTGTTTATGAACCTACAGGCACAGGCACCAGAATGCCGAACGGAATCAAAGAAAATGCTGAAACACTTCCAGATGGAACCGTTGAGTTTCGGCTGGGCAGCGGAATTCCCAGTGAAGTAATGGAAAGCGGCACAATTTCGTTTGCAATGGACGATTTTTTTGTAATGCCGAAAGTTAACAATCAGCGAAACGACGCTGAGCTTATTGAAAACGGCGGATTCGATACAGAAGCAGCTTTTCAAGAGTCTTGGGAAAAAAGCGGCACGGCCAATATTACCTACTTGGAAGAGGGCGCCTGCGGAACCCCGGGTGCAATGCAGATAGATGTAATCAGCACATGGGGCACCATGGGGACTAAAAATAATATTGACCTACAGTTCTGCAGGGATTATAAGCTTTCGTTTTGGGCTAAGGCCATGAATGAAGAAAGTGTCGGCCGGGATATGTGGGCATATTTGGTATACAGCGGCGACCGTGATGTTGGCAACTGGGACCATATTACAAACGGTTCAAATCCAACGCTTTCAGATGAATGGCAATACTTTGAGTATAACATCAGTTTAAATTATATTGTAGAGAAAGTGCCCGACATCAGGCTTTTTTTCCGTGCAGGAACCAATATTGAACTAAACGATGGACTGAGGCCAAGTTATGCGGTGGACCAGGTTTCATTAAAGCAGACTGATGATGCTAATTTTAGCATAAATGCTGAGATTTTTGGTTCAATGACAAGTGAAACGGGTGTTTTAATTCAGCTTTCATTTATAGAAAGCACGAAGGGAAGCTTTGTTTATAGAATTGTAAGGGAAACAGACCGTGGCGACTACTGCTTAAAATCAGGCAATACGAAAGAGACAATTTTGGCTTTAGAGCATGATGGCAGATTAACCGACAGCAAAGTCCGGCTGGACGTAATTGGTATTGATTCATATGGAAATTACAGCAAGCCCTATTCCAGTTATTTAGATGAATCTGGCCCGCAGGATACGGTTACGCTGCAGCCGGAACAGTATCTATGGAATGATGATGTGAAGACCTTAAGCGCAACAGTGTCTTATCAGAATAAAACCGATGCAAAGGGAATTAGAACCATCGCGGCCCTTTATGCAGCGAATGGCGCATTGCTTCGAACCAATGAGGAAACTGTTCGGATTGACGCTGGTGCAGAAAAGACATGGTCGGTGACGATCAATGCGGAACCCAATGCAGCAAAAGTCCGCTTTTTTGCTTGGTTCGATGAAACAATGGCACCGGCAACATATCAGTGTGAGCTGAAAAAAACTACGACCGGAGCGTTCATTTATGTTGACAGCAACAGTGCGGCAACTGTGGAAGACGGCTCTTTTAATGCTCCATATAAAACATTGGATAACGCAAGGGAAACGTTGCAGAGTACACTTCTAAATTCCACTGAGGAAAACATTTATGTTGTCTTTCAACCCGGCGAATATGTTCCGGAAAACTACAATGCTTTTGTGTTTACACCGGAGGACTGCTCAGCGGAAAAAAACGTAATTTTTACATCGCTTAGCGGTGAAAAAGCGAAAATTACCGGTGCAAGACACATTGTTGGATTTTCTGTTTATGACGCTGAAAAGGGCATATACAGAGCAAAGGTTCCTGTTGGAACTAATTCCAGGCAGCTTTATGTAAATGGAATTAAAGCCACGAGAGCAAGAAGCGTTGAGGATATAAAAGGGTTTACAAATTTAGACCAGGGCACAAAAGACGATCCTTTCAATAATTTAGGACTGATTTCAACAGATACGTCATTTTTAGATTACAAATATCCAAACGAACTGGAACTGGCCTTTATCGAGAATTGGCGTCACCAGTATATTATGGTTGATACAATTTCTCCCACGGAAGACGGCCAGGTGCATTTTGGCTTCACTGACGATGGAAACGCAGCAAAGTGGAAATCAATTACAAGGCTCAACACGCCGGCAAAACTCCCTGTTTACGTTGAAAATGCGCTGGAACTGCTGGACGAGGAAGGCGAATGGTATTTAGATACACATGAAAATTTTGTGTATTACAAACCCAGATATTTTGAAGATATGCAAACCGCAGATGTTGTGATTCCTGCTATGGAAAAGCTTGTTAACATAACAGGAACAGTTGATGCACCTCTGCAAAATATCCGGTTTGAAAATATTGACTTTGAATATTCCACATGGAATTATCCAACGGAAAACCGCGCCTTTTTAAACGGGCAGAACGCAACATATTCAAACGGTACGGGTGGCATGTTGATGGATGGCGCTGTAGAGCTGAAAAATGTAAAAAACATTACCTTTGACAACTGCGATTTTTCCCGTCTCGGTTCCATTGCGTTAAAAATGACCGGGGCAGTTCAAAATTGCAGCGTAATTGGCAATGAGTTTTATGAGCTTTCCGGCACGGCTATCGCGTTGGGGGATGTATCATCAAACGAATGGAATGTTCGTTATCCCACCGAAAAGAAATATTATATTACAGATAACTTGATTGCAAATAACTATATCCATAAGGTGGCAACCGACTATTACTCAGCAGCCGCAGTCAGCGCTGGGTTTCCGAAAAACACCGTGATAAGGAACAACGAGCTGACCGACGGTTCCTACAGCGGAATGCATACCGGCTGGGGCTGGGGGAGTACCGCACCTTCAGGAACAGAAAATTTTGTAGTTGAGAAAAATTATATTCACGATTTTATGAATTGGCGGCTATTTGACGGGGGCGGAATTTATACGCTGGGTAACACCGGGGGAACGGCAGAAAATCCCAACTTAATTCACCGGAATTACTTTAAAGACATAAAAAACCTCAATGGGGATATCTATCCTGATGAGGGCTCCACATTCTGGAAAGTGTCTGAAAATGTAGTCGACCAGAAGAACTATCCGATCCATTATGCCAAGGAAACATCTTCGGCGGCAGTCACTTGGCTGCATATTTGGACGTCAAGCATACATGATATTTATGTAGAAAATAACTTTAGTACGACATCGACACACAGAAACAACGGAACCAATATTTCGTATGAAGAACCACATGTTTTTGCGGATGCGAACTGGCCGGAAGAAGCGCTTTGTATTATTCGCGAGTCTGGGATAGAAAAGCCGTATCAAAACCGGTTTCATTTCGACTTGCAAATGTTGAAACTACCCAGAAAGCTAGAGATTTCAAAAGGTACTACGCAAACAATCGCTTACAGCGCTATTACATCAAAAGATAAGCTGTGCGACCTTTCGGATTTTGAGGTTAGGGTGAAAACCAACAATCCCGACGTGGTAACGGCAACCGCGAACACTGTTACTGGGGTAGCAGAGGGAAAGGGTTGGATTACGCTTGCGCTGTGCAGAAATGTCGATGGAAAGACACAGTATTATGACGAACACACATTTTGTGTGATCGTAAAATAAGGAGGTAAAAACTGGTGAAAAAATTTGTATCTATAACAATTGTACTTACTATGCTACTGTCTGTTTTTTATTGCTTTCCCGCAGAGGCCAGAGTATATGAGGATTACCCATATATTTACCTGGATTTTGAAGATCAGGATGCAACCAACCAGTTGAAAGCAAACGGCGTTATTACAAACTCCGTTCCTAACAGCTGGAAAGCTGGTGGCGCTAACGGTACCAATGGTTGTCTTACGTTTACGGAGGAGGGTGCTTGGGCCAATAACGCATATCCTTTAAAACGGCCTCTTAAGGTTGGGGAACACTACAGGGTTTCCCTGTGGGTAAGGCTGAACAATGTTGAAGATTTAATGGGGGCTAACCCTAAAATTGCTTTAATTTTCTATACAAAGTCAAAAACTGGCGGTACGGCACATAAATTTGTTTACCCTACGGGGGAAATTAAGCCTGGCGGCGAATGGGTTCACTGTACTGGTGATTTCATTTGGGATGGTATTGCAAATGATGAGAGCCAGAATTCTACACCTCAGCCAATTGACCCGGCTGCCCCTGTAGATATGCGTGTGCGAATTATTAATGGCGGCAATACTTTAAGAACGTATTTGGCCGATAAGGACAGATTAGGATCAAGCTTTCAATTAAAGTATGACATGGATGATATTGTTCTTGAGCCGGAAGTTAACGGCAAAACCGTAGTGTATGACGACAGCTATCTTGTGGCAGCGGACTTTGAAGATGGCTCCGTAGGGGGATTAAGCGGTATTAAGTCAGTTCAGGACGACCCTGAGCGCGGTGGAAAAGTTGGCCTTGTACAATCACCAATCGGATCGTTCAACAGTCTTGAAGCAAAGAATAATTACCTGAAATTTAACCATTTGTACAAAATTTCCTGCTGGGTTAAGAGAACGGACGACTATTGCGAATTTGGCGGTCAAAAGTCGCAGGTTGCTTGTATCAACATGGCTCAGAACAGGATGGATACAACCAACATTTCGCCAACAACAAAGTATCCAACCTATACGAAAGGCGGCCTTGAGCAAAACAAATGGACATATTATGAGTATTACTTGAAATATGATGTAAAAACATTTGATGGTGCAGGAGCATGGACCGGTATTCGTGTTGGTAACGGTGCAGCGTCGAAGGATGCAGGGCAGACAGGTGAAATTGGGTTAGAAGGCGTAACCTATTATGTAGACGATTTTCTAATTCAGGACCTCGGTTTTGTTCAGAACGGAGATTTTGAACATGATCAGTCGGAAATTTACCGTATTGATGCAAAGGGAGTAACGCAAAAGACAGACACCGTATTTGGCTGGCTGCCGGAGCAGGCAACATCTTCAATTTCCACTGACGTACGCAGCACAGCAGACGACCCGAAAACAGAATCCACCCAGAGCATGTCGGTTAACATTTCGTCCGATGGAGGACGTGTATATCAGGGCATTAACTTTGAAAACAACAAAAAGTATAAACTTTCGTTCTGGGCAAAAGGCCTTGACATGGCCGACGGAGAGGAAAAGCCAATTTCTGTTGTTCTGGACAGAAAGGTTGACACCGTAGGGAAACAGGACGTTTATCAAGTGGAGGATTATGAAACCCTGAGAGACGATAAATGGACGCTGACCGGCGAATGGAAAAAGTATGAATGTGACTTTGAACCGAAATATGTAGCAGGGTCAACACCGGATGCAAACGTAATTCCTAGGACGCCGTTTATGTATATAGATGTAGACGGCAACAAAGCAGGAACAAAGTTCCTGGTAGACGATATCACGTTTGAAGATGCGGACGCCATAATTGTGGAACCGGAAGTGAACCCGTATCCGCGTCTTGAAAACGTTGAATTAGTATCGGGAGATGCAGTGTCCGGCGCGACGGTACAAATTGACTATGAATTTGTATCAGAAGTGGAAGAAATGATGGAGGGCGAATCAGTAGTTCGTGCGCTCATATCAGAAGACGGAAAAAACTGGGGTTGTATTGGCCAGTCGGCAACGTTCGGCAGAGTGTTATACACAATACCGGATATCGCCATAGGCAAACAGCTGAAGTTAGAGATTGCGCCAATGGATGAAGTTTATCAGATGGGCGAAATCGCAACGGTGGAGCTTGGCGAAGTGAAAAAAGCCTTTGAAATCGTTCCTGAGATAAGCAATTGGAACGAAGAAACAGGCGAGGTTGCGGCAAGTGTATTCATAGAAAACAACCTGTCGTCGCTGGGAAACCAGGAGATAGTAGTAATATTAGCGCTGTATGATGACAATAACACATTAATCAGCACGACGGTGAAACCTGAAATCATTACAGAGCAATATTCGGAAACAATCAAGGTAAGCGCAATCAGCACAGCATCGGCAACCAAAGCGAAGTTATATGTATGGAGTGGAACATCACTCGCAGACGCTGGTGAAAAAAGCTATTGTGAAGCCGTTTCTTTCGATAAAAACGCAGTGGGTTAATCTTAATTTAAAACATATATTTCTTTCCGCCGCAAAAGCGGCGGAAAGAAAACTATGTATTTTGATAAGTACACTTTTTTAAAAGTGTACTTATCAGGGTATATAAAATAAAAAAACGGGAGGGGTCAAAATGAAAAAGATCATTTCACTGTCTTTGGCGCTGGCTGTAATATTCTCTTTAGTAGGAATTTTGCCGGCGGAAGCAAAGCTTTATGCGGATTATCCATTTGTTTATGAGCCGTTTGAGGAAGATAATCTTGCAAACCAGCAGGTTGAAGGGTTAATATCCAGCGGCGGCGGAACTTCCTTTAAATGGTCGGCAGACGGCGCCGGCGGAAGCAAGGGAAGCATAAGTGTTACAGAAACGGGGAATTTTTCGCATATGAAGTTCCCGGTTAAGGGAACAAGCCTTATACCGGGGCAAAAAATGAAATTTTCATGTTGGATTAAGCCTGTAGATGTAGATTTTAATACTAAAAAATTAGATTTTTATTATTATGGAAAAAGCAAGAAAGGAACTACGGGCTGGAGGGGTGTAACAGTCAGCAATGTTCCGCTCAAACAGGGAGAGTGGACTTATGTTGAAGCCGAACATAGTTGGACTGGAATACTGTTTAATAATTTGAGTTCAGCTGTTGCTGCAGAAGGTGGAACTGAGTGGGAATGTGACCTAACAAAAGAGTTTTGGTTTGAAATTCGTGTCGGTAGCGGTGAAACCGCGAAAGAGGTGCCAAAGGATTCGGGAAAAACATCTCTGACCTATCTGCTTGACGATGTGATTGTAGAGCCGGTTAATGATAAAAGCGAAAGTGCCTCAACCTCAGAAAATGGGTTGTATAAAGGCAGCGCTTTGGATGAACAGGCAGACACTTCTGCATGGCAGAAAGAAGGCACCGGGCCGGTACTGGAAATGGCAAACGAAAAGGGACCAGATGGTTCGCCCAATTATATGATTGTTCGCGGTCCTGACAGCGGAGAAAAGGTCTGGATGGAAATTAAACAGAAGGTTGCTGTAGAAAGTAACCATCTTTATAAAGTAAAGTTTTGGGCAAAAATTAATTCAGCTGATAAAGGCGGTTTTTGGTTCCTGGGCTGGACAGGCGCAAACAAGCTTGATTTTCCGCAATATGCAGGGCGGTCTGATACTTCTGCGCTGACGAAAGAGTGGAAATATTTCGAGTTTTATATGTTTGCCGACCACAAGGCTGTTGAAAAACAGACAGTAAACTGGGGAATCCGTTTCTTTGACACGCCGGCGAATCAGCATATCACGCATGCAAATGCAAGCTATTCCATAGACTCTTTTGACATTGTAGATATGGGTGTTGTTGCAAACGGCGACTTTGAAACTTCCAGTCTTCCTGAGGGAGTTTATTTTAAAGAGGGTAAGGCAAATACAGATTATTATAAGCAGTCGGCTGTTCCGTTCTGGTTTGAAAACGGAGCGGAAGTAACACAGTCGAATGAAGTAAGGCCGATCAGCACATATCCGGAAGGTGAAACGGCATATTCTACAAAATCCATGTTGGTTAATACAACATCGCAGGGTGGGTATGCATTTCAGCCAATTAATATAGCAAACCAAGTGCAGTATAAAATTTCGTTTTGGGCAAAGGGAAATAATTTAGCTGAGGATCAGCCCATTCAGCTTCGGCTTGATCGAACGGTTGACAGCAAGGAAGCAATGGATGCCTATGAGGTACCAGACGAAGAAATTTTAGACGAGGGCGCTGTGCTTACCAATGATTGGGAAAAGTATGAATTCATTTATTCGCCTGATTTTACGGCAGATGTAAAGCCGGCATCTAATGTTATACCGAGGCTGCCGTATCTGAATTTGGTTGTGGGAGAAAACGCAGCAGGAATCAGCTACTTTTTAGACGATTTAAAAATTGAGGAATATGATCCGAATTCTGACCCTGATGCTGACAAATATCAATTCCCTTACGCAAAGGACGTTTTGTTTTCCGGCGACGAAGCAGCGGGAACAACAATGACGGTGGATTATGAATTTGTTAGTGACCGAAAGGAATGCATGGAGGGCGGTTCTGTTGTCCGTCTTTTAAAAAAGGCTGGTGACGGCTGGGTTACGCTTGCTATGAATGAAACAAATTGGACAAATGCAGAAATTGACATACCAAATGATGCAGCTGGCTGTGATATTAAAATTGAGTTTGTTCCCATTGATGAAGACGGGTTATTTGGTACCGTTTATTCCTATGAAATTCATAACGTTAAAAAGGCGTTTGACGTAACACCCTCGTTTACAAAATGGGACGAAACAACCGGCGAGATTGCAACGTCGACACATATTGAGAACAACTCGTATTCGCTGGGTGAACAGTACATGGTGTTAATTCTGGCCCAGTATGATAAAAACGGCGCGATGGTTCGGGTTGATTCAAAGCCGGTTAAGGTGAATGTTGGCTTTTCAGAGAACGTTGCGTTCAGCACAGTTGCGGCGGCAGATGCGAAAAGTGCATGCATGTTTGTGTGGAGTGGCACAACAATCGAAGATGCCGGCGAACGGGTATATTCCGACAGTGTAAGCTATACAAAATGATATAAAAATGATAGCTGCAGTTCTACTGCAGCTATCATCAGCTAAGGCACATTGTGTCTAAAAAACTAAATTTTCCGTGTGCGGCATGCACACACTTTAGAGGAGGAACACGAAATGAAAAAACTTTTATCTCTGATATTGACGGTCATGCTGATATCTGTTATGGCGGCGTTTTCCATTCCCGCAAGCGCAGAAGGAATTTTTGAAGACCCGAGCAATATCAATATTGTGTATCTGGGCGGCTCCATCACTGCCGGCGCCGGCGCCGGTGGAGGACAAAACTGGGTGGATATAACAGGAAAATACTTTTCTAAAACATTTGGCGAGAATAATGTGCACAACCACAACGTCGGCGTCGGCGGAACGGGCTCAGAGTATGGACTTTTGAGACTAAAGCGCGACGTAATTGATAAAAACCCTGATATGGTGTTCATTGAATTTGCTGTAAACGACGGAGGTAGGGATACTACAAGATATTTAGAGAGCATGGTTTTAAGCCTGCAGAAGCTTGAAAAGGTGCCCTATATCTGCTTTGTATATACGACCAACCGGACGCTGAATGTCAACCAGACATATCAGCGCGCAGTTGCAGATTACTATGGTTTGGCGCAGATTGATTTCCAGGCAAGAATGACACAGGAATTGAAGGATAATCCGAAAAACACCATGGAAACTTATCTTGGCGACAGCGTTCACCCCAACGTTACCGGATATGCAGTCTATGGCGACGAGGTTACAAAATGCCTTGCTACCGGCAAGTATTATACGAAGCCAAAAGTCATGGATAAAAAGTATAATTCAAAGAGCTTGTTCGTAAATACCACTTTCACACCGGCAGCCGATTATGTTACAACAAATGGCTGGCAAAAATCGGGTAATTTTGTGACAACCTTTGAGGATGTTGGCGCTGAAGGCCAGACGCTACACTTTGACTTCACAGGAAATGTACTTGCAATTGAACACAGACTGCACAAAAACGGCGGTATGTATAAAGTGATTATTGACGGTAAAACAATGGCTACAGTCAGTGACTACTACAAAGACAACGGCGGCCAGTTGGTTCTGGGTTATTCTAATTTTGATTTGGGCCAGGGAAAACATACGCTTGACATTGAAGTGACAGACCAAAAGGATAACGCCAGCGGCGGCTATATGGTTGGACTGTATAACATTATAACAAACGAAAATCCCGATTACGATTCAACGAAAGTCGATGTAAATTTTAACGATGGCGACACCTCTGCAATAGCAGACATTGGCGTGACGCCTTCGCCTGACTGGGAGTGGGACGGCACTGTGGGAGCAGACGGTTCCAAAGGCGCATTAAAGGTTACCACTGCCACAGGAACATATGGCTCGTCCACCGGCGTAGCCTTTAATGTCAGCGGACTGGAAAAGGGCAGAAGCTATCATCTGTCCGCTAAAGTTAAGCTGGATTCCATAGAAAAGCTTGTGACAGACAGCGCGACGTTTATTTTCAGACTTGATGGGGTAGATGAATCCGGTAACCCCACCGGGAAAAACGCATTAGTAAAGGTGGATGCCCCCAATGCCGGGCTGAATAACAAAGAGTTTACAGAAGTTCAAGCAGAATTTACGTTTGATGGAACAGGTGTATTAACTTCAAACAAGCCTACGCTTTGCAACAGCGATGGCTCCTTTGAAGTTCGTGTTGGAAGTGACAAGCTTGAGGAAACAACAGGTTCCCGTGACACTGCACTAGTTTATTATATTGACGATATTAAAATGATACCCGGAAAAAAGACCTCCGGCGACCCGTCAAATCCTGACCAGCCGTCAACAGATGAAATTAAAATATTGGTTGACGGTATAGAGGTTCAGGCAGACGTTCCGCCTGTAATTGTTGATGACAGAACGCTGGTTCCATTCCGTGCAATCTTTGAAGCATTGGGCGCAGACGTAGAATGGGAGGCAGAAACCAGAACGGCAAAGGGTGCCAGAGATGGCATTGCCGTTGCAATTCAAATTGATAATAGAATTATGAAAATCAATGGGGAAGATTTTGAACTTGATGTACCTGCTCAAATTATTGACGACCGGACAATGGTTCCCGTTCGGGCGATTTCAGAAAGTTTCAACGCTAAAGTTGAGTGGGTTCCTGAAACAAGAACTGTAATTGTTACAACAAAGTAATATCCTTGTGAAACCATTTTTTCAATTTCAGCGGTAGGGTACATTTTGATAGTCTGCCGCTGATTTTGATTTTGGTAAAGTTGCATAAACCAGAGTGAAAAGGGTATATGGCAAAACGAACCAAATTTTGTGAAGTTGTCAGCAGAAAAAATTAGAATATTTGTATAACTTGTACGTATATATGAATAAAATATAACTTTAAAACGAATAAAATGAAGGAATGATGAACAAAGTACCAGTGAAAAATAACAAATGTAAGAATTTTTCATGGTTAATATTTACACGTATGAGTACATTTTACCAAAAAAAAGAGAAAAAATTATAAAAATAGTACAAAAAAATGAAAAAAACTATTGCACTTTGGGTACAACTTGTGGTAGAATAAGATATGCTTAAAAATGAACACATAAAGTGTTTCACATGTGTGCAAATTTTTAAGGTTTATAGCAGAAAAACTGTAAAGTTTGCTTTTGTTTAAAGTTAACTGACAACTTTTGTAACAGGCAGAACTTTTCTTTTTATTACGGTTTTTCTATTTTTAGAACTTATGGTAGAGGAGTGGGTTTTCTTTGAAAAAGTCAGTAGCAGTAGAAAGCAGTGCTTACTTGCCGAAAAAAACATCATTGTTCAAAGAGTTTAAAAGACACTATGCTTTGCTCATTATGTTGATTCCCGGTGTTATTGCATTGCTCTTGTTTGCCTATAAGCCTATGTATGGTTTGTTAATCGCATTTAAAGATTACAAATTTAAACTCGGCATATGGGGCAGCCCGTGGGCTGATCAGAATGGTATGGCGCATTTTATCAGGATGTTCAGCGGCGGAGATTTTATAAAAGTATTGAGAAATACGGTTGTCATCAGCTTTTTAAAGCTTATATGCGGGTTCCCGGCGCCAATCATTTTAGCACTTTTGCTGAATGAGATGCGCGGAAAGGTTTATAAGCGAATTGTTCAGACACTTACATATTTACCTCACTTTTTTTCATGGGTCGTACTTGGCGGTATTTTAAAGATGGTGTTTGCTACCGTCGGACCAATCAACATGGTTTTACAGACCTTGGGACTGAACGAACCGATTCCGTTTTTCGGAAACAACACGGCATTCCTCTGGCTTATAGTCGGAACTGCGGTTTGGCAGGGATTAGGCTGGGGTGCTATCATTTACATGGCGGCACTTTCCGGTGTTGACGAATCGCTTTACGAAGCTGCTTATATCGACGGCGCCAGCAGATGGAAGCAGGTTTGGCATATCAGTCTTCCCACCATTATGGGCACGGTTACAACAGTTTTCATCATGAACCTCGGTCAGGTTTTAAATGCCGGATTCGATCAGATATACAACATGTACAATGTTATGGTGTACGAGTCTTCCGATATTCTTGACACATATTCATTGCGCCTTTTGCAGGACGGCCGTTATGAAATTGGTACGGCGCTCGGCTTGTTTAAGTCTTTGGTGGGCATGGCGTTTGTACTCGGCTCAAACTGGATTGTCAAAGTGCTCAGCCATGACGAATACGGTATTTTATAAGGGAGGGTTTATGTTAAGATGATACAACGTACAAGAGGCGAAAAGATATTTAACGTTTTTAACTACATCATACTTACCTTGTTCGCTTTCACAACACTATATCCGTTTTTATACACGCTTTCCATATCGCTCAGTACAAAGGCGGAAGCAGAGTCGATTGGCCTACATATCCTTCCGAATTTTCAGAAAATCACAATTGACCCATATAAAATGGTGTTCAAAAATGCAGAAATTTGGAACGCATATAAATACACCTTGTTTAGAACAATTGTAGGAACGGTTCTGTCACTGTTAGTAACCTGCTTTTATGGTTATGCACTGTCAAGACCGCGCCTGCCGATGAAAAGATTTTTTGTAATATTCATTATGTTCACAATGCTTTTCTCTGGCGGTCAGATTCCCACATACTTAAATATTAAATCGTTAGGTCTTATCAACAACATTTGGGTATATGTTCTTCCCATGCTGATTTCAGCTTATAACGTAATCGTGTCCAGATCGTTCTTTGCCTCGTTGCCAGAGAGCTTAAATGAATCGGCGAAAATAGACGGCGCGGGAGAGTTCCGAATTTTCTTTCAAATTATCGTGCCGCTTTCAAAGCCAATTATTATGACGCTAGCCCTGTGGAACGCGGTTGCACACTGGAACGAGTGGTTCAGCGGCATGATGTATATTACAGACTCGCGGAAGATTGTCGTTCAGAATTACATTCAGCGTATTGTCAATGAAGGTAATACAAACTTGGTATCGGACGTTAATGCTTCTGCGGCGGATCAAATTGAAGTAACAGGAAAAACCATTCAGTCGGCATCTATCATTGTTTCTATCCTGCCGATTTTACTGTTCTATCCTTTCGTACAGAAGTACTTTGTAAAGGGTGTAACACTTGGCGCTGTTAAAGGCTAATGTCATGGATAGACATTAGATTTTACATTTTTATCAAACAAAATTAAGGAGGGCTATTTCATGAAAATGAAAAAACTACTTAGCGTGTCAATTGCAGCTGTTATGACAGTTGGCATGCTGGCAGGCTGCGGCGGCAATAATGCATCGACCAGTTCTGAAACCTATCAGGATAATGATGAAAAATTAACGCTGAAGTGGCTTGGTTATCCCAGAAACCCCGGAGCTGAAGAAGGAACAATTCCGGAAAAGGCAATTGAGGAAAAATTCAACGTAGAAATTCAGCCTTTATTCTACGAAGAAAACAAGTATCAGGATAAAAAGGTTATGCTTATGGCCGGTGGAGAAATTCCTGACCTGATTTATGAACTGGATCCGCTCCATGTTTTTAACGATGTTGATCAGGACTTTGTTGTAGAAGTTCCTTACGACACAATCAAACAGTATGCTCCGCAGTATTTTGATTATATCACCGACTACGCGCCGGCAGCTTGGATTTATTCCAGATATCAGGACAAAAACTGGGGTGTTCCAAACGTAAACCACAACCATATGCTTTCTAAAACAGCAGCTTATCGTAAAGATTGGCTGGATAAGTTTAATTTAGATGTTCCAAAGACATTAGACGATTTGCACACTGCACTTTATAAATTTGCAAACGAAGATCCTGATGGCAACGGCAAAAAGGATACATATGGTATCTCTGTGGGCTCTACACACTACCAGAGTTACTTCACTGAAATTTTCGGCGCATATGGCTGCCTTCCTTTCGACTGGCAGGAGGTTGACGGTAAAATCGTTTACGGTGGCTTGACGGACGAATGTAAAGAAGCTCTGAAAACCCTTGCTACATGGTATTCCGAAGGCATCATTCACCCTGACTTCGTTTTAGGTCAGAGCGATGGAGACAAATGGAATTCTGGAACATTGGGCTACATGCTTACACAGTACAACGATCCGAATGATAAGAATGCAATTCAGAACACTGTAAAAGAATTGAACCCGAAAGCAGAAGTTGCGATTGGTTTCCTTCCCACTGGTTCTGATGGCAAGAGCGGCACACGTGCATGGGGCAGAGCTTGCCACGTTGTTTCCTTTGGTAACACTGAGGGTCATGGTGCAAAGGTTCCGCGTATGCTGAAAATTTTTGAAGGCATGTTTACTGATTTTGACTTCTATACAACATTAAAAATTGGTAATGAAGGCGAATCCTGGGAGAAAGCACCTGAAGATACAACAAAGGCAAACAACTTTGTTATGCTGCCTGGATATGGCGCTGAGTCTTCCGACGAAACAAGAATTGCCGGCATGAGCACTGACTTTGCTGGCCCGGGAATGTTTACACCTGTTGCACCAACCTATGAAAACTATGCATCCACAAGATCTGATGCTTGGAATGCTTGGGCAAAAGAATGGACAGATGAGAAATATTCATTAACAGATTACTTCTTCAAAATTGACGTTGTTCCGTCTTCTACTGATTACATCATTGACCTCAGAACAAAACAGATGTCAATCATGAGCGAAATCATTCAGGGTGTTAAATCAATTGATGCTTACTCTGAATTTGAAAAGATCTGGGAGAGTGGCGGCGGTCAGGTTCTGACCAAAGAAGCAAACGAACTCAAAGACGAATTGTCTGATGTTTATGCTGAAATTGGTGTAAAACAGTAAATTAAAATTTTCGCGGCTGTGCTTCGTTTAAGCACAGCCGTTTTTTAATGACAATGATAGGGGTGAATCTATGAAATCTATCAAACAAAAAATGCTGGCATTCGTTTTCCTTCTCATCGTTGTTTCAGGCTTATTGTTTTCCGGCTGTGGCAAAAAGATGAACAACGGGGAAACACCCAACGTTTCATTTCAGGAACAAGCAGCAGCACTTTATGAAGCTAAAACCCCCTATGCTGGAAATGCGTCAGCTGTCGGTAAGGTGACAGAGCTGCTGCCGTTTGCTAATAATGGAGAACGAAATGGTATGGAATTACAAACCGAAGCAGAACCTTATGGCGTTACACTTGAATACAAGGATTTATCAAGAATACCGGAAATGGAACTGAAGGGAAACGCCTATTTAATGTTTTGTCTGATTGAAAATTTAGGGCAGGTAACATTCAACGACCAGACGGCCAAAACCTCTGTTCAGTTCCTGCGCGGCGATGTTTTAGAATATGGAAACACAGCAGAGTTCTTTGCTGAAAATAAGGAGCAATTTATTTCATTTGCAAATCGGTTGAATGATGAGATTTTAAAAACAGAATAATTGAAAAATAAAAAAGCCGACCCATCGGGTCGGCTTTTTTATGCGTTACATTGGCAAGAAGTTTGTTGCAACTGCAAGGATAACGATAATGCCCAATATAATTCTGTATATGCCAAAGAGCTTGAAATCGTGTTTTTTAATATAACCAATTAAAAATTTAATGGCCCAGACCGAAACGAAAAATGTAACGACAAAGCCTGTTATCATAACAGCCCATTCCGTTGTGTTGATTACCGCGCCTTTTGCTAAAAACTTTACCAGCTTTAAGCCGCTTGCGCCGAACATAACCGGCACTGCCATAAAAAATGAAAATTCTGTTCCCACAAACCGGGAGCAGCCAACGATAATTGCGCCTAAAATTGTGGAGCCGGAGCGGGAAGTGCCCGGAACCAAAGACAGCACCTGAAACAGACCGATGAAAAAGGCGGTTTTATAGCTCAATTCTTCCAGCGTGTTCGTTTTTGGTTTTTTTCCCTGACGCTCCACCCAGATAAATGCGATGCCATATATAATGAGGGTAGCCGCAATGACTAGGGAACTTGAGAGAACATTGTCCACCAGGTCGTCTAAAAACACCCCTGCGACGCCGGCAGGAATAATTGCCACGATTACCTTGCCCCAAAGGGAGTAGGTCTGCTTCTTTTCTACTGGCGTTTTTTTCGGTGAAAACGGATTAAGCTTGTGAAAGTAAATCACAATAACCGCTAAAATGGAAGCAAACTGGATAACAACCTTAAACATATTCCAAAAGTCGGGAGAAACGTTTAAGTTTAAAATTTTTTCTGCCAGAATCATATGCCCGGTGCTGGAAACGGGCAGCCACTCAGTAATGCCCTGAATGATTCCGATGACTGCGGATTTTAATATTTCGAAAAACATAACACAATCCTTTCTGATTTTAAGTTATTTAGATAAAAGGTATTATATCACATTATACGGCTTCATTCAATAAAAATTCTACCCGAAAAGAATTTTCATAAAAAGCTTTGTGAATTTAAACACTAATTCCTGCATTTGGTATATAATATTTATATTTAATAAAACATTTTTGGAGGTTTTACAATGGACAGAGTATATAACTTTTCGGCGGGACCGTCGATGCTTCCTGAAGCTGTTTTGGAAAAGGCAGCCAAACAGATGGTAAACTACGAGGGCTGCGGCATGTCGGTGATGGAAATGAGCCACAGGTCGGCAGACTATGAAGCAATTATCGGAAATGCTGAATCTCTGCTTCGCGAATTGATGCACATTCCGGAAAACTATAAGGTTCTGTTTTTGCAGGGCGGTGCATCCAGCCAGTTTGCAATGGTTCCTCTGAACCTGATGAAAAAATCAAAAAAAGCAGATTACGTCATCACAGGCCAGTGGGCGAAAAAGGCCGCGCAGGAAGCTTCGAAATTCGGTACGGTAAACAAAGTTGCAAGCTCTGACGATAAAACTTTTACATATATCCCGAAACTGGACCCTTCCACCTTTGACAAAGATGCGGACTATTTCCATATCACATTGAATAACACCATTTATGGCACACGTTACACAACTTTGCCGGAAACAGGAGATGTTCCGCTGGTGGCAGACGCCTCGTCGAATATCCTGTCCGAACCCATTGATATTTCGCGTTTTGGCATTTTATATGCCGGCGCACAGAAAAACATGGGCCCTGCCGGCGTTACCGTGACAATTATCCGGGAAGATTTAATTACAGGTGCAATCGATGGCGCACCTACCATGTTTGATTATAAAATTCATGCAGATAACGGCTCTATGTATAACACGCCTCCGACCTATTCCATTTATATCTGCATGTTGGTTTATGAATGGTTAAAGAGCCTGGGCGGTGTTGAGGCGATGTATGCCATCAATAAGGAAAAGGCACAAATTCTTTACGATTATCTTGATAACTCCTCTATGTTTAAAGGAACCGTTGTAAAAGAAGACCGTTCGCTGATGAATGTTCCGTTTGTTACAGGCGATGATGACTTAAATGCAAAATTTATTAAAGAGGCAAAGGCCAAGGGGTTTGTGAACTTAAAAGGCCACCGCACAGTGGGCGGTATGCGCGCCAGCATTTACAATGCAATGCCGGTAGAAGGCGTAAAAGCGTTAGTTGAATTTATGAAAAAATTTGAGACGGACAACAAATAAAGAACCCAGAAAGGACTGTTAAAACATGTTTGACATTCTGACACTTAATAAAATTGCAAAATGCGGCCTTGAAAAGTTTGGTGATAATTATAAGATTTCCGACAACTGTGAAAATCCGGACGGCATTGTTTTAAGAAGCTTTTCCATGCACGACATGGAACTGGGAAGCAACTTAAAGGGTATTGCGAGAGCAGGTGCAGGCACAAACAATATTCCCATTGACAAATGTACGGAAAAAGGCATTGTTGTGTTCAATACGCCGGGGGCAAACGCAAACGCGGTGAAAGAGCTTGTTATTTTGGGATTGCTTATTTCATCAAGAAAAGTTGTTTCCGGAATTGATTGGGCTAAAACCCTGGCCGGCTCCGGCGCAGAGGTTGCAAAAGCGGTTGAAAAGGGTAAAAGCGCATATGTTGGCCCTGAAATCCAGGGTAAGACGCTGGGCGTTATTGGCCTTGGGGCTATCGGTGCTATGGTTGCAAATGCGGCAGATGCGCTGGGCATGAAGGTAATCGGTTTTGACCCATTCATGACTGTTGACGCGGCTTGGAGACTTTCCAGCGCAGTTGTTCATGCGAATTCCATGGACGAAGTGTTTGAAAACAGCGACTATATTACATTGCACATTCCAGCTAACGATGCAACAAACGGCACAATTAATTCTGAAACACTGGCGAAAATGAAAGACGGCGTTCGAATTTTAAACTTTGCCAGAGGTTCTTTGGTGAACGATGCTCATTTGGCGGTTGCACTTGAGGAGGGCAAGGTTGCCTGCTATGTAACCGATTTTCCCAATGATGCAGTTTTGTCAATGGACAATGTAATTGCCATTCCACATTTGGGCGCATCTACACCAGAGTCAGAGGACAACTGTGCAAAAATGGCGGCAGAGGAGCTTCGGGACTTTTTGGAGAACGGAAACATTAAAAATTCTGTGAACTATCCCGACTGTGAAATGCCGAGGTGTGGTGCCAGAATTGCCATTACCCACAAAAATATTCCCTCCATGCTGTCGAACTTTTCAAAAATTGTTGCAGACAAGGGAATTAACATTGTGAATATGTTAAACAAAAGCAAAAAGGAAAATGCTTACACGATTATGGATGTTGAGGGCGATGTGCCGGACAACATTGCAGACGCAATCTCCACAATTTCAGGCGTGAATTCTGTGCGGGTAATTCATTAATTTACAATTAATTTGAAAAAAATGCTTGCAATTCCTGAAAAATTCTGGTATAATGATATTTGCTGTTTCAGAATTGGATTTGATTGTTAAGTTATTGGAGGTGCTTATAGATGGCAAAATGTGAAATTTGCGGAAAAGGTGTTACATTTGGAATTAAAGTGAGCCATTCTCACAGAAGAAGCAACAGAGCTTGGAAACCGAATATCAGAACTGTGAAAGCAATGGTTAACGGAACACCGAAAACATTGCATGTTTGCTCAAGATGTCTTCGTTCGAACAAAGTTGTAAGAAGCGTTTGATTGACAAACACAAATTAAAAATTTATGAATTTACGTATCGGCTGATTTTAGCCGATACGTTTTTTCATTTCAGACCTCAAACTGGCTGTTATAAAGCTTTGCATAAAATCCGTTTTTTTCAATTAGTTCTGTGTGGCTGCCTTGCTCCACAATGTTTCCGTCTTTCATGACCAAAATTTTGTCTGCGTTTTGAATGGTGGAAAGGCGGTGGGCTACGATGAAGCTTGTGCGGCCCTGCATCAGGCGCGCAAATGCGTCCTGAATTTTTAATTCCGTTCTTGTGTCAATAGACGAGGTCGCTTCGTCTAAAATGAGCATAGGAGGCTTATTGAGCATAACGCGGGCAATGCACAAAAGCTGTTTTTGCCCCTGGGACAGGCTCCCCCCATCGTCTGAAATTTCCGTGTCATATCCCTTCGGCAAACGCTTGATAAAGCTGTGTGCGTGGGAAGCCTTTGCCGCTTCCACCATTGCTTCGTCGCTTGCCTCAGGCGCGCCCATTTTAATATTATCCCGAATTGTGCCGCTTTTCAGCCAGGTTTCCTGCAGCACCATTCCATAGCTTTGCCGCAGAGATTTGCGGGTCACGTTTCGAATGTCTTCTCCCTCTAAAACAATACTGCCGCCGGTCACGTCGTAAAACCGCATAAGCAAATTAATCAGCGTGGTTTTCCCGCAGCCTGTGGGGCCGACAATGGCAATCCGCTGGCCCGGCTGAACCGCTAGGTTAAAATGCTCAATTAATTTTCTCTCGGGCACATAAGAAAACGATACATCGCGAAGCGAAAGCCTGCCTTTCACATTCTGCAAAACACATGGGTTTTCCGGCTCTGGAATTTGCGGCGTTTCCTCAATCAGCTCAAAAATTCGCGCAGCGCAGGCTAGCGCATTCTGCAGCTCCGTTACAACACCGGAAATTTCGTTAAACGGTTTGGTATATTGGTTTGCATAGCTCAAAAAACTGGTAAGTCCGCCTACAGACAAATTTCCGTTCAGTGCGGCAAGCGCGCCGAACAGCCCCACGCCGGCATATACTAAGCTGTTCACAAACCGGGTGGAGGGATTGGTGAGGGACGAATAGAAAATAGCTTTCAGCGAGCTTTTTTCTAACCGTTCGTTTATTTCGTCAAACAATTTTAAGGTTTCATCTTCCCTTGAAAATGCCTGCACTACCTTTTGGTTTCCCACCATTTCGTCAATAAACGCTGTTTGCTCAGCGCGGATTTCAGACTGGCTGCGAAACATTTGATAGGTATGTTTTGCCACAAAGTTTGCCACAAATAACGATACGGGCGTAAGCAAAACCACTACCAATGTAATTTTAACATTGATAAAAAGCATAAAGACCAGTGTGACCAGAATGGTAACGATGCCGGAAAAAAGCTGTGTGAACCCCATTAACAATCCATCGGCGAACTGGTCTACATCGGCGATTACCCGGCTGATAATTTCCCCGCTTTGATGGGCGTCTAAAAGTTTCAGCGGCAAAATTTGAATTTTACGAAACGCATCGGCCCGGATGTCGCGGACAACATGGTAGGTTACACGATTGTTTATCATGTTCATAATCCACTGAAACAGCGCGGTCAGCGCGGCCACAATTGCAATTTGAATCAGCAGATAGCCGAGAATGGAAAAGTTAACCTTTCCCGGGGCGACGATGCAGTCAATGGCCTTTCCAACCAGAATGGGAACATAAAGCGTTAACACCACAGTCAGCGCGGCCAGCAAAATAGACAGAAGCATCAGCCACCGGTATTTTTTTATATAGTTTA
>ERZ773225.1956-NODE-1956-length-22230-cov-6.109853_pt1 | contig 22230 bp, 23 predicted proteins | sample MGYA00580993_ERZ773225 | MGnify/ENA primary metagenome ERZ773225 (study PRJEB29015, sample SAMEA2737748) | human gut metagenome | biome: human gut; feature: human-associated habitat; material: faeces | place: China | collected 2012 ...
GAAACCGACTTTGACAGTTTCATGCTGCGAACTGTCCTCGGCTGCATATGCAGTCTGGGGAGAAAATATCATACACACGCATACAAAAGCCAGTAATACTGCCACATATTTCTTTGCTCTCGAAATCATATTAAATCTCCTGTCTGTCTGTCTGTCTGTCTGTCTGTCTGTCTGTCTGTCAAATATATTTCTCTATACATCTCTTTGTCAACCTTCTGATTTAATAAAATTACACTACTGTATCAAAACCATTTGTCACTGTTCAATGCCCTGCGGTTCGGTGCCCCCCCCGCCGGATTTTATGCTTCTGATTGTCTTTTCCAGTACTTTCATCTCAACTGGTTTTGAAACGTGTGCATTCATACTAGCTGCCAGGGAATGTTGAATATCCTCGGAAAATGCATTCGCAGTCATGGCAATGATCGGAATCGTCTTTGCCAGTTCATGGGAGCTTCTGCGGATTGCCTTTGTTGCCTCATAACCATTCATAACAGGCATCTGCACATCCATCAGGATCATGTCATAATCCCCCGGAGCAGACTGTTCAAATGCTTTCAAAACCTCTTCCCCATTTTCACAGATGGTACATTCTGCACCTTCAATCTTTAACAGTTCCGTCAGGATCTCAGCATTCAGCTCATTATCCTCTGCACACAGGAACCTCATTCCCTGCAGAATATTACCATCCTGCTCATCTGTGTCTTCTTGTGCCGCCAGAGCAACTGTTCTATCCTCTGCAATTCTCAGCTCTATGAGAACCTCAAAACAACTTCCCTGTCCCAGTTCACTCTCCACATCAATGGTACCTCCCATTGCTTCAACCAGATTTCTGGTAATAGCCATTCCAAGACCGGTTCCCTGGATCTTATTCGTCACAGAATTTTCGGCACGGGTAAAAGCATCAAAGATTTTATCTTTGAAATCTGCTGACATTCCTATTCCATTATCCCTGACTAAGAAACGGTACTTTGCATAGACGGATGAATTTGTTTCACATTCTTCTACCAGAAACTGAATTTCTCCACCTTCCTGCGTGTACTTCACTGCATTAGAAAGCAGGTTGCTGAAAATCTGCATCAGGCGAAGCTGATCCCCGTTCACCCACTCATGTCGGATATTTTTCTTTGTTGTAAGAATCTGTTTCTTTTCATCTATCTGTGAATGAAATAGATTATTGATTTCCTGTATAAAATTCAGAATAGAGAAATCATCGTATTTAAAAACTGTTTTTCCTGCCTCAATTTTGCTCATATCCAGAATATCATTAATAATCCCTAACAGATGCTGGGATGAAATATCTATTTTATCTGCATACTCTATTACTTTATCTTTATTTCCTGCATCATGTCTTATTAATGACGTCATACCAATAACTGCATTCATAGGAGTACGTATATCATGTGACAGGATCAATCATTTCCACAACTGAGCCATACACTTCTTCGTATGTTTCATCCCACGGTGCAATACTTTTAGACAACTTATATTCATAGCTAAAATCGGTAAGTGACTTTATAGAATCAGCGAATATATCCGGTACACGAATAATTACAATTGTAAATCCCCAAAATGTCCTTTCGCCATTTTTCTGCTCCACATACACCGGATTTCTTACAGCAATCCCCGTTCCACCCTGTTTCAAAGAAAATGGTCCCTGCATGGTTATCACATCATTGTCTCTGGCATAACAAGATATCTTTCCTCGTTCTTTATCATGAATAAGATCTATCTTTCCAGCCTTATTTCCGTCTTCCGGATAAATCTCAGTCACTACGCCGTCTGGTGCGATCTGAATACTCTGGACATAATCTGCCATCATATTCTCCGCAACTTTCGAGAACATGGAAATTTTTCCGTTTTCACTAATAACAATCTGTTCAAAAGTATTTGTAATATCAATTCCCCTCACGATATCAGCCTTCATATGATCTGCATACGTTACTGCGTTTAATTCAGCTCTTGACCTTATCAAATCCCTTTGACTGCTATCCGCACGAATGCCTATATTCACCAGAACAACCAAACCGATCATCAATACAAATACCGGTATCCATAACTCTTTTTTTATCCTAAATGTATTTTTTTTTTCCTGTGCTGACTTAATTTTCTTCCACATAACCGATTTTCTTTACACCTGCGTTTTTATCTACTTCATTTTTATATTTTAGCAGCCACCAATTATTGCCTGTTTTAGTTTCTTTTTAATCTCCAAAAATGAAAAAAGCATTGTCATTGCAGACAATGCATCTTTAACGTGGCAACTGGCTACCATTTTACAGGCCCTATAGCTTTGCGTCGCAGACTTTCATCTGTTTTGCCGTTTTTCTTATTATAGCTTTTAAACATATGAAAAAAAACTGGTTTTATTATACTCTAATGCTCGACTATGTACAAGAAAAACATTACCGTTTTAACGCCTAAAAACAAAAGAAGAACAGCCGATACATATACTCGAACTGTTCTCCTACTTCCGAAGTCCACGCAGCATTGACATTACTGTTTCCTGCTCATTTGTACTCAGATTGTTCCATATCCTTAAAACTTCTTTCTGTTTTTCTGTCAGATTCTCTGAATTACCTTCCTGAAAAAACTGTGATAATGTCACGCCCAAAGCTGCACATATTTTTTCAAGTGTAATCAGCGACGGCAGGTTTTCCTGCGCCATGATTCTTCCCAGTGATGACTGGGAAATTCCCGACAGCTGCGATAATCTATATTTACTGATATCACACTTTTCACACAAAGATGTTATTTTATCCGCAATATACTTCTCTATCTGCAAGTAACTATACCTCATTTCCGCTATTACATGTTCTTATTGTACCTGTAATAATGAAAAAATATTAGTAATCAACTTTGCAAGTATTCATTCCCATTATAGGAAGTATACGGATAAAAAAATATAAAGATACTTTCGTTTCCGCAAAAGTCATTTTCGCTTATATCATTTTTATAATAACACAGACAGTTATTTTTGTCACATAAAAGTTTGAAACCCCAAACAAAAAAATAAACCTTCTCATACCGCAAAGCCGCATATCCACGGATAAATCCCCATCCCAGAGGGATCACCCTTCTGATGAATATAAAGGCTATTCGCAGATGGCTACGCAATCTGACATGGATGCCTTTTCACAGAAAGTTCACAGCTCATATAATGACACTATATTGACGTGACACGAGTATGTGAGTATACTGTAAGCCATGTGTAGGTTGTGCGTATGTCAGCAACAAATCTGAACATCCGAACGGATAAGGAAACAATTAAAGGATAAATCTGAAAAGCGAATCAGCTGATGGAAAAATGCACGCTCTGCAGATGCGGTATTTACATCAGCCCCTTCCACATATTTCTATGAAATAAAAAGTGGAGTCAAATTGAATGAAAACACAAGCAGACAAGAAGTCAGTCAAAGACATCCAAGAGTTAAAGCAGAGATTTACCAAGTTTTCCATAGGTTTATTTGCAATTTTGACGCTTTCAATCACATTGTTGGCATCAGCATATACATATATTCTGCAAAAATCGTATACAGATATCGCCCTTGAAACGGAACTCAAACGTGATATGGAAAATGCAGATGCAATTCATAAATTGGTAAATAAAAAAATCGGAAGAGAAGAATTTGCCACGCTCCGCCATCAATCTGATGAAAATACAGAAATGTATCACGAAGTTTCCTCGTTTCTAAATGAAATTCGAACGCTGAATTCAACCAGATATTTATACACCGCCACCCGAAATGAAGAAAACAGGCTGATCTATGTGGTGGACGGTCTGGATCCCAACGCAGGAGATGTCAGACATCCGGGAGACTATATTGAGGATGAAATGATTCCGTATATTAACAAGGCTCTTTCAGGAGAAACGGTGTATTCGCAGAACATTGTTGATACGACATGGGGTCCTATTTTCACAGCCTGTTATCCTATAACGGGCGATTTAACGGGTGATTCGGATGAAATAGTTGGTGCTTTATGCATTGAAATGGATATGCAGTCTGTGAATGGGCTGGTAAAGCGAACAAGAAGAGCATCCGTTTATGTTGGAGCTATGGCAGGATGTGTGCTGTTTTTGCTTTGTGCTGTCTGCTTTATCGGCTACAAAAGAAAAAGAGAAGATGAAATTGAACAGACGATTTTGTTGCGCGAGGCTGCGGAAAAAGCAGAGACCGCAAACAGAGCAAAATCATCCTTCTTACTTAACATGTCACATGATATTCGATCACCTATGAATGCTATTATCGGATTTACGGACATTGCACTGAACCAGACAAATGTATCTGAAATTCACGATAGTCTGCAAAAGGTAAAAATAAGTTCAGAGCATCTGCTGTTTTTATTGAATAATGTACTGGATCTTAGCCGTATCGAGAACGGAAAGGTAAGCTTCTCACCTGAGCCGGAGAATTTGCCTGTCCTAATAGATAATGTGATTGCTATCGTGGATGGACTCCTACTGAATCGTGATTTAACATTTGAGATACATCGCAACATCCCCAAAGAACTTTATGTTCTGACGGATGCAACAAAAATTCGTGAGATATTGACGAATCTTCTGAGCAATTCGGTCAAGTTTACAAAAGATGGCGGAACGATTACTTTTGAAATTAGTATCAAACCGGGCATAGACGAACGGCATATTGTAAGCAGTTATGCGGTAAAAGACAATGGCATTGGTATGAGTGAAGAATTTCAGAAAAGGCTGTTTGAACCCTTTTCACAGGAGGATAACGGCGCACGAACACATTATGCCGGAACGGGGCTTGGAATGGCAATTTCCAAGCAATCTGTAGAACTGATGGGCGGTACAATTACGGTTCACAGCAAGAAAGGGTGTGGTTCGTCTTTTACAGTAGAAATTCCTATGGAACTTGCAGACCCAAAACAGATACCTGAGCTGAATCTGATACAAGATGTCAGCCTTAATGGAGTAAAGGTTCTTCTCGCAGAAGATAATGAGCTGAATGCGGAATTGGCAATCACGCTGCTCGAAGAAGCAGGTATGCATGTAACTCGTGCAGTAGACGGACAGGACGCAGTTGCTTGTTTTGCCAACAATCCAGCAGACACATAGGATGTGATTCTAATGGATGTCCTGATGCCTAAAATGAATGGGCATCAGGCGGCAAGGGCAATTCGTGCAATGAGCAAGGAGCGCCCAGACGCTGCGAAAATTCCAATCATCGCACAATCTGCAAATGCTTTCAAGGAAGATGTACAGGCATCCTTGGATTCTGGAATGAACGGACACATTTCAAAGCCATTCAATATAGATGCAGTGACCACTGCAATAAAACAAAATATAAAGAGATAGAAGATTGAGCAACAATCCGCTAACTATCAGAGCATCGTTCAAGGTTTATTTGGACGGTGCTTTTTCTATACCCACAAACTAAACCTTCATTCCATTTGAATACTACTAATGCCGTATATTTGTCTCTAAAGGGCAAATATGCAGCATTTCTTTATTCTTTATGTGCGTGATCGTACATCTTTTGAATATCCTCCGGCAACTTATCCGGTATCATACTATGTACCCGATCTTCGTTGCCATCCTGCATGGCTTGTTCATAATACCAGCGCTTGAATTTAATCATATCCAACACACGACTTAAATGTTCAATTTCAGCTTCCACTGTTTTCTTTTGCTTCTCAAACAGTTCTTTTCGTTGAGGATAAGTAGCTACTCCCTCCACACACCAGTCCATAAACTGTTTAATATCCTTGATTTCCAGACCGGAGCGTTTCAGGCACTCAATTACACGTAATGTTTCAATCTCTTTCTCACTGAATTTACGGATGCCGGAAATTCTTTCCATTCCCGGAAAAAGCCCCTGCTTGTCATAATAGCGCAAAGTTGAAATCGGAAGTCCAAACATTTCCGAAACCTGTCCAATCGTATACATGTATGCCTCCACAAAAAGTTAACAAATTTATTTTACAAACCCATTGACCTAAAGTTAGGTTTATGTTTTATCATTAGTATAGCAGTTATACAGAAAGATTGCAATGGCTAACATGGATTATGAAAAAAGTTATATCGTTGTTACTCATACTTTTCATGTGTTTTGCCTTATCTGCCTGCAATAGCAGTCAGAATGCCGAAACAACAGAAACTACCGGGTATACCGTTTCAGAAGAAAGTAATGCCGCAGAAGAAGAAAGTAGCAGCACACAACAAGATGAGAATGGAGATACAGAAACTATGAAAGTTCTAGTAGCATACTTTTCCCGCACTGGTGAAAATTATGGTGTCGGGCATATTGAAAAAAGGAAACACTCACATAATAGCAGATATGATTGCAGAACAGGTCGATGCTGACCTATTCGAAATCAGCACCGTTGTGCCATATCCCGATGAATACGAAGCTTGTACAGAAACCGCAAAGCAGGAGCAGGAAGAAGATGCCCGTCCTGAACTGTCAGCTACTGTGGAAAGCATGGAAGATTATGATGTTGTCTTTCTCGGTTACCCGATTTGGTGGAGCGACATGCCGATGGCAGTCTACACATTTCTTGAGAGTTATGATTTTTCGGGAAAGACAATCATTCCGTTCTGTACCCACGAAGGCAGTGGTCTTTCTTCCACCGACAGCAGCATTGCTGAAATCTGCACAGGTGCAGATGTTTTGGATGGATTAGAAATAAGAGGTTCTGTGGCACAAAATTCGCAGGATGAAGCATTAACAGCAGTTACAGACTGGCTTGATAAAATTGAAATTTTAGACGAGAACTAAGGAGATATTACCATCATGGAAAAATTAAGCTTAACACAAGAATGGGACAAGGTGTTCCCGAAAAACGACAAGGTGGATCACAAAAAAGTGACTTTCCATAACCGCTACGGCATCACACTGGCGGCGGATATGTTCACGCCAAAGAGTGTGGTGGGCAAGCTTCCCGCTATTGCCGTCAGCGGTCCGTTCGGTGCGGTCAAGGAGCAATCCTCCGGTCTATATGCTCAAAAAATGGCAGAGTACGGATTTTTGACCGTTGCTTTTGACCCGTCCTTTACAGGCGAAAGCGGCGGCAGTCCTCGTTATGTGGCTTCTCCGGACATCAATACGGAAGATTTCTGTGCGGCTGTGGATTTTTTGTCCGTACAGGAGAATATTGACACAGACAGAATTGGTATCATCGGTATCTGTGGTTGGGGCGGTATGGCAATCAACGCAGCAGCACAGGACACCCGTATCAAAGCAACTGCGGCAATGACCATGTACGACATGACCCGTGTAAATGCCAACGGTTATTTTGACAATGAAAACACACCCGAGGCTCGTTTCGCCAAAAAACTGGCAATGAATACCCAGCGTACTGAGGATTATAAAAATGGCAGTTATACCCTTGCAGGCGGTGTCATCGATCCTTTGCCGGACAATGCCCCACAGTTTGTAAAAGATTATTATGCTTACTATAAAACCGAGCGTGGTTATCATCCTCGTTCTCTTAATTCCAACAACGGATGGAATGTGACCTCTCCTCTGTCCTTTATGAATATGCCAATTTTACAGTATGCCGCTGAAATTCGGTCTGCGGTTCTACTGGTACATGGAGAAAAAGCGCATTCCCGTTACTTCAGTGAGGGAGCTTATGAAAAAATGGCCGGAGATAATAAAGAACTGCTTATCATTCCGGGAGCGAGCCATGTTGATCTTTATGACAATTTAGATGTCATTCCTTTTGAAAAGCTGAACAGCTTTTTTAATATGCATCTTAAATAAGGATAGAAAAATCAGTGTATAGGATAGGAGGAATGGAACATGTAATACGCTCTAACTGCTCGTCGAAATACTTCTCTGTCAGATACGTTCCTCGTTTCAGCCGTTCATCATCCATCACCCAGCCTTTGATGGTGTAGTCCTTGGCGATCTGGTTTACCCATTTACGAAACTGTACGGCACGCTCGGAATTGACCTTGAATCCTACGGCAATGATCATTTGAAGGCTATAGTGCTTGGTATCACGTGTAACCTGACGAGACACTTCCGTTTGAACTATTCGGAAATTCCGGATAGTTGAATCTTCCTCAAGCTCTGAATCAGAATAAATCTTCTTGATATGCTCATTGATTGTACGAACATCCACATCGTACAATGTGGCCATCATCTTCTGTGTCAGCCATATATTTTCATCCTCGTATCACATCTCTATGCTTTCCTGCTGATCAACTACTGAGGCAACATAGGTTAAGTATTCCGCTGCGCTGGAACGGATGGTTATCTCATCTTTTTTCTTTGCCAAATAGAATGCCTCCCTTCTACATATCACTAGATCCAGCCATTCTTTTTAAATTTCTCAATTTGAGCTAATTCTTCCTCAGAAGGTTCGCCCGCCTTTCCCTCGCAGACCGGAGTGTTTAAATATTCGTTATTCCATCTGTTCATGATTTTGACAACCTCATCAGCTACACGAATATCACGTTTCGTGATGGATTTCATGTTCCAATCCATTACATCAGAGGTTCCCATTGCCTTAGTAATTACAATTTTGGAAGCTGTGTACTCTTTTTTCTTCTTCACATTTATCCAACTTATTGCCAATCTCACTGTATTTATCGTCATAGGCTTCTTTAAAAATTTTATCATCCAGATACATATCAGTCAATTTCTTTTCAAGAGAGGGAATTTGGCAAAAATGCCACAAACCCCCTCCTTCCTAAGAATAAGTAACTTACCCTAAGTCATATATTAAGCTGAAAATTTACCATATCAGAGAGCGACGTAATATTCTCATCTAAGATCAGTTTTTCTTCTTTTATTTTTACTCTTCCATTCGCCGAAGAAAGACTTTCATGAGTTTTACATAAACAATCGAATAAAGCTTTTATTTTATCTTTATCTCTTCTTGAAAGGTAATGAATTGAGAAAATTGTAAAATCTCCCCATAACGAGGCAATTGTGCCATAATCACTTTCTGCGAATCGAGTTACTATATTTTCAAATAAAAGAATCCATGTATCATCATTGAACATCTCATAGTAACGTTCAAATACATCGCTAATTCCGCTGCCAATATAACCATACTTGCTTTCAGATAGAATAAATTTAACAACACATCTATTTACATATTCTTCCATATGTTTTGGCGCGATAATATCCCCAGCCTCCATAATCAGCTTATGTAATCCGATTTCTCTTTTTTCTATTTGTGTAAGAATTACTCCTTCTGCCTTTTCATTATATCCATCTTCTTTCAAAAGATTGATAATTTCGAGAGTATAGTTCCTTCCTGTTTCTACAGAGAAATCTTTCTGTTCCGCTTTATCATACAATCCTTTAGCCATAAGCTTTTCTCGTATTTCATGACTTGAAATGCGAGAAATAATTTCATAATTGTAACTTTTTAAGGTTTCCAATCGATTGTATTCTCTATCATTCTCTATATTCACTTTAATCCATGAATTTGTAAGTTTGTATAACGCAAGTAATTCAGAATCACCAGAAATCAAATCTATATTGCAATATAGAGAATCAAGAACTTTCATTCTCCAATAAACTAAATCTTTAGGGTGATTTTTTAACTCAAATAATGCATTACAATACTTATATCCCAATTTAACTGCATCCTCTAGCAACTCTCTATCAACTTCGCTTGAAAACCTATTATCACCAATAGAATCCGCTAAATTTGAAACAGAAAACAGTCTCATACCATAACAGCATAATTTTTCTTCATTCAGAGGAAGTTTTTTATAACAATCAAGTAAACCATTTAACGAATAGTCTTTTCTTCCAACATATCCAAACATTTTATATTTCTGTTTTTCTCGTATTTCCTCTATAAAATTTTTTTCTCCAAAGTATTCCAATGCCGGTATTATGTATTTACAAAAATCTTCCATCTCATCGTATTCTGATTTCCAAGCCACTCCATCAATGCCACACCAATATTCTGCAACTTTTAGAAATTCAGCATGCGCATTGGATATACAGAACAACTTGTTAAACTCTGGAACAAATCGAGTCTTCTCCCATTCCAAACATTGAACGACCGCTTTACAAATAGTATCGATAATTCCTGCCTTGGGGTTATGCTCAGAAAAGCTCACCAATACTTTACGTAAAAATCTCATAACAGTATATCCATTACAATCATTCACGGATCCAGGACCATACTTATCCGCAAAATACATCAATGAAAATATATCATCTTTCGACAATACTTCTTTTCTATCCGACGAATAGAATTGTTCACTAACATGCTTTGCAATATCATACTGTGCTAATGCCGGTTTGTAACCTCTTTGAGATTCACCATTATGAGTTAGATTCAATATCTCTTTATAACATTTTTCTATTAATGCCTCCTCAATCCTACCAAACAGGCACAGTTTAGCCTTAATCAATGAAATTATTCTTAAATCTTCGTATTTATATTTGCTATCAATTTTTTTAATATCATTTAAATGGTTACTAACATATTCTATCCCAGCCTCGCATTTATATGAGTTTAATAGTCCATACGTGCAAATCTCGATAATAATTTCTATAGGTGCAGACATTCCTAACAGAATATCCAATAATTCGTCAAATGATTCTTTTTCAAGATTCTTTTCTTCAGCAATCTGATGAATATATTCATACAATGAATCTGGATTATACCATTTAAAAGTAAATGTTTGCCTGATATCTTCTTTTGATGTAAGACATACACTAGCATCTAGCCATCCATCTACAAAATAAACATAATCGTTAGAATTTCCAGTAAGAGCCTCCATATAATCTGCGCCATAGCATCTATATATATATCCAGCCTTAACAAGCGTTTCTTTTTTTAGCTCCCCGCTTAACAATTCCTCTATATTATATCCGCTGAGGTATTCATCAAAAAGTTTATGTCCACGTTCAAACCCAGCCTTAGCAGCAAAATCAATATCTAAAATGATTTGCTCTATATCATTTTTAACATTCAAACAATATTTTTCCGCTTTAGTCTTTTTGTTGATACTTTGTGCTTCAAAATAATCCGATTCTTTTGCATAATACTGTATGCAATTTGCATACTGTGCCAAACAAAGAGACACTGCACTTGAATGTATGCATACTTCTTCAAGATTATCCATTGGCAATTGGTGCGCTAGTATAAACTGCTGAAGTATCCTATCAAACGATATCCCATATAATGCTGAATCCATTACATATTCAACATCAATCAGTTTCAATACCTCATCAGTGGCCTTACAAGATACTAGTAAATTAAAAGAGATATCATATCGATATTTCCATAATTCTCTATCCTGTTTAATTCGATTAATTATTGATTCGGTAATTCCTTTTATATTTGAATTGTGAATAATTGCATTCTGTAAAAAAAGCCTTACATCATTATGAAAAGCGAAGTATCTATCGCCTTCACATACAATAATTGGATATAAGCCATTTAAAACAAACGCCGCCTCGTCGTGTTCAACTCCACACATTTGAGCCACATCATAAGCGTTAATACGTTTACTTGAAAACGCCATAATTGCCTCAATTTTGTATAGCAAAAGGCTTTTTTCCTGCGAACTAATAATCCATTCGTAATATTTATCAATTTGTTTATTTAAAAACCTACTATTTAGTTCCTTCTCTATTACCTCGAAGGAAAGTGGCAATACCATTTTCTTCAATTCCAGAATTGCAAATATTATATTAAGAACATTGTTCCCAATAACTGAAATAACGGTTTTCGCCAAGTTTTCCATATCGACTGTATTCTCTGCCACACCGCTTTGCTCTAATAATATAACAACATCATCTGTATCCAAAGCCGGCATGCTGTAATATGTAATACCTTTATTATCTTTCATCCAAGACGGATAACCATCATTTATAGGCTGTCCGACCAAGACAAAATAAAAATCATCCCCGATTTCCTCTGGTCTTGGCAATTGAGATAAAAATGAATTTCGTGCATCTTTTGATCTTGCAGCATGATCTAATCCATCTATAAAAAAGTAGCAAGGCCTTCCTATACATTTTGCATATTCCGGTAGGAAATGTATTACCGTTTCCCGCATTTCAGAAACAGACATAAATTGGTATATAAGTGGAAACTTTACAACAGATAATAAATTATTCTCTTCAAATTTTTTCTTAAGCTGTACGAGAATACTTCTCCACAAAATATTACCTAAATAAAAGCCTTCATCATCACTATATGAACCATCTACTTTATTTACTGGGAGATATGTGTAAAATCTAAAATCAACTATAGACTCATTCATCTGTGATAAATAACTTATAAAATTTGTTTTTCCACAGCCCGGTAATCCTTCTAAGAATATGATATGATTACTATTCTTTTTAATGTCATCTATAAAGGTCTCCCCAAACCGTTGTCGAGAAGGAAGTATCGGTTTTTCTGGACATAGTTCATATGAAGGAACATCCGGCTCGGTATAGCATAATGCTCCATATACATTTTCTCTTGTTATTTCCTGCTTCTCTCTTCTTGATGTTGCCCATATATTCAATTTAGAAAGAAGACTATTTAAGCAAAAATCTATCGCATCACTATTATCTGTTCCTAGTATTTCGCCAATCTTCACACGTATTTTTTCTTCCACATCAGCAAGACACGACTCTTTTCTAAAAGAGAAAATTTTAGTGAAACACGCCGCCTCATTAGAATCTAAATTTATCTCCAAATTTTCTCTGTACCATTCGATAGCCTTCTGCTCATTAGGCTTTGCCGAAGTATAATTATAATTATCTTGTAAGCATGGAAACACCTTGGAAATAAAGTCATCCATTGAACACTTTCCATCTATTTCCTGCGGACCCCATTTTTTATTTGTTACAATTTGAATACCTTTAAAATTATAATTATCTTTATTATTCTTCCATTCTAAAGCCAACGCATTCAGTAAAGGCTTTTTCCCAGAAGCTAAAAAAGAATATGTGAAATTAGCATCTTCATCTGTATGTTTTACTTGAATATTTAAAATACTTTTATCACTATAATTTACTACGACATCATCTAATGCCTGAAAATCAGTTGATTGAAGTATTACTGATTCAATTGATGTATGTTGTAGCATATTCAAGCATTCTAGTATTCCAATTTCCCATTCAAACCAATAAGGTGTACCTATTCCCGAATTATACATGTTCTCCCTCTATTCTTTTCAAAACATAATTACATAATTGATAACAATACGTCTCAACTTCTTCTGTAGACATATTTATATGGTATCCATTCACAAGCGAATCAAATAAATAGTTTACCTCTTCGTAATAATCCTTATTATAAAATTCTACTCCAAATAATTTATTCAAGCCTCGTACCATTTGAGATAATTCTTTATAATTTACTGGAAGGACATAATCGATTTTGTCATCAATAATCTTCTTCATCAGCCTCTCATTTCCTATTATTTTTGAGGCTATATTTATAAAATCTCCACAAGTTTCAAAAACATTCCAATCACACATGAACCGCCAACGAAAAAAGAAAGGACTCCATACCTCTGCTGGTGCGATCTTTATATTATATGGCACCAATTCCTTCTTTAATTCATCCTCTATGCAATTATAAGTTCCTTCCAATATGGCTATATCATTTTTTCTCACATCAATCGGATAATAAACGCCCTTATCATCGCATATTATGTAACCAATTATTCTGTAATATTTTTCAATGACATTTATAGCATCTCTTGTAAAAAAAACAGATCCTACAACTAAATCATCATTATAATTTGAGGTGTCTAATTCCCTAAAACAATGCTTAAAATCATCAAAAACTAATATTGAATCCATAATACCACCTTCTCTGTTGTATTAATCTATAATAAATTGTCCAGCCTGTTATAGGCTGGACATAAGCAGATTCTTATGACACCTGAAAAACAGCTTTTAACCGGTACTTCTTTGGAATCTAACTAAAAAAAATTATGTTATATCAACTTGTCACAACCATTTTTCTCACAATTACTTTAATTCCGCTTCAAACTTTTTTAAAAGTTCAGGACATTCTTTTTTATATCTTTCTGTTGGGGATAAACCTCCTTCATCCGGTAACAATCCTTCTCCGCTGCTAACAGGATGGGGCAAATACTTGCATTTAAAATATACTGTCGGATATGTGTAAATAATACTCATATTTCCAAACAGTTCTTTCATTAGGTAAATTTCAATAATATAAAGTGAAGCCAATGCTAATACTGCATTTTCAAGTGTTGCATTTTTTATAGATTCCTTTTCGTCATGCTTTATCGAATTATATGCAAACCACCAGTCCAAGCCTTCTACTTTTACATTCTTTCCATTATCAATACGTGTCGTCTTCCAATCATGTAAAGGTGTATTAATCCAAAAAGGTGTACTTACTTCAAAATCAATAATTTTAGGGAATACTCCTAGTATTGTTTCGCTTATATCTCCTATCCTCTTGGTTTTTACTCCCTTAGCACTACATAAGGCCTTACTCATTATTTCAAATTCAGAGGCTGCTAAAACAATTATTTGTTTAAAAATATCAGAGTATACTTTTCCATGTACAAGTTCTCTTATTCCATCATGTTCTTGCAAACCATGGTCTATATAATGCTTTGTATCATCCAATCGTTCAGCAAGGGAACAAAAATAATTCCAATGCTGTATAAGTTCAATTTGCTCCATACATTTTTTTCTGCTTTCTAGTTTTGAAAGCATTCCCCCATTCTCTATGATTTCTAATTCTTGTTATATCCAAATTGTCGAGTCATTAAGAGCTCTTTCCACCAGGATTCCCTCTCTAATATCACATCATCATCTGTTATACTTTTATATATTTCCAAGATGCTATATCTGAAATTCTTCTGGATATATTCAAAATCCAAACTCTTCAACTCAATATTTCCACCATTTCCATTGGCTATGTAATCCTTCCATCTTCCCCAAATCATATTTTCACCTGTTGCAGAGCCAACATATTTCTTTCCATTTGAAGAATCCGTAATAAGATACACTCCTTTTTGATTTGCGAGCGCAGTTTTCCAAGCATCAGTATCAATTAGGCCTGATAACTCTTCCCAGGTAACATTCACCTTGTCATAACCTGGAAATTCTGTCTTGCAGACATCTCTTGTTATTTCGAGCACCTCGAAATCTTCAATATAGTTCTCTAGACAAAGATATGATGCTCGAAAGTCCTTCTTAAATCCAATTATCATCTTGCCAATTAAGTCAGTGCCAATATTAACAAGTTTCGTATCATACCTATATTGAGATGGACCATTTGGTGTTTCTTTCACAGAGATACTTTCGTATATTCCCGCAAAAATCCATTCATCTTTGTGCCAATATATAAGTGACAGAATATATTTTCTTTGAAAATTTTTCTGCGTCTGCTCTTCCTGCCATACTTTATATTTTGATTGATCTTGAAGAAACAAACGTAAAGGTAAAAATGTATCTGTAGAGCCTCTTCCACAGTGCACTTTAAACTCTAATTCCTTTTCTTTTAAAAACGGCAATACATCTTTTACCTTCATTCACTCACTCCTTTATTTTTCCAAATACGATATCTTTTTGCCGTGATTCTGTGCATACTCAATTTCAGATCGTGTACTCTCTCCGATATAACCACCCACATTAATAACATAAATAGAATCGTCCATATCTATCTTTCACTTATGCATGTCATCCAACATCTCTTTTGTCTTGGTCAGGGTTCCTTCATCCATATTTTTCCAAACTTCCTGATCACCTGAATGTCCAAATAGTCCTACACTTATAACAATATTACCTTCTAATGTAAGTCTCTTCTGTGCTTCCATAAATTCATCTTTAAAACGTGTGTTTCCACATAGGGTTACTACCGGATAATTTCCAACCATTAAACTGCCTCCGCAAAATAATCAGTTACAATCTTCTCTAGCTGACCAGCTATTTCATTAAAGGGTAAATTCAAATCTAAAGAACCAACTGTTATCTTGTTTCCTCCCATCGAAAACTGATTAGCCGGCTGGAACTCTTCACTTGTCTTTGCATATAAAAGCATTCCAGCTACATTGCCAGTCTGGTCCTTATCCCAGTTCTTTACATAAGTATAAATCTGGTACAAATTGGCATTTCTATATGTCTGAACATCAAAGTTGGACTGCATCTGCTGACCATAATATTTTGCATCTAAGATTAGAACTCTTCCATCTTTCGATTTAAGCGTTATATCAGTAATCATGTTTGGAAGCCACGTATCATTGTCATCATCAAGGTTCCACTGTACTTGATCCGGATTAGCCCTTAATTCTGGATGATGATACCGGAAATATTCAATGATAAACTTTTCATAAAGATGACTCATTCTCTGATCATCAAGGAAGGTAGCCATCTTTATCATTCCCTGCCCAGTAGAAAGTAATAATCCATCAATCACAAGTCTACAAATGTTCAATAGCATCCTATAACTCTGATTATTCCTCTGATATCGATTCTATCCCATTTGCTTGCTGAAGGCTCAATGTAATCAACGCTATCAAAAAACAACAAGTCTTTTTTCAAAACTGACTTATTTTCAATCTTCACATTACATTGCTTAATCAATAACGTAATTGTAGTTTTAATGATTCCTTCGCCCATTACTTTGTACAGGTTTACTATTCTACAAACCATATGTCATTCTTCTGTTAGAAAAATTTGTAACCATTAGACTGGCAAATCCTCTATTCGTTCATCAAACCAGTTAAATGCAAGTGTAAGCATGAGCAAATCAGATTCTTCTATCGTTTTAGCATGAGCATCTATTCTATATTTATTAATTACATCAATAAAATTTTCAAACTTAACTTTATCAATAAAAGTAACATCAAACAATGACCAATTCTTTAAAATGACCTGTTTGACATCTAATAAATAAAAATGATTTTCTATCAAATCGTTTATTTCTAAATCTTGAAGTTTTTCACGTTCCTTTCTTCCAGATTCAACAACTTCTAGCAGTTTTCCCTTTACCTTTTTGCTGCCATACTGCATTGTCATTCTAAGTAACATGATCTTTCTCAATTTATCTTCAAGTACGTTCCTTCTCTTACTTACCTCGCTCCATGCTTGTTCTTTTGATGTCTTTTTCCCTTGAAGCTTATGAGTATTTTCTAAATATAAATTGACCGCATTTATTGTAATATAAAAGTTCTCATTTACTTCTTTAACAATTCCATATCCCAGTAAATGTTGCATTTCTTTTGCTTTATATTCTAAATTCTTCTTTAATTCTTGCACTCCATCAACTGCAAGAATTTCTAACAACTCATACTCTTTAGGATACCAGGTCTTCAGAACCCCCAATATCATCTCAACATAATGAACTATTTTAGCGTCATATTCTTTTTTCTTTGTAGCGTACTCATATTTAGACACCTGACATGGTCTATCCAAATTAATGTCTTTATTTATTAAACTACATATATGACGAATCAAAAAAGGATGTCCGCCGTAATCCTCTGTAAGTTTTGTATATATTTCTTCATCGAAATTTAGTCCCATGTACTTTCCTATATGACCTATCATATCTTTTACATTTGACAAATCAAACAAATTCAAATACTCTATTGATATCATTGAAAAAATAGGATTCTCTACATTATTAACATAAGCCGTTTCTATACAAAGCGGATTAACACCTGCGATTAGAAATGTAAAACATTCAGGTTGCTTTTGGAATACGGAACGTACTGTTTGCCAAAACATGCAATAGTCCTCTCCATTTCTCCAGTGTTCTTTATCTGATGTTTGAAAGCAAATATGCTCTATTTCATCAAACATAAACATAACTCTTGTCTTTAACACCCCATTTATTTCTTTCATATCACGTTCAAATGTCAGTGCCGCTTTCTTTTCTGAATAATCGTCATCAATCACTTTTTTATTAACTTCATATTTTTTACAAATTTCTGTAACTATGAATTGAAGCAATTCATACCAACGAAGTATATATATTCCCGGATTCTGGCAATCAATATATACAGAACAGCCACTTCTTAAAACCATTTGTCTTTCAAGCGCATATAATACAGATGTTTTACCCGTTTTTCTCAATCCAAAAAGACCACTTTGTTCTCCGATTAAATATTTATCGTACAATTTCTGTATCAATGTATTTCTACCATAAAAATACGCTTCTGTCTTTAAGGGTGATTCTAAAGCAAATAAATCTCTACTATAAAAGTATTTTCTAAGCTTAGTACTAATATCCGTTTTTGATATGCCATTTTGAAGTATTTCTGCATATGTAAAAGGTACTATTATTCTTGAATCTTTATTAGCAGTGTTTAACCCATTGATTTTTGTTTCAATATCCCCGTCCCTACTTACCAAAAATACACACACTTTATCTAATCGATTATCAAATTCCTCTAACGTCTTATCTACAAAATCCAATGTTCTGCTTTCAAATTCTGTATACGGAGAAAACAAAAGCAACACTTCATTATATAAATTATAATACTCTCTAAACTCTTCTCCTGGTTGCAAAAAATTGAAAATATATGAGGTCGTTTTAAAAGTTCCTTCCTTTGAAAATGTAATTTTGAAGAACTTTGATAGTTGATTTGCAACTTTAATCTCATCTTCATTTCCACACAAACACAGTCCTTGTTTAACTCCTGTTGATTTTTTGAAATCGTCTGATTCAAAATATCTCTTATTTTTATAGTATCTTGCTCTTTTATCCAAAATGTATACCTTCTTTCTTCTTATCCTAAATCCAGCCTTTTAATTTCGTTCAAATATTTTTACCATAATCAAAAATCAATTACGCTACCAAAGCATTACTCTTAATACTATTAATCACCTGCACAAACTTTATCTGCTCTTCTCTAGTAAACATAAGAAATGTTAACTGGTCAATAACTTCTGTTGGCTGCGACACTCCTCCGGCTATAACATCAAGCCATATATGTTCAATTTTGTTTTTCACTGCTACTGGTAACATAACCATCCTCCTGTAATCTAATGTAATAAGGGTAGCGTTCTCCTATCCTAATAGAATTTTCTCACAACTGGTGTCCCAAAATCAGGACTTGATATACTTCCCAGACTTAATTCTTTTATCCACTGGTTTTACAGCATCCTTTGGAATGGCCCATGTATTACCAAATTTCATAGCCCCTTCTATCATTCCTTCATTGCAAATGGTCTGCACTCTTCTAACTGATAAATTCCATTTTACTGCTGCTTCTTTAATAGTCATAAACTCCATATTTTCTTACCTCAATAAAGTTCTAAAATACGACATTTTACCCTATCTTTTATTATAAGCGTAGAGACGCCGAAAATCAATCTAAACCTGTATAAAATCCTGCGTACTGCACCATACTCTATTGCACACATAATCATATAAAAATAACCTTTCAGCGCACATATTATAAGCTACGCCAAAAGGTTTATTTTCACTACACCCATATTCTATTTTTCGATTAACGCACATATTTAACAGGATTATTTTTTTTATGTTCTAGCCAATATAGTCCTCAAACCCGCTTAAACTAAGCATTTCTTAGAGAGGAGACAAACAGTCTCCACGTGTCCCTATCTGGTTCATACTTGCCAGAAAATATGTTTTCTTTTGGTATAAATAAAGCCCTCCATTTCTTTTTGTGATAGATTAATTATACCAAAATCCAACATTTATATAAAATTATATTTTACTGTTCGTCCTCATCATCTTCAAAATTCATATTTATATTTTCTTTATCCATATAACCATCAATCACATTTCCATCATCATCAATAAAAAATACACGATATTTTTTATCTGTATGGTCTATGATATTTACATATGTATTCTCATTGTGAATTTCATAAATCACAGGTGCATTATCCTCAGCAGAAAATGTTATAACTTTCCCAAGCTGTGCTTTGCCTAAATCATATATAAGACTCAAAGCTAATGGCAGCAATACATCCTTAAGGAAAAATTTTATAACTGCATAGAACTTTTCTTTAAATTTGTTATTTTCAATATCTGCCTCACCAAGAGTATCGTTTTTTATTTCTTCCCTAACAACATTTCCTAACTCTTCTTTGCTTATTTCTGGCTCTCCAGCTTCTTCTTTTGCTGTTTCATATGCATAATCAATAACCTCTGAAAATTTGGAATTAATTATATTATCTGTATTCAATAATTCGCCTAAATGAGATTGTAAGCCTGCAAATGAGCTCATGTCTATTTTAGGCATCTGATCAGCTAATTGTTGTAATCCTGCCTGTAATCCAGTCAATTTTCCATAATCAATATTTATTGAAAATTCAGACCACATACGCATGGATTTATTAATAGAACTTTCTGGATCGTTTAATACAGTTTGCCATGCTTGCATCTGCTTATGTAAATCACTTCCTACAAGTGATTTTTGTAGTGCTTCTATTCCTGCTGTTATACCTTTTAGATTTTTATAAAATTCACTATCCAACATTTTTGTATATGAATCTAATAATTCACTTGTTGTTGCTGACATATAATTTACCTCCTGTCATTGTTTATATCTCCATAGTAATACTTTCTTTTGTGACATATAGGACAACTTTCAACTATATTTTAATCGCTGTTTTTCAAATGCTCAATATCACATCATATGACATTTTATGACAACTTTTTATTTATGATGTTTTACTAACAAAAAATATTTCTATCGCTTCCAGCTTAATTCTACACATCATATTGTGGTTGCTCTATTTTATAAAATACTATATATTGTGGTATATTTCAAGTATAAAAAAGCAGGTATATTTCAACCTGCTAATTCTTATTTATTCAATACATCTCCTATTATGCTAACCATCTTATCATTTCTTAGCTGTCTTTCAAATGTTACATTTATTCCATCTGCTTTTAGAGCTTTGAAAAATTCCTCTGCACATTCTATTCTATATCCTTCAGCTTTACGAAGATCGGCTTCATGTTCATAATCCTTTGTTTCTACAACAAGATTTAATGTCTGTGTTCCATCCTTCTGCTTTAATAAATACATAAAGTCTGGGCTGTAGGTCTGTCCATCTATTGTAGGTATTGCAATACTTCTTCTTGGTATCTTACCATACACAACAACACTATCTATATCCGCACGAATATTTTCTAATTCCAAATCCGAATCATGTGCAAGTGAATTGTATAAATAATTTTTATTTATAGCTCCATCCGCATCTTTTGAACCAATATAAAATTTTGTAATAGCATCTACAGGTGTTCCATCTGAATTTGTTAATGCTGTCCTTACTACTGGTATATCTGCCTTCTTATATGAAAAATGACCTTTTAAGTTGTTGTACTTCCAGTCTGAAAATCCATTTATAATATTGCTGGCAGTCTTTTCATTTATCTTATATGAATCTATTGTGCTCCTTTTATTTGCTTCACAAAATGCTTTGTGTATTTTTGTAATAGAAATATTTGTTGCTTTGTTAATACGTTTAAGAAAATCATTATATTTCATTTTCTTTTTTATAACATATGGTACACTACCACCATTATTTACAACCATCTGCCCTTCATTCGCTTTTACCTCTGATCTGACACTTGAAATTATTATATCTGTAAGTGACTGTAAAATAATTTCTGGTAATGCAACATCTATTTTATCATCTATCTCATCATCATACTGTAATGTGTATTTTTGATTTAATAACATCCATAGATCCTTGATTTTATCATATGCATCTTTATTGATAGTAACCTTTTCATTCTTATCTTTGTTTCTATCCTTGACTTTGCTATTTGCCTTAGATTGCTGTATTTCTGGATATTTTTGTAATAATTCATCAAGTTTTCCATCTATAACTTTTTTGTCGGCATCAACTAAACCATCCATAAGCATCTGTGCAAAAACAACATTTTTGTCAATTTTTCTACTGTCTGCTATTTTAGTTAATTGAGTATCTGTTATAATATCAATCTTTGTTCCACGTTCACCATTGATTTCTTTTACTAATTCTTCTGCAAAATCAGCCTCACTAAAATCAACAATATAGTTTCTAAGAAATTTTATATCTAATTTTTGATTATCCGCATAAACACTATACTTTCAAGTATTTTGCAGTATAGAAAATCATTCATTTTACCACGAATTTACCACGATTGAATGAGCCTTGATATGACCATTATAATAACACCCAAAAGACACCATTACACCTAAATGGTGTCTTTTTAAAAGCAGTCAATCCTAAGACTAACTGCTTTGTGTGTATGGATATGAAATTGTCAAACTGGAAGTTGTCTGATTAGCAATTATCTTTTGCAATTTATAACTGCATCAAAAAGAAT
>ERZ773225.1974-NODE-1974-length-22106-cov-2.794794_pt1 | contig 22106 bp, 14 predicted proteins | sample MGYA00580993_ERZ773225 | MGnify/ENA primary metagenome ERZ773225 (study PRJEB29015, sample SAMEA2737748) | human gut metagenome | biome: human gut; feature: human-associated habitat; material: faeces | place: China | collected 2012 ...
GCCTTGAAGCCCCGGATCTGGGCGTCGGGCGTCATTTCGAAGAGTTTGCGGATGTCGGAAAAGACATTGGAATAGGTCGCCGAATTGCTGCGCGGCGTACGGCCGATGGGCGACTGATCGACGACGACCAGTTTGTCGACATGTTCGAGGCCCTCGACGCTGTCATACTCCAGCGGCTGGGCGAAAGAGCGGTAAAGCTCCTTCGAGAGGATCGGCCGCAGGGTCTCGTTGACGAGCGTCGATTTGCCCGAACCGCTGACGCCCGTGACGCAGACGAACTTGCCCAGCGGGAATTCGGCGGTCACGTTTTTGAGGTTGTTGCCCTTGGCTCCGCGGATCACGATGCTCTGGCCCGTCCCCTTGCGGAGCGTTTCGGGAATTTCGATGCGGCGGCGGCCCGTCAGGTAATCGGCCGTGATGGAGTCGGATTTGAGAATGTCATCGAACGTTCCGGCCGCAATGATATTGCCGCCCTTGCGGCCCGCGCGGGGACCGACATCGACGATGAAATCGGCAGCGCGCATCATGTCTTCGTCGTGTTCGACGACGATCACCGAGTTGCCCGCGTCGCGCAACTCTTCGAGACTGCGGATCAGTTTGCGGTTGTCGCGCTGATGCAGGCCGATCGACGGTTCGTCGAGAATATAGAGCACATTGACCAGTTTGGAGCCGATCTGCGTAGCCAGCCGGATGCGCTGGCTCTCGCCGCCCGACAGCGAGCGCGACGACCGCGAGAGCGACAGGTAGCCCAGCCCCACGTCCATCAGGAAGCGCAGGCGTTCGCGGATCTCCTTGACGACCTCCTGCGCGATCTTCCACTCCTTGTCGGTCATATGCTCCTCGATACGGGCGGCCCACTCCGAAAATTCGGAAATCGACATGGCCGAAACGTCGGCGATGCTCAGGCCGCCGATACGGAACTGCAGGGCCTCCTTTTTCAGGCGCGTGCCGCCGCAGACCGAGCATTTGCGGTAGACGAGGAACTGCTCGCGCCACTTCTGGCCGTGTTTGGAGTCGTCGTCCTCGGTGCGGCCGATGTATTCGGCGACGCCCTCCCACGAAACGAGGTGGTTGCCGCCCGACGAACTGAACTCCGAGAGGTTGATCGGCAGCGGCTCGGAATCGCCGTAGAGAACAGCGTTCAGACCTGCTTCGGGCAGCGTGCCGACGGGGTCGTCGAGCGTGAAGTCATAACGGCGGCCCAGCATTTCGAGGATGGCGAAAAGCATGTTGTTGCGGAACTTGCCCAGTGGTTCGACGGCCCCTTCGCGCAGCGAAAGCTTCATGTCGGGAATGATCTTCCCGACGTCGAACACCGCCTCCTCGCCCAGACCGTTGCAATGGGGACAGGCGCCCTGCGGCGAGTTGAACGAAAAAGTATGCGGCGCGGGGTCCTCGAAAGCCACGCCCGTCGAGGGGCACATCAGATGGCGCGAATAGAAGCGCTGCTGCTCGGTGCCGTAATCGTAAACGGCCATCGTGCCCTTGCCCTGCCGCATAGACTCCCTGAGCGAAGTCATCACGCGGTCGCGGGCGTCCTCGGCCACGACGAGCCGGTCCACGACCAGATCGATCGTATGGATTTTATAGCGGTCGAGACGCATGCCGGCCGAAATCTCGCGGATCTCGCCGTCGATGCGCGCATAGATATATCCTTTCTTGGCCAGCGACTCGAACAGTTCGCGGTAGTGGCCCTTGCGGCCCTTCACGATGGGAGCCATCAGGGCGATTTTACGTCCGGCAAAGCCCGTCATGATCAGCTCGGCGATCTGCTCGTCGGTGTAATGCACCATCTCCTCGCCCGTGACGGGCGAATAGGCGCGCGACGCGCGCGCATAGAGCAGACGCAGGAAGTCGTTGATCTCGGTAACCGTGCCGACGGTCGAACGGGGATTCTTGTTGGTCGTCTTCTGTTCGATGGCCACCACGGGGCTGAGACCCGTGATCTTGTCCACGTCGGGACGCTCCATCGTCCCCACGAACTGACGCGCATAGATCGAGAGCGTCTCCATGTAGCGACGCTGCCCCTCGGCGTAGATCGTGTCGAACGCGAGCGACGATTTGCCCGAACCCGAAAGGCCCGTTATGACAACCAGTTTGCGGCGCGGAATCTCCAGATCGACATTCTTGAGGTTGTGGACCCGTGCGCCCAGTATTTTGATCGTATCTTCTTTCATCATCGTAATTAAACGCACCGGAAGCTCCGTTTATTGAGCGGAGCGGATTTTTCCGGCGGGAATATCGTACAAAGATACGACATATGCGGCGCAAAACAAAACGAACGGAAGAAAATTCGGCCGGGACAAGATGCGGCGCAACTGCCGGAAAGACAGAGCCGGAATACGAAGAAAAGCAAAGCGGAATTCCGAAGAGACAGCAGCCCGGAACTCCGAGAAAAAGCAGGCCCGGACGCCGAGGAAGAACAGGCCCGGACGCCGAGGGAAAGCAGGCCCGGACGCCGAGGAACTGCGAGAATCCAAGCCGGGACTCCTTAAAGACAGCGACGTGCCTCTGAAGAAAAACCGGATCGGGCCTCTAAAGAAAAAACACAGGACCAAGCCTCCGACGGACAGCGGAGACGGGAAACGGGAAAAGCACAAGCCGGGGTTCCGAAAGACAGCGGAGCCGCGGACAGGCAGGACGGAGCTGGGACCGGAAAGCCGTCAGAGCCTCAGCACTTCAGTTCGAAGTCGTCGGCATCCATCCATGCGGGGAATTTCTCCTTGAAGGCCGCCTGAGCTTCGGAGTCGAATTCGGCGATCAGCGTCCGTTCGCGGTCGCCGGCGTCGGCCAGCGTACGGCCGGCGAAGTCGATCAGCGCCGAATCGCCCGCATAGCTTGCGTCGGGATCCGTACCTACACGGTTCACGCCCGCCAGATAGCACTGGTTCTCGATGGCACGGGCGCGGAGCAGCGTGCGCCACACCTCGCGCCGGTCGTCGGCCCACGAGGCACTGCACAGAATAGCGTCGTAATCGCCCCGGTTGCGGCTCCACACCGGAAAGCGCAGGTCGTAGCAGACCAGCAGCAGGAAGCGGAAGCCCATGTATTCGACGATCACGCGTCGGTCGCCGGGCGTATAGTCGCGCGCTTCGCCGCCGGGGCGGAACAGATGGCGTTTGTCGTACCACGCCGTCTCGCCCGAAGGTTTGACGAAGAACATCCGGTTGCGGAACCGCTCCTGCTCGGCGACGACGACACTGCCCACGACGGCCCTGCCGTACTGCGCTGCCCAGCGGCGCATGGTCGTGACGACCAGCCCGTCGGCCGGTTCGGCGACGCAGGACGGACGCAGTTTGAATCCCGTGGCGAACATTTCGGGCAGCACGACGACATTGGCATCGGCCGCGGCCACGATCGGCTCCAGACGTTTCAGGTTCCGGGCGGTGTTTTCCCACTCCATATCGACCTGACAGATAGCTACGCGTATTTTCATAGGAAACTTCTCTTTTGTAACAAATATATGAAATTTTCTTACAGTTTGCACTTTTTGCAAGAAAAAAGCGGGACATCCTGTAAGACATCCCGCAAATTTCATGCGATCCGCGCATACCGACGCGGCGCGGCGTAAGCCGGAACAGAGCGGCGAACCGGATCAGCTTTCTTCAAGCCGCCACACGGTAACGGACGAAGCGTTGCTCCGCTGGTGCAGCACCGAGACTTTGCAGGGCACGAAATCCGAAGCGCCGCACGTCCAGACATCGACGAACTGCTGGGGGCTGCGCTCCGCGAGCGGGAACCATGTGCTCTGCACCTGAATCATCACCCGGTGTCCGGCGCGGAACGTATGCGCGATGTCGGTCATGCGGAACGGCACGCGGGCCGGAACGCCCGGCGTAAAGGCTTTGGGACGCGAGAACCCGTCGCGGAAACGCCCCCGCATCACGTCGCCGCGCACGAGCATCCGGCAGCCGGACTGCGGATCGTCGTCGGGGAAAACGTCAATCAGCCTGACGACAAAATCGGCGTCGGTGGTCGAAAGGATCACCTCCAGCTCGACATCGACGGGTCCCGCGAGGGTCATATCCCCGTCGAGCGGCTCGGTGACGAAGGTCAGCACGTCGGAACGGTCCGACACGAAGCGCTGGTCGGCGAGCATATACTCTTTGGGGCGGCGTTCGCCGAAGGATTCGATATAGGGCACAGGGTCGGCCGGATCGGACGTATAGGCGGAGGCGGAGCTTTTGGCCGTCGGGCGGCGGGTTTCGAGACGTCCGCCGTCGGAGAGGTAGAAGGTGAGCTTACGCGCTTCGCGCGGCGTCCAGCGGTCGAAAGCATGCCAGCGGTTGTCGCCCGACGAGAAAACCGCGGCGGCGGGAAGCGGGTCCGCGGCGCCCTCGCCCTTGAGGTAATGGTCGAAGAAAGGGAGTTCGAAATGCTCCATATAGTATTCCCACGCCGCTTCGCGCCCGAAATCGAACGCTCCGAGTTTTCCGCTGCCGTTGCGCCATGCTCCGTGCGCCCAAGGTCCCACGACCAGATGGCACGGCGTTGCGGGACTTTGCCGGACCATGGCCCGGTAGAGGTTCCACGCCCCGAAACAATCCTCGGCGTCGAACGTCCCTCCGACGACCAGCACGGCCGGCTGTACGTTGTAGCAGGCCCTGCGCAGGTCGCGCGCCTGCCACCATGCGTCGTAGGAGGGGTGTTCGGCAAGCTCTTCCCAGAAAGGATTGGGACGCTGAAGTTCCGTAAGTTCGGCCAGCGTCGCATGTTCCCGGAAGAACGACCACTCGTCGGGGCGGGTCCGCTTCGACATCGGGGGCATCTTTTCGGTCGGAGTATGGCCCGGAGGGGTGTTCATGCCGCTCAGGAAACGGTAGGAGTCGGTGAGCATCAGCACGCCGTTGTGGCGGACGTCGTCGCCCATGAACCAGTCGGTGACAGGAGCCTGCGGCGAAACGGCCTTCACCGCAGGATGGGTGCAGAGACCGCCCATCATGGCGTAGAAGCCCGGATAGGAACTGCCGGCGAAACCTACCCTGCCGTTGTTGTGCGGCACATGTTTCACGAGCCACTCGACCGTATCGTAGCTGTCCGTCGTCTCGTCCGTTTCGCCGTATCCCGCAGGGCGGACATGGACGAATTCGCCCTCGCTCATAAAGCGGCCCCGCACATCCTGCATGACGACGATATAGCCGCGGTCGATATAACTGCGCATATAGCCGCTCCCGAAGCTGCGGGGAAACTCGCCGGGACCGTAGGGGGCGCAGCCGTAGGGGGTGCGGAAAATAAGGATGGAGGCTTTGGCATCCGTTTTGGGCGTATAGACCGCGGTATAGAGTTTCACGCTGTCGCGCATCGCGATACGGTATTCGGCCTTGTCGTACAGTTCATCGACGGGCTGCCGGGCAAAGGCCGCGGCCGCCGTGAGCAATCCTGCGAGCAGGAGTGCGGAAAATAGGCGCAGCTTCATGGTCGGGAGTTTTCGGTTAGTGTCCGAAAGGTACGCTTTTTTCCGCAATAGCCAAAGCCTCGGCGGAAAATCGGATTCATTCGAAGCGGCGGGTCCGATCTATTCCCGCGCGGAAAGTTGCATAGCCGCGAAATTAAACGTACTTTTGCAGTCGGTCAATTCCGACAAACGACAATATGCTCAGAGCAGGACGCACCCAGAAACTCACCGTAAGCCGCATCTCGGATTACGGATTATACCTTGCGGACGAGGAGCAGACCGAGGTTCTGCTGCCCAACCGCTACATATCCCTGACAGACAAGCCGGGCGACGAAAAGGAGGTCTTCCTCTACCACGACTCCGAAGACCGGCTGGTGGCGACGACCGAAACGCCGCTGCTGCGCGTCGGCGAGGCGGGTTATCTCCGCGTCGTGGACAAGACGGCCCACGGGGCGTTCCTCGACTGGGGGCTGTACGGCAAGGACCTCTTCCTTCCGAACCGCAACCAGCAGGGCGGCATCATCGCCGGACGGAGCTACATCGTCTACCTCTACGAAGACAGCGTCACGGGCCGCTGCGTGGCGACCTGCAAGCTCAAGAGCTTCATCAACAACGACATCATCACGGTGGCGCCCCGTCAGGAAGTCGATCTGCTCGTGGCGTCGGAGAGTCCGATCGGCTACCGCGTGATCATAAACAACCGGCACTGGGGCATGCTCTACCGCAACCAGCTGTTCCGCCCCATAGCGGTCGGAGACCGGACGAAGGGTTACGTCCGCAAGCTCACCGAGGACAACCGCATCGACGTCAGCCTCCAGCAGGAGGGTTTCGCACAGGTGAAGGACTCGGCGGAGGTTTTGCTGCAGCTGGTCCGCGACAACGGCGGCTTCCTGCCGCTGAACGACGACAGCGCCCCGGAAGAGGTGAACCGGCTGACGCAGACGAGCAAGAAGGTTTTCAAACGTTCGCTGGGCATGCTGCTCAAACGTGGCGCCGTCACGGTGGACGAACAAGGAATAAAGATCAACGAGTAATGGCCAAGATAACGACCGCGGAACGGGTTTCGCGGGAAGCTTCCGACAATTTCGTGTTCCAGCGTTCGCTGCTGGCCTACCATGCCGCGGCGCAGCGCATCAGCGGCGACGTGCTGGAGATAGGCACGGGGGCCGGTTACGGCATCGAGGTCGTGGCGCCCCGCGCCCGGAGTTTCGTCACCATCGACAAACTGGCCCCCGCACCCGAACCGACGCAGCTCCCGAACGTCGAATTCCGGCAGGCGACAGTTCCGCCGCTGCCCTTCGCAAACGACAGTTTCGACTTCGTGATCTCGTTTCAGGTGATCGAACACATAAAACAAGACCTCGAACTGGTGCGCGAAGTGAAGCGCGTACTGCGTCCGGGCGGAAAGTTCATCGTGACGACCCCGAACGCTCCGATGTCGCTCACGCGCAACCCGTGGCATATCCGGGAATACACCGCTGCGGAGCTGCGCAGCCTGCTCGGCAGCGAATTTTCGTCGGTCGAGGCGCTCGGCGTTTCGGGCAACGCGCGGGTCATGGAATATTACGAACAGAACCGCCGCAGCGTGAAGCGCATCACGCGCTTCGACATCCTCGACCTGCAGCACCGGCTCCCCCGCTGTCTGCTGCAATTCCCCTACGACGTTCTCAACCGCATAAACCGCCGCAGACTCCTGAAGTCCAACACCGATCTCACGACCTCGATCCGCATGGACGACTACCGGATCGGCCCCGTGACGGACGAGAGTTTCGATCTGTTCTTCGTGGCGGAAAAATAGGCGCAACCATCTGATAAAAACCAAGGGCTGCCCCACTGCGGGGCGGCCCTTGCCGTATCCTGTCATCCCGAACATACATTCGACATTGCAGACCGCGCCGCCGAAATCAGCGGCCGCAGCGGTCAACTGCGGGGCGACATTTGACAAATATTTGAAATCCAGCGAGGTGAATAATAAAAAAGCAGCCGTTTTTCCGCCCGGAACAACGCCCTTATTACACGAAACCTCCGTAACAGGATATTTTTCGTTTTGTAAACTAAAAAAAATACGAAATATTTTGCACAGTAAAAACTAATTCGTATTTTTGTTTTGAAACGAAAGGTATTATTTTCATATTGAAATTAACAAGTCGCTTCGGGAGCGGAAAATGAACGCTGATATGGACCGCCGCCTAAACAACTGACCATGAAATCGAAACTGCCGCCAAACCGGATTCCGGAACCTGCCGGAATAAGAACAACAGCAATGGCCGCCGCCGATGCGACGGCACCTGTACCCGCAGCAAAATGCCGGTTCCACGCCCCTGCGACAACCGCAGGCAACGCGGTTTCGGACCGCACCGGCAGCATTCCCTGCCGGAAAAAACCGAATCGAATCTCGAATCCGCTGATCGCTTCCGGCGCTTCCCGCACCATACAGAGCCATTGGCGACCATACCTATATTTATTTAACCGACAACATTCAAACAACTTAAACATTTAACCAAAAACAAATGCTTATGAATTTTAAATTCTACGTTAAGAGGTTTTTGTTATCCCTGTTTCTGGTGCTGGCATCGACGATGCTCTACGCCCAGAAGAAAGCGGATATCACAGGAACCGTCTACGATTCGGACGGCACTACCCCGGCGGTAGGCTGCGCCGTAACGATCGAGGGAACACCGACAGGTGTTATCACGGACATCAACGGCAAGTACAAAATAAGGGGGGGGGAAACTCAGACCCTCGTTTTTTCTTCGCTGGGTTATAAGACCCAGAAGATACTAATAGGCCCTAAAACGCGGATAGACGTCACGCTGGAGGCCGACAGTCAGGAAATCGAAGGCGTCGTCGTAACCGCACTCGGTATCAAGCGAGACGAAAAAGCGCTCGGTTATGCCGTTACGAAGGTGGACAACGATGTGCTCACCAGCACGGTATCGAGCAACTGGATGAATGCTCTGTCAGGCAAGGTCGCCGGTCTGAACTTCGATCAGGCGTCGACGGGTCCCGGAGGATCGATGCGCGTGACTCTCCGCGGCGAAACCTCCATCAACATGAACGGCGGCACGGCCCTGTTCGTGGTCGACGGAGTGCCCATCACCAGCAGCACCACTTCCAGCACGTCGGAAAGCGCATACAACTCGACCGACGGCGCCGTAGACTTCGGTAACGCCGCGGGCGACATCAACCCCGAAGACATCGAGAACGTATCCGTACTGAAAGGTCCCGCCGCAACGGCATTGTACGGATCGCGCGCCGCAAACGGCGCCATCATCATCACGACCAAGTCGGGTCGCACCACCAAAGGCATAGGCGTTACGTTCAGCTCGTCGGTTTCGTTCGAGAAAGCCGGATTCTGGCCCGATTTCCAGTACGAATACGGCGCAGGACGCTTCGGCGGCAACCCCTATTCGTTCTACAGCGTAGACGGCGTGTCGCGCAACTGGTCGTCCTATGCCTTCGGCGACAAGTTCGACGGCCATCTGACCTACGAGTGGCCTTCGCTGAACGACGACGGCACCTATACGATGATGGAGTGGCGTCCGCGCAACTTCTTCGCGGGATTCTTCGACACCGGCGTAACGTGGAACAACAACATCTCGGTCAGCGGCAACAACGGCAAAGGCACCTCGGTCCGGGTTTCGGTAACCGACGTGCGCAACGACTGGATCGTTCCCAACACCGGTTACAAACAGCAGACCTTCTCGATATCGCTCTCGCAGCAGATCAACAAGTACATCAAGCTGGACGCCAAGGTGAACTACTACCGCAAGGACAGCGACAACCTGCCGATGACCGGTTACGGCGGCTCGTCGATCATGTATCCGCTGCTGTGGAATACGCCCAACGTGGACGCCCAGTGGTTCAAGGCGGACTACAAGAAATGGGTGCGCGAAGGCGGTGACCTGAGCAAAAGCACCCAGCACGTATCGGCCAACGGCAACAACCCCTACTACACGGCTTACGAACAGCTCAACAAACTCGACCGCGACCGCGTGTTCGGCAATCTGGCAGCGACGATCAACTTCACCGAAGAGCTTTCGCTGATCCTGCGATGCGGCATGGACCTCAACAACGATTTCCGCACCCAGCAGAAACCCAAGGGCGCCAAGACCTACATCAACGGTATGTACAAGGAGCAGACCGTGTTCGACTACGAGATGAACAACGACTTCCTGCTGCGCTATACCAAGAAACTGAACGACTTCGACCTGAGCGCATCGTTCGGCGGCAACAACATGATGCAGTCCTACCGTTCGAACACCTCGCTGGCCGAAAGTCTGGTCGTGGACCGCGACTACCGCCTGAGCAACTCGGTGGACCGTCCCAAAGTGACTTCCATACGCCGTCAGAAGTCGATCAACAGCTTCTACGGACTCATATCGGCCAGCTGGCGCAACATGATATTCCTCGACGTCACCGGCCGCAACGACTGGTCGAGTACGCTGGCTCCGGGCAACAACTCCTATTTCTATCCTTCGGTCAGCGGCAGCGTCATTCTCAGCGACCTGCTGCACATCGACACCCCGATGGTCAATTTCCTCAAGGTGCGGGCTTCGTGGGCCAACGTGGGTAACGACACGTCGCCCTATCAGCTGCTCAACTACTACAACAACTCCTCCTTCACCGGCGGCTTCAACATGCCGACCAACAAGGCAAACTACAACCTCAAACCCGAAAACGTCGAGAGCTGGGAGTTCGGCGTCGAGGGCCGCTTCTTCGACAGCCGTCTGACGTTCGACGTGGCGTTCTACAACGCGACCACCACGAACCAGATCATTTCGGTGCCCGTAGACATCACCACCGGCGTCTACAATACGATCGTGAACGCGGGCGAAATCAACAACCGCGGCTGGGAGGTATCGGCCCGCATACAGCCCGTGAGGAACAAGAACATCCGCTGGGACATGAACTTCACGTGGTCGCGCAACCGCAACAAGGTCGTGGAGCTGGCTCCGAATCTGGATTCTTGGACCATCGCAACCGGTCCCCGCGGCGAAATCCGCGCCGTTCCGGGCGGATCGCTGGGCGACCTGTACGGTTCGGGCTACGAGAAGGCCCCCAAGGGTTCCTACGTCACGGCCGACGACGGATCGACGATCGACGTATCGGGATGGGACATCGTCGATTCGGACGGTTATCCCGTACTGGCTTCGGAATTCGAGAACCTCGGCAACACGCAGGCCGACTGGAAGGCGGGCTGGATGAACTCGATCTCCTACAAGAATTTCCGCCTGAGCTTCTCGTTCTCGGCGCAATGGGGCGGGCAGGCCTACTCCTTCACCAACGCCATGCTGGGCTATCAGGGTAAGATAAAGGCGACGCTCCCCGGCCGTTACGACGGTCTGATCCACAAGGGCGTGAACCAGAACGCCGACGGCACCTACTCGATCAACAAGACCGTGACGGCCAGCATCGAGAGCTACTACAACCTGCGCGTGTTCAACCGCGACAACGTGGTGAACAACACCTTCAGCACGTCGTTCCTGAAGATGAAGGACATACGTCTCGAATATTCGCTTCCCAAGAAGATCGCGGCCAAGACCAAGGTGCTGCAGGGCGCTTCGATCGCCTTCTTCGCCACGAACCTCTTCTGCTGGACCAACTGGCCGCAGTTCGACCCGGAGATCGCGACGATGAACGGTTCGGAAATCACCAAGGGTTTCGAAACCGCGGCGTTCCCGATGACACGCACGTATGGCGTTAATCTTAAACTTCAATTCTAATAAGACGATGAAACGAATCAATTCATATATATTGACCGGGGGAGTGATAATCTTGGGATTGTGCGGCTGTACGAGCAATTTCGACGATTACAACAAGGACCCCAACCGGGCGGAGGTCGGCAAGGCCAACTCCTCCCAGATGCTCGAAGACCTGATTTTCGAGGGCGCCGGAAGCATGAAATACCGCACGTGGCGCCACAACAACGAGTTCATGCAGTATACGGTGGAGACCAGCACGCTGAATCAGCTGCACCGCTTCGTGCTCACCGACAGCGAATTCAAGGGCGCGTGGAATTTCTGCGGACGCTGGGCCGTCAATGCCATAGAGATGTATAAGCTCGCGGAGAAAGAGGAAAATACCAACGCACAGGCCATAGCCCTGACCATGAAGGCGCTCTACCTTTCGAACATGACCGACCTGTTCGGCGACATGCCCTTCAAGGAGGCGTTCAAAGGCATCGACGAAAACATCATGCAGCCGAAATTCGACGATCAGAAAGTCATCTACGACTCGCTGCTGATGGACCTCGAACGGGCCAACACGCTTTACACGAAGACCTCGACCATAGACGCCAAGCGCGACCTGCTCTACAACGGCGACGTGACCAAATGGCGGAAGTTCACCAACTCGCTCTATCTGCGCCTGCTGATGCGCGTGAGCAACCGCAGGGACATGAATTCGGCGGAACGCATCAAGACCGTATTCGAGAACCCCTCGCAGTACCCCATATTCGAGAGCAACGACGACAACGCCACGCTGAAATACAGCGGCACGCGCCCGTTCGTCAATGATTTCGGCGACAACGCCACCGACGACAGCGCGATGGGCGAACGTTTCATCAACATCATGGTGGACTCAAGCGACCCCCGCATCTCGGTTTACTGCAACCGCGTAAGCTCCGGAGCCAACGCGGGCGGTTACGTGGGAATCACGAGCGGCGCCCCGGCTTCGGTCATCTCCAAACAGTCGGCCGACGGCGCATCCAACAGCAACAATACGACTTTCAGGCAGTACACCTCCCCGTACACGTTCATGACCTATTCGGAGGTGCTGTTCATCAAGGCCGAGGCCATTCAGCGCGGAATGATGGACGGCGAAGCGTCGGAGACCTACTATGCTGCGGTTACGGCGTCGCTCAAGCAGTGGATTCCCGACATCTCAGAATCGGCCGTCGAAACCTTCCTGCAGAACGGAGCCGTGGCTTACGACGCTACGACCGAAATCATCATAACCCAGAAATACGTTTCGCTGTTCACGGTGGGCTACGAGTCTTGGCACGAGTACCGCCGGACGGGTTATCCCCTGCTGGTGATGGGCGAAGCCATCCGCAACGACGGCGTGCATCCGACCCGTTTCCCCTACCCGCTGGTGCTGCGTTCGTCCAACAAGAACTATGCGACCCAGCTGGCCAAAATGGGCGAAGACAACATGAAAACGCCGGTGTGGTGGAGCCGCAAGGCCGTCAAGCTGGAGAATCCGGAGGAGGACAACAACCTCGGTTACACCGGCCACAAATGGGATGCGGACATCAAATGGTAAGAGTGTCCGTAAAACGAATCGCAACCGGAAAGGCAACGCAGCATCCCGGTCGAGTTTTGAATTTAACCCGTAAATAACGAAAAAACAATTCATATGAAAATAAAACAATTCATCTCCGGAAGATGGCCCGGCCTGAAGGCGCTCGCTCTCTGCGCGATGGCGGCAACGGCATTCGTCGCCTGCAAGGACGACGAGACCGACGTTGTCCGGGATCCCCATATCACGCTGTCGGAAGACGCTTTCCTGTACAACGCAGCGGGAGAGACGCACAGTTTCACCGTGTATTCCAATATCGACTGGAAGGTCGAAATGGCGGACACCTCCCAGACGTGGGTCAATATCTGGCCCAAGGAGGGTTCCGACGACGGCGTTTTCGCCGTGAAGGTATCCAAACAGCCGGCCAAGGACCCCGTACTGCGGGAGGCCCGCTTCCGCGTCGTTGGCAAGCACGAGCACGACAACATCATTCAGGAAATCACGATTTCGCAGACGTCGATCCGGCGCTCAAACTCGGAGTGACCACGACGCCTCCCAAGGTGGTCATCAACAGCAACGGCGAGGAGAAATATTCGGTAGGCGTCACCTGCAACGTGGAGTGGACGGCCAAGGTCGGCGACTCCGGCGAGGGCTGGATCACGATCGACGAGATCAGCGACAACGAAATCAAGTTCTCCGTACCCAAATATGCGGGAACGGTGCCCCGCACGGGACGTATCGAATTCAACGCCACCACCGAGCGTATGGCGACGGTAGAGCTGATCGTCTATCAGAGCATTCCGCTGGATATCGGCGAAAACGCCGAACTCAAGACCATTGCCGAGGTGTACGAGAAGCTGGGCGGCCTGCAGGGAACCGTTCGTGAGAACGTCAAGATACAGGGTACCGTGATCAGCGACCGCGTATCCGGCAACTGCCCGAATCCCGCCGCGTTCTTCGTTCAGGACGCCAGCGGACACGCCATTCAGTTCCGCGTTCAGGAAGGCTCGCACTCGCTCCAGCTCAATTCGCTGGTGACCATACCGCTCATGAACACGCAGTCGGTGATCGACGACGACGGACAGCCCTACATCACCATTTCGACCGAACGCATCCGCGACGTCATCACCACGGGCGGCGCTCCGATCGAACCGAAGGTGATGGAAAGCACGCAGGGCCTGACGGACGAAATGCTCGGTACGCTGGTAACGATCAGAAATCTCCAGTTCGTATTCCCGCACGGAACCTACTACAACGCCAACGAAGGCTCCATTTACGGCGGCGGACGTCCTACCGACCTCGCCCAGTTGCTTCTGGACCGCGACGGCAACACGATCAGCAAGTACGTCTACGGCGGCACCAGCGTCGAGACGGGCGCCATGTTCAAACATTACGAACTGCTGACTGACGATCCGATGCTGGATATAACGGGTATTCTGATCAAGGTCGAAAACGAATGGGCGATCCGCATGCGCAACATCAACGACCGCGACAAACTGACCGAAGCCCGGCGTTACGTGCCCGTCACCGAATTCTACTGGCCCGAAACGCTTCCCGACAAGGAGATACTCGTTCCCAAAGTCGGCACGGGACAGCTGTTCGTGAACTTCGCCCCCAAGGCCGTCATCGCGCAGAGCACCACCTTCCGCCTTTACAGCGGCGCCGCCTATGTCCGCGTCGATGCGTCGGTCAACGGCACCGAGAAGAGATACTATTCCGCCAACTGCGGCGGTTGGGGCGCCCAGTCGAACGACACCTATACGCCGACCCAGAAGGCATGGTACTTCGAGACTTCGACGGCAGGCATTTCGGATGACCTTTACGTATGCTTCTGCACCACCAGCTCGCAGTCGGGCCCCGGTCCCTTCTCGATCGAGTGGGCTGCGGCCGAGGCCGGTCCGTGGACCTTCGTAACCGACTACAAGGCCGGAAACTGGGAGGTAATACCCGGTCCCAAGAACTTCGCCTTCAAACTGCCCGACGGTTGCAAGAACCAGTCTTCGCTCTGGCTGCGGTTCCGCGTCAATTCGGACGAGCGCGTGGACGGCAAGGCCGCCAACAGCGCGACGGGTACGAACCGCATGATCTATACGAGCCTGAAGAAAAAAGTCAATTAATCCGGTGTAACGCAGGATAATCTTGCCGGGCCGCTCCCCTCCCGGAGCGATTCGGCAGGATTAGACAAAAATCTAAACAATGAGAAAAATGAAACGATTGATAAAATTCAGATTACCGTATCTGTTCGCAGCCGCATTTCTGCTGTTGTGCATCGGAATCAGCTGTTCGGAAGATCCGACATGGACCAAACCGACGCCCGAACAGGAGGAAATTATCCCCGCCGTCTTCATCGAAGATCTCGTGATGCCCGATGCGGAGGAGATCTTCATCCCGGAGGACCCCATCAAGATCATGGGAACCGGATTCGACAAATACGACGTATTCCTGTTCCGCTCCACGTCGGAAGACCCTGAAGAGGAGACCAAATACTTTCAGGCCGAGATCAGCGAGGTGGCCGAGGATTACGTCATAATAACCGTTCCCAAGACGATCGACCTGCGCTCGTACGAGCTTATCCTGAAGCGTTACAACAAGCAGGTGCTGGGGCCGATGACCATCTACAAGGCGCACTTCCCCGCGATTCCCGATCAGGCGGGCATGACCGTCAAGGGCCGCGTCTACTGCGGGAAAAAGGCGGTTGCAGACGTGGTGGTGTCCGACGGAGTCATCGTCACCAAGACCGACAAGGACGGCGTCTATTACCTGCCCTCGGAGAAGAAAATGGGGTACGTATTCGTTTCCATCCCCTCCGGATACAACATCGAGAGCGAAGCGGGTTATCCGGCCTTCCCGGCCATGAGCCAGCAGCTGCTCAACGAAGACAACGAGCAGCACGATTTCGCGCTTACGGAGATCCCCGGCGGAAACACGAACCATGTGATGATGGTATTCACCGACCTTCATCTGGCGAGCAAGACCCCGAACACGGCAGGCAAATATGCCGACATCGACCAGTACAAGAACAAGTTCATGCCCGACATCACGGCCGAAATGGCGCAGTATGCGAACGTGTACGCGCTCTGTCTGGGCGACATCACGTGGGATGCGTTCTGGTACAAAACCATGAATCAGGGTCCTGAGAACATGGTGGAGGTACGCTACCAGCTGCCGAACTACAAGGAGTTGATGAAGAACTTCCCCTGCCCGGTTTTCAACGTGATCGGCAACCACGACAACGATCCGAAAGTGGTCGGAGACTATTTCACCGAGCTGCCTTTCAAGCAGCACATAGCTCCCACCTACTATTCGTTCAACATCGGCGACGTACACTACATCGTTCTGGACAACGACCAGTACGACAATTACAACGGCGGCAGCCGCATCGAGCGGATCGGTCTGCTCGGCGACTCCGACCCGCAGAAATGGCAGATGGCGTGGATAGCCGAAGACCTGAAATACGTGGACAAGTCCAAGAAGATCGTGGTCGCCATGCATGCCCCGATGACCTCGGCCGGCCTGAACCCGATCGTGACGCTTTCGGGCGGAAACGACCTGCTCGGTCTGCTGCAGGGTTATCAGGTGGAATTCCTCACCGGACATACGCACACCAATCACCACGCGAAGATCGCCGAAGGCGTACGCGAACATAACGTCGCAGCCGTATGCGGCACGTGGTGGTTCAACGTGAAAAGCGCCAACGGAGGCGCCGACTACGACTTGTGCAAGGACGGCTCCCCGACGGGATACGGCGTATTCAAATTCAACGGAACGGCCGTGCAGTGGTACTATAAGGGGATCGAGGTGGCCCGCAACGAGCAGTTCGCCGTATACGACATGAATTTCGTGAAGAGCGACTACAAGAGCGCCGTGGGCGCCAAGGCCAACGAAGTGCTGGTCAATGTCTGGAACTGGGACGAAGACTGGACGGTATCCGTGACCGAAAACGGACAGCCGCTCACAGCGACCCGCGTATACCGCAAGGACCCGACGCACTACACATGGCAGAAAGACGTACTGGAACCGGCCCACGCCCCCGGATCGCCCAACAGCACCTACCTCACGGGCTACAATGCCCATATGTTCTCCGCCATAGCGCAGGTTCCCGGCTCGACGATCAAGGTCGTCGTAACGGATCCGTTCGGCGGCGTCTACGAGAAGACGATCGTACGGGAAATTCCTTCGAATCTGCCGGCGCAATGGGTATTTACAAAGGGCGTCAACGTCGATGAGTTCGTCGTGGACAACAAAATGCCGTCGGCAACCGGAAAGGGCTATATCAGCAACTGCGATCCGGCGCTCGACGTAAACAACAAGATAGCCCGCGCCAATACGGCCGGCGAGCCTTATATCACGGGCGGATGGCCGGGCGACTGGTGGCTGTTCACCATTCCGGAAATGACCATAAAGGCCGGAACGGTCATCAACGCCAAGTTCCACGCACGCGCATCCGGAACCGGTATGAAATACTGGATGCTGGAGTACTACGACGGCGGCGAATGGAAGCCCGGAGCGCCCTTGCAGACGACGACCGTCGGAGAGGGCGATCAGGCGCAGACATTCTCTTACAATTACGAAATGATGAATACGGACCATTGTCTGATCGACCGCAACATGACGTTCGAGCATGCCATCAATAACGGGGATATTCTGATCCGGCTCCGTTGCATGGCCAACTGGCAGGCCAGCGGAAAGGGAGCCTTAGCCGCCCCCAACGGCGGTACGCACCGCATATCCGTACAAAACAATATCAACCCCACGATCTCGATCGTTCAGTAAACGGGATCGGACAGCAAACAGAACGGCCGCTTCTTTCGGAGCGGCCGTTTTATTCGTCTACAGCCGAGCAAATGCGCGTCATAGCAGACGATCCCCGACCGGGCGGACATTTGGCCGTCGTTCTTACGTCTCAGAAATAAGTATTACTCCATAGCAACAAGAGTATGCTTAAAAATTAGGATAAAACGGGATGCAACTTCCCCTTTTGCGTTCGGCTTGGTGCGCACAATAAAGTTGCCAGAGGGACATTCTGATTTAAGTCTACCCATAATTTCCGATTTTTTACCATCACAAAGATGAATCCAAAAATTGTCAATTTTTTGTCAATTTTATTTAACCGGAAATGTCCCTTAAATACTAACGGCACGATTATGAATCGTGCCGTCGAGTAATTTAACTATGTCATTTTGAGCCATTTCAGCCCAAAATTCTTTTCAGTACTCCTCTTCATTAAAGAAGAAATCGTCTTTCGAGGGGTAATCGGGCCAGATGTCTTCGATAGATTCGTATATCTCGCCTTCGTCTTCTATTTCTTGCAGATTTTCAAGCACTTCAAGAGGTGCACCCGAACGTACTGCATAGTCGATCAGTTCGTCTTTCGTGGCAGGCCAAGGGGCATCTTCGAGTTTCGATGCCAATTCAAGTGTCCAGTACATAATTTCAATGTTTTTAAGTTCCCAAATATCAGCGGATTAGCCAAACCGAAAACGGGACTGTTCCGCCATCACTGATTTGCAAAAGTATAAAAAAAACGAGAAAAACAAAGAAAAAACAACAAAACATCGCCGGTGCAGGATAAACACGCTTGCACTCAACAGATTACGGAATCCACAAGGTTTCATCGACCTCGTAATGCGCCGTAAGCATGCGTCCGAGCGCATAGAAGTAATCCGACAGCCGGTTCAGGAACATCAGCGCCTCGGCGTCCGTGCCGTATTTCTCGTCGGCGCGCAGTGCGGCGCGTTCGGCACGGCGGCAAACCGTGCGGCAGACATGGCACATCGAAACGACGGCGTTGCCGCCGGGAATCGTAAACTTGTCGATCGGCGGTACGGCAGCCTGCAAGGCGTCGATCCGCCCTTCGAGCCACGTGACGGCTTCGGGCGCCAGCGGAGCGACCTTCTCGCAGCCCGATTTCCCGCGGGCCAGCAGGGCTTCGACGGTCATCAGCCGCGAAAGGATGCGGTTCAGGTCGTCCACATACGGCGTCAGTGCGGCATCGGAGCGCATATTGTCGCACAACAACGCCGTAAAAGCCGCCAATTCATCTACCGAGCCGTACGCTTCGACCCGTTCGTCGGTCTTGAAAACCCGCTCGCCGCCGACCAGAGACGTGGTCCCCTTGTCGCCCGTTTTGGTGTATATTTTCATATCCGGAAATGTTGTTTCGGCAAATTATTGTTGAAAATCAGCAGGTATCCCCTATTGTCCACCGTCGTCGAACGATGCGCCGCCACGATCTGACGGCACAACATCTGGCGATCCTGTCCCTCGCAGGGCGACATCAGGGCGACGGTATGCCCCGCTTCGCCCGCGGCGGCGACCAACGCCAGCGTCTCCGCACGGGGCAGGTCCCGCGTCAGGATACAGAATTCGGCATCCGCACGATTCAGGCCAAACGTACCGTAACCGCAATGAATCGCCACGTTTTGCAACTGTATCGCCCGGCGTTCGGGAACTCCGGTACCGCGCAACGCCCGGTACAGCCGCCGGTCACCCGGCAGCAGCTCGCCGCGCATGAATACCTCCCGTACAATATTATATACGAAGGGCGAATGGACTCCGTGCCCCCGAAAATAACGGGCGCGGACCAGCCGGTTGTGCAGTTCTGCGATCCGTCCGTAAAAACCCAGTCCGATAGTGCGGCCGCCGATCCTCATCTCCCCTACTTTTTCAGCATGCCCGCCAGACGGCCCGTCGAAAAGGCGATCTGCAGGTTGTATCCGCCCGTATTGGCGTCGAGGTCCAGCACCTCGCCCGCAAAGTAAAGTCCTCGGACCTTCAGCGACTCCATCGTATAGGGGTTCACCTCGTCGCAGCAGACGCCGCCGGCCGTCACGACGGCATATTCGAACGGCGCATAATCCGTAAGCGGGAAGGTGAATCCCTTGAGCGTCTTTATCAGGCGGCCGATCTGCTCTTCGGTGATTTTGCTGACGTAATTCTTGCCGTTGACGTCCATTTCATGCACAAGAGTCAAGACGAGCGGCTTAGGAACCAGCTTACGCAGCAGTTCGGTGAAAAACTCGGTCGGCTCCATATCGGCGATCTCGCGCGCGATCCGCTCGCGCAACACCTCTTCGGTAAGCGCGGGTTTGAGGTCCACGACCAGTTTCACGCGCCGCTGGTCGATCAGCGCATCCACCGCGTCGCGGCTCATCCGCAGCGCCACGGCGCCCTCGATGCCGCGCTGCGAGAATCCCAGTTCGCCGAACTCCTCGCGCACGGGCTGGTCGTCAATCCAAAGCGTCGCCCGGACGTTGCGCAGCAGAAGGCCGTCGAGGTATTTGATCTGCGGATGCGACGAGACGAGCGGCGTCAGCGAAGGGCGCACCGGCTCTACGGAGTGCCCCAAGTCGGATGCGAAGGCGTATCCGTCGCCCGTGGAACCCGTCGCGGGATAGGAAAGCCCTCCCGTAGCGACGATGACGTTCGGGCACTCCTCCTTGCGTTCGAAACCGCGCCTGTTGATATAGCGGACGCCGAAGACCTTGCTGCCCAAGGTCATAATCCCGGTGACGCGCGTATTGTATATGATTTTGACGCCGTTCTCGAAGCAATATTCCAACAGGGCCGTAGCGATGTCCCACGCCTTGCCGCTTTTGGGAAAGACCCGTTCACCGCGCTCGATTTCGAGCTTCACGCCCGCCCTCTCGAAGAAGCGGATGGCGGCGCGGTTGTTGAACTCGGCGAAGGCCGGCGCGAAAAACTCCGCATTGATCCGCACCTGCGAGGCGAACTCCTCGGCAGGGCGGGCGTTGGTGACGTTGCAGCGGCCCTTGCCCGTGATGCGGACCTTACGGCCCGATTTCTCCATCTTCTCGATGAGCAGCACACGTTTTCCGTTGCGCGCGGCGGTTCCTGCGGCCATCATGCCCGCAGCCCCCGCACCGACGACGATGACGTCGTACGGTATGATCTCTTTTTCTTCCAATTGCTCCATACGACCGCAAAGATAGGCAATAATTCTTTCTTTACGGAAAAATTTTTCTATCTTTGCGGCCGTTAAAACCGTTCTAAAAGATATGTTGAGCAGAAGATTACTTCGTATTAAGGTCGTCAAAGCGCTGTTCGCGCACCTCAAATCGGGTGCAGACAACATGATTGCGTCCGAGAAAACGCTGATGACGTCCGTCGACAAGGCCTACGACCTCTACTTCCAGATACTGATCCTGCCCGTGGAAATCGTCCGTTACGCCGAGCAGCGTCAGGAGCTGGCCAAGCAGAAAAAACTGCCGACACACGAAGACCTCAACCCCAACACCAAATTCGTCGACAACCAGATCATCCGCGTAATCGCCAACAGCGACGCGGTGAACGACTATGCGGCGGCCCGCAAGCTGAACTGGACGCGGTATCCGGAGTTGATACGCACGCTCTACACCCAGCTGACCGAAAGCGACTACTTCAAGGATTACATGGCGCGTCCGGAGCGTTCGTTCGCCGACGACCGCAAACTGCTCGAAGACTTCTTCAAGGAGCTTCAGAGCTGCGAACCGCTGGACAACGTGCTGGAGGAGATGTCGATCCTATGGAGCGACGACCTGCCCTATATCGTGATGATGATCCTGCGTTCGCTCTCGAACCTGCGCCCGACGCACACGGAGCTGAAGGTTCCCGCGAAATTCAAGAGCGACGAGGACCCGCAGTTCGTCCGGACGCTGTTCGAAAAATCGCTCGTCAATTACGACTCCTATCAGGATTATATCGAGAAATTCACCTCCAACTGGGACGTGGAGCGCATCGTCTTCATGGACAACCTCATCATCGGCACGGCGATGGCCGAGCTGACCTCGTTCCCGTCGATTCCGGTCAAGGTGACGCTCGACGAGTACATCGAGATTTCGAAATACTACTCGACGCCCGGCAGCAGCACTTTCATCAACGGCGTGCTGGACAAGATCGTCGAATCGCTCACCGCCGAAGGCCGCATCAAGAAAGCGGGCCGCGGCCTGATCTGAGGTCCGATGCTGCGTGTCTGTCTGTTGCTGCTTCTGGCCGCGTCGCTCGCGGCATGCGGCGCCCGGCAGGTGAAGACCGAACGCAAAGGCCGGATTATCACCCTCACGGACAAGATTCTCGACACGGGAGGTACGGACACCGTGCGTTTCGGACGCCTGCATTCGGGCGAAATCGCCCAGCTGCGTCTGTGGCTGGCCAACGAGACAAGCGGACCGGTCGTCATCGCCAAATACGGCCGCAGCTGCGGATGCACGACGCTCGAATATGACAATCAGCCGATTAACGCCGGCGATGCGCAGCAGGTGACGCTCACTTTCGACGCAAGGGGCGAATGGGGCTGGCAGCTCAAGACGCTCGACGTCTCGTTCGCCGGGGCACGCAGTCCCCTCCGGCTGTTTATCGAAGCCGAAGTGGAATAAATAGTTGCGTATTCGACAATATTTCGTATATTTGTCCCGTTACAGAAATTAAACACTAAAACATAACGACGTATGATTAATTTTCTTCAGGTGCC
>ERZ773225.1984-NODE-1984-length-22020-cov-5.892420_pt1 | contig 22020 bp, 23 predicted proteins | sample MGYA00580993_ERZ773225 | MGnify/ENA primary metagenome ERZ773225 (study PRJEB29015, sample SAMEA2737748) | human gut metagenome | biome: human gut; feature: human-associated habitat; material: faeces | place: China | collected 2012 ...
CATGACGATGACGGGCTTGCCGTGCTTGCGGCAGACCTCGTAGCACTTGCGGCTCTGGACGGCAGGGTCGTCAAAGTCGGCGTAGTTGAGCTGGATCTGCACGACCTCGATCTGCGGGTACTCGGTCAAAATTTTCTCGAGCACCTCCGCCCGGTCGTGGAACGAAATGCCGAAGTGGCGGATCTTGCCCTCTTTTTTGAGCTCCAGCACCGTCTCATATGCGCGGCGCTCCTTGAAATACTTGAAAATTTCGGCATTCTGCGAGTGCATCAGATAGAAGTCGAAGTAGTCCACGCCGCAGATTTCCAGCTGGCTCTCAAAAAATGGCCGGATGTCCTCCTGCTTTTTAAAATACGCCATCGTCAGCTTGTCTGTCAGAACATAGGCCTCGCGCGGATAGCGGCTCGACAGGCAGGACTTGATGCATTCTTCGCTTTTGCCCTGCAAATAGCCGTGGGCGGTGTCAAAATAGTTAAAGCCCGCGTCCAGAAACGTATCTACCATTTTACGGGTCTGCTCCAGATCGACCTCTTCCCCCTGCATGGGAAGGCGCATGTAACCGAAGCCAAAGTTCCGTTTGATTTTCTCCATAGTATACTCCTTTCGCGTAAACCCGAATCTGTTTTTATCTTGCGAGATAGCCTTCGCAGACGCGCTGCGCGTCAAGGGCTGTTTTCTCTTCGTCGATGGTTGCCAGATGCCCGCCCTTGACGGTGATTTTACCGTGAACCACCGTATAGTCGACCGCGCCGCGCACGCCGACGGTAGCCAGCACCGACTTGGGATCAAAGCACGCGCCGACAAGCTCGAGCCTGCGGCTGTCGATCAAAAACAGGTCGCAGCATTTGCCGGGCGCGAGCGTTCCAATGTCATTTCGCCCAAGGAGCCGCGCGCTGCCGCGGGTCGCCATTTTCAGAATGTCATAGCCCGAGGGCGCTTCGCGGCTGGAGTTGAGGCGGTGCAAAAGGTACGCCACGCGGAGCTCTTCCATGAGGCTCGAGCCGTCGTTGGACGCAGAGCCGTCCACACCGAGGCCAACGGGTACACCGAGTTTCAGCATCTCCGGGACGCGCGCAATGCCGGACGCAAGCTTCATATTGGAAATTGGGCAGTGGCACACGCCGGTCCCGGTATCCGCCAGGAGCTTTAGTTCTTCGTCATTAAAGTGGATCCCGTGCGCGTACCACACGTCCGGGCCCACCCAGCCGAGCGTCTGCATGAACGCCAGTGGGCGCATGCCTTCGCGCTCGAGCATGTAGTTTTCTTCGTCCTTGGTCTCGCACAGGTGCGTATGCAGCCGGACATGGTACTGCCGGGCGAGAATGGCGCTCTGGCGCAGGAGCTCGGCCGAAACAGAAAACGGCGAGCAGGGAGCCAGCGCCACATGGCGCATGGAGCCGAAGGAAGCATCATGATAGGTTTCGATCAGGCGCGCGGAGTCCTTCATAATTTCGTCTACTGTCTGCACCACGGAATCGGGGGGAAGGCCGCCATCTTTGACGGACAGGTCCATCGAGCCGCGCGAGCAGTGCATGCGGATTCCGAGCTCCGACGCGGCAGCAAACTGCGTGCCGATGAGGTCCCCCGCACCCGCCGGGAAGACGTAGTGGTGGTCGAAGCAGGTCGTGCAGCCGTGCTTCATCAGTTCTCCCATGCCCGTCAGGCTCGACAGGCGGATGACATTTTCATCTAAGTTCTTCCAGATCTCATAGAGCGTCTTCAGCCAGTCGAACAGCTCCATGTTCTGCACCTGCGGCAGATTGCGGGAAAACTGCTGATAGAGATGGTGGTGCGTATTGATAAGGCCCGGATAGCAGAGCATGTGCCTTGCGTCAATGGTTTCATCGGCAGCTTTGTCGAGATTTTGTCCGATGGCGCGGATGACGCCGTTTTCTGCGTAGAGGTCGACGTTTTCATACACGCGGTCTTCGTCGTCGCACGAGACAAGGCTTGCGATATTCTGAATGAGAAGTGTTTTCATGGCTGCATCCCCTGTCGATTGAATATACACGTTTATTATACCGGATGCGGCAGGAAATGCAAGCGCGCAAAGAAATGTGGCGTCCAACGGATGCGGAAGGCCCAAACTGTACGCCAGCACGGGACACTTTTTTACTCTGAAGCAGAAAAGCGCTTTACTTTTATGGTTTAGTATGTTAAAATGGAGGAACAAAAAGATATGAAAAGGAGTCCTGCGACTTGAATAACCGAAACAAGCAGTCCGATCCGGGGAGCGAGCTGTACAAAGCCATTTTGAAGCTGACGAGCGTGGAGGAGTGCTATGACTTTTTTGCCGATCTTTGCACCGTCCCCGAGCTCAAGGCCATGGAGCAGCGCTTTGAGGTGGCAAAGCTTTTAAACGACGGATTGATCTATAACGACATTCTGGAAAAAACTGGCGCGTCGAGCGCAACCATTAGCCGTGTCAACCGCAGCCTCAACTATGGTACCGGCGCTTACCGCGAGATTTTTGCGCGTCTGAAGGATGAGGATGCGGAGGAAACGCCGTGAGCTGCTACGAGGCGCTGGCCGCATCCTACGACGGGCTCACGCGCGATATTCCGTATGAAAAATATCTGCGCTTTTTTAAGACGCTTCTGCGCCGCCATGGGGTAACGGCCGCAACCGTTCTCGATCTGGCCTGCGGCACGGGCTCGCTTTCCGTGCTGCTGGCAAAGCATGGCTACGAGGTGCTTGGCGTCGACCGGTCGGAGGAGATGCTGACCGTGGCGGCGGAAAAGGCGATGGAGCTGGAGGAAAACCAGCCCTTTTTTGTTGCGCAGCCGATGCAGCGGCTGCGAATCCCCGAGCCGGTAGATGCATGCGTCTGCGCGCTTGACAGCATCAACTACGTGACAAAGCCGCAGGACGTGCAAAAGGCGTTCCGGCGCGTCTATGAAAGCCTCCGCCCGGGCGGGCTTTTTGTGTTCGATATCAACACGCCCTATAAGCTCGAAGGCCTTGACGGGCAAGTGTTTCTCGACGAAACGGAGGACAGCTACTGCGTCTGGCGCGCGGTGTATGATAAGCGTCACAGCCTCTGCCGGTATGGAATGGATTTGTTCCAGCAGGCGAATGACGGCTTGTGGGAGCGTTCGTTTGAAGAGCACGTAGAGCGGGCCTATACGCCGGAAGAGCTTTCCGGTTGGCTCGCGGACGCGGGATTTGCACAAATCGAGCAATTCGGAAATCTTCGATTGGAAGCGCCGGAAAACACGGAACTTCGTATCTTTTTTGCGGCGAAGAAAGGATAGAACTATGCAAGATCAGATCACCCGCGCGATGACAAAAGACGGCCTTGTGAACGCCGTTGCGATTACCTCTGCCGGTATCGTCGAGCGCGCGCGGCAGATTCATAAGCTGCTTCCCACGGCAACGGCAGCGCTCGGAAGGCTTTTGAGCGCGGCTTCCATGATGGGCAATATGCAGAAAACGGAAGACGGCTCGATCACCCTGCAGATAAAGGGCGGCGGCCCCTTGGGAACGCTTCTGGCCGTCTCCGACGCAGAGGGCAACGTGCGCGGCTATGTCGATAACCCGCAGATCAGCCTTCTTGAAAAGCACCGAGGAAAGCTCGATGTGGGCGCAGCCGTTGGCAATGACGGCATGCTCACCGTCATCCGGGACCTTCGGATGAAAGAGCCGTATGTAGGAAGCGTCGAGCTCGTTTCGGGCGAGATCGCCGAGGATATCACGCAGTATTTTGTCCAGAGCGAGCAGATCCCGACGGCCTGCGCGCTGGGTGTTCTCATCGATACCGACCAGAGCGTGCGCGCCGCGGGCGGCTATCTCATCCAGCTCATGCCCGGCGCGACCGACGATATGATCGACAAGATCGAAGCCGGCATCCAGAAGGCCGGCGCGGTCAGTAAGCTTCTGGACGAGGGCATGGACGGCAAGGGCCTTTTAGAGACGGTTTTGTCCGAATTTGAGCTTGAAATTCTCGAGCAGACGCCGGTTGCGTACCGCTGCTATTGCAGCCGCGAGCGCGTGACCCGGACGCTCATCAGCCTCGGCAAAAAAGAGCTTCAGGACATCGTGGACGAAGGAAAGCCCATCGACATCGACTGCCAGTTCTGCGACGAAATTTACCACTATACGCCCGAGGATATCGCGGACATTCTCAAAGAGTTATAAAAACAGCCCGCCGGAGATGTGCTTCTTCGGCGGGTTCTTGTATTCTGATTACAGCCGGACGCGGCTGTCCTTCCCGTTTTTGACGAGCAGAATCTGCGCCAGAATCCCGACCGCCAGCTCCTGCGGCGTTTCTCCGCCGAGGTCCAGCCCGATCGGCGTGTGGACAAAGTCCAGCGCTTCCTGCGTCACGCCGCGTTCTTTGAGCTTGGCAAACAGCGACTGGATCTTCCGGCGGCTGGCGAGCATGCCGATATAGCGGGGCGATTTTTGCAGCGCCGCGGCCAGCGCCTCGCCGTCTACCGCGTGGTCATGCCCGCAGAGCACGAAGAACGCGCCCGTCGGAATCGAGGTATTCAGAATGTCGCGTTCGACATTTTCTACGCGGACAAAGCGATCGGCAAGGGAAACTGCCTCCGGAATCTGTTCTTCTGTGCGGTCATCGAACAATAATGCGCGAAAGCCCGTCGGTTTTGCAAGGCGCAGAAGGCTGGTCCCCACGTGTCCGCCGCCGAAGACAACAAGCAGCGGCTTTGGCTGGAAGACTTCAACAAGAAGGCTTAACCGGCTGGAGCACGACGCGCCGTCCGGGGACGGAAAGTTGTAGTGCAGGAACCGGTTTTCCCCCGCATCTATCGCGGCCAGCGCATCTCGCTTTGCCATCTGCTCGGCAGGCCCTCCGCCGACGGTTCCGAGCGTGCGACCGTCGAAAAACACGAGCATCTTTCCGTTTTTGCGCGGCACACTGCCAGACGCCTCCGCAATGGTTACGACCGCATATGCTTCTCCCGCGCGCTGCGCATCGAGCTGCGCTTGCAAGAGCTCTTCCATACGCCAACCTCCCGCTTTCTTTTCTTCATCATACCAGCCGCAAAGAAAAATTGCAAGAGACGCAGCGCTTTCAAACTTCGCACTTGACAAACGTGCGCCTTGCCGCTATAATAAATATGCTTTTGAGCGAGGCTGGTCTCGTCAAAAAGAATATGGGCCTGTAGCTCAGCTGGGAGCGCAAGCGGTACGGTTTTAGCTATCGTGTTGTATCTCATGCGGGAGCCACGCGGTTCACCCTCAAAAAGTTCATAAAAATGGGCCTGTAGCTCAGCTGGGAGAGCGTTCGGTTCGCATCCGAGAGGTCGAGAGTTCGAGTCTCTTCAGGTCCACCATTGTCGTCGTGAACTGCACAGGTTCACGACGGCTTTTTTATTGGCAGCTGCACCTTCGCGGCTACATGGCACGATCAAAAAGACGCAGGAATCAAATTCCTGCGTCTTTTTTGCATGTATTGATGGGGGTGTTCCTCAGTGCCCGGCCCGACTGGGGATCGTCTGGAGCTCGAAGCGGTAGGTCTGCCCGGCGTCCGGGTATTTTTCGCGGTCGACCGGGCTCAGGAACATATCCAGCGGCCGGACCCAGAGGCCGCCGTCGCCGTAAAGCTTGCGGTAGATCACGCAGGGCTCGTTCGTCTCGGAATCACGGGCAAGCGCCTCCACCAGATAATAATCCCCCTTGAAATGGCGGTAGACCTGCCCCAGCTGTACGTCACGCATGGAAAGCCTCCTTGTACTTTGATGCACCCATCATACCCGGGCGGCGGCCGCGTGTCAAGAAAAAGAGCGCTTGCCAAACGGGGGAAACTGTGCTATGCTGTCACAACGCGTATGCGCCGCTCGTTTACAAACTGTTTACAAATCGGCTGCAACCGCAACGGCGGCGCTGCGTCTGTAAGGACAGCGCGGATGACCGCGCAGAATATTTTCCAGGAGGATCATACGTATGAAAAAATGGATCGCAATGCTGCTTGCCGTGCTGACGGCAGTTTCTCTGACGGCCTGCGCCGCGAAAAACGGCGGACAGGAGACGGCGTCCGATATCCCGGACGCACTGACGATTCTGGATACTGTCTGGGCAAGCTATTCCGAAGACGAAAAATTCCCGGCTGCGGGCGGCGATTATTCCGAAGAAAACATGACTGACGGCAAGCCCGGCAAGGTCTCGCTCGAGAAGCCGTCGGAGATCGAATATCTGCTGACGCTCCCGGCCTCCGTGATCGAGGAAGCGGATGACGCAGCCTCGCTGTTCCACATGATGAACGGCAACACGTTCACCTGCGGCGTTCTGCATCTGAAGGATGCCGGCCAGCTGGACGCGGCAGCCGGAGAGGTCAAGACCTATGTGATGAACACGCAATGGATGTGCGGCTTCCCGGACAAGCTGGTCGTCGCCAGCCTGGACGGCTATCTGATCTCCGTCTTCGGCGCAGAGGATCTGGTCGATACCTTCCGCGACAAGCTGCAGACTGCCTATCCCGGCACGCAGATCGTCTCTGACGACCCGATCGCATAATAACTTTGAAGTAAGGGGCTGCCATGCTGTTTTCAAGCGTTCCGTTTCTGTTTTATTTTCTGCCGTGCGTTCTGCTCGTCTATTTTCTGGTGCCGGGAACGCTGAAAAACGGTGTGCTTCTGCTCGTCAGCCTGTTGTTTTACGGCTGGGGCGAGCCGCGGTATCTGCTCGTGATGCTGGCGGCGATCGCGCAGGGCTATGTCTTCGGCCTGCTGATCGAAAAAAGCCGCGGAAAGCGGCGGGCCGGGCTGTATCTGGCGCTGTCGGTGCTGCTGAGTCTGGGGACGCTGGCGTATTTCAAGTACGCCGATTTTATGATCCGGAATCTCAACGCGCTGACGGGCCTGTCTGTCCCGCTGCTTTCGCTCGCGCTGCCGGTCGGCATCAGCTTCTATACCTTCCAGATCCTGAGCTATACCGTCGACGTGTACCGCGGGACGGTCCAGGCACAGCGGAACCTGATCGATCTGGCAGCGTATATCGCCATGTTTCCGCAGCTCATCGCCGGACCGATCGTGCGCTATTCCGATATCGCGCCAGAGCTCCGGGGCCGTGTCCATACGCTTTCGGACGCGGCGGCCGGGACGCGGCGCTTCGTGCTGGGGCTGGCAAAGAAGATCTTGTTTGCCAATCTGCTTGGCGAGCTGGTGTCCGGCTTCCGCGCCTCGCAGGAGCAGTCAGTGCTGTATTTCTGGTTGGGCGCGGCCGCGTTCACGCTGCAGATCTATTACGATTTTTCCGGCTACAGCGATATGGCCATCGGTCTCGGCCGCATCCTCGGCTTTCACTTTCCGGAAAACTTCCGTTATCCCTACTGCGCCGGCAGCATCACGGAATTCTGGCGGCGGTGGCATATTTCCCTTGGCAGCTGGTTCCGGGATTATCTCTATATCCCGCTGGGCGGCAACCGGAAGGGGAAAGGACGGCAGCTGCTGAACATTCTTCTCGTCTGGCTGGCGACCGGCCTGTGGCACGGGGCGGACTGGACATTCGTTCTGTGGGGACTTCTGTATGCGGCGCTGCTGACGGCAGAAAAGCTGTTTTTGCTGCGCGGGCTGAAAAAGCTCCGCGTGCTCAACCATATCTATGTGCTGCTGTTCGTCACGCTCGGCTTCGTGCTCTTTGACGCGGACAGCGTCCGCAGCGCGGCCGCGTCTGTCTGCGCGATGTTCGGCGGCGGGGGATTGCCGCTCGCCGGGCAGGAGAGCCTGTACGCGCTCAGAAGCGGCGCGGTGCTGCTCCTGAGCGCCGCGGTCGGCGCGACGCCGCTGCCGCGGCGGCTGATCACAGTCGTGCAGCAGAAACAGGCCGGACGGGCAGTGCTCGCCGTGCTGGAGCCGGTGGGGCTCTGCCTGCTGCTGGCCGTGTGTACGGCGTTTCTGGTCGACGGCTCGTTCAATCCGTTCCTGTATTTCCGGTTTTAGGAGGGCCCGCGATGGAAAAACGAAAAAACCTCGCCGTTGTCTGCCTATCGGCTGCCTTCCTGCTCGGGTTTCTGATCTGGGGGCTTTGCAAGCCGGATGACGCCGTCTCCGTCAGCGAGCGGCGGAAGCTCGCGCAGAAGCCGGAGCTGACGCTCTCGTCGGTCCTGCGCGGCGAGTTCATGACGAAATTTGAGACCTACACGCTCGACCAGTTCCCGCTGCGGGACAGCTTCCGGCGGCTCAAAGCCGTGACGCTCCTGGACGTGCTGCAGGAAAAGGACAATAACGGCATCTACCTGGCCGACGGTTATGCGGCGAAGCTCGACGCGTCCATCGACGAGGCCTCCGTGCAGCACGCGGCGGACCGGTTCCAGCTCGTCTATGACCGCTATCTGGCCGGGACCGATGCGAAGGTCTTTGCGGCCGTCATCCCGGATAAAAACGCCTTCCTGGCCCGGCAGAACGGCTACCCTGCCTATGATCCGGCAGACCTATCCGCGCTGCTGGCACAGAGCATGCCGTATGCGTCCATGATCGACCTGACCCCCGCGCTGTCGCTGGACAGCTATTACCATACCGACCTGCACTGGCGGCAGGAAGCACTGCTGCCGGTCGCCCGGACGCTGGCCAAAGCCCTCGGCGTGACGCTGACGGAGGACTATGAGACCATAACGGCCGATCAGCCCTTCTACGGCGTCTACTGCGGGCAGTCGGCGCTGCCGCTGGAGCCGGAGCCGCTGCGGTATCTGACGAACGACACGCTGCGCGGCTGCACGGTCTATGACTATGAGACGGGCAGCGAGCTGCCCGTCTACGATCTGCAGCAGCTGTCAGGGGAGGACGCGTATGCGGTCTTCCTCTCCGGCTCCAAAGCGCTCCTGACCATCACCAACCCGGCAGCAAAGACGGACCGGGAACTCGTCGTCTTCCGCGACTCGTTTGCCAGCAGCCTCACACCGCTGCTTGCAGGGGCCTATGCAAAGATCACGCTCGTGGATATCCGCTACCTCCAGCCCGAGCGCCTCGGCACCTGGCTGACCTTCGATACCCAGGACGTCCTCTTCCTCTACAGCGCCCCCGTCCTCAACAGCAGCGAGACCATCCGCTAAAACAAAACAAGAGCCGCCCATCCTGGGCGGCTCCTGCTGTATATGGAAAAGATCTGCTCTCGAGCGAACAATTGAGGATCGTCAAGTCAGATGCCGAGGAGGCGTTTGGCGTTGCCGCCGAGGATGGCGGCTTTTTCTTCGTCGGTGAGGGGCAGACGGCGGATGTGCTGCAGATCGTTCTGCGGGCTTCCCCAGGGGCAGTCGCTGCCGAACAGGATCCGCTCCGCGCCGAAGGCCCGGACAAGGGAAACAAAGGCCTCGTCGGAAAGCATCTGCCGGTCCAGCGGCAGCGCTTCGTCCCGCGGGGTGAGCGAGCCGAGGGAGAAGGACGTATCGAGCAGGGCAGACGTATCCGCCAGCAGCTCCGGCACCTGCTCCCAGCAGCGCCAGCCGCCCATGTGCGCCAGCACGAGCTTCACCGGACCGACCTGCCGCAGCGCGCTGCGCGCCTTTTCCGGCGTGCAGCAGGCACAGCCGGGGAAGCCGATGTCATAGCCCGCGTGCGTGACCACGATGAGACCGAGCGCACCGGCGCGCTCGAGAATGCGCAGGTATTTGGGGTCGTCCAGATCGGTCTTCTGATAGGCCGGGTGGATCTTGACGCCGCGCATATTGGCCGAGGCGAGGCGGTCGAGCTCCTGCTTCCAGTCTTCGTAATCCGGGTGGATGCAGCCGAAGGAGAACATATTTGTGACGAACGCGTGTTCGTTGTGCGCGGCGGCATAGTCGTTGATGTGATGGACCTGCTCCGGCTTTGTGGCGACGGGGAGGATGATCGAACGGTCGACGCCCGCGGCGCGTTCGGCCAGCAGAAGCCCCGCGGCGGTGCCGCAGGTGTAGGCGGTGATGTTCGCCTGCCGGGAAAGACGGTCGATCGCGGTGTCTGCGATCGGGTCCGGGAAGGTATGGGTATGGAAATCAATGATCATGCGGGCCTCATTCCTCAACTGCGGCCGGGGCCGTTGGTGTGCCACTGGAAGCGGGATTCCGTGCCGTGCAGCAGCCGGCCGATGTTGGAGCGGTGCGCCCAGATGACCAGCGCCGCGATGGCGAGCGAGAGGGCAAAGACCGTCCAGTTGCCGCGGAAAAAGAGCAGCGTCGTGACCGGGAAGCTGAACGCACCCGTCACAGAGCCGAGCGAGACATATCTCGTCGTCAGCCAGAGCAGCAGAAACAGCCCCCAGCCGACAGCGGCGATGCGCCAGTCGAGCAGCAGCAAAAGCGTGCCGCTGCAGAGAATGCCCTTGCCGCCCTTGAATGAATAAAAGGCAGGAAAGATGTGCCCGATCACGCAGAAGAGCGCGGAAAAGTACTCGCCCTCCAGCCGCAGCCCCAGATATTCGCCGAAGACGATCGAGCCGAGCTTGACCGCGACGAACGCCTTGAGCATGTCGATCAGAATGACGCAGACGGCAAACTTGCCGCCGTACACCCGGTAGAAGTTGGTCAGCCCCGCGTTATGGCTGCCGTGCTTGCGGATATCGTCGTGATAAAACAGAAACGAGGTAATGATCGCGCCGTTGCAGCAGCCAGCCAGGTACGAGCCGGCGGCCACGCAGACCATCAGCGCGACGGCAGCAGAGGTCAGTTCGTGCATAAATATCCTCCAAATTGAACAGATACCGGTATTCTACCGGATAAACCACGCCGATGCAAGCGGAAAATGGGGAAATCAGTCAGGATCGGGAAAATGTACGAACAAGGGCCGCTGCCATGGCAGCGGCCCGATCAGAATGAACAGATTATTATACCGGGACAGTAAAGTTGACGGCGATGGCTGTGCCGCGGCCGGGGTCGCTCTTGAGCTCGAGCTTTGCGCCGTGGTACTGCGCAGCGTGCTTCACGATGGACAGGCCGAGACCCGTGCCGCCGACTTCCTTGGAGTGGCTCTTGTCGACGCGGTAGAAGCGCTCAAAGACGCGGCTCTGGTCGGCATACGGGATGCCGATGCCGGTATCCACGACGGAGAGCGTGACGGTCTGGCCATTCTGCCAGACGGAAACGGTGACGCTGCCGCCGGAAATGTTATACTTGATCGCGTTGTCGCAGAGGTTATAGACCATCTCCTGCAGCAGCTGCTCAACACCTTCGATCACGGCGTGCTGGCCGGACAGAGTCAGCGTGATATCCTGTTTCTGCGCGACCGGCCGCAGGCTCTCGATCACCTGGCCGGACAGCGTGTACAGGTCGACCGGCGATTTGGAGAAGTTCGCCGTGCCCTCATCCAGCCGCGACAGCTGGATGATATCGTCGACAAGGTCGATCAGCCGCCGGGACTCGCGATAGATATCGCCGGAGAACTCCTGCATCTTTTCCTTGGGCACCATGCCCTCCTTCATCAGCTCGGCAAAGCCCGTGATGGAGGTCAGCGGCGTCTTGAGCTCGTGCGACACGTTGGCCGAGAATTCCCGGCGCAGCGCCTCGCGCTGCTCACGTTCGGTCACGTCCATGAAGATGATGATCGCGCCCGTCACATGACCGGCCGTGATGACCGGGTTGGCAAACAGCTGCCAGGTCCCACCGCCGACGGCGATCTCCTCGTCGCCGCGCGTACCGGCGAGCGCGTTGTCGACCAGATCGAGCAGCTTGCCGGAGCAGACTGCCTGATGCAGGTTTTCCGGCTTCTGCGCGTCATCGATGCCGAGCAGGCGCAGCGCGCTGCGGTTGCTCGAAAGGATGCTGCACTTGTTGTCGACGATGAGGAAGCCCTCGCGCATGTTTTCCGTGATGGCGTCAAATTCGCGCTGGCGGGTGGAAAGCTCGCTCAGCTGGGTGCGGATGGTGCGGTTCTGCTCCTGCAGGCGGGTGATGAGCGGCTGCAGCTCTGGATAGGTCGGGGTCGCGTTCGGATTGTCAGGATTGATGGCGTTGATGGGCCGGACGATCTGCCGCGCCAGCCGCATGGCAAGCAGGCCGCACAAAACCAGCACGAGCACGACAATCCACAAAGACGGCTGCACCAGCATCAGCGCCATGGCCGCAAGGCTCGTCTGCTTTCCTGCCACACGCAGGACTGTCCCGTCCTTCAGCAGAAGAGCATAATAGTTGTTTTTCTCCAGGATCGTGGAGGAATACCGGTCAGAGCGGCCGCTGCCGGTCTCAAAGGCTTCGGCGACCTCCGGCCGCTGGAGATGGTTTTCCATCGTGCTGGAGTCCGCCATATTGTCATAGAGGACCGAGCCGTCTGCCGCGATCCAGGTGATGCGTTCGCCGGACTGCACGGCGGAAAGATACGACTCACCGCCGCAGATCTGCATGCTCTCGGAGATATGCTCCGCCTCGATCGCCAGATTGTCGAATGCCTGCGCCTGATAATTGGAATACATGATAAAGAAGAACAGCAGGATGCACGCGAGCAGAACGGTAAAGCCAATCAGGAATGCGTTGCGGAAGATCTTTGCGGTCATGCGTTTTCGCCTCCGATCTTATAGCCGATGCCGCGCACGGTCTCGATATAGCTGCCGGCCTCGCCGAGCTTGACGCGCAGCGTGCGGATGTGCACGTCGAGCGTGCGGTTCTCGCGCTCGGATTCAAAGCCCCAGACCCGGTCCATCAGCGTTGCGCGGGTGAGGACGATGCCCTTGTTCCGCAGCAGCAGGCACAGAAGCTCAAATTCCTTGTTCGTCAGCGTCACATCCTTGCCGCTGACCTTGACCTCGTGGCGGTCCGGGGAGACAAAGAGCAGGCCGAGCGAAAAATCGCCGCTCGCCTGTGCGGGCTCTGCCCGGCGCAGGACCGCGCGGATGCGCGCGATGAGCTCGAGCATGGAGAAGGGCTTGGAAACAAAATCGTCCGCCCCATGGTCGAGACCGATGACGCGGTCATACTCCGAATTTTTCGCGGTCAGCATGATGATGGGCAGCCGCTTGGTCGCAGGCCGGGCGCGGAGCTTGCGCAGGATGGACAGTCCATCCTCCTCCGGCAGCATGATGTCGAGCAGAACGAGCTCCGGCATCTCGGCGTCCATCGCCCGCCAGAATTCCGACGGAAGCGCGAAGCCCTTGGCCTGAAAGCCCTGGCTGTCCAGCCCGTAGAGGACAAGCTTGCGGATGGAGTCGTCGTCTTCCAGTAAATAAATCATCTGTTTCACTCCTTTTGGACATACAATAGAATGGGAATGTAAAATCGTCGTGCCTCTTTTTGTTAAGTTTACGTGAAATGTAAACAAAAAGCAAGATTTAACATGAATTTAAGATAAAACCTACGATACATTTAAGATTCGGCATTTAACATACAATTAATACAACGAGAGGATGTTAGGCGTGGGTATTTCGAATGTGATCTCCCTGTTCAGCGGCATCGCGCTGTTCCTGTTCGGCATGGCACTGATGGGCGACGGACTGAAGCAGGTGGCGGGCAATAAGCTGGAGCTGATTCTATACCGGCTGACCGGCAGCCCGGTCAAGGGCTTCCTGCTCGGCACGGGCGTGACGGCTGTGATCCAGTCGTCCTCGGCGACGTCGGTCATGGTGGTCGGCTTCGTCAACTCCGGGATGATGAAGGTGCGGCAGTCGATCTCCATCGTGCTCGGCGCCATTCTTGGCACGTCCATTACGGGCTGGATCATCTGTCTTTCGGATATCGGCTCCACCGGCGGCTGGATGGACCTGTTTTCAACGGCGACGCTCACAGGCGTGATCTCCGTGATCGGTATCGTGCTGCGCATGGCGAGCAAAGACCCTGCCAAGAAGCACATCGGTGATATCCTGATGGGCTTCGCAGTCCTGATGTTCGGCATGTCCACGATGTCCGCGGCCGTGTCGCCGCTGCGCGAGGATCCGACCTTTATCCGCATCCTGACCTCCTTCTCCAATCCCTTCCTCGGCATCCTCTTCGGTACGCTCTTTACCTGCGTGCTGCAGTCGGCCTCCGCGGCCGTCGGCATTCTGCAGGCGCTGGCCTCGACGGGCATCATCGATTTTTCCATCGCGCTGCCGATCATCATGGGCATCGCCATCGGCGCGGCCATGCCGGTCCTGCTCTCCGCCATCGGCGCTTCGGTCGACGGCAAGCGCACGGCCATGGTCTATCTGGTCGCTGAGGTCACGGGCGTGATCTTCTTTGCCGCGATCTACTACTGTCTTGACGCGCTCATCCGCTTCCCATTCGCAGACCGCATCATGACGAGCGTCTCGATCGCTTTTGCCAATACGGTCTTCCGCTTCATCAAGGTCGTCGCGCTGCTGCCGTTCACGCGCCAGATCGAGAAGGTCGTCGACCTTCTCGTCCCGGACAAGCCGCAGCAGAAGCCGGTCGAGCCCGAGGCCGTCCGGCTCGAAGAACGCTTCATCCAGCACCCGGCACTGGCCATCGAGCAGAGCCGCCTGACCATCAACGCCATGGCCGAGGAGGCCAAGCGGAACTTTGTCGAGGCTGTCGCCCTGCTGCACGGCTTCTCTGACGAGCGCTATAAGCTGGTCGAGGATCTGGAAAAATCCGTCGACCGTTATGAGGATAAGCTCGGTACGTATCTGGTCAAGGTGACGGAACGGGAGATGACGGTCCGGCAGAACGCCGAGGTCTCCAAGTTCCTGCACACGCTCTCCGACTTTGAACGCATCTCCGACCACGCGCTGAACATCGCCGAGGGCGCGAAGGAGCTGCACGAGAAAAACCTCTCCTTCTCCGACGCCGCTGCGCATGAGCTCGAGGTCGTGGAGGCTGCGCTGACGGAGATCCTGTCCACGGCCATCCGTTCCTTTGTCAATAACGATCTGCAGCTGGCGGCCCGCGTCGAGCCGCTCGAGGAGCTGATCGACAACCTCTGCGACGAGCTGAAGCTCCACCATGTCGACCGCCTGCAGAAGGGCCTGTGTACGCTCGGCCAGGGCTTCGTCTTCAATGATCTTCTGACCAACTACGAGCGCGTCGCTGACCATTGCTCCAACATCGCCGTTGCGATGATCGAGCTCGAGTCCGACTCGTTCGACACGCACGAATATCTCAACAGCGTGAAGGAAATGAAATCCGATACCTTTGCGCGCTACTATGAGGAATACAGCCGGATCTATCAGATCTGAGCCCGAACGGCAGGGGAGACCCTGCCGTTCGTCATGACAGAAAGGAGATCACCATGCTGACAGGACGCTTTGCACCGAGTCCCAGCGGCAGGATGCACCTGGGAAACGTGTTTTCCGCGCTGCTTGCGTGGCTGTCGGTGCGCAGCCGGGGCGGGCGGATGCTGCTGCGCATCGAGGATCTGGATCCGGACCGCTGCCGGCCGGAATACGCCGAGACGCTCAAGCGCGATCTGGACTGGCTCGGGCTGGACTGGGATGCAGAGCAGACACCCCAGTCGCGCCGGACGGAGGCCTACCGCGCGGAGTTTGACAAGCTCGCGGCGCTTGGGCTGGTCTATCCCTGCTACTGCTCCCGGGCGGAGCTGCACGCGGCCTCCGCGCCGCACGCGTCGGACGGTACGGTCGTCTACGCCGGGACCTGCCGGGACCTGACGCCGGAGCAGCGCGCGGTAAAGACGCGCGCGCCTGCCTGGCGCGTGCGGGTCCCGGACGAGCGGATCACGGTGCACGACGGCCTGCAGGGCCTGTGGCAGGAGGATCTGGCACGCGACTGCGGTGATTTTATCATCCGCCGCTCCGACGGCGTGTACGCCTACCAGCTGGCCGTCGTGACCGACGATGCCGACGGCGGCGTCACCGAGATCGTGCGCGGCCGGGATCTGCTGTCTTCTACGCCGCGGCAGCTCTGGCTGCAGGAAACGCTCGGCTTTGCGCACCCGGCCTATTACCACGTGCCGCTCCTGACCGCCCCGGACGGGCGGCGGCTGAGCAAGCGGGAAAAGGATCTGGACCTCGGCGCGCTGCGGCAGCGTCTTTCGCCGCAGGAGCTGCTCGGGCAGCTGGCGTATCTGGCAGGTCTGCAGCCGGAGCCGGCGCCCGCTACCGCTGCGGAGCTGGCAAGCCGCTTTTCCTGGGATCTGGTCGTGTCCGACAATATCGTAATTCATTCTGAATTCACATGAGGCATATCAAAAGTGGAATAAGTTGATTCGGAACATGGAATGAATCGGTATTTTTTTATCGATTTTCTGGTTTACAAAGGAACCGTGTCTGTGATATACTAAAAATGTTGGATTATCAGAGCAAGCAAGAATATTACTGATGATTTGAAGGGATGAACAACTATGTACAAAATCGTGTGCAAAAAGGAACTGAACTCCGCAGTCACCTACATGGAGATCGAGGCTCCGTTCGTCGCCCGCAAGGCGAAGGCCGGCCAGTTCATCATTTTCCGTGTCGATGAGAAGTCGGAGCGCGTGCCGCTGACCATCGCCGGCTATGACCGCGAAAAGGGCACGGTCGCGATCATCTTCCAGAAGGTCGGCCTGTCCACCGAGATGCTCGGCAGTCTGAACGAGGGCGACTATATCCAGGACTTTGTCGGTCCGCTCGGCAAGCCGACGGACGTGGAAGGCAAGAAGCGCGTCTGCGTCGTCGGCGGCGGCGTCGGCTGCGCGATCGCATATCCGTCTGCAAAGGCCTTTAAAGAGGCGGGCGTCGAGACCGACGTCATCGTCGGCTTCCGCAACAAGGACATCGTCATTCTCGAAGACGAGTTCAAGCAGGCCTGCGACCATCTGTATCTCATGACCGACGACGGCTCCTACGGCGAGCACGGCTTTGTTACCGTCAAGCTGCAGCAGCTGCTCGAGTCCGGCATCCACTATGACGAAGTGCTCGCCATCGGCCCGATCCCGATGATGAAATTCGTCTCCAAGACCACCGAGCCCTTCGGCGTCAAGACCGTCGTTTCGCTGAACCCCATCATGGTCGACGGCACCGGCATGTGCGGCGGCTGTCGTGTCACGGTCGGCGGCGAGGTCAAATTCGCCTGCGTCGACGGCCCGGACTTTGACGGCCACAAGGTCGATTATGACGAACTCATGAGCCGCAACAGCGTCTATCGTGACAGAGAAGCAGAAGAGCGCAAGACCCATATCTGCCGCATCCAGAAGATGGGCGAAGAACTCATCAAGTAAGGGGAGGGAACAATCATGGCTAATATGCAGGCTACCAAGACTCCGATGCCGGAGCAGGACCCGAACGTCCGCAACAAGAATTTCAAGGAAGTCACCCTGGGCTATACCGCCGAAATGGCCATCAATGAGGCCAAGCGCTGCCTGCAGTGCAAGAAGCCGCACTGTGTCGAGGGCTGCCCGGTCAATATTCATATTCCCGAGTTCATCCATGAGGTCGCCGAAGGCAACTTCGAAAAGGCCTATGAGATCATCACCGATACCAACTCGCTGCCCGCCCTGTCCGGCCGTGTATGTCCGCAGGAGACGCAGTGCGAGTCCAAGTGTGTCCGCGGCAACAAGGGCGAGCCGGTCGCCATCGGCCGTCTTGAGCGCTTCGTCGCCGACTGGTACCGTGAGAACGTCAACGCCATGCCGAAGAAGGCCGAGTCCAACGGCCTGAAGGTCGCGGTCGTCGGCTCCGGCCCGTCCGGCCTGACCTGCGCGTCTCTGCTTGCCAAGAAGGGCTATCAGGTGTCCCTGTTTGAGGCGCTGCACACCGCCGGCGGCGTTCTGGTCTACGGCATCCCCGAGTTCCGTCTGCCGAAGGCCATCGTTGCCAACGAGGTCGAAAAGCTGAAGGCGCAGGGCGTCGAGGTCATGACCGATATGGTCATCGGCAAGGTCCTGTCCATCGACGATCTGTTCGAGATGGGCTTCAAGGCTGTCTTCGTCGGCTCCGGCGCGGGCCTGCCGATGTTCATGCACATCCCCGGCGAGTCGCTCAAGGGCGTCTGCTCGGCAAATGAATATCTGACCCGTATCAACCTCATGAAGGCTTATCTCGAAGAAAGCGACACGCCGATCCTGCACTCCAAGGCGGCCGCGATCGTCGGCGGCGGTAACGTCGCCATGGACGCCGCCCGCTGCGCCAAGCGCATGGGCACCGAGAAGGTGTACATCGTCTACCGCCGCGGCGAGGCCGAAATGCCCGCAAGACTCGAAGAGCAGCATCATGCCAAGGAAGAGGGCATCGAGTTCATGACCCTCACCAACCCGACCGAGATCATCGGCGGCGAGGATGGCCGTGTCTGCGGCATGAAGTGCATCAAGATGGAGCTCGGCGAGCCTGACGCGTCCGGCCGCCGCCGCCCGATCCCCGTGGAGGGCAGCGAATTTGTCCTCGATGTCGACATGGTCATCATGTCCCTCGGCACGTCCCCGAACCCGCTGATCCGCTCCACCACCCCCGGCCTGGAGACCAACAAGAAGGGCGGCATCATCGTCGACGAGAACGAGATGTCCACCCGCGAGAACGTCTTCGCCGGCGGCGACGCCGTCACGGGCGCTGCGACCGTCATCCTGGCCATGGGCGCAGGCAAGAAGGCCGCGGAAGCCATCGACCGCAAGCTGCAGGGCAAATAAGTGGTTTGATCCCGCCCGGATCCGGTTACAATCTCCATAAACGCGAAGCCCCGGCAGCGTTGGCTGCCGGGGCTTTTGTAAAAGGGAGGAAACCGATGAAAGTCAAAGACTGTATGACAAAGCACGTGATCAGTGTCGGCACGCAGGAGCCGGTCAGCGTGGCGGCCCGGCTGATGAGCCGGTATAACCTCGGCATTCTGCCGGTGCAGACGCCGGACGGACGCCTGTGCGGTATGGTGACCGACCGGGACGTCGTCCTCCGCTGCGTCGCGGCAGGGAAGGACGCAGAGGCTGTACCGGTGCGAGAAATTATGTCAACCGGCGTCCTGGCCGTCGAGGCCTCGGACGATACCGCGCGCGCAGCGCGGCTGATGTCCCGCGCGCAGCTGCGCCGCCTGCCCGTCACGCAGAACGGGCATCTGACCGGCATGCTCTCTCTGGCAGATCTGGCCAGACGCGGGAATTTCAGCATGGAGACGGCCCAGTGCATGGAGTCCATCTGCAGCCCGGTCGTCCATCTGGACTGACTGGGCGGAAAAGCCGCAAAAATCTTAGATTTTCTGCAAAAAATCATTTGACAAGCCAAAACTTCTCTGGTATAATTCTTAAGCCGCATTAAAGAGGTCAGAAGCTGCTCCGGCACACCTCAAGAGCGAGTCTACAAAGAAAAGGTAGGTGCAAACGAATATGCAGGCTATTATCGTTACCGGCGGTAAGCAGTACAACGTCAAGGAGGGCGATGTGATCTACATCGAGAAACTCGCGGCGGAGGCTGAATCTACCGTTACCTTCGATCAGGTTCTGGCAGTTGTAGATGGTGCTGACTCCAAGTTCGGTACCCCCACAGTTGCAGGTGCTAAGGTTGAGGCTAAGGTTCTGAAGAATGGCAAGGGCAAGAAGATCCGCGTCTTCAAGTACCGCTCCAAGAAGGACTCCAAGTCCCTCCAGGGCCACAGACAGCCGTACACCAAGGTGCAGATCGAAAAGATCGCGCTGTAAGCTATGACACGCGTCGAATTTTTCGATCACGAGGGCAGGATCACCGGATTCTGCTGTTCGGGCCACAGCGGCTATGCAGAGGAAGGCAGCGACATCGTGTGCGCGGCCGTCTCCACAGCCGTCAAGCTTGCCGAGTGTACCATCAATGATGTGCTGGGCGAGCACGCAAAGACCAGGGTGAACGAAGATGAGGCCCGGATCACCTTAACCCTTCCCGCGACCTGTGAAAGCGAAGAGGCCGTACAGGCGGTCCTCTCCGGCATGATGCTCACATTGTGCAGTCTGCGGGATGACTATCCTGATTATATCGAAGTTTTGGAGGTGCAAAACGATGCTTAATATGAGTTTCCAGTTCTTCGCACACAAGAAAGGCGGCGGCTCCACCAAGAACGGCCGTGATTCTGAATCGAAGAGACTCGGCGCGAAGCGCGCTGACGGTCAGTTCGTTCTGGCTGGCAACATCCTCGTTCGTCAGAGAGGCACGCACATTCATCCGGGCAACAACGTCGGTATCGGCAAGGACGACACCCTGTTCGCTCTGATCGACGGCAAGGTCAAGTTCGAGCGTATGGGCAAGGACCGCAAGATGTGCTCCGTCTACGCAGAACAGTAATTTTGTTGTGAAAACCCCGAACGACTCCCGTTCGGGGTTTTTTCTTGAAAGGTGCGGCAGCATGACCTACTATCACGCTTCTCCGGCAGGCGGACTGCAAATGCTTGAACCGAGAAAGTCTCCGTATTTTGACAAGCCCACGCAGGTCTGCCTGACGTCGCTGCGCGCCATGGCGCTGTTCTACCTCATCCGGAATTATGAATACGCATACGGCTATACCCGGCAGGGAAAGCTGTATTTTGACGATCCATTCCCGGACGCGCTGAAAAAGCTCTACGCCGGAAGATCCGGCTGGCTCTACACCTGCGAAGACGGCGATTACAAGAAGACAGAAATTCTGAACGAGTTCGTGTCCGCGCAGCCCGTCCGCATTATTGGCGCGGAGTATATCCCGGACGCCTATGAGGCGTTTTTGCAGGAACAGGCGGCGGGAAACATCCTGCTGCTCGATTATGCGCATTTTGCGTCCGACCCGGAGAAATTCGCAAAGAAGCGTGCCTGGCTGCAAAAGGCCATCTCCGAAGAAATTCGGAAAAAGGAGATCTGGAAAGCCCCGGATTCCGACCGCGCGCACTATTATCAGGAGAACTATCCGGAAATCTGGACAAAGACTACGAAAACCTTACTGACAGAGGAGGAACCTCATGTTTATTGATAAAGTACGCATCTCGGTCAAGGCCGGCGCGGGCGGCAATGGCGCGGTGGCCTTTCACCGGGAAAAATACGTGGCCGCGGGCGGTCCGGACGGCGGCGACGGCGGCAACGGCGGCTCCATCGTCCTGCGCGTGGACGACAACCTGTCCACGCTGATGGACTTCCGCTACAAGCGCAAATATACCGCGCCGAACGGCGAGAACGGGCAGGGCAAGCGCTGCCGCGGCAAAAACGGCGAAAACCTCATCATCAAGGTCCCCAGAGGTACCGTCGTGCGCGATCTGGAGACGAATGAGATCATCAAGGATATGTCCGATTCCGACGATTTCGTCCTCTGCAAGGGCGGCCGCGGCGGCTGGGGCAACCAGCACTTCGCCACGCCCACCCGCCAGGTGCCGCGCTTTGCCAAGGCTGGTCTTCCGGGCGAGGAGCATGACGTCATTCTGGAGCTCAAGCTGCTGGCCGACGTCGGCCTTGTCGGCTTCCCGAACGTCGGCAAATCGACGCTTCTGTCCGTCACGTCCAACGCGCACCCGAAGATCGCAAACTATCATTTTACCACGCTCTACCCGAACCTCGGCGTCATCTACGTCGCCGACGGCGTATCCTTCGTCATGGCCGATATCCCTGGCATCATTGAGGGCGCGGCCGACGGCGTCGGCCTCGGTCACGACTTCCTGCGGCATATCGACCGCTGCCGCCTGCTCGTGCACATCGTCGACGTCTCCGGCAGTGAAGACCGCGACCCTGTCGATGATTTTGAGAAGATCAACGAGGAGCTCCGGCAGTATTCTCCGGACCTTGCCGCGCGTCCCATGATCGTCGCGGCCAACAAGGCGGATCTTCTGCCGCCGGACAGCGACAATCTCGAGAGGCTGAAGGCGCACGTCGAGGCGCAGGGCTACGAATTCTACGTGATCTCCGCTGCCACCATGCAGGGCACGCGTGAGCTCATGAAGACGATCGCGGGCAAGCTCGCGGCGCTGCCGCCCGTGACGATCTATGAGCCGGAGTATGTCAAGCCGCTGGCGGAGGCTGGAGACGCGAACGACCTCAGGATCGAACGCTATGACGATCTGTGGGTCGTGTCCGGACAGTGGCTCCAGAAGCTCCTGAACGATATCAACTTCGATGATTACGAGTCCCGCATGTACTTTGACCGCCAGCTGCGCAAGAGCGGCCTCTTTGACCGCCTGGAAGAGCAGGGGATCGAAGACGGTGATACGGTCAGCATCTACGATTTTGAGTTCGACTACACGAAATAACAATAATGAGCAAACAAAAGCCCGCGGCATGAGCCGCGGGCTTTTGTTTGAAGAAAGAAAAGAAAAAGAGAAGAAAGAG
>ERZ773225.1987-NODE-1987-length-22003-cov-39.909513_pt1 | contig 22003 bp, 41 predicted proteins | sample MGYA00580993_ERZ773225 | MGnify/ENA primary metagenome ERZ773225 (study PRJEB29015, sample SAMEA2737748) | human gut metagenome | biome: human gut; feature: human-associated habitat; material: faeces | place: China | collected 2012 ...
TTAATATAATCAAGGTCACTTTCGTTTATCGCGGCATATGTCAACATGTCATTAACTGGAATACTACCGGTTATCAACGCCCCTGTTTTATCATGAGCTTTTACACCGCTTTCCATCATATCTGCGGTTACCGTATCCTCCGTCAAATCAAGTAATACCTTACCGGCATATTCCACTTTATTTACAGTCATACTCAATTACCCCTAACCAATCGTTACTGTAGTTCCACCGGCAGAGTTTTCTGACTCCACGTAAGGAATCTTTTCGACTGTAACCTGCGACAGATGCGTATATCCAGCATCCGGCATAATGGTCTGCGGTACACTTGACGGAGTGACCGTCTTAGCCTGTGCCTTTACTCCCTCACTACCGCTCATTGTACCTTTTACTCCGAGGATGGTCACACCCTCTCGGATATTATTAGCGGTCAGTTTCTTCTTTTCTGTGGCATCAATCCCAACCTTTCCAGAGCCATCATGGTAGCCCTGTGCAATCACATAGCTGTCTGTCAGAGTCTTGATAGATCCTGTCACAGCTCCATTATTCGGCATCGTGCCGACAAGCTTTGTACCTCTTGCGTAGGCGGTTTTGCCTTTTAAAATCTCCGCAACTGCGACAGTGGCATCATTAGAATCTACGTCAAACGTGCACGTTCCTGTGACCAATTCTCCGTCTTTTCCATGTGCCGTGATACCGCTCAACAGCTTATCCGCAGTCACAGTATCGCCTGTTAAGTCAATCAATGTCTTTCCACCATATACTACTTTATTAATACTCATATTTTACAATTCCTTTCCAATAAATACAGTCTGTCCACCTTCAAGATTTGACACCTCGAAAAATGGAATTTCTTTGATTTTTACATTTTCTGTCAGAAACTTTTGACGTGTCGCAAGCTCTTGTTTTTCTACTTTTGGCGTGACCGTGTAATCGCCTTTGTAGTACTCCACTCCGGTGTGGTCGGATACAATCTGGAAGTGCTCAAAGTCAACCTTAATCTGCTCATTTCTAGTGCAAAAATCCACGTCCAGTTTTTTGTCAAGCTCGCGAAAGGTTACATCGAGTCTCATTAAATCACTCCCTCTTTCAGGATTCTACCAACGTATACGCTCATGATGTCGGATGCAAGAGCCTCTCCGGCTGTAGTTCGCACTCTTATCTGTATCTCAGCCTGTAATCGTGGCTGTTGTTGTAATCTTAGCGTGTCCTCTTGTGTCAGAGTCAGTGATACGGAAGTACCGGAGCAATTACAATCCGACAAGGTTTTTTCCAACACCGTTTTTTCGCCTTGTGTTATCGTGACATACATCTCTGCAATCAGTGATGTGTCAAACGGCAGTGTAAACTCTAACGTAGGTGTGGTACCTCTTATCATGCTATCCCCCTCCTAGTATCTAAATCTAGTAATAGTGGTTGTTTTAGACCACAAACTAAATGTTCCATTTTCACCGTATGCTCTTACCATTACAGTCGCATCATCCATTCCATCAGCAAAAAATTCATCTGTATAATTCATTGCATAAAATGATGTATACGTTGTATCAAATTCTTTGTAAGATCCATCTGCTTTTGTAACTCTAACTTTATAAGACAAAGCATTTTCTACTTTGTTCCAATTTGCTGAAAAAACTGCATAGTTAAAATATCTTGACGTACTCTTGACATAAGTAGCATAATTTACTGTCGGAGTTGCAAGGACGCATTTCTCCAGCCAGTTTTTTACAGCATTGTTAATAGCATCTTCTAAAGCACCATCCGGCTTGAAATTGATGTCAGGAATCTCTACGGATGGTGGATTAAGTGGTGGTGTACATGCCGACACCGGTACGGCACTGGAAAGAGCCAATGTGAATGCACAGATGATAGCTGCTAATTTTCTTCTTTTTCTTTTCATATGTTAATACCTCGCTCATTATTTGTAATATTTAACGCTACATCGACAGTTAGAAATCTCTTTTACCTCTGCACCTAGCGAATGGTCTTTTGGAAACATCATCAGTGAATTTCCAACCTCAAACGCTTCAAAAATATCAATTCTCTTTCTGTCAACATCTGCATGTGTAGGCCTGACATGTGAATCTTCTTTCGAGCGCCACTCTTTTGTTTTGTAACCTTGTTTCACCATTTCGGTTTGCAATCTGTAATTGCCGACTGCATTAGCTTCATTCGCAGCTACATTTTTTGCCCGCTTTTGTGAAGTAAAATACTCTACTTCAGTATTTTGTGTTGTAGCGTCAACTACCTCATTCACAATGTACCGAGCATAGTCTGTAATATATGAGGGTGTTCTCTTTGCTTTACAGTACTGTGTGGCAATGCTCTCATATCTGATAATAAATTCTTTGGTGATAATTGTTATCTCTGTTTCTTCCTTGCCGGATAACAAGGCAAATAGCATAACAAAGATTTTTTCAAACTTTTCAGCAAGTTTTTTTCTATCTTCCTTTTCCTTGTCGGACAAATCCATCTCGCCAAAATATGTGTCATAATCTATGTCTTGTATTTCATTTTTATTAAGTGCGTGGATTTCGTCTGCCATATCAAGCTCCAAAATAAATTGACAGCCAATTATTCATCGGCTGTCTTTCCATTGTTCTTATCATCATTATTATTGTTAGGTGTAGCTGTTGTCGGCTGTTCTTCCGGGAATAACATTTCCATGCGCTTAGCGCTTTCAAGAGTGACTTGTTCAGGGTCACTAAACATGTCAATCGTCTTGACGGCTCTCTTGTAATTGATACCGCAGTTAAGCAGTATCTGAAGTACTTCTGCCTTAACAAGCATGTTGTCCAGCTTATTATGATTAATGTGTATCTCAACATCACTAGGCATAAGTGTAAAGCCCTTATTAATTCTCAGCCTGTTAAGAATAAGCCTAAGTGCCATTCTCTCCGATTTCTTAAGGATAGGCTCATTAATGGCCGTCCTAAGTCCAGCATCGTAATGTCCGTTTCTCAGTTCTACGGCCGAGCCGGTGTCACCGCCTGTGTTACCCTGACGATTTGCAAGACCTTGAATGCTTAAAAATCTTTCAAAAAGGTCGGTAAAAACCACTTGTCCTTCTGTCTGATTAAGTTCGCTCGTCATTACATCAACATCAGCCTTGTTGTCTGAACCATTGTTAGATTTAACTACCAATGCTCCCTCTTGTCGCATTTTTCTGAACGTATCTATGTCAATCTCGCAATTAACAAATTTCACCCATGCAGACACAAACTGCTCAACGCCATTAATTCTGTCCGATGTAAGCACGTTAATAGCGTCTGTGATTGCAATAGTCATTTCAATGTCAGATAATCGTCTTGCGTTGTTTGGATATTCAATCACCGGAATTGCTCTGTTGCCGTTTATTCCGCTTGCATAAATCTTGCCGTTGCGAATGTCAAACCACTCATTGTCGGTGAACACATAATAAATATCTGCTCCGTTCTCATCCTCTCCGATTTGGCAAGAGAATGCCGGACGTCCGTTTGAGTAATATACTACAAACGTATACATTGGATTTTCAGACGATAAAGAAAAATCGCTCTCATCAAGCAACTGTCCTTGTCCGTCATCATTACCGATAAATCTGTAGCCGGTACCGCATATGCTTCTCCAACGATGTATGTCTATGTCGCACTCCTGTTTGCTTTCTGAATCCATTGTAATGTTAAGCTGTGTGATTTCTTCCGACTTATGGTTATCGGTGCCACGTAACACATATTGGATTGGCTCGGCACACATCTCTGCGGTTTTGCGCTCAACAAGCTCATACGCAAGATTTACAGCAATCTTGTTATTGATTTCTGGTCGGTTCACTTTCTGTCGATACAAAATCGGTTGGTCACCACGATAGTATCTGTCAAGGTACTCAATCTCAATAGCGTTTTGTTCGTGAATCACAAGTGCTTTATTCAATTCTTCGATTATGTTGTTTTTTGTGATTTGCCTTTGACGTGTAAAAATAACTTGTCTGCCGTAATTATTCTGACAGACAGCCGAAAAAGGTCTTACGTTTTTATGTGCGTACCTATACATCAATAAAACCTCATGCCACTTGCAGAAGTTCTCTGTGGAACCTCTTTTATCTGAAATTCTTGTGTGCCAGCCCAAAACCATATCCATTTACGGCAGTGCGTACACATTACCTTGTGGTGCTTTTTATCGTTTTTATTCACCCACGTTAATAGCTTTCCGCAACGAGGGCACATTACACTTTGTTTTCCTGTTGGTACGATATTCTGATTATTCATGTTATCCTCGCTTCACTAAAAATAGCACCCACAATCTGTGAGTGCTATTTCTAAAAGAGATTTTTCGCAATGAACGAATTACGATTTTTTCATAGTTATATTATAACTGTCAATTTTTTAAGTGTATATATGCAATGATATGCAAAACTATGCACACTACTGCACATTTTCAAGGTATTCTTTTCCGTAAAGCCTTTCAAACTCTTGCAAGGCTCTGCCGTGGATTGTAAATATTTTTCTTATGCTCCAATTTGTAGCCTGGGCAATTTCTTCAAAAGTGTTTTGATTAACATATCTCATTGAGAGCACATGATAATAGTCAGTATTCTCCATACTATCAATTTGGCTGATAATATGATTTCTTTTTCTCATAAATTCATCAACAAGTCTGTCTGTATCTTTTTCCAAGTCCACAATTTTAGTTACTGTACTGCCTAATTTATCTTTGTCAGATGAAACATCAACTGCCTCTTTGTCTGTTGAAACAGTAACGCTACATGCTATTGTCTTAAGCCGGTATATTTCAGACAGCTTATTTTGTATCATTTTATCTAATCTGCTAATTTGATTTAAGTAGGTTTTTGTATTCATTAATAAAGCCCTCCTCTAAACGGATTGTGTGTTGCTTCGCATTTTGCTACAGTTCCAGTTCTCATTTCATTTTCAAACAATGCAATGCTGTCTGGCGCATCGTCATGCTTTACTTTTCCGCTTCTTGTCATGGTTGTAAGTTCTTTCATAAATTTATAATACTGGCTCTGTCTGTCCATTTTCTTAAAATCACGGAAATAGTAATCGCGAATAATGTTATCCCTTGCATTTTCCATTCGGGTTATTTTGTTTGAACAATTAAATTTAAACCTTGCGCTACACCTACCACCCTGTGACTTTACAATGTCCATTACATCACGTCCAAAATACTCTCCGGCACTATTGCTCTCGAATGTAACTGTTTTAACATCATGTTTGATAAGCATATTCGCGCATTCTGGCTTAGTAAACTGTGTTCCGGCATTATCAAATACTACATCAACTATGTATACCTCATTTCCGTAAACATAGCCAATAGGCATTGAGCAACTATCCTCTCCTTTATCTGCGCTATCGCAAGCTGCCATAATAGCGTCTGGCTCTCTGTCAACTGGTAGTTCCTCAAAGTAATTAAGTTCTTTTTCTGCAAACATTCGCCCTTTTGCTTCAAATGGTTCTTGTTGAAACTCTGCTGCCCAGGTTTCTTCCGACACAAGTTTGCGCTCCTTGCGGTAATAGTCTGTTGTAAATATCTTTCGCAAGCCCTTTTTATCCTTGCGGTATATCTCCCAGTTGCTTTCATCGGTTATCGGGTCTAGCGCCGGAATAGCAACTTCTCGCCACCGCCACCCTAACTCGTCTGCCTTGTTTTGTAATGCTGTAATAGGGTCATATAGGCTGTATTTAGTTCCTTGTATAATAATGGGTGTTCCCTCTAATCTACGTCCTAATACGTCATCCGTTACCTTTTCACATAGGAACTCTAATCTATCCCTGTTTCTAGCCTCTTCATGGTTTTTTACGCAGTCATCAATGTATACAAGCACATTTGCTTCGGTACATCCTACGATCGCACCATCAATAGGTCTACAGGTAAACGTTGGGAAGATATTTTTGCTCTTAAGGTCGATTGATAGATTTTCAGCACTTTTATATTCCTTTTCGCCTATTTTTGTAGCTTCTGGAAATACGCTCAAAAACCTCTGATATGTGCTTTCCGTCTCAAATCCTTGTAACAAACCACCATAAAAACGCTTAACAAGTCCTTCGCCTTTTCCGACACCGAATATACTTCCGTCTGGGTCTCTTCCGCCCATCATCTGCGCCAATTTTAAGCCACCTGTGGTTTTTCCTGTTCTTTTCGGTTGTGATACAGATAAAAAGTCCAATTTTCCGTCATAAATTTCTTGGTAGGCTTTAACTACAGGCTGTAAAACTTTATATCTTGGGAAATAAAACCTCTTATATGGGTCTTTTTCATCAATTTCAATGTAATAAAAAAAGCTGTCCACAAGATAGGCTGACTCGTACATTAAAACATCGTAGAATTGTTGAAGCACTTTGTATGTCGTATCGTGCTCCCCGGCATACACCTCTAGGTCTGCAACTCTGCCGCCTGTATGTTGTTTGACATAAATTGCTATAAGTCGCTTTGCCCTAGCTGATATTTTCAATCCATAATCAACATCATGTTCTGTCCTTAAGGCAACCGCTACGGCTTGTATGTATGCATCTATTACCTGCTCATCTATTGCGTTTCTCTCTATGTAATTTTCGTAACTATCAACTGTGGAAATAAGGCTTTGACTAGCCATAAAGAAAAGCACCTCCACTTTTTCAGCAAAGGTGCTTATAGACCTCTGCCTATAATTTTTCTAGGTTAGCGACTAACTCCATTTGTTAGCCGGTAATATTATTTTATTTTCTTATTATTGGTTCTTGCTGATATTGGCAAGTCCACTCTGAAATATCGTTGTTGTCGATATTTTGTTTTGCTTTTTCTATTTTCTTTGAGAATTTACAATGCCACAACGCATAATTAAGTCTTGATCGCGAATAGTAAATGCAACATCTGTCTTTCAAATACTTTTTCATCTTCGGATAGTGAAACCACGATTTTATAAAATCAATAATCATTTCCATCCTCACACAACACCTTCCTGCTTGCTTCTCGTCAGTTTCTCTTATTTCATCCATAAATTTCTCCTTATCTACGCATAAAACCTTTTTGACCACTTCGACACATTCTTCTCTCTTTTCTTCGTTTGTACATTTACCATCTGCATTGTATCGACAAAAAATCAGATTGCATTTTTTATTTGCATAAGCATTATTCACATTATCAATCCATTCACGAAACGGAATATTGTTGATTGTAACATTGTCTAATGCTTCATCAACTATCTCCTGTACCATTTTTCTGTACTGAAATTCCATCAATTATCGCCCCTTAAAGCAATCTCTTAACGCTTGCCTGTCTGCTTCATTATTCGCCACAATAACAGGTTCATCCTCTAAAGTGGAACAATCTATCGGCTCACCGTTTCTACCGTCTATTTTGTGTGATTTTGCTTCTCTAAGTGCTTCACGCTCTATTGATTTAATTACTTCTGCCATGCTCATTATAATAAACCTTAAATCCTTTCATCGCATAATCAGAAACAGCCTTTTTCAGCTCCTCATTGGTGGAATAGGTTTCCTTCAAAAGAATAGCCATGCCTTTTTTGCTGACTGCATAAATCCCAAACGGAACCTATTTACTTGCAACATGTAAAACAGCTTTTAATTGTTCTGCCTTCATTTCATATACGCTATTTCCAACTGTCAGTTTCATTTCTCATAAATCTCCTAATCGTTCCTAGCAGCTCTGCATACACGAGTATTGCATTTCTTTGAATATCTAATACGCATTGCCGAATCATGCACAAGGTCTGGCATATATCCCCTATCTAAAATGGTCTTTGATATTCCTCTTGCCTGCTTAATGCTATTGAGCAATGGCATGTTTAAATCTTTTCTAAAGTGCTTAAAGTACGAAAAGAGCCATTCTCTTTGTGCATATCTTATATTGTGCCTTATTCTGCTATCCAAGTGCAGACAATGTAATGTTTCTCTAATTCTTCTCATTTCTCATAAACCTCTCAAAATCTTCCCTGCACTTAGGGCATAAGTCAATTTGCTTTGTCTTTGTACAATAGTATTCTTCTAATACAATATTTTCTATGCCGTCTCTACTTATAACCGGTTCTATTTTCCCTTGTTTAATTTCCGTAAATATTTCTTTGAAAGACATAGCCCTTTTTAAATTCACGGTTCTTAGACAAGGGAATATTCGGTCATACCATATTTTAGGCTTTTCTATTTCCGTCCCACACCTGTCGCAAGTGTGCCATTCTTTTTGATGTTTCATTCTTCCACCGCCTTTTAAGTCAACCCTAGCATACATAAAATATCAAGTCCTGATATTCTCTCCGCACCCTCTCTTGTGTGCATAAGAATTTCTTTAAGCCTTTCATTTTCTGCATTGCTGTATTTGTTTCTATCATACGCTTCTGAAAAGCAATAATATTTGCAATATCCATAGCCTATACCAAGCATATTGCCGTGAACGCTCTTTCCGACAATATCGTAATATTTTGGTACTTTTAAAATATTGTGTTCTTCATCTAGGGTACATTCCTTTTGTTCTGCTTCTAGCTTTGATTGAAGATATTTCAGAAAACTTCGTATATCCTGTTCTGATTTTGAAATATATAAAATAGTTTCTTTCATTCTTTCGCTAACTTTCTAAGCGCCATACATAAACATATTTCCAAAATGGAAATCATTTAGTGCTTTTTCTAATTCGTCTTTGTGCCTAAATGGACTTAAAGGGCTTTTTATTTCTTCTCTCAATGCAGGGGACATATTGTCTATTAAAATACCTTGTGTAGCACTTGCAAGGTTTTGTTGTGGCAAATCCACTAAAGCGCATAGCTCCATTCTTTTATGGTCGCATTTTTCAGATTTAGGGCAACTTTTACATTTTTCTGCTAATTTGCTTAAAGGTTCCGCCATTACTACACCAACTTTCTACCGCAGATAGGGCAAAAATTGATTGCTATTTGATTTTTATGTTTTTTGCCTGTGTCTCTATCAATAGCAATGACTGTATTTGCTGTAAGGCATATAATGCTGCCATCATCATTTAGTATTATGTCTCTTTTTCCGTTTTTGCAAAATTCACACATACTTAGTCCTCTCTCAATTTTTCACCACACATAGGACAGTAATTAATCTTTACAGATTTAGTCATGCCTAAAGGCTTTATATTCTTGTTGTCAAGGCAAGCAAATATATTTAGTGTGCTGTCCTCAATGTCAACATATGCCTGTATTCCGGTATAGTAGCCCTCATTGTATTTGCTTTCTTTTCTTTCAGACAGTTCTTTTACCTCAAACGCTAAATTATGTTCATTAAATTTCTTTTCGCAAAATTCACACATGCTTCTCATTTCTCCTTTGCCTTAAACAGTGTGTCAGGAAATGGAATGCCTAAAAAATGCATATTTGCGTACTTCCTAAATGTCGGCACGCTCATACCGGCCATTTTTGCAGCTTTCGATTGTGAACATCTGCCGTATGCGTATTCCGTCAATGCTTCTTGGAATAGTTTGGCATTTCGTGTCTTAACTTCCTTTGCCATAGATACATCTCCTTATTTTTTGATAATCGAATAGACAGGAATCGAACCTGTGACTCCCTCAATTACTGCTATTGCAGTGGTTATTCTTCCAACTGAACTACTATCCGAAAAAGGAAATATTCACTCCATCAAAAGGTTTGTCAAAACGCATAAAGGCTTTGCTTTGAAGTGTATTTCCGATTACTTTCAGCGCGCGTCTTACTCATAACCTTGTTTTTGTGCGTTTTCATTTTACTTTGCCTTACTGTATCGCGCCAACACGTACAGACCGCCCTACTCTAACTTTTTAAGTAAAGCATGTCAGCATTACGCAACCGCTATTCAAGATATAACAGCTCGCACTAAGCCGACATATGATTGATGTGGTGTGGATTTGAACCACACATGAAAGACTTACTTTCTCATAATGTCCCCCGAGAAGTGCTTTCTCTGTATTACGTTTTGCAATAGACATTTCATAGCGTTTACTCATTCCGCCACACATCAACAGTCAGCATGCACCGACTAGCGCAGATACAAGGACTCGAACCTTGATAACGATTTTACTCGTTAGAGAGATTAGCAATCTCCTGTGATACCATTACACCATATCTGCAATTTTATTCGCCATACCTATGATTCTTTAAGTTTTGTGGTTTCTGGATCATCAAATATTATTCTCATAGATATGGCTTAATCGAGACTTCATGCCTAGCTGATATTGCACAGTATGGAAACCTTAGCATACTTCCGCAATACTTTCTTTTCACCGCTTCACTGGATTTTGGAAATACAATAATACGCTCAGCAAGTTGAAAAACAATTATTCTTTTAATCCCCATAAGGGCATCCCATACAATAATCATCAAAACTCCCTCGCTTCGCATAATTATTTGTTCTAGGTATTTCAACCTATAGCTGGCAAGGTGGGAATCGAACCCGCGACAAGTCGGTTAACAGCCGACTGCTCTACCGCTGAGCTACAAGCCAGTAATGAGGGTGAAGTCTAAGGAGTGGCAACACCCTCCGGAGATATAATTTGTATGTGCTGTAGGAAAAGAACTAACGAAACCTACAGCAAAGGGCATGTGAGGGATTGCACCTCACCTAAGACTCATATGATTTGAGTTGCCCTGGTTTAACAATTAAAGGGGGTATATATGTCTACTCTGCCTATTACAGATGTCTTTACGACAGGTTGGTTTTCACGCTCGTGTATTGTGGGATTATACACGATTAAACCCTCACGAGCCTTGTGGCGGCTCTTAACAGCTTTCCACTATGAGGGCGAAAGGAACTACTAAGTCCAATGTCGGGGAACCAAGTAAACCCCGAACAGGGCATGTTGGATTCGAACCAACGAATGCGGGAATCAAAATCCCGTGCCTTACCGCTTGGCGAATGCCCTATATTTACTGCCACATAAAAGCTATGGCAAGTATCTGACCGAACATTATCGCAATGCTAATGAGCCTTGTGGTAATTGTCTCTTTTTCGTTTAATGTAGCACTTGTCATTCCAAGCGCGATTAATGCCAGCCATACTGTTGTTGCAATTTTTAATACAAACATGTTTTACACCTCAAAATCTAATTATCCTTAAAGCCCTCTATCAGTGACTCGGTTATGGTAGCCAAGATTAGAAACACTACCGAGATAAACAATCCGTGTTCGTCAGATAAGAGTACTGCACGAATTGTGCAAAGCATCATCAGCCACAGGAAAACATTTTTAATCAACACCGGAAGTTCCTTATCCACGAATTTTCCAAACACTTTCCATCTGCGCCTAGATTTAAGCTCTCGAGCCTTAATTGTGTACCATATAGCTTTTTGTACATCCTGTGTGAGACTGTCTTTATGACCGGCACGATATTTATACTTGTATGCAGTAATCTCACACCATTTAGCTACATCCTTAAGCCCGTAAATGTCAATCATTTCATCAATGCACTCTTTACGGTCAGGCAAGTTGTAGTGGCTAGGGTGATTTACCATTTCGGAATTAATTTTGCTAGACTCAAATCCTGTTAATTTCATCGTTCTTAGCTCCTTTGCTGTTATATATTATATATAACTAATATTTTATCGTAATTGTATGTATATATATTATTATTGTGTATGTTGTTTAATTAATATATAACTTATGTTATAATAATAAATACTGCTTGGTATGATTGAAGTATGGGTAAAGGTCTTTTTGTTTTGGCGGATATTTTGGGGACTAAGTGGGGCGGTTTGTCGCTTTTCCTGTAGACCCCCAGGGTCTCCAATACGTGCGCTGCTCAAGTCTCGAACATCAAGTATTTTAAATTGTATCTATTGCATATACAACTTACTTCTATGCTTTCAACTCTTCGCTAAACAACTGTTTTGTGAATAGTTATAATAATTCAATAGCCCTCAAAGCCTTATAAATCAAGGGTTTATAATTGTGTGTATTGTATATACAATTACTTGGCATTATCAACCATGTTATCACTTGTTAATGCTTTAATATTCTGACTATTTGCCCCGCCTAACTGTGGTAATTGGTCCACTGTGAGTGCTTGCTTTTGTCTATTACTATCTGCCGTGTATGGGCTCGCCCATCCAAACTGACGATTGAGTACTGCTATAACTCCGACCGGATTTTTTGCCCCTGCAATTAGCTTGCTGGATAGGCTTTCTTCACGTTCTTTGCAAAGTTTTTGGTAAATGCCCAAACGCGGTGAGTTTGGCTTTTCATGTGACCACACATTTATGCTATTCCAATCTATGCCAGATAATTTACTAAATCCCATTATACTTACTTCTTTGTCATATACTCCACATAAGTAAATATATATATCACATAATTTATTTACTGCATTTACATCATATGCATTACAGTTACTGTTATTCAAATTGCTGTTGTGTATATTATTATAATTATCATATGGCTTATTTAGTTTTAATTTATCGGTCCCCCTAAAAACATATTTGTTAATATACATTAATGCCGCGTTCCACTTGCCCTGCGGCTCCTTGCTCATATCCTCAATTGGTGGTTTACATTGTTGGCAAAACTCATCTAAATACATTTCTATTTCATTTTCGTAAAAAACTATTTCTTCCTGGTCTGCCATTCTTTACACCTCCAATTCTTAAAAATAAAAAAGCCTGCACAACCTAGAATTAAAAAGCTCTAAGCTGTACAGGCTAGCCGGCATCTGCATATGCACTCGTGCTTGGTAATAACGCGTTCTGTGCTTAAATTGTTGATGTAAATATACACCCTTAATATATATTTGTCAAATAGATTTTAAAATATTACTGGCTGTATATATTTAGCTTAATATATTTAATCAAGTATTATATATTTATATATTATATATTATATATTATATTTTCTTGTTTAATATAAATAAATAAAAATAAAGGGGTTTAATAATAATATACACATCTATAAAACCGTTAGGTTTTATTGATATATATACTTACCTAACCTTACCTTACCTATACTACGGATACAAATTGTATACAGACCTGTATACATCATGTATACATTTCGGATACAATTATCAATTTCCTTGTTTATTTTTTCCGCTCTATAAGTTTTAAAGTTGCAAAAAACAAGCCTTGGGTGACTCAAAAAAGAAATACCCGGCATAGTTGTCGCATGGTTCGTATTTCCCGAAATTTGCAATAAAAAAGAGCCGTTCAAAAACGACTCTTAAAAACAATATTTAATTAGTACTTGTCTAAATATTCACAGATCAGCTGATCTGTGCGGTCCATATATTCAAGCGCAAGGCTTTCAGCTTCTTCGTAGCTCAAGCCGTCCAACTTATATGTGCTATCGTCTGCCACATCTTCAACCGGCTCAAAGCTAATTACGGGCAAATTGCAGTCACTCAAGCGATTGTTAATACTGTCGGTGCTTGTCTCACTTAATAAATCAACTATAAGTGGATAATTGCCACTTTCGGAGATAAAAATATCCATTTTGTTGTCACCCCAAAATTCCTTTTGAACCCTTAGCCACTCAATCACTTCTTTTTGTTCTTCTGTCATCAATTTAAATTTACTCATGCTTTATCTCCTTTCGAACTTGTTAACTTGTTATAAGTATATTATATGCATTAGTGCTTAATATGTCAATATTTTTTTATGTATTTTGTGCTTAATCAATCAAGCCCGGAATTTTGAAATTTAAATTAAAGCACTCAATTATAATTATCGCGTGTAATAATGATACATCTTTAACTAATCTTTTCCTATATTTATAAAAAATTGCGTCCGGGATTCCTGTTATCTGCTCAAAATCCGCATACCTATAGCCTTTTGAAAATAAAATTGCTATTTCATCAAGAAAACTATTAATTGTCTTGCTTGCTGCTTTTTCCGCGTCGCGCCTCGCCAAATTATCCGCAAACATTGCATATATTATGATATAATTACGCAAGCGCGGTATTCTCGAGCCGTTGGCGTATGCGTTAATCGATTTGTAGTTTAATTTTTTTCGTGCTGCAAGTTCTTTGCAGGTTATGCCCTCTTTATTAATATTATAATTGATGAGCTGTGATACTTTCGCGGCTATTTCTTGATTTGTCATTTTGTACCCCCCTTTTTGGTACATTAGCGCCTTGCTATAATGTGTCTATTTTTTCATTCTGTCCATTTTGTCAAGCTCTGCCAATATCAGCTCGCGAGCAAAAGCACTTGTTTTTAATCCGTACGAATTAATGCGGTCAATAGTTCCCAAAGGTAAAATAATATTTATTCTGTCTTTATTTTTCATGCATTTTTTTACGGCTTCGCGGTTTTTCTGTGCTTGCATTTCCTTTATATCGTTCATTTAATACACCTCTTTTCTATATTTATTTATATCATTATATTACAAAACGTGCTTAATATCAATACATTTTTAGTGCTTAATCAAAGTGCACAAAAGCAATGTAAATATTAGTGCCTAATTTTATGCATTATGTCAATTGTATTAGTGCTTAACATTTGATATACTTTAGTCAAGTCGAAAGGCAAGAAATACTTACAATATAGAGGCAAAAATATGTTTGCAAAGCAAACAAACTAAAGGAGACGTAAATATGAAAACATTAAAAGAAAGATTGAGCGAGCTCGAAAAAGAGCTTACCCCAGTATGCAAAGCACATGAGGATGACTGCGACAAATGCCCTTACAAGCACACTAAATGCCGTGAGTATGCAGAGATTGCAGCAGAGTTAGAAAGATAGAAAGAGAGGTTTTAAATATGAAAACAAACGATACAATCAAAGTACATTTATATGATTTACACAATAAGGAAATACAAACTAGAAACTATGGCAAGACTTTTTGCGTGTACGAAAAAGCCGGAAAACTTGGAATTGATTGGAACACAGAAAAAAGTCCGTACACCTGCAAGGGCGATGCGTTTGCACCATTCGAAACTTTTGCGCCATCTGTAATATTTGAAAATATTGAAACCGGGGAACTTTTCCACTTCTCAAATATTAAAAATGCAGTTGTTAGAATAGCATAGCCGAAACGCTCCACTATGGAGCGTCAGCCGTGGGATGGTCTCCCGGCTCTGATGATGGCAGACCAGAAAGGAAAAATATGAAGAATTGGACAATAGAGGAATTATATGATCTTTGGAGATACCGCGGATATACAAAGAAAGAAGCGCGGGCGAAAGCTGAAAAAGACTATAAGGAAATGCACCGGAGCAAATCCGATTTAGAGTGTTGCGAAATCATGCAAGAAATGATTTATAACTAAGTCGAAACCGCCCGCGTGGCGGTCTGCAGGAACTGCCCCACCTGCACTGATGAGACAGGGCGCGCAAAGAAAGGACGGTTGATTATATGACAAAAGCTGAACTACTGAAAGAATTTGACAAACTGCAAAACGAAAAAGAAATACGCATTGAGGGCATACACTGCAATAGTAATAAAAGTACAATAAAAAATGCTATTGAGTGCCTAAAATGCCCGGATGAGCTGCTAGATAAATATTTAACGGTTGTAAGTCTCAAATATGAAAATATTGGGCGCACAATTGCAGAAAACGGAGACTTCAAGCGCCACTCTTTCAATAGGCTTTATGTATTTAATACAGCTAGACAGATTTTAGCAAATTAGCATATCGGGGAGGACGCAGCATGAGAGATTTTATCGAGCTTTTAAAGGCTTTAAGCCTTTTTATATCATGCCTTGTAATTGGGTATGGTGGTTTGTTTTTATTTTTTTATTAGAGAGGTGGAGAAAATGAGAATACCGAAAATATACCGCGGTGAATACTTGTGTTGTTTACCGCCTGAGCTATACCGCTCTATTATTGACGCGGTAGAACTTGCAATTAGTAAGCTGTATTTATCAGACAGCGACAAAAAAGAAGCTCTTTACAATGCTAATTGTGAAAAGCTCTATAATTTAACGGATACTATTAACATAGTTTTTATTTAGCTAATATCAAGGGATTTTTAAGCCGGTGCAATTCCGGCTATTAGCTTTATATATAAGGCTTTTCAGGCTTTATATTAATCAATTCAATATTTTTTATAGGTGCTTTTATACAGCTTTACGGCTGTATATATTGCACTCCGTCCGCGCGTCCGGTAAATAATCGCGTCAAGAGGCCTTATAAATGCCTTTATATTTATATCAGGCTCAAGAGGTGCAACGCCTGAACAAATAATTGTGCACCCTTTATAGGTGTTTTGCGTTATACACCTAATAAAAACAGATTAACGCACGACAGACCGCGAAAAGGTCAAAAAACAGCTTATAAACCATGTACGAATAGAAAAGAGGGTTGACGGATGAACGATAGCGAACTAACCACGCTTGACGCTGTAGAGTGTGAAATAAAAGCGCGCTACAACGGCAAATATCAAAGCGCGCCGGAATATCAGGCAAGCGAGCGCGCCACACGTAAAGCAATAACAAACATTTTTAGAGCTGTCGCAGATCATGGCACGTGTGACGATGTTACTGCGCTTATTAGTGACAAAGAGTATCGCCGGGCGGCCTTTAATAACTATCTAAACCATAAAAACTATATAAGCCCAATAATCAAGGCTTGTTATAGATAGGGGGGCGTATTATGTCAAAATATGAGTATCTGGGAAAAAAAGAAATATATAAGCGCGTTCAGGCGCTAGGCTACGAGATGCCAAAAACAAGCGACTTTAGCTATATCAAGTATGACTGCATTGAGTGGATGGAGTCACATGAGCTGAAAATTACAGTTCAAAGGTCCGGTGAATGGTTGCAAGTTGTCGAAAAACATGCGCATGTCCACCCGATCACATTATTTTGCGACTATGTAGCCGGAAAATATATTACTTGTTACCACTAGGGATATTCTATATCCCTTTTTGCCGTGCCAAAAATCAAGTGTGCAGCCGTTGGAGCTGTCGCAAGTTGTCCGGCTATAAGTCCGGGCGCTGTCGTACATTGACAAATTAACAAAAATATTCTATGATTTTATGATATACACATTTAAAGCCGTGTATTTGACGTTTTAAGGGCTTTTAAACGTGCTAACATGGATTTTATTAAGCGCGCTAAAATAAGCCACAAAACAAGCCGTTTACAATGCCTAAAAATATAATTATAGCATTGAAAGCCGTCAAGCCGTGGCAAGTTGTGCCGGGTACAATATCTAACAAGTCAAGCGCACCAACTCATGGAAATTAATTGAATTTTCAGAAAACTTCACTCAATTAAAGTGCAATGCGAGTTCTTTGCAAGTTCTCGACAAGTTTTTGTAAAATTTTGCGAACGGATTTTTGAAATCGAAAATCTAAAAGGTACGGGGGCACTTTTCAAATCCTAAATTTTTTAGCTTTCATTTTTTATGTTGTTAATTGCTTCTTGCACGTCCATACCCTTTTCAAGTCTCAATCGAAGCATGCCATATGGAACTTTATTTTCTCTTGCGACTACCGAAAGAGGTACCATTTCCCCATGATATAAGCATTTAATTGTGTTCCTGCGATTAATGCTTTGCTCGGCTCTTGTAGCCCATCTGCAATTATTGGGTTCATAATTTCCATTCACATCTATGCGGTCGATGGTTAGCTCGTCAGTATAATGGTTTTCCATAGCCCATTTATAAAAATTAAAAAAGCCATCTTTACCGCTCCACTCCTTGCATACCGATATGCCACGTCCTCCATATGAATTATAATTAGTGTCCTTAATGTTTTCACATCTAGTGTGCATTCCAAAATACGTCTTATAAATCCTTTTACTTGAATAGCCCTTTTGAAGGTTGGCGTATGAAAGCTGACGTCTCCTACGTTGCCTAACTTCTCTTGCATGTCTTGCGGTTTTACTTGAAGTGGTGTTTTTTAATCCCAGATAACAGTTGTCGGGGCTATATCCTTTTGTGGCGTCAATTCTATCAACCTTCAGCCCTTTAGTCCAACCATTATCCTCACACCATTTGCGAAATACTTCTCTATCATGCCATTCCTCACAAACTGTAATTCCTTTGGCACCATAGTAACTGTACATTACCGATTTTTTATTATAACATCTTTTCATCATCTCGTAGTGTAAGCCACCTATTGTATTTGTATCTGCCATTAATAACATCTCCTTTGCTAAAATATAATAGCATACTTTATAAAGTATTGCAACATACTTATACAAGTAGTACTATTAAAAATAAAAAGGTGAAAATTATGTCAAAAACATCATCGCAAGTTAAAAATCGTTGGAACGAAAAAAATTACGATAGAATAACTATTATGGCAAAAAAAGGCAAAAAGGAAGAATGGAAGCAAAAGGCAAAAGACAATGGCTTTTCTAGCCTTAATAGCTATCTAATTGATTGTATCGAAAATAAAATATAAGCTCTTGGCACTGTAGTCACTCTCTCCTAGTTTTTCAATCAATTTCTGTCGTGTCATTTCCGGATTAGTCCGGTGTATGTATTCTAATAGTCTGTCTATTTTATCCATATTTTTGCTCCAATAAATTAAATATTTTGTCAGCCGTGTATACAATATTCCGTCCATACAAGCTCATAAAGTCTGCGATTATTTCTTCTGTTTCTATGTCAATGTCACAGCCGTATGAGAACGAGTACACATGCACTAACTCATGGCATAGTATCTTGTCGGCCATGTAATCAGACACATTATCAGCTATCGTTACTGTCTTGGTTGTGTTGTCGGTTACTCCTAAACTTATAGTGCAGTCAGACCGCCTTAATTCGCTTGATGTGGGCTTTTTAAATTGTATGTGCCACAATGTATCATTAACTCTTATATCCATGCTTATACCCTCTAAAAATGGCTATGAGCATTACTACCCATAGCCTTAATAATTACAGTTTTGACGCAAGATTGCTCATTTTAGTGCGTAAAAGGTTGCGTTCATCGGGCGTCATGTCATTTAAAAGCTCCGATATATCTCCGCTCAATTCACGGATATACATGTCAAGGGCTTTCATTTTATGCTCTTTGTCCTCTGTAGAGGCTCCTTTGTGCATTTCCTTTGTCTCGGTATAATGTCTCTTTGCTCTGTCATAATTGCTTTCACTCACATGTGGTGCAATCGGTTCAGAGTAGTACATCTTGCCTTGGCTCTTATCCATGTCACGCATATACTCCATGTCGTTGTAGTTTACCGGCATATGATAATATGGTGGCTCTTCATATCCTCTACGTGTTCCACGGCCTTTAGGGGCAAATCTGCCATTTGCATAGCGATATTGGTCGTAATATCTTCTACCACTTTCTTCGCCATATTCTGCCTTAAGGCTTCTTAGGAGTTCTTTGTCGTACTCTTCTTCCTCTTCATCAGCCTTTTTCATAGCCTTGGAAATTATTGAATGATACTCAGCTTCTGCAAGGTCTTTTATCATATCCACGACCTCACCCATTTCGGAAGTGTCAACATTCTCAATGCCCTTTTCAAACTCGCTGACGGCTTTCTCTGTAAGACACTCTTGCATTTTGTGCATTCTTTCAATGTGCATACTCTCACCCCCTACGCTTCACGAACAGCAATTAAGTTACTATTCTGCACTTCAATAGCCTGTGTAGATGTATTCTGTATCGCTACAGTACTGCAACAGCCACAAGGTACGTCAATGTATGCCTGTGAACTGATATTCTGTAAATTTTGTACTGCTGCCGGAGTAACTATCATTTTTGTTGACTGTAATGGCTCTCCGTCTACCGCAATGGCAAGTGAGATAGCTTCAACTGTGCCGCCTGTCGGTATCTGAATGTTGCCGGAATACGATACTAAAAATCTAGCCTTGCACTGATTTGTGATACCTCTTAACTTAATGATTCCACTTCCCTGTCTGTGGACTATACACTTTGTTCCGTTTACGGCTGTTTCTGTAAATGCCACATCTTCTCCGGCTGAAACAGTCTGTAATGCAATTCCTGTTATTTCCATTATCTTTACCTCTCTTTCACAAAATAAGGGCAAACATTATAGTCTGCCCTTGGGTTATAAGTAATACTGCTTAGCAGACATAATCTCGACTAACTCTCGACTAAACTTGGACTAAGCCTCGACTAAAAATGATTTTTAATCGGTTTAGATTGAGTTAAACTCAATTAAGATACTCAATTATTCATTTTTAGCAATTACAGCCGGTATTGCAACCACAGCCATATGCATAACCATAAAGGTTAGAAGCCGGGAATGATGGTACCGGTGTAGGTCTTACTGCATCAATGATCTGATTTGTCTGTGCTGCCATTGTGGTAGTCAAAAGTGCGTTCTGTCTATCCTGTGAAGCAGCTCTGCGTAAATCATTATTCTCTGCCTGTAATGTAGCTATCTTGTCATTAGTCAGGAAATCAAGGATAGCTCTCGTTCCTGCCTGCTGGCTGTCAATAATATCTCTTGTATTATTGTTCATTGTGTTCTGTAAAGCGCAAGTGTTAGTAGCCATGTTGTAGTTTACACCCTGAATGGCTTCTCTTGTCTCACAGCAACAGTTAGCAAGCTGTGACTGTAAAGCGTTGGTATTCTGCATATTAGCGACTGTATCAGCATTGATAGCCTGTTGGATGCCGTAGCCTGACTGCATGATATTTGTGTTAATACCATTAAAGCCTGTAAGCATACTGTTGTTCATAGCGTAGAAGCCGTCACATAAGCCGTTTGATATACCATCAAGTTTTGAGATAACCGCCTGGTTGTCAAAACCTCTCTGAATTTCACTGCCGACACCACCATTCATTCCGTTTCCTCCGAATCCGTTACCGAATCCACCCCATCCGAAGATAGCAAAGATGACGATAATAAACCATAACCATGAGCCTTCTGCGCCCCATCCGTTGTTATTTCCGTTTCCGTCAATGTTCGCAACGAGCGGAACGGATGCACAATTACCTGTGTTAAACATAGAATTTACCTCCATAATTCATTTTTATATACATAATCTTGCAAGAATTAGTATCACATTCCTAATTGACTTTTAAACGACTCAAAAGCCTTATCTGCGTCAATTCCCTTTTCTTTGCACAAATTCCTAGCCATCTGTTCAATGCCCTTGGAATCCCCTTTTTGAGCCATCTGCATAGCATTTCTGGCCATTGGATTGCTCATTACACTGTTATTCCCCACTATTTTTTGTAAAAACTGCTGCGGGTTTCTCATGCCTTGTAACATCTGCATAGGATTCATTAAGACTCACTCTCCTTTTGCGTTCTTGAAGCTCTTCTCTGTGTTCCTAAAGATTTATCAAATCTATCCTCTAACTGCCCTATCTTCTCTGATAACTCTTCAAACTTATTCAGAAATAGCTGTGTGCTTTCGTCTGATAGGGTAAATTTGGCATTTTCTGCATTAGCCATAGAATTTACTGTCTGATTATCTTTAGGGGCTGTATAAGGCTTATACACAATCGTGTTGATAGTTCCGTCAGCATTCCAACCCTTAACATATATCTCCGACATATCCTGCTTCGGGAAAAATGCCATTGAGCCATCCATAGGCACTTCATTAGCGTTAATATTTTCAACTGCTTGCACCACCCTGCCATTAATGCCTGCTATCTGCTGTGGCATAGGCTGTTGATTCATCTGCATAGGCTGTTGTTGTAAGCTCTGCTGATAATTTTGTAAGAAGTTCATTCTATCCATATATGGATTTTGAGATTGTATATAAGGATTATTCATCATAGGTGCCTGATAAGGATTGTTCATTGTCTACCTCCTCTAAAACTTCCTCTATTGCTTTAATGACAAGAGATAATGTCATTAGGTCGATTTTTTGTAACTCACTTTTAGCAAATATTTGTTCTCTCACTTCATCGTCAAACATAACATCATCTCCTTATGCCTAAATTGTGGCATAAAAAAAGAGAAGAGCATTTCCATGTTCTTCTCTAATTATTGTCATGCATAAGGTTTTTTCCATGTACCATTCATGTACCAATAGTGTACCATTTTTTGTTTATTTATGTGAATATATAACGAATTATATAAAATTAAGATTTCATGTGAAACATCGTAAAATTGAGGTATGTTGCGGTTTATGAGGATATAATGAACTATGTTAAATACCCCTCGTAGCAACGATGCCTAATTTCATTTTTGATTTTACCTATTCAAAAACCCATTGTTTTTGGG